>Ga0074199_1000215_pt1 | contig 112975 bp, 87 predicted proteins | sample EPASupsiteSAE347_FD_64528 | JGI IMG/M metagenome (GOLD analysis project Ga0074199, IMG submission 64528) | Bioremediated contaminated groundwater from EPA Superfund site, New Mexico - Sample SAE3-47 | ecosystem: Environmental > Aquatic > Deep subsurface > Groundwater > Contaminated ...
GGCAACGTTCCCGTCGATCGCGGGCGTCACCCATGTCCCGCCGTTATCCGTCGAGTAATCCAACGTCACGTTCCCGATACTCCCCATCTTCGTCCATTTGATCGGGATCGGGTCGCCGATGCTGTAGGTCTCGTTCCCGCTCGGCGCCACGATATCCAATTTACCCTGAATGATATAGTCCGCCACAGGCGACGCGTTACAACCCGCGTCGTCACTCACGCAGTTCACGTTGGCCGCGGAGTAGTCCACCACCTGGAAATCCACCTTGTTCGAGATCGTGTTCGGAATACCCGTCCACTCCCAACTGCAATTGGCGCCCGAGCACGCAGTGGCCGCCTCCACGCCGGCCCCCGAGATCTCCACCCACGTCGGCCCGCCGCTCATCACGTGGCTGTAATAAACTCGATAAGTTGCGATCACGCCCGCGTGTTTCCACGAGATCACTTTCGAACCGCCTACTTCCATATCCCCCGCGGCAAGCGTAATGTCATAAATATTTCCCTTCACCTGGAACGCGCCGCTGTCTCCGCTCACAAGCAGATCCTTCTGCCCGGAAGGCGTCTCCGCCTTCACACGGACCTTACCCACCTTGCCCGCAGTCAACGTGACGTCATCTGGGATCGGCCATGGCCATGTGATGTCCACGCCTTCCCCGGATCCCGAAATATCCAGTGTCCCGGTATTGATCTGCACCTCATCGGCAAAAGTGCCGAGCGCGGAGTAATAGAGCTTCACACCCGAGATCGCGCCTGTTTTCTGGAACACGATGTTCTTCGTCTCCCCGGCCTTCCATTCCACATTAGCAGCAGGCGCTGATACCGCAAGCACACCCTTCACTCCCACAGGCGACGGATACACCCCTTCGAGCACTACGGCGCTATTATCAGGAGTGACCTGTGTGATCCGCAATCGAACGTCATTGGCCAAAGCGGCCGTATCCCCCGGCACCAAAGGCCAGGTGAAGAGGCCGTCATTGGCCGTATACCCATTCACAGGGTCTTCACTATCCAGGATCTGGATCCACGTCGGAGTGCCCGAGGACGCGTTCTTCGTGTACTCGATCTTCATCTTCGTGTCCGTCGATAACCCCTTCAACTTAGTCCACGTAATGTCCGTATTCGTCGAGCCCGCGTAGATCACCTGACCGTTCGCAGGCAGGAGATTGCTCACCGAAGCCCCGCGCTTAAAATCAGATGCCGCGATGCCTTCAGCATAGAGCGGCGCGTCTGAGGCGAGGGCGTTCGTGATCTTGAACCGTGCCGTGTTCAATACCGTGTCGATGTTGTCGGCCTGGGTATCGAGCCACGAAAAACTGCAGCTCCCGGCCGCGCAATTCCCCATATCGGTCGCGCTCCCGATCGGATCCACCGTCCAGCCGCCACCGCTATTAGTGCTGTAATAGATGTCGAAATTCGCGATGGTCCCGGTGTAAGTCCAGGTAATACTCATCGTTGTGTCTGCCGTACGGTTCACGCCGCTTTGAGGTGTCGCAAAGTAAATACCTCCCACGACCTTGAACGGAGGCGAATCATCCTGGGACGCGGTAAAATCCACATCAAACACGCGGACCTTCACGTCCGCTCCGATGATGTTCGGGACATTGGTCCAGGTCACTCCGGTCCCTCCCGTGCCAGCATCGATATCGGTTGCGATCGTCTGGTTTGCAGGGAAAGTGTTCTCATTGTTCTTGTCATACCGGATCTCCACCTTTCGGTTCGTGGTCGTCCCCGAATAGGTCCACTTGATCAGGTTCGTATAGGTCGTCCCTACCACAAGTTTCGTGGTAGCGTCCGGCGTCGGGGTCACCACGACCTTAGGTCTGACTGTAAAATATTGCGCCGATGCTCCGGTGTCGAGATTCACGGATGTGTAATCGTTGTAGGAGATCCTCACACGGACCGTGGCGCTCCGGAGATCGGCCATCGGGGTCCACAAAAGGCTGTGCCCGCCCTGGCCGCAGGCCACGCTGGCGCCATTCGGCACTGTACTGTAATCCGTTCCGTTCGTCGAATATTCCACGATACAGGTCGGAACGGCCTCGTTCGATTTGGTACCGCTCTTGGAGACCCATTCGATCGTCTGGCCGGCATCCGTATCGGTCGCATACCATACAGTGGGAGTGCCTCCGACAACCGGTTTGTCGATCGATTCAATGGACGGACGGATCTTGAACGTGGGGCTTGGGATATCCAGTTCCGCGCCTACGGGCTGGCTTACGGTCGTGAGGCGGATCTTGCTCGTGTCCGAGATCTTGCGGTTCGCCCCGATAATACCGATCTGCCAAGCATAATTGTTGACCCCATCAATGCCCGAAGGATAAGAGCTCTCGATCGTGTAAACGTTCCCATCCGTGTAATCCTGAGCCGTAAAAGTGCCGGTCGTCGAGTATTCGATCTTGAGGTCACCGATATCGCCCTCCTTGTTCCAACGGATCGACGGACTCGGCGTCGAACCGATGGTCCAATTGTCCGTCACGACCGGGGATGCAATGCTCAGTTGGCCCTTGATCACATGCCCGGTGAGGCCCGTTGTCGGATGGACATACGGAGTGTCGTTACAGGTAGCGCTATCACTCGCGCAGAACACTTTAGACGAGTCATTGTGGTCCACGACAAGAAAGTCCACGTCATTTGAAATATCATCGGGGATATTCGTCCAACTTTGCGTCAGGTAGCCGCCGTTCTCCGCGCCGGCGACTTGGGTAAGACCCGTCTCAAGCCAGCTTCCACCGTCAACACGGTATTTGATATCAAAGCTCGAAATACCGCCATTCTGCTTCCAGCGGATCGACTTGCTTCCGTGGACCCTCAGATCGGATGCATCCGCATCCGGCACAATGCCTACGTCCCGGATGCTTCCGACGATACTGTGAGTCTGCGTTCCCACCGTCGTCAGATCCTTCCAGCTATCAGGCGTAGGATTGTGATGTTGCGTGTTGGAAACACGGACCTTGACATCCGAAGAAGGCGGCCCCGGAATACCGGAGGTGGGGTCCCAGACACAGGACCCGCTTCCGCCTGTCCCCACGGATACGTTCTGGCATCCGATCACCGGAAACCATGAGGGCGTTCCCGCGCTCGCATTGGTGGAATACTCGATATTGACGGTGCCCAGGCCTCCCGTATATTTCCAGGTAATGACCTTGGTCTTGTCCTGAATGGAAAGATCGACCACCGGATTGGGCGGTTCGGGATCGTTCACGGCATTCTTGACATAAACAGAAGAGAGAGAACCTGTGATGTTGAAAACATTCGAGATCGCGCATGCCTCCCCCGTCGCAGCGCCTTCATTCTTGCAGACCCGGATCTTGGCGGCATCCGACATGATGTCCTGGACCGTCCAGGAAGTATAAACACCGCTTGATGCGGAGGCCGCCCCTACGATCAGGCCTCCCAGGTTCGCATAGGTCGGAGTCCCATCGTTCCAGGTCGTCCCGTCGGTCGAAACGTTGATCTTCACGGTATCGCTCGGGCCGACGCCGAGCGCGGTCCAAGTGATATCATTGGACGCATCGCTGCTTCCCACCACGATCTCGTCGCTGAATTGGTTCGGGTAGGTGACACCGAGTGCGGACTTGATCTTGAAAATGGCCGCCGATTCAGCGCTGATCGAAGGCTGATCCGACCACTGCACATGGATGATGGCATTTTCGGTACTGAAGTCATTGGGGATACTCCACGAAAATTCTTTGTTGCCGGCGGGTACCTGAAGGCCTGACGTGATCACATGCTTGCTTGAGCAATCGGGCCAGTCGCTTGTGGTGTTGTTGTAGCAAAGCCAGACATCGATCGCCGCGGCGCCGCTCGAATTCACGATGATCGATTTACCCGTTTCTCCCGTTTTCCACTGGGGGTTCTGCACGCCGTCCGGAGTGACTACATCAACACTGGGCCGGATCCAGAACTTTTGGTTGTCAAACCTCCCGGTGATGGCATAAGTCGCCATGGCGTCAGCCGGATCATTGTAATCATAAGGATTGTCCAGGCTCTCCACCCGGATACGGGCTTTATACGTCGACGAATCGGGAATGAGCCATTCCATGCTGAAATTATCCGTATCCGAGGTATCTTCCTCGAGATTATAAGCGACGGATTCCGCGTAGCAGGGCGGCGTTCCGCATGCCGAGTTCGGCCTTTGGACCTGGATGGCATAATCGTCCGATGTGTCGGCCGTATCGTCATTCCCCTTGCCATCGTTCAAGTCCAAACGCACCCGGACGTTCCCAATCATACCGCGCGTTCGCCAGCGGATATAACGCTGCATCACCCCGCCGATCGCGTAAACTTCCCCTCCGGCCGGCTCCGAAAGAAGCTGGGAAGTCGCACCGTTATAGAGATCGCCCCGGATCTTGAAGAGCGGCGTTTCGGCGGTGGCTTCCAACGCGGGGTCCCCTTTATCCGTCAACCCCGTCAGGATGAACTTGCTGGTCGGTTGGCCGAGCCCCACGTGGATCACACTATCATTGTTCGAATCCGTCGGAATAACGTTCCACGCAAAGGTGGTTCCTTCACTTGTGCCCTCCGGCCCCGGACTCGCCGGAGGCGTAATCACCGTATCGTAGGTGCCGTGTCTGTAAATGATCTCGAGATTCCCGATGCTCCCGAATTTTGCGTATTGAATGCCGCCCGGCACATCCTGTCCGACCACCAACACGGAGCCGGTCGTCGGGAACGCGGTCGTGATCTTCCCCTTGATCAGGAAGGTACCTGAATCCGAATAAATATCCGCCGGAAAATTCGCGTTCTTGACCCTCACTTTGACCGCAGCCCCGATACTGTCCGGCACGGTCCATAGATGGTAGGCGCCGACGTCGCTGGCACCCGGCACGTCCTTGATATTATTGGCCGGGAATGTGTAACCGCTGGTCTCATACGCCAGAAACACATTGCTCGATGAATCTCCGACGGTCGTCCATTTAATACGATCGATCCCGTTGGTATCCCCGACATAGAGAACAGCGCCGCTCACAAGTCCGCCGATCAACACTGCCGAATAATCTTTTTGAATGGTAATGTTCGCGGTCGCCTCGCTATAGGTCCCACCTCCGACGCTGCCTTTGGTATCGTTCGCGTCTTCAACCATGATCTTGACCATGGTATTTCTGTCATTGGCCCCGATCACCAAAAGAGGGTCGTTCGGAGGTGTGCCCGGGGTCGTCCCGCTACAACCGTCATTTTTCCCGACGCACCAGCTAAAGGGACTGCCGCCTCCGCTGAGGCTTTTGATCGTATATTGAGAAGGATAGCTGGTCCCGCCGTCCAGCGAATATTTGATGTTCACATTCGCGATCCCGGTACCGCCGGTCCGGGACCAGGAGATATCATGAGGCGTACCGATCTTCCAGGGAGAACCCACGGGTTGCGTAAGGGTAAGCGTTCCCTTGACCTGAAAAAGCCCCGAATCACTGAAAAGGCTGCTATTGGCGGCATCTTCGATCCGGATACGCACCGCGGAAGAAACGATCGTCGACACATCGGGGATCGTCCAACTGCTGGGGCTTCCATTGGCAGCCCTTGTTGAAGGACCGCTATACAAATTATTCCAGTTGGTGCCGTCGGTCGACCACTTCGGCGTCACGGTCCAGGTCGCATCGCTTGGAAAAGCGTTCCAGGTAACATCCACGACATCCCCGATCTTCCGGGGAGGCGTTCCGCTGACAGCAACCGTATTGAGCGCCCGGCCGAGCGAAAAAAGGCCGGATTTTCCGACCGTTCCCGCCGGATCCGCACCATCACCAGGCTTGTAGACCCGGATGCGACAGTTCGTGCATTGCTCGTTGGGAACTTCCGTGGCCCCTCCCGAAGGCGGCTGCCAATCACTCCAAAGTCCCGCGGTAGCTTGTACATTCTCGGCCGCTCCGGCGATGGAATAATCGCAGGTTCCGTTATTGTCCTTATCAAGACAGATGTAAACCGTGCCGATCGTGCCGGAGGGGGTCCATGTGATCGTTCTGGATTCTCCGACCTGCAACATGGTTTGAGCGCCTCCGGGTTCGTTCACCGTAATACTGGCCTTCACCGTATAAGGACCGTTCATGGAATAGATCAGCGTGGGGTTCGTCATATCCGCGACCATGATCCCGACGTCGATCCCGACCGCCGCCTGGACCTTCCAGTTGTACGACCCCGGGGTCGTCAAATTCGTGGCGGTCGAAGGGTCGGTTATCAGGGTCCAGTCCGAGTCCCCCGGATTATTTTGACAGCCGTTGGCCACATAACCGTTGCAATACATGAGTTTGACAACTCCCTGACCGCCGCCGGGACTGGTCCAGCTGATTGTCGTGAGCGCGGAGTCCGTCTGATAACGCAACGGCGCCGAAGAATCGATGATCGGGGCATCAAGCTGCACCGAAGCCTTGGTGGTAAAAAGACCGGAGGTACTCGCAACGTTCTCATAGACATCCCCGGTTTTAAGGATCTTGATCTTCGCGCTGCCTGAGCTCAAAGCGAGATCCCCCGGAAGCGTCCAGTTGTAGTGATATTCCTTCGAAAGGGTCCCGGGACAATTCGCCGTATTCGTGCCATCCAAAACAGTATTGACTCCTGACGGCGTACAGCCGCTGACCGAACAGGTCTTGGCGACCTTGTTGTCATCCCCGTTATAGCTGCTGCCGCCGTTACTTGAATAACGAATATCGACGGTCGCCACCGTACCGCCGGTACACCAGCGGACCACACCGTTCGTAGCCGTCGGTGTTTGTCCCTGTCCGCGGACCCAGGTCGATGAAGTGTCAGGCTTGAGAACGGTGATCGACGGCCGGAGCTCGAAATAGTCTGGCGTAGCGGATTCCACGTAGCCGGTGGGATCCGTCGCCGCAAGCTCTTTCACTTTGACTTTAAGGGTTTTCGACGGATAGTCCCCGGCCGGGTTCCAGGCCCAAGTGTCCGCCGTCCCGGACGTGCTGGCGACGAGCGTCGTTTCGTAGCTCCCGTTATTGTCGGAATCCAGCAGGACCTGAACATTGCCGATCGCGCCCGCATGGGACCAATTCACGGCAAGGTCTGATGCTCCGATGGAGGCGGGGTTCGTAGTTCCGTCGTCCACCGTCCCCTCAGTATCCGTCAGATTCACATTATAAATATTGCCGCGAACGGTGAAATCCGCGTTCGAACTGTCGCGCCGGCGCGCTTCGGCCTCGGTCCGGGTCGTGTCGATGATCCGGAGCCTGACCGCGCTTCCGATGAAATTCGTACTGGTGGGGATCTTCCAAAGAATACTGCCTTCGTTGGCGACGGCCGTCCCCGAATCGGCAGAAATATCGGTGCCCGAACACGCGGCGGTCCCTGCCGCGCCGCACCAACTTCCCATATCCGAATAAGCGCCTCCCGAGTTGAGCGAATACTGAAGCTTCCAGTCGTCGGCGGCCACGCTGTCCGCGTGTTTCCAGAGGATCTGGTAGCTTTCTCCCACGATCCAACTGTTCGCGCCCTGCTGCTCCGCGCCCCCATTCGGTGTCTTGATCGTCACCGGCGTGAACTCCACGGCGGTGTAGTTAATGGTATCTACGACGCCTGTGTAGGCCGCCTGACGCGTGAAAGTGAGCCTCGTGGCATTCGTAAGCTCCACGCGGGTCATGATATCGTCAACTTGCCGGGCATTGGTGGACGAGTTCCCCCCCATCATACTGATGAAAGGCACGACGCGGTTGGCGTAATCGACCGAACTGCCAAGGTCGGATGTTCCGCTGGTCACGGTGCTATTAAGAGTCACTACGTTCGACTGCGTCGTGGTCGCGCCATCCGTGAGCTCGACGGCATAAAACCGGTAGTAGACCTCGTCCCCGGTGCCACCGCCCACATACTGACGGTTGAGCGTCATCTGGTTCGTCGCGGTGAGCCTGCCGCGCACAAAGATCATAGCATCGACCCCGTTAATACCGGTATTGCCCGAAAAATAAATGAGCGGAAAGGATTGGGTCATGGAAGTGACCGCGGGACTGATGGCCGGCGTCACCTGCGTTTGGGCATTGGTGAAATTGCCGCTCCCCGTCGACACCGTGGCGTCGGTCTCGAACTGCACCACCTGCCAGGCCATAATCACTGTTTTGGCAATACCGGCGTTCGAGGCCGTTCGTTTGCGTTCAAGGCGAAGATTTGTGTTGCTTGTAAAATAAGGAAGAACGGTCAGCACCTCCGTGTCCGCGTTGGTGTTGATCAAGCCTCCGGAACCGATGATGGGAAATGATTTCGCCTGGTCGATGGTCGTAAGAACACAATCCTTGGTAAGATCTCCTTTGGCTAAGCTGGTCAAGCCGCGCTGGACGGAAACGCCGTCGACGAATTCCACCACATACCATGAAACATTGGCCGTCGTGGCCGTGCTTGTGCCGCGGCTGATATTGATGTTCTGGCCGTCTTCAAAGTAGGCGTAGAAAAAATCATCCTGGTCGGCGGTGCTTGTGATGACCGAGTTCGTAATATAAACAAAGGCCTTGCTGGTATCCACGTAGTCGCCCACGCCGAGACCGAGGGAAATACTGTTGGAAACGTCATCCGCAAGAAAAGCTTCCGTTCCCCGGATCACGCGTTTGATCTGGACGGCTTCCGCGCTCGGCATAGCGGTCAAAAACACCGAAAGCCCAAGGCACACTGTCGCAGAAAGGACGCAGAGGGATCCCATCGAACTCTTCCCACGGCCGTTCCGCTTTTCGTTCATGATTCTTCCTCCAGGCTGACGCTTTTTGCCGCCTTGGTTTCGGCAAGCGCCGCGGCTTCCGCCTCAAGGGCCTCTTTCTTTCTTTCCTCGTCCGTCTTCGCTTTCAACAACTTGATAGAGTCGATGACCCGTTTCGACCCGTCCTTGGTCTCCGTATAGGCCACCTGCACTTTATCGCCGTCACGGAAATCACCGAACGCCTTTACCCCCTCCAGCTTTATCCCCTTGGAAAAGTTGATCCACAGATCGCTGGAGGTGGCCGCCTTGTTATTACGATCAAACTCCACATTCATGCCCATCTTGATGACGACCCCGACCTCGCCTTCGATCTTCTTTTTCACGGGTTCCATTTTTTCGTCGATCACCGGTTGCTCGGGATATTCAAAAACATATTTTTTGACAGCTTGGACCGGCAAAGCACCCGGCGTCGCTTTCGCAGCCACCGGTTTTGTCTTGCTGGAAAGCGCGCGGCTCAACACCCTTTTGCCGGCTTCGATCGACCGGCTGATCACGACCGAGGGTTCGTTGGAGGTGCCCTCGGCGTTCTCCGAGGTCTGTGTCGCGGCATATCCTGTTATGGGGAGAAGCGCCAGCATGGCAAACACGTAGACCGCAGACTGTAGACCGCAGACTGCCAGCTGTAGTCTGTCGCCTGTAGTCTGTCGTCTGTAGTCTATCGTCCGTTTATCCATGTTGCACCACACCCATTCCTGGATTCTTGCTCATAAAGGAGAAATCCTGAGTGTTCTTCTGGTTGTCCGATTGAAAGCTCATCACGCCGGCCATCTGATCGCCTTCCAGATCCCCGCGCCAGCTGATGATCCCACCCTTGGGATTCCGCTGCATGGTTTCCCAGGTAATAGCGCCGTTCTCGCGAACCCTCACCGTATAATTGGAAGGGCTGAAGCCCTGGCTTGAAAAATAGTAGGATTCAAATGTCTTTCCGTTGAAACGGATCTTGTCCTTGATGGGCTTCACGCTTCCGTCCTTGGTGACCGTGTGGATCTCGACCTCCCAGATCATGCCCTCGATCGGAGTCGTGAATGTGCGCGGCGTCGCACGCGCGATCAATTTGGAGACCGGAGCGGTCTCGGTCTTGACCCCCTTGAGGGCCGGAGCGACCTGCAGGGTTGGAGGGTTCAAGGTCACGGAAAAAACGCTGAGCGCAACGGTTGCGAAAAGCGCTCCGGAAAAAATGACCGGACGCATTTTCCAACCGGCATGGGACGCGGCTGCTTCGGGAGCCGGCGCCGAAAGAACCGGAGTTCCTACGAGGACTTCGTCCGCGGACGCTTCCTGTTCCTTTTTTGCGGCGTGTTGGGCGATCTCCCGGCGAACCTTCTCCGTGAAGTCCGCCGAACCCAAAAAAGAGCCGCGGGATAATTTCTTTTCGAGAAATTCCATTTCGTGTTCGTCCGCGGAAAGCATGTAGCGCTCATACGGATCTTCGGCAACGACCGTCCCGAGCGATCCCATGACTTCGGCCACATCGACCGGAACCGGCGCCTTCGCGTTCGTCGCGTAAGCCGCGTAGCTTGAATAAGGATACTCGCGGAAACTCGCGGCAACACCGCTCCTCTCCGGAAGAAGATGGATGAAACGCGTAAGCTTGGAAAGATAGGCATTGCGTTCGACATAGACCGAACGGAAACGTTTGGGAAAGAGATGGCCTTTGCGACCATATTTACTATTGTAGTACTTGGTGTAGTTCGGCGTGATCTTCTGCATCACCTGGGAGACCGGATGCCCTTCTTCGGGCTCGATCAAAAGGTGAATGCGGTCGGGTAAGAGAGCGTAGGAAAAAAGCTTGAAACCGAATTCTTGTTTGGCCTGGGAAAGAATGCTTGCATATTTTTGATAATCCTCGGCGTCCTTATAAATGAATTCGCCGGATGGACCTTCCATCTGAATGGAGTGAACCGCGTCCTCTAAATGGATCCTTGGAAATCTAGGCATCGCGCCCACCTCTTTCGATCTTTACAACCACCGGCGCAAATTGAAACGTTGTATTGTAAAAGTGCCTGGCACTTTCGAGTAGAAACAAAAAAAACGCCAGGCAAAAGCTTGGCTTTACCTGGCTTCCGGCTTGCTCGACCTTTTCTTCACTATCGGATCTCATTTTCATTTTGGTGGCAACCTGCCATTCCTTTCAAGGATGCACGGCTTTGCGTCCCTGGATCACTCCAGGTTTGCTCTTTACACCATCGTGTCAATTGAATCTTCTAACCCTAGTAGAAGACTACATGAACTAACAATTCCTGTCAAGGTTATCGTCTTTTAAAGCAGAATATTTAGCCCAAACGGATTATAGGACCTCTCAATACAATGCTATGTTTTGTTATATCACATGATTTCTTGAATTCTTCCCCGCCCGGCCTTAGGGTTCCGGCATGCATCGATATTTGATCAGTGTCCAGACGGCTTCGATAAAATCCATCCCGTTAATTTTTTTTCCTTCTTTGACCGTCCGCCCGTGGTAACCGATCGGTAACTCCGCGATGCGAGCGCCTTTCCGGGCCAGCAAAGCGATCACTTCCGGCTCAAATTCGAACCGTTCGGATCTCAGCGTTAGCGTTTTTAAAAGATCTGCTCTGAACACTTTGTAGCAGCTCTCCATGTCCGTAAGATTCAGTCCGTACAAAAGATTGGTGAGCAGGGTGAGCGTTTTATTGGCAACCCAGCTCAGCGTCGTCATGCCTTCGGGACGCCCGGCTTTTAAAAACCGGCTGCCGCAAACAACGTCCGCCTCTCCTCTCAGAAGCGGCTCCAATAATTTCGGAATATCGTGAGGTTCATATTCCATGTCCCCGTCCTGAATGAGAATGAGGCCGCCGCCGGCACACTGGATCCCCTTCCGGACGGAAAAAGATTTCCCCCGGTTGATTTCATTTTTAAAGAGCCGGACTTCTTTTCCTTCATGAACATTTTCCGTCTCGATCTTTATGGCTTTCTCATGAGTGCCATCGATCGAGGCATCGTCGATGATAATGAGTTCATGGTCCACGGGATACCGGACAGCCTGGACTTGACGGACGATCTCCGCGAGGGTATTCATTTCATTGAAGATTGGAATAATAATGGATAGTTTCACTTTCGAATTATACACTGGAACAGGTTTCGCCGGAATGGCGAAAACGATTTAGACGGTATCGCAATGAGCCGATAATCCGTGATGGTGCGACAGGAGAACGAATGAAACAGCTATCGTGGCGTTGGCGTTGGGGTCTATTGACCGGGATCGCGCTTCTCGTCTATTTCCCGGCTCTCCGCGCGGGCTTCATCTGGGACGATCCCGCCTATGTGACGGAAAATACGGCTTTGAGAAGCTTGCAAGGATTTTGGGAGATCTGGTTCCAACCCGGAAGGCTTGACCAATACTACCCGCTTACCTATTCGAGTTTCTGGGTGGAATATCATCTCTGGAAACTTGATCCCATGGGCTACCATATCATCAATGTCCTCCTCCATGCCCTGAACAGCCTCCTCGTATGGAAACTCCTTGAGCGGCTCAAAGTGCGGGCTGCATGGTTCGTGGGACTTCTTTTCCTGGTCCATCCCGTTATGGTCGAATCCGTCGCTTGGATCACGGAACGCAAAAATGTCCTCTCTGGGTTCTTCTGCCTCTCGGCCCTCTTGTCTTATCTTCGATTTAAGGAGGATGATTCGGAACTCGGGCCTTGGTATTTTGTATCATTTTTTCTTTTCCTCGCCGCACTCCTCAGCAAGACCGTCACCGGCACCCTGCCGGCCACGATACTGCTCATCCTTTGGTGGAAAGAGGGCCGCTTCTCCTGGAAAGATCTGCGCCGGTTACTCCCCTTTTTCGCGGCCGGCGTCGCATTAAGTTCCATTACGCTCAAACTTGAAACCGGCCATATCAGCACCGGGGAAGTCAGCCAGTGGACTTTCTCCTTCGTGGAACGCTGTTTGATCGCCGGACGCGCACTCTGGTTCTACCTTGGGAAACTCGCATGGCCGCATCCCCTCATCTTTATTTATCCCCGCTGGGAGATCAATACTGGGGTGCTCTGCCAATGGTTTTTTCCGGCGGCTTTCATTCTTTTATTAGCGGTTCTGTGGAAGTTCCGGTCACGATGGGGGCGGGGACCTTTTGCGGCCCTGGCGATCTTTGCGGTCACGCTCCTGCCCGCCCTGGGTTTCAGAAGTTTCTTTCCCATGCTTTATTCTCTTGTGGCGGACCACTTTCAGTACCTTGCCACGATAGCTCCCTTCGCCATGGCGACTGCCGGATTGACAGCGCTTATCAAGTCTCCCAGGACCCGGATGTCACTCGGGGTCGCGGTCCTCGTCCTCCTCAGTATTCTCAGTTGGAAACAATGCGGGATCTATAAAAACCTTGAGACCCTGTGGAGGGATACCATTGCCAAAAATCCGGGGGCCTGGATGGCCCATAATAATTTGGGCGTGGTGCTTGAAGCGGCTCAAAAATACGAAGATGCCGATGCGCATTACCGCGAATCGGTCCGTCTCAAGAATGAGACCGTCGAAGCGCATTATCGCGAATCGATCCGGCTCGCACCGCATAACATCGTAGCCTATAACAATCTCGTCAAGCTCCTGATCGAAACCGGCCGTTACGAGGAAGCCGAAGCCTTGATCAAGAGCAGTCCTAAAACAAACAACGCTGGAAATCACAACAATCTCGGGGCTTTGCTGATGCAAAAGGGAGACTTTGTGAACGCGGCCGAGTCTTTTCGCCGGGCTGTCAGCCTGGAGCCGGATTCCGCGACGTCCCACAATAATCTGGGAGCCATACTCTTTAAACTTGGGAAAACGGACGAAGCGATCGCCCACCATGAGAAAGCGATCCAGCTTCTGCCTAAGTTTGCGGGGGCTTATCTCAATCTTGGGAATGCTTATTTGAAAAAAGGAAAAATAGAGGAAGCGGTCCGCTGTTACCGGAAATCGATCACACTCGACCGCGAACTCGCGGACAGCTATGCCAACCTCGGCTTTGCACTGACCCTCCTCGGGCGCTTCGACGAAACGATGGGGCTTTATATGAACGCCCTTGATGTCAACCCCGAGCATTCGCTGGCCCACAATAACCTTGCGAATTTCCTTGCCGGGAAAAAACAATTTAAGGAAGCGGACCTCCATTACCGTGAGGCGATCCGCTTTGAGCCCAATTTCGTCTTCTATCGCAAGGATTATGCGTCCTTCCTTGTGAAGCAGGGGGAAACCGACAAAGCTGCGGAGCAGTACCGCGAAATCCTGAAACTCGATCCCAAGAATGCGGAAGCGGAAGAAGCTCTGCGCCGCCTTACCGGCAAGAAACCTTCGTGAAGATGAGATGAAACGAGGAAATATATTTTTGTTGATCTTCTGCGCACTGTTCCTGCTTATAGGCTGCGAGGCATGTCTGAGGTGGGTCCTTGTAGTAAAGTACAAGGTCCCTTTTTTTTCTCCGACATTAGTGAATCGCATTTATCCGGGTCTCGAAGAAATAAACGCCCTGACGCTCACGGAGCATGACGGCTACTTCGACATCTTACTGCTCGGAGGTTCCGTCCTGAACCGAGAGTTCGGCTCCCTAGAAACGGAATTGTACAAACAACTCGGCAACTCTCCTAAAATACGGATCCATAATCTAGCCCAGCCCGCTCATTCCTCTTTGGACAGTAAGATCAAATATGATCTCCTGAAGGGAAAGCATTTTGACCTTGTGATTTTTTATGAGGGCATCAATGAAGTAAGAGCGAACAATTGCCCTCCGTCCGTTTTCAGATCGGATTATTCCCATTATGCCTGGTATGAGGATGTTCAACGGATACTCCGGCACAAGGAAATGAATTCTACGGTCATCCCTTTTTTCATAGACCTGGCAGCGGCCAATATCAGGAGAAAGATCGGCGTGGAAAGAATGGTCCCGCCCCATTTTCCGGACCCGGAGTGGGCGGAAAAATACGGGCAGGACGTCCGGACCGAGCAGAGCTTCAGGAAAAATGTGCTGGATATCGTTCATCGGGCAGAATCGACCGGCGATCCGCTCCTGTTGATGACATTCGCCTTTTATATCCCCGGGGACTATTCACTTCAAAAATTCAAGGCGAAGCAGCTGGATTATGATCAATTCGTGAGCCCGGCAGAGCTTTGGGGGCGGCCTGAAAATGTCAAAAAAGGATTGGAGGTTCATAATCGCGTCCTTCAGAATATCGCAAAGGATCTTCAAAGCGATGACGCAAAGCATGGAAAATTCTATTTTATCGATATGAATAACTTGATAAGCAAGAGCAGGGACAATTTCAACGACATCTGCCACCTGACGGAAGAAGGTTGCAGGAAATTCGTCTCTTACATCCTGCCCGTGATCAAAAAGTTGTTTTGATCTTCGGGGCGGTCCGGCAGGAGAGCAAATGAAACAGTTATCGTGGCGTTGGCGTTTGGGATTGCTTCTGGGGCTCGCGCTCTTGGTTTATCTTCCTGCCCTGCGCGGGGGCTTCGTTTGGGATGACAATGACTATGTGACAACGAATACGGTCCTGAGGAACTTACGCGGGCTTTGGGACATCTGGTTCCATCCCGCAAAGCTTCCGCAATATTACCCTCTCACATTTTCCAGCTTCTGGGTCGACTACCACCTGTGGGGACTTCATCCTCTGGGCTACCATTTCGTCAATATTCTCCTTCATGCCCTGAACAGCCTTCTTGTGTGGAGGATCCTTGAGCGGCTAAAGGTTCGGGGAGCCTGGTTCGCGGGACTTCTCTTTCTGGTCCATCCCGTCATGGTCGAATCCGTGGCCTGGATCACGGAAAGGAAGAACGTCCTGTCCGGACTCTTTTACCTTTCGTCTTTCCTGGCCTATCTCCGGTTCAAGGACCGCGAGCCGAAACTTTGGCCCTGGTATTTTGCGTCCCTTTTCCTTTTTCTTGCGGCGCTCCTGAGCAAGACGATCACCGTCACGTTCCCTGCGGCGGTGATCCTGACGCTTTGGTGGAAGCAAGGGAAATTCCCCGGCAAAGACCTCCTACGGATGGTCCCCTTCTTCGCGGCGGGCGCGAGCCTGGGTGCCATGACGATGCGCTTCGAGAACCATCTCATCGACGTTCTGGGGACCCCCGAATGGTCTTTGTCGCTGGCCCAGCGCTGTCTGATTGCCGGACGCGCCCTCTGGTTCTATCTCGAAAAACTTGCCTGGCCCGATCCTCTTATCTTTATCTATCCCCGCTGGGAGATCAACGCAGCAGCCCTCCGGCAGTGGTTTTTTCCGGCGGCTTTCCTCCTTTTATTGGCAGTTCTGTTGAAATTCCGGCGACGATGGGGGTGGGGACCTCTTGTGGTCCTGGCGATCTTCGGGGTCACGATCTTTCCGGCCCTTGGGTTCAAAAGTTTTTATCCTATGAGGTACTCTTTTGTGGCCGACCACTTTCAATATCTCGCCGCGATAGCCCCCATCGCTCTGGCGGTTTCCGGAATGACGTTGCTCGTCAAGCAACGCAAGGTCCGCATACTCCTCGGGGCCCTGGCGCTTGTCCTGCTAAGCGGCCTCACTTGGAAACAATGCGGCGCGTACAAAGACCTGGAAACGCTGTGGCGTGACACGCTTTCCAAAAATCCGGACGCCTGGTTGGCGCATAATAATTTGGGTTCGATCCTTGAGCAGAGCGGGCGTATGAACGACGCAGAATTTCACTTCAGGGAGGCCATCCGCCTCAAACCCGATTACGGTCTCGCCTATAACAACTTGGGATTTCTGAAAGAAAAACAGGGCGATCCGGAGAAAGCTCTCGAGTATTACCGGAAGGCGATCACCTTCGAACCCCATACGGCGGAGTTCCAGTTCTACCTGGGATCCTGTCTTGACGGACTCGGAAGGATCGAAGAAGCCATTCCTCATTATCAAAAGGCCTCCGAACTCCTCGGGAACTTTTCGGCCCCCTGTTACAACCTGGGTCAGATCTTCGCCGGGAAGCAAGAATACGAAAATGCCGTTCGTTGGTACCGGGAAGCAATCCGCCGCAACCCGCAATTCATCGACAGTTATATTTCTCTCGGCACTGTTTTAGAGAAACTTGGCAAAGCAGAGGAGGCCATCGCGGTTTACCGGGAAGCCCTTACATGGGATCCGGAGAATTCCAGGGTCCGGGAAAACCTTCGCCGCATTGTTCCTCAAGCGATCTGAAGAAGCTTCTGAAATGCTATACTTTTGCGGGCTCGGAAGGAAGTTTGAGAGGCTGCAAGTTCTCGAAGAGATTCTTGAAGGAACTCTCAGCGATCAGAAAAAGCTGTGTGCCGCCCCGTTTCCCGGCGAGACGTTCCTTGCCCCCTTCGAAAGGCGTTCCTTCAACATCCAGGAAAAGAGTTTCCGGGACCCCTTCTTTTTTGATCTCGATCCAATTCAACTGTCCTGAATTGGAATGGATCTTGGCTTTGGGATCAAAAACCAGCTTGGAAACGGTCAGACCCTTCAGATGGTTCATATAGCGGACCACGACATCCCGTTTGTCGGTGTTGGGAGAAATGACCACCTCCCCGGATGGCGAGTGGACATATATTTTTTCGATCTTCTCGGTATCGACTGCCAGGGGGTTCTCGCCGAAGAATTTACTGTCATCGACATCGAGGTTATTGAAGTAATATTTCGGAAGCAAGAACACCACAGGCTCTCCGGAGACCTGCATAAAGGTTCCCTGCGTCGCGGGATCTTCGGCCCCTGCCGTGATAAGGATCTCCTGGCCGTTATCCTGATGGAGTTTCATCCGCCACTTGGAAGCGGAAAACCCGTAGTCTTTGGCTTTGGGGTCCAGCGCCTTGGAGGCCGGGCTTGTCCCAAAAACCTTGAAAAACTGTTTGATCTTTGCGGCGTCCGGCGTGAAAGGCACCCCCGAGCGCTCGTATTTCCACCATTTTTTCGAAAGATCCTGGGGGTCGGTTTCGCGCCGCACGTGGCTCACGGCCGCCGGTTTTCCTTCGATCGAACGCTCGATCTTGAGTTCATCGATAAGATCCGCTTTGGGATCCGTTAGAACCGGACTTGCCCAAAAGTCACTTTGAGGAGAAACCTTCTCGGGATCATCATAAATTCCGATCTTGCCGAAAAGATCCGCCCCCGCGAAAAAAACCTGGTCAGCATCCGCCTTTCTTAAAAAAACGGACGCATACTGCGGTATCTTGGGTCCGAGAAGTAACACGAAAACGGGTTTTCCTGCCGCATCCGAAAACCCGATCCGGTAAGCTTTGTCTTCCGTAAGCCCGAAATCCGCGAAAAGGGCCTTGTCCTTGGCCCGCAGCTCCCCTTTCGCCTCCGGGATAGCCTTAAAGAGGTCCTGGATTTTTTTCTCGTCCGCGCGGGCGCCAAAGAACGTCGGAAGGACCCAGGCCCCGGCTTCGTTCTTCTTGATCTCAACGGCCTTGGCGTCCTTCCCTTTTCCGATCTCGATCTTGGAGACCTTGGCGCTGTCAAAAGAAAGGTTCAAGGGAACATATTCTTCGGTGACTAATTCGGCGGGCTTTTGATGCTGCTTTAATACAATGGCAACGACCAACAAAACAAAAAGAACCCCGAAGATCATAAGATGTTTCAGCTTCACGTCGCGCCTTCCTTCTTTTTTTTATTCCACCAACGCCAGCATTTTCAGATAGGCCTGCTTCGAGCGCCTTCGCCAGATCCCTCGGACGATCCCGATCAAGGCGATCACGATGGGAACCAAAAGGGTCGCCACAAAACGCCATATCACTTTTGTCGTAGAAGAAACCCTGTTGATCGTTCTTTCAATAGGCTGTTTCGAACGGATCCTGACAAGTTCGTCCCCCAGTGTAAGGGCATCCACACAATTCAGGAAAAAAGTCAAATGACCGCTGTTGCGAAGCAGATGTTTCTGAAAGAAGGATGACGCCCCCATCAGGATCATTTTCCCCTGCTGCGCCTCAAGAGGTTTGGGGGCAGGAGCTTCGATCGCTTTGGAATCCGTTCCTGCGGGCACAGATTGCGGCCAAGCAGGGACCTGCTTTCCCGCATAAAGGTCCTGAAAAAGTCCCTGGGCCATGACGGCCAACGGAAAAGGACCGTGCGGGCTATCCGGTAGCGGGGTCAGATCCTTGGGGGTCAGGTTCTCGGATTTAAAAGGCACCGTCCAGGAATCCTTGCTCGATGTAAGCAACGTTTCTACCTTCAACCCCTGGGACTTGATCTTCGCATCGTTGAGTTTCAGCCGCGTTCCCCACAAATAAAAAAGCGGAGAAAGGCGCGAGGTGATCGAAACATCCGGATTCATACCGGCCTGGCTCACCAGGATCTGGATCGGGATCTTGACGGGCACAGAGAGTTCATAAGGGCCGAGCCGTGCGGCGCCGCTGACATTCACCACATCGTTCTGTTCGTCGACCAGGACCTGATCGTCCACCTCAAAGCCCCAACCTGCGATCAGAGAATTGATCTGAGGCTTTTTCTCGGTAGCCCCGACCCCCAGCTCTTTGCCCGATATCGAGTAGTTATATTCGTAGTCCTGAACGGCAAGAAAGAGCGAACCTCCGCCCGCAAGGAACCGGTCGATCTCGTACCGTTGCCGGTCCTCAAGCTGGTTGGGCTCGACCACGATCAAGGTCTTCGTCCCTTCCGGGATGGGCTCTTTTTCCGTCAGCTTGATCCGGGAAGTCTTGTATCCCGCATACCCAAGCGCCATAGGCAACAGTTCATAGTTGTCTTCCTTATATCCCTCCGGAACCTTCCCGCCCATTTGCTCTAAAAGGGGCTTCAGCTCCGGTTCCATTTCCTTTTCCTTGTAGGGAGCCACAAGCGCGACCTGGGGAGGCTCAGGAAGCATCATGCGGTAGATCCTCGAGATCATGAGATACTCAAGTTCGGCAATATTGTCCGGAATGACGCGGCCAATGATCTCTTCGGGCTTTTCCTTGTAAGCCAAACTGATGGCGGAATAGATCAGGTTCATTCCGACCTCGTCCGCCTGGATGGACTGCACTTGGAAGGGTTTGATCCCTTTCTCCGAAAGCTGCTGCTCCAAAGAATCTTCGTTTTGCTTAGCCGCCGCTGTGACGTTCGCGGCCTCCATGTGGAATATTTTATATTGAAATTTCCCTTTTGCGGCGATGCGGAATTCATCCAGTTTGTCTACGACCTCCTGCTCGAGGGGTTTCAATCCGGTCGGCATTTTTTCGGAGGGAGAAATATAAAGTTTCGCGGTCACGGGAGCCTTCAGCCCCTGCAAAAGTTTTTCCGTCCAGGGGGAGATCGTATAGATCTGCCCTTGGGTCATATCAAAACGGCCAAGCGGAATCTCGGCCAGCAACCAATTCGCCGTCAAAAAGATCCCGGCGCAGACAAGCGCCGCCGTCGTGAAAAGGGTTTTTGCCTTGGGCCGCATGCGTCCTTCCAGCCAAAAACCGTTGAGAGTCAGAAAAATGGCCGAACCGAGAATAAAATAAACGGCGTCCCGGTTGTCCACGACCCCCTTGGCAAAAGAATCAAAGTGGCGCGTCACCCCCAGGAAATTCCTCAAAAAAGACCCCAGCTCCGGGACCCATCCGTCCACCGCGGAAGCGAAGAACCCGGTCCCGATCACATAGAGGGAAAAACAGACCATCATGGACAAAATAAAAGCGACGATCTGGTCCCGGACAATTCCCGAAACAAAAATGCCGATGGCGAGAAAAAACGCGCCAAGCAGGATCGATCCCATGTAGGCGCTCGCCATGGCCCCAAAGTCCGGTTTCCCGAGAAAACACAACATGACCGGGATCATGACCGTCGACGCCAACGCAACGAGATAGAAGACCATGCTCGCGAAGAATTTCCCAAGCACAAGCTCATGGGTCCGCATGGGGAAGGTCAGCAAAAGCTCCAGCGTATTCCCTTTCTTCTCCTCGGCCCAAAGCCGCATTGTCACGGCCGGAAGAAAAACCGCCAGGATCATGGGAAGCGTTCCGAAGAATGCACGCATATCGGCCCGGCCGGCGATGAAGAACTGCGTCATAAAAAGGCCGTTCCCGAGGAGGACGAAAACGATGATAAAAATATAGGCGATCGGAGAGTTGAAGTAGGCCTTGTTCTCCCGTTTAAAGATCGTGAAAAGGTCCCCGAAATTGATCATAGCGCCGGCCTTTTAGACCCTCTCTTGGATCGTAAGAAAGCGATAAAAACATCCTCCAGGGTTTCCGCCGTTTTGGATTCTCCCCGTTTCCGGACCTGCTCCGTCAATTCCGCCTGAGTCCCCTGGGCCACGATCTTCCCTTCATTAATAATGACGATCCGGTCGGCCATGGCCTCGACTTCCTGAAGAATGTGCGTGGAGAAGATAATGGTCTTTTTCCGGGCCAACCCTTTGATCAGCTCACGGATATCGATGATCTGGAGCGGGTCGAGCCCCGACGTGGGTTCGTCCAGGATCAGGACTTTGGGATCATGAATAAGGGCTTGCGCCAACCCGACGCGCTGCCGGTATCCCTTGGAAAGTTCGGAGATCGTGTGCTTCCAGACCTCTTTGATGCCGCAAACTTCCTTGACCCAATTCGTCCGGTCTTCAAGCAACTTTCCCTTCAATTTCCGGGCACTTCCCACAAAGGCGATATATTCATCCACCTGCATATCCGAATAAAGCGGCGCGGTCTCGGGCAAATAACCGATCTGTTTCCGGACTTCGATGGGATTTTGAAGAATATCGAATTGATCGATCTTGGCGGTCCCGGAAGAGGGACAAAGGTAGGTCGTCAGGATCCTCATCGCGGTGGTCTTTCCCGCGCCGTTGGGCCCCAAAAGACCCAGGATCTCCCCTTCCTGCATCTGGAAGGAGATGCGGTCCAAGGCCACAAAACTGCCGTATTTCATCGTAAGATTCTGGACGTCGATCATGGGCAAAGTATCGTCAAATGAAATTTAAAATTAAGTCCGCTCGAAAACAATAGCTCCTCGCGATTTTCGATCTTCCGAGGGGGGGATTTTATACTACCCTCCGCTTACAATTCAACAAAAAATCACCGAAAAAATGGACGCGCCACCCCTTTTTCAAGGCCGCGAAAACCGGCAAACGGCTCAGTTGGCTTTCAGGATCCCGCTGTCCTGCAAAGCAGCTGCCGTCGTCGGAGGATCCATCAGGGGCCGGTATTTTTTGGGGATCGGCACGGGAAAAGTCGCTATCTCGTAGATCCCGCCCCCGATACGTTCGATCATCTTGCAAGTTCCCTGAAGGACGCCGCCGAAATACGCCGTAAGCGGATCGTGGACCTCCATCAATTTAGCGGTCTGGACAACATATTCCCCCGGCGAAAGGACCACGTTGGTAATTCCACGGCCTAGCTTGCTCGCGGGATTGTCTTCCACATAGAGACCTTCCTGAGCATACAAACCTTCTTCTGCATGAAGACCTTGCGCGAGCACAAAAAATCCGGCCAGAAAAAAAAATATTACTTTCTTAGAAATACTCACGGAAGAACCTCCTTTGCTGAATTTTTTCAGATCTCATTTTAAAAATTAAAAATTCCATAAAATAACCGCAAAGGACAGGGCACCTCTCAGCAGGACCTCCCCTTCTAGATACGGCATTGGACGCATTTTCTGGATGGTAATTTCTAGTCCTAATACCTATCAATTTCAGAGAATCTGAAATTGGGGCAATCCTTGTCACCATTTGAGAAAAGAATTTAAGACAAGGATAGAAGAAGATCTGATAGAAGGACCGAAAACGCCGCACGGCTCATGCGAAAAACCCTGGCCAAGAGCTTCGGGCTACCCGGCGCAGTCTCGATGCTTAGACGGATTTGGCGTAAAGGGCGGCGCGTTTGGCTTTAAGCGCGGGATCGGCGAGGTAGTCGTCCAGGGTGATGTCCCGGCGATCGATCATGCCGCGCGGCGTCAGTTCAATGATGCGGTTGGCCACGGTCTGGACGAATTGATGGTCATGCGAAGAGAAAAGCACGGTTCCATTGAAATTTTCGAGCCCTTTATTGAGCGAGGTGATGGATTCCAGATCGAGATGGTTGGTCGGCTCGTCCAGGATCAGTACGTTCGCGCCGACAAGCATCATACGCGAGAGCATGCAGCGCACCCGTTCGCCCCCCGAGAGCACAGACGCTTTCTTAAGCGATTCTTCTCCCGAAAAAAGCATGCGTCCCAAAAAACCCCGGATGAAATTCTCGTCCGTTTCCTTCGAGAACTGGCGCAGCCAATCGACCAGGCTCAGATCGGTCTCAAAATATTTTCCGTTCTCCTTCGGATAATAGGCCCGGGTCGTGGACGCCCCCCATTTGAAAGCCCCTTTGTCCGCCATGAGTTCTCCCATGAGCACCTGAAAAAGCGTGGTCTTGACGCGGTCCAGGGGACCCAGAAAGGCGATCTTGTCGCCCTTGTCCACCCGGAGGTTGAGTCCCGTAAACATGATCTCCCCTTCGATCGACTTCTCCAGGTCTTCGATCTCCAGAAGGTCGTTGCCGGAATCCCGCTCCGGTTTGAACGCTACGTAAGGATATTTACGGGAGGACGGTTTGATATCTTCAAGCGTCAGCTTTTCCAAAAGTTTTTTGCGCGATGTGGCTTGCCGCGACTTCGAAGCGTTCGCACTGAAACGAGAAATAAAGGCCTGAAGCTCCTTGCGCCTGGCCTCGATATCTTTGTTCGCTTCGTTTTTCTGACGGAGCGCGAGCTGGCTGGATTCCGACCAAAAGGAAAAATTGCCGGTAAAAAGCTGGATCTTCCCGAAATCAATGTCTGCGATGTGGGTGCAGACCCGGTCGAGGAAATGGCGGTCGTGCGACACGACGATGGCCGTATTTTTGAACTCATAGAGGAAATCCTCGAGCCACATACAGGTCTCGACGTCGAGGTGGTTCGTCGGCTCGTCGAGAAGCAGGACGTCGGGGTTCCCGAAAAGCGCCTGGGCGAGAAGCACGCGCACCTTTTCGCTCGCCTCTAATTGCTTCATGGGGACCTGATGCATCGCATCCGGGATCCCGAGATCGCTCAGGAGTTTTGCTGCCTCGGGTTCGGCGTCCCAGCCGTTCATGTCTGCGAATTCGTGCTCCAGTTCCGCGGTCCGGATGCCGTCCGCATCGGAGAAATCGGGCTTCGCATAGATCGCATCTTTTTCTTTGATAATATTATAAAGACGCTCGTGGCCCATGATCACGGTCGAAAGGACCGTGAACTCATCGTAGGCGAACTGGTCCTGCTTCAAGAAAGAGATCCTCTCGTTCTTTCCCGCCGCAACAGATCCGGCGTTGGGTTCGATCAGTCCCGCGAGGATCTTAAGAAACGTGGATTTCCCGGAGCCGTTGGCCCCGATCAGACCGTAGCAGTTCCCGGGCGTGAACATGATATTCACGTTCTCGAAGAGGATACGTTTCCCATATTGTAAAGTGACGCCGTTCGCTGAGATCATACCTTGGGTCCTTGTCTGCAGAAATCGAAAGGAGCGCGTATCCTATCAGAAAATCCCTTAAACTCAATGAGAAGGTGAGACATTTTGCTCTAGCTCGCTACTTTGAAAACAAGCCTGTGCGCTTCGTCATCGTTCGGCTCGCCCCAGCGTGGCGATCTTCCCTCGCGCGCTCGACCTCATTCGGCAGGCAGGAAACGTAGCGAGACAGCTCTCGGAGCTGATGGGAGCTTGGTCCTGCCGTACTTTTTTTGCAGGTCCCGTCAGCGAGAGCGCAGGCTGGCATTCCACGCAGGAGGGAATGAACAGCCGGTGTCGAGAGACGATTCCTGCCTGCCACCGTGCCCATTCCGTCTCGCGGGCGTGCCTCATCGCACAGGCTTGTTTTCTCAAGATATATGCAAAAGGAAAATTTACTTTTGGGGGAGAACGCTTGAGATAGCAGTAAGGATTTGGGCGGAGACGGGGCCCCGGAAGACAAGCGAAAGACGACGGTCGGTAATGTCTTCCACGGTCCGGGCCATTTCGGCCTCGACAGAATAAACGAGTTGGGCCTTGATCACCGGCGGCACATCCGAGATCTTTTCTTTAAGACCGGGGTCTTTTTCGACGAGTTTTAGAACGTCCTTGTAGCGGGTACCATAAAGATCCATAAGCGACTGCACGGTCTCCCGTTCAAGGCCGGAACGCTTGGCCGCGGCCTCAGCGGTCTCCGTGACCCTCCCGCTGCCATAGACCGAAAACTCTTCTTTTTCGTAGATCCGGTGGATCCGGTTCATACAATCCTCGGCCACTTTCCTGTAAGTCGTGTACTTGCCCCCTACCACGAAGAGAACACCGGACTTTGAACCATAGAAAAGGTGTTTCCGCGAGACCTTGCGCGCGGAACCTCCCTTACGGATAAGCGGCCTCAAACCTGCGAACGTTGCGAGGATCTTCGCAGGGCTGAAATCAAGTGCGGGGAAAACGCGCTTGGATTCGCGTGTGAGGTAATCCATATCCTCCTTTTCGACCTTCACAGCGTCCGGGCTCGCGATATAGTCCGTATCGGTCGTGCCGATCAGAGAATTCCCCATCCATGGGATCACGAAAAAAATGCGCTGGTCGCTTTGGGACCCGATCAGGACGGCGTGTTTTGAGATCTCTCCTTTGTACACGATGTGGATCCCTTTGGTCGTGCGGACTTTTTTCCTGGCGTCCGGAATATCCAGACGCAGGAGCTCATTCGTCCAGGGCCCCACCGCGCAAATGACCCGCTTCGCGCGCACTTCGAATTGTTTGATCCCCAACATGTCATGCGCCTTAACGCCCGCGACCCTTCCATTCTCCTTCACAAAAGAGACTGCCTTCACATAATTAGCAACGTGGGCGCCGTAGTGGGCGGCCATGAGGACATTCTCGAGACAAAGTCGCGCGTCATCCATCTGCGCGTCATAATAAAGCACTCCGCCTTTCAGACCTTTTTGTTCAATACCGGGTTCGAGACGGATCACTTCTTCGCGTGTGAGGTTTTCCCGGGGCTTCACCCGGTACCTGCCTGCGAGCAGGTCATAGAGAAAAACGCCGAATTGCATCATCCAAAGAGGGCGCTTGTCGCCTTCATAGACCGGGATCACGAACGGTAAAGGTTTTACCAGATGCGGCGCGACCGCGAGCTGAATATGGCGTTCTTTCAGGGACTCGTAGACAAGGTCTATTTCAAGATTTTCAAGATAGCGGATGCCGCCGTGAATGAGTTTGGTCGACTTGCTCGATGTCCCGCTCGCGAAATCATTTTTTTCGAGCAGGGCCACTTTCATGCCGCGCTTCGCCGCGAGGTGCGCGATCGCCGCTCCGTTAATCCCTCCGCCGATCACGAGGATGTCGTAGGTCGTCCGCCTGAGACGCTCGATGTCCCGGATCATGGCAGCATCGTTCTTTGAACGGCTTTAAGCCATCCTTGATAAAGCCGCATACGTTCGCGACCTCTTATGTGCGGGATAAAGATCCGGTCGACCCGGTGCTGTCTTTTGAGATCATGGCTCTTCTTCCAAAGCCCCATCGTAACTCCGGCCAGATGCGCCACACCCCGGGCCGTGAGCTCGATCACCTTGGGCCGGAGGATCTTCGCGTTCAGGATATCGGCTTGGAACTGCATCAGAAGGTCGTTCCTGCAAGCGCCGCCGTCCACTTTCAGTTCATGGATCGGACGGCCGAACGCCTTTTGCATGATATCGAAAACATCCTTGCTCTGATAAGCGATCGATTCAAGGCATGCCCGGATCAAATGAGACGCCGTGGTCCCGCGTGTGACCCCGGCGATAAGACCGCGCGCCTCGCTTTTCCAATAGGGTGCTCCGAGCCCGACGAACGCCGGCACCACATAGACACCGCCCGTATCTTTGAGCCCCCGAATCGCCTTTTCAGTTTCCGCGGAACTCTTGATGACCTTGAGACCATCCCGCAGCCACTGAATGACCGCGCCCCCGATGAATACGGCGCCCTCGAGCGCATAAACGGGCCGTCCCTTAAAATCGCTTGCGAGCGTTGTGAGAAGACCTTCCTTCGAATAGACGGGTTCTTTGCCGGTATTTAGCATAATGAAACAACCCGTACCGTAAGTATTTTTGATGGTGCCGGCTTCGTAACAACCTTGTCCGTAAAGCGCGGCCTGCTGGTCCCCCATCACTCCCGCGATCGGAATGCCTGCCGGGAGTCCGGCGATATTCTGTGTCGTCCCGAAGATCGATCCGGAAAGCTGAAGCCTTGGCAGCACTTTGGCCGGAACACCGAAGATCTTGAGAAGTGCCGGATCCCACTTTTTGGTTTTGATGTTGAGAAGCAGCGTGCGGGAGGCATTCGTAAGATCGGTTACGTGGAAACGTCCTCCCGTGAGTTTCCAGATCAGCCAACTGTCGATCGTTCCGAACGCGATCTCCCCACGGGCCGCCCGTCGGCGAAGATCCGGAACATGATCGAGAAGCCAGCGGATCTTGGTGCCGGAAAAATAAGGGTCGAGCACAAGTCCCGTTTTTTGATGGACCCGAGATTCGTGTTTTTTGAGCGCGCGGCAGATGTCGGAGGTGCGGCGGCATTGCCAAACGATGGCGCGGTGGACCGGCCTCGAGGTCTCGCGGTCCCACATCACGGTGGTTTCGCGCTGGTTCGTAATCCCGATAGCAAGGATCTCTTCGGGGGCGATCCTACTTTTGCGGACGGTCTCGCGGATCACGGCCTCGCAGGAGCGCCAGATCTCTTGAGCGTCGTGTTCCACCCATCCCGGCTTCGGGAAATATTGTTTGAATTCACGGTAGGCGCTTGCGACGGTCCTGCCCGCCGCGTCAAAAAGGATGGCCCGCGAACCCGTGGTCCCCTGATCGATCGCGAGGATGTAACGCTTCACGTCAGATCGTCCAGGACTTTGGTCGTCACAATGAAGCTCGCGTTCTTGAGGCGAAGGATGTTCCTGTCTTTTAAGACCCACTGCAGGGTCTTCAGAAATTCCGCACGGTCGGCAATATGGACCAGACAACCCCGATAGGCCACGCTGATCTGCCCGCGCTCTTCGGAGACCACGAGCGCGATCGCGTCGGTTTTCTCCGTGATCCCGATCGCCGCACGGTGGCGCGTGCCAAAACTCGGCGAAAGATCGGAAAGCGACGCAAGGGGCAGGATCCCTTTGACGGTTTGCATGCGTCCTTTATGCACCACCAGCGCGCCGTCATGGACGGGCGAGGAGGTCAAAAAAAGCGGCACAAGAATCTCGGACTTGATCTCCGCATCAAAGGGCATTCCGCCCTTCATGTGCGGACGGAGAGGCTGCTTGCGCTGGAGAATGATCAGGGCGCCCACTTTGCGCGACGCCATCCGCTCCATGGCCGACCAGATCTCGAGAAGATAATGCGGAAGTTGGGGCGTCTTCCGGAAAATATTGCCTATCCGCTCGGCAAACCACAGTGCGCCCGAGATCGAGATGTCCGTGCAAAGCATTCCACCCGCGATCATGAGAAGCACCATCCCGGCCCGGGATACGAATAAGATATCCAGAGAAGGTACGGCAAAAAAAAGCGCACCCCAAAAGCAGAAGAGTCCTGCCAAATACTTGAGCGATGACCTCAGCCAGACGAGTTTGAACGGATAAAAAAAATACCCGAGCCCAACGACAACGGCAATGACCGTAATAAGCACGAAAAAACCCTCTTTGCGGATTGAACCTTGTCTCTCCTGTTACGGCAAGAAAGCCTTCGAGATTGACTACATCTCCAGTGGCAAGTATCGAGTTTGGAGTTCGGGGTAAAAGACCTTCCTCAGAACTCAGGGCTCATAACTCAGAACTGATCAGGCTGATTTCCGGACGATAAGTTTCGGAAGATACTTTTTTGAAACAAGTCCTGAGGATGGACGCTCGATCTGCCGGATCAGAATATCCACGGCATCCTTCCCCATGGCGCCGAGCGGCTGGCGAACGGTCGTAAGCGGAGGCGAGAAACTTTTCGCGCGGTCGTTGTCGTCGAACCCGATGATCGCCATATCCTGGGGGGCGCGCCTACCGGCCTCTTTGAGAGCTTTGAGCGCTCCGAACGCAAGATCATCGTTCCCGCACACGATCGCCTGGGGCAGATCCTTTTCCCGCAGCCACTTTTTCATCACACGATAGCCCTCCGCCTCGCTGTTGGCCGCCCCTGAACGAAGCCAAGACGGGTCGCACGAGATACGTCGGGACTTAAGCGCCTGGATGAACCCTCGGACCTTGAGTTGGGTATCGACAAAGGGTACTTTGACCTTCCTCCGTTCCACCTTGAATGGAACTTCCCACGGCCCGCAGAGCATCCCGATCTTCCGGTGGCCCTTTTTTATAAAATGCGCCACGGCTTGTACCATACCCGAAGCCATATCAGCGTAGACGCTATTCACTCGAAGACCGGGAACCGGGTCATTTACGACCAGCACCCGCGTGTGGCGGGAAGTTTCGATCAATTGCGCGATCTTGGGATGGATCCATCGCCAGGTCAGGATCATAAGCCCGTCCAGTCCGTGTCCTTTGAGGATCTGATCCAAACTTTCGTAGGGCCTGGCGGGCATCATGACAATCTTGAGGCGACCCTTGACCGCCTTAATCCGCGGCAAGATCCCGGAAAGAAGTCCACGATGATAGTTCGAGTGGAAAATATCTTTGGCGGGAGTGGTCAGAATGCCAAAGGTTCTCCGGTGCTTTTGAAAGGAAAGGCCCGTGATGCGTCGCGCCGGGGATCGCGAAGCCTTAGGAGTTCCCCGGATTTTCAAGCACCAGCCTCGGCGACCTCGACGGAAAGGGCTTTCCAAGCGTCAGTCGGTTCGTCGTATTGGGCTTCGATCGTAACATTGTCGTTCTCGCGGATATCCTCAAGGGACGTGACGCCCGAAAAAACGGTGGCTCCATCGACCAGGACCTCTTTCTTTTCTTCGGTATCCGTGATCGGATCGATCTCGCTGATCGTGATCATTTTGGCCTTAGCGTCGACCTTCTGGACCTCTCCATCGAGCCATTCCGCGCGAAGAGGCGAGGAAAACAAAAACGCCAGAATAAAAAAAAGAACAACGATCTTCGAAGTTTTCATATTCTTTTTCCCGAGGGCATTGCGTTCGACGAACGGCGAAACTACGGAGATAGGATACTCAAAAAGAGACTAACCGACAATCAATAAATGGCACTCCTTGCGAAGGCCGTGGGCTAATGTTCGCAGCACGTCGCCGCGCAAAAGGCTGATCAGAGCGCTTCGTTTTGTGGCGCCGATCGCGACGGTTTTGACGTCGAGTTCCTGGGCCGCGCGTGCGATCAACCGGCCGGGATTGTCCCCCACCTGCCAGATCGGGACTGCCGTGATGCCAAGCTTCTCCATCGCTTCCTGTGCCTTCGCGAGCACATCCACGGATTCCCGCGAGGGTTCCATCTCGGTCGGAAGCTCGGGCGACGGCGGCGTCTCTTCCACATAGCCCAGATAGACCGAACTCTCGCCCATCGCCTTCACGTGCAGAGCGGCTTCTTCAAGCAACACAGGGTTGAAAGACTTCAGGGCCACAAACGCGGAGCTTTTATAAAGTGAAGTGAGTTCTTTGGCCTCGGCCACCGTAAGTAAATTAACCGTGGCAGCCAGCTCCGGCATCGTCACCGGCGCGATCATTTTGGCCGCATAGCGAAGGACAAGGCCCACCCCCAAAATGGTCAGAACAAAGAAAAGCGCATCTTTTTTCTGGATCGCGATCGTCACTTCGATAAAGAGCGTGATGATCGCTCCCGCGGCTAAAAGAACGCGCTCCCAAAGTTTCAACCGGATCGAAAAATTCGTAGCGCTCGTCGCGAGATTCAGAGTAATGGCTCCCACCACACCGATCGCGTAAAGAGCCGCCAAGTGGACGATGTCCTTCTCCACCAGAAGTACAATGATCGGTACGAGGACCGCAACAATCAGAGCAAGCCATGGCATACCGAAACGATTGAGTTTCGCAAAAACCGGAGGCAATTCGTGATCCTTGGCCAAAGCGAACTGGATGCTCACAAGCCCCATGATCGCCGTATTGCCGGCAGAAAGAAGCAAGCACCCAAAGATGATCGAGATCACGGTCCCGTACCAGGGCCCGATGTAATGATTCCCGAGCGCGCGTAGCATATCTTCCGTGTGACCCTTCAGGCCCGGAATGGCATTCATGGCAACCCCTAAGAGGAATGTCAGGATCGCCACTTCGATCAAAACGGGAAGGATCGCACGCCGGGATGTTTTTTTGACAGGCTCCACCATCACGCCGGTCATATTCGCAATAGCCTCCACACCGGAGAGTGCCAGCACGATCCCGACAAAAACGGGCCAGTTCTTCATGAACCCGCCCACCGGCATCGTAAGTTCGACATGGGAAAGGCTTGGCACGGTGAAAACAAAAAGGATCACGGCAGCAAGGGATGCGAATACTGCGATCACGGCGGCGACCGTGCCGCCTTTGGAAGGCCCGACCCAACTTAAAACACCGATCGCAAGGATCGCGCCGATCGCCCAGATCTCAGGATTCGGCACATTGAAATAATGGAAGGCGTCAAGAACGCTTAGGGAAGCCGTTACAACATAATCCGCGATCAAAAGAAACGCGCCGATCACGGCCAAGGTTTGGGAACGCTGCTTTACTGAAGAATAAACACCGCCGCCGTCCGGATAAATGCGACAGACAACCATATAACAGATCCCGATCAAGACCATGAGAAGGGACATGAGCCCGAGGAAAAACCACGACGCGTGACCGGCCAAGGCAAAGGCGATCCCGAGAACGTAGGCCTTGCTTGTTCCCCAGTCACCATAGAGCATGGCACCGGCGTGATACCATTTAAGTTCGCGAGGTCTTTCGACCCGCTTGATCATCATTGCCATAGTCCTAATTCCTTTCAATTTCCGCTTTGCGGAAATTGGGGCAATCCCAACTACCCTTGAAGAAAAAAATTAAAGTTGGGATAGAAGGCCGCTACTATAGCAGAAAGAGACAGAGAATCAAATAGATGCCTGTCCCGGTCTTCAAGCAGGATTTCTTGAGCGCGAATGGAAAAGGACCCGATTTCCCGCCCCATTTTTCCGTAGCGGCAAAGATTTGAGTGGCATTTTTATGGTATTTCGCTATCATATGTACCCATTCAGCATGTACATCCTTCGAGAACCTTATTCAACTTCAACAGTAAAAGATAATTATTAGCTTAAGTTCTGCATTGCTTCGTCATTCCCCCGAATGATTCGTAAGACTTGAGTTATTAATTCAACTGGAGATATATGAAAAAACTTTTTACTCGACTCTCTTTCCTAGGCATCCTTTCCCTGTGGCATGGCGCCGCGTGGGCCAGCGAAGCGGATCTGAAGATCCCGGACCTCCATGAGGGGCATTTTGCCATGTTCGGCGGTCTTTCAGGCTTCCAGATCCTTCTCTACGGAGCCATGGTCATCCTCGGAACGGTGGGACTATCCCTTTACCAGTTTTTTAATGTGAAGGCTCTTCCGGCCCATAAGTCAATGCTCGATGTGGCGGAAACGATCTTCCAAACCTGTAAGACTTACCTCAAGCAACAGGTGAAGTTTCTTGCGATCCTGTTCGCGATCATTGCCTCTGCGATGAGTTATTACTTCTTGGGACTCAAGCACGAACCTCTGGCAACCTTGGGTTTGGTCCTCTTTTTTTCGGTCGTGGGCATAGCGGGATCTACCCTGGTGGCGTATTACGGGATCCGCGTTAACACCTACGCCAACGCAAGAACGGCCTTCGCTTCCCTGCGCGGAAAACCGTGGGATGTGGTCAATATTCCCATGCGCTCCGGGATGTCGGTCGGCCTTTTCCTGATCTCTGTCGAGCTTGTGATGATGGTCATCATCCTGCTCTTTGTACCGCGCGACATCGTGGGGTACTGCTTTTTGGGATTCGCCATCGGAGAATCGCTCGGAGCGAGCGCTCTTAGGATCGCGGGCGGCATTTTCACCAAGATCGCCGATATCGGCTCGGACCTCATGAAGATCGTCTTCAAGGTAAAAGAGGACGATCCGCGCAATCCCGGTGTCATCGCCGACTGCACGGGCGACAACGCGGGTGACTCGGTGGGACCTACGGCCGACGGATTCGAAACCTATGGCGTCACCGGCGTCGCGCTTATTTCGTTCATCACCCTCGCGATCAAAGATCCCTCGCTCCAGGCAAAACTCATCGTCTGGATCTTCGCCATGCGTTTCCTGATGGACTTCATGTCGGGGGCTTCCTACTTCATCAACCAGATCATTTCCGAGCGTAAGTACAAGGGCTTAAAAGAATTTGATTTCGAAGAGCCACTCACGCGCCTGATCAAGATCGCTTCGGCCCTCTGCATCTCCACTTCATTCGGAATGTCGTACCTGCTCGTAGGCGATCTTCCCGATCCGACGCTCTGGTGGAAGCTGGCCTCGATCATCACATGCGGAACCTTGGCGGCTTACCTCATTCCGGAATTCACCAAGGTCTTTACCTCTTCCCACTCGAAGCACGTTCAGGAGATCGTGACCGCTTCGCGCGAAGGCGGGGCATCGCTCACGATCCTCTCAGGCCTCGTGGCGGGATATTTCTCGGCTTTCTGGAAAGGCATCCTCATCGCAGGTTTGATGTTCGGAGCCTACTTGATATCGGGAACAGGGCTCCAGAACATCATGCCCCACGCCTCGATCTTCGCTTTCGGCCTTGTGGCTTACGGCTTTCTCTGCATGGGACCGGTCAATATCGCGGTGGATTCCTACGGCCCGGTGACGGATAACGCTCAATCGATCTTTGAATTGGCCCAGACGGAATCGATCCCCGGGATCGAAAAGGAGATCGAAAAGGATTTCGGTTTCAAACCTGATTTTAAAGTGGGCAAACACTATCTGGAGGCTAATGATTCGGCGGGCAACACTTTCAAAGCCACCGCCAAGCCCGTGCTGATCGGGACCGCGGTCGCGGGAGCCACCACCATGATCTTCTCGATCATCCTGCTTCTCCAGCAACACCTCCAGGAGGGCGCTATTGCCGCCGCGGGAATGGGCGCTTTGGTTCCGGCGAATGTCGGGGAAATGCTGTTAAACGCGAAACTATCACTCACGGCCGCGCCGATCCTCTTGGGGATCCTGTGCGGCGGTGCCGTGATCTTCTGGTTCTGCGGCGCTTCCATTCAGGCCGTGGCCACCGGAGCCTACTCCGCAGTCGAGTACATCAAGAAAAATTTAAATCTCGACAAGAAGGAGGCCGATCGCGCGGATTCGATCAAGGTCGTGCAGATCTGCACCGAGTACGCTCAAAAAGGGATGTGGAATATTTTCGTCGGGCTGCTGATGCTCACGCTTGCCTTTGCAATGTTCGACCCCTATTTCTTTATTGCCTACCTCATCGCCATCGCCACCTTCGGGCTTTTCCAGGCCATGTTCATGGCCAATGCGGGCGGCTCATGGGACAACGCAAAAAAGGTTGTTGAAGTCGATTTGGGAGAGAAGGGCACAGCGCTTCATGCCGCAACGGTCATCGGTGACACGGTGGGAGATCCTTTCAAGGATACCACGTCGGTGTCCCTCAACCCGATCATCAAGTTCTCGACGCTCTTCGGCATGCTTGCCGTTGAGATCGCGATCAAGATGAACCCGGCAACGACCCGCATCAGCGGAGCGGTTTTCTTCATTACGGGACTGTTCTTCGTCTGGAGGTCTTTTTACAAAATGCGGATCCCGGCAAAAGTTACCGCCTGATTCTTCCTCCCGGTTTCAGGCATTCAATAAAAAAGCGCAGGACGGCCACACCGCCCTGCGCTTTTTTTTCGCAAACAACTCCCTTAACTGACCAACAGATTCTCAACCTTGAAAATTCCATAGGATCAATCATCAACCCGTCTAGCGAACGGATCAGCGCTTCTCCGAGGAGTCCGGAAGCTCAACTATTCTTGCGGGCCAAATAATCGAGGCAACGACCGAGGCGGTCAGAATAAATAATATCGCACCTAGCGCGATCGATGTGGGGACATGAAAAAAAGACGCCGCCAGCATCTTGACCCCGATCAAAACCAGGATGAGCGAGAGACCGTAATGCAGATGATGAAAGAGGCGCATCAGTTCCGCGATCACAAAATAAAGGGCGCGCAGGCCCAGGATCGCAAAAACGTTCGACGTGTAGACAATAAAAGGGTCCTGCGAGATCGCCAGGATCGCAGGGATCGAATCCACCGCAAAAACCACATCCGTTGATTCGATCACTATGAGGATCACCATGAGGGGCGTGGCCAAAAGCATGCCGTTGATCCGGGTAAAAAATTTCCCGTGTTCATATTGGTCCGTGACGGGCATAACTCGCTTGAATCCCTTGAGGAAAATATTCTTCTCCGGCTCCACCTTCGCGTCTTTTTCCATGGCAAGTTTGGCGCCGGTCCAGACCAGGATGGCCCCAAACACATAGATCATCCAGCTGAAGTAATGCAGGAGCCCGATCCCGCAGGCGATAAAAATAGCCCGAAAGAGCAACGCTCCGAAGATCCCCCAGAAAAGAACCTTGTGATGATGGATGCCTGGAAGTTTGAAGTAGTTGAAAACCAGTAAAAAAACGAAAAGGTTGTCAAAGCTCAGGGTCCGCTCCAGCACATAGCCGGCGAGGAACTGCATCGCGAGCTCTTTGCCTTTGACGAGATAGATCCCCCAATTAAAAAGAAGCGCTACTACGATCCAAATAACACTCCAAATAACCGCCTCTTTCATCTTCACTTCGTGCTCGCGCCGGTGGAAAACGCCGAGATCCAACGCGAGCATCACAAGGACCACCGCGCCAAAAATGGACCAGGCAAGAAAGCTATTCATGGAAACTCCGATTCTTTGAATGGACAACGAATGACCGTGCGCATATACCAAGAAGGCCAACCCCGAAGGGCCGGCCTTCTTGTGTGATTCTATCCTAAATAAAAACAATCTGCAACGCCGACGGGATTAGTTCTCGGTTCGGACCGCAGATTAGCCCGCCCGCTCCAAAAAAGCCGGGTTCACCTTTGTTTTTTTCCCGTTCCCCGGAACCCCGGGTATTAGGCGATCATGCCCCCGTCCTTTCGAACAGGAAGCAAGTCTCACATTTTTGCTTCTTTCAACGCTTCTTTCTCTTCTTCCTTGATCTCCTTGATGGCTTCCTTTGCTTCGGCCTTAATCTCTTTCGGGGTTTCCGGAGCATAGAGCTCATCCACTTCTACAGCCTCGCCAACGACATCACCCGTCGTCGCATCTTCCGCCACCACAACCGTTTCATCAACAGCCATGGGGTCCTGTTCCACAGCGGCAAACGCAAAAGCCGGGCAAAGCATCGTTGTAATCACCAACAGACTTACTACCAGTTTTCTCTTCATATGCTTCTATCTCCTTTTGTGCTGCTTTTTTCGCGGCGCAGCCCGGAAATTCTCGGGCTCTTGTGAGGCGGTACTGCGCCATCGCCCGAACACTTCTCCCTAAACCTGACCGGGTACAAAAAAACGCCTTCGAGTTCCAAGCAACACCCTGCGCCCGCAGGCCATCACTTAAAACTAAAGACGTCTTTGGTTCATTTTCCACGTCATCAGAAAGCCTCAGAGCCCTCCGATGCTACCCTTTTAGACTTCGGGGTTCTTTCGGGCTTCACCTCACTATTGTTATTGACTTCTAACGACAAGTGTACGGTGTAAAACACGCTGTGTCAAATGAGGGAAACTCTTTTTTTCAATCTTTCCTGCAAAAAAACTCGATCGAGACAAAAAGGTCCATTAATAACTTAACCTGTTCATTCTAAATGGGTTACAGTCTAAACACTCCTTCTCTTATCTGAGACCCAGAATTCCATTCTTCTATTGAACATGAGCCGTGTTTGGGCGTCCAAAGCAGGCATCGCGCTCAAAAAAACAAGAATAAAAGGGACGAGGAACCACTCCAAGCCATGGATCAGAGTCCAAAAAAGAGAGAACTTTTTTTTCTTCTCAGGAAGGAGCCGAAGGCTCATGATAATGGTCCCCAAAAGAGCGATCGTGGAGAGTCCGAAGATAGCCTGAGTAAATCGACCTGCATTGTAATAGAGAACGGTATTTGAAAATTCATTTCCGGAGGAGATCGCGGGAAGCCATCCCACGAAGGTCAGCAGGAACGGAAGGGCCGCCCAAGTAACTTGCCCCTCAAAAAGCTTGAAGCCATGCTTCAGTTTGTTATGAAAGGATATTTTTTTATTCGCCAGAAACCCGCGCATCACGAGCGGAAAATTCTCCACACCCCACGCCCATCGCCTTTTTTGCTTGTAAAGACTCCCCATGGTCCCCCACCAGGAACCCGCATCCACAATGTCCATGGACAGAGTTATCGGCATCGGAACGACTTGATATTGCCCGTCAAAATGAAGGTAGGATTTCCAAAAGATCCCGGAATCTTCCGAAATCATATCCGCAGACCAATACCCCACTTCCACCAGTGCTTTAAAACTCATGCTGTGGCTTGAGAAAGTCACAAGTCTTTCCGGATCCGTGGTCTCGATCAGCTGAAAAAAAGAAGAGCCTGTCTCCACAACACGCGCAAATCCTGGGACTTCCCAGATATTGTTATGAAAAACAGGAATGGGTTGGAAACTCGCCCGGTGCCGATCAGGACAATTCATGAAACAATAGGTCAAGCAGGCAAAATAATCGGAGCCCACCACCGTATCCGCATCAAAACAGGAGACGATCACATTCTCGAACGGGATCTTATTCTTCTCAAAATACTTTGCCGCGACCCTCGCGGCATAGCTTGTATTGGCGCCTTTCACGCGCGCCTCACCGGGAAGGCCGTCCGGATGCTCCACCACAAAAAACTCCATAAACCGATCTCGGCACTCCTCCACGATCTTTGCCATTCCTTCCCTCACGAAATGCTGCGCCCTCGCTTCCACCGCAAGCGCAATAATCGTCTGCCGAGTGAACGCCTCATTCTCGGCAATGCTCAGGACGTTTGCCGCTACCACCGAAGGAGATTCTTTGACGACGGGGATCACGACCAGATGAAAGATCTCCGAGGATCGCGGCGGGATGTTCCCTGATTTTTTCAATCGTTCCATATCCTTCCGATGCGCCCAAAGAGAGAGCCGTTGATACCAGCTTTTCCCGTGACATGCTTCCCGGATCTCGGCAAGATAAACATCGAACCGCTCCATTCCGCGGATACGCGCGAGCCAATCGGTGTCTCTTTCGATCGACAGCCTGACATAAGAGAGAAAAAGAAAGATCGTCAGATAAAAAAGCCTCAGGACCCAGGCCAACATAAAAGCGATCACAGCAATCGCAGCGATCAAAGGCGTCCAGATCGAAAGCGCTACGAGTCCCAAAATCAAGGTCCAACTAGCCAAGCCCGGAAGCGTTTCGAAGAAACGCTGCAACAAGGCTTCTTTTTTGTTCAGGCCCTGCTGCGAGTAACGGAATTTCATTTCACCGCCCCCTGGGCTTCCTTTTCCAGCTCGTTGATCACACCGGAAAAGGTGATGCCTTCCGGAAGAATATCCGCCGCCGCCAACTCCCCACGGGAGAATCCCAAATAATAAAGTTTTCCGGTCTTCTCAGCGTAAAAGATCCTGCTTCCCTGCCGCACCGTGACGATCCCCTCCGGAGGGATCCCATATTCTCCCACACGGGAAAGAAACACTTTGTTCTGGTCACAAAAGAGAATCGATTCCTCATCATAAACAAAATAAGCCTGACGGATATCCTGACCGTTCTCCATGATCCATTCGATCTCAGGACCGCGCTCGAAAAACTCTTTTTTGCGCTCCGGTCTTTCGAAATTCAAAACGCCGATCCGCTCCCTTTGCCACAGCACAACCTTTCGACCGTCCTTATCCGTCTCATACCCTCGCACCCCTCCCTCCACAAAACGATAAGGCAGGACGTTCGAGAAAAGTTCTCCCCGTCCTCCGCAGAAAACAACCGTATTATTCGAAATAAAATCGATCTTGTATTTTCCGGAATCCCCAAAAAGATTTTCGAGAAAAATACCTTTTTCCACAAGGGCCTCTTCCCCTTTTCGAGCGTTAAAACCCAAGCGAACGATCGAGGAACCACGCAAAGCATAGATCTTGTTCTTGAAAAGTCCGAAGCCACGGATCTTTGAGAGAAAATCGGGAAATACTGTCATATTCTCAAGATCGGACCGGGAAAGATCCTGGCCCTGCAGCGCAAAGAGATAATCGGGATGATCGCCCTCCCATGAGATCTCATCAGGTTCTCCTTTCACAAAAAGACCCGAGAGATCCTTGGCTTCCGCCTTTTCCTTATCAAGCTGGCACCCTAGGAATTTCATACCTCCGGAAGCCTCCACCTGAAGAATGACGAAGGGACTCTCCTTGACCTTGAAAATCTTGACGAGTGTCGCCGTCGCAAAAGGAGACGCTTCCGGGAGAACTGAGCGGAGGGCTTCACTTTTCCAGTCAAGCACCTTCAAATCTCCGGCATGCCCCGCGCCGTTGAGAAGCAGATAATGCGTCCCCGGAACGGGCAATAGATCTTTAAAGGGTCCGGCGATGAGAGTCCGGGTCTTGACACTTTGAGGAACCAGTAGGACCTTTTCGAGGTTAACGGCCTTCCCCGGCTCCACTTTGACCTTCCGCTCCCAAGCCCTATGACCACGCAAAAGGATCTTCACATTGTATTGCCCTGGAAGAAGATTACGGATCGTAGCGGGTGTTCTTTCTATATAGCGTTTATTCCCGATCAAAAGTAAGGCATTCGATGGAAGTGTCTCGATGTGGATCAATCCTGTCTTGGCAAACCCTTCTTCGACTTTAGGCGTAAAGATATAGCCAAGGGCATAGAGGATAATGGCCGGGCACAGAACAAGATAAAGCGCAAAAAAGAGATAGAAGAGGATCTTTCGGAAAATGACCATGGCATCCTATTATGCCATAACTTATTCTCCTCTCCAAGTTTCCCGGATCCATTCTCTGACAGAAGTAAAGGCTCCCGGAACCTTTGCCGATGTTTACGCTATGATGAACTCTCTCGACTTTGCAATCCTTTCGTTCACCTCCCTTTTTGTCATCGTGGACCCGATCGGGCTTATTCCCGCTTTTTTGATCATGACCCAGAAGAACACAGCCCCGGAACGGGTCCGCATGGCTCAATTGGCTTCTTTGATTACGTTCGGCATTCTGATCCTGAGCTTCTTCTTCGGCCAGCGGCTTCTCACGGTGTTTGGAATCACACTCCCGGCGTTTGAAATCGCCGGAGGCATTGTCCTTCTCCTGGTAGCTCTCGATATGTTACAGGCTCGTCGCACGGCCATTAAGGAAACTCAGGAAGAAAAAGCTGAGGGCGTAGAAAAACACGATGTCGCCATTACTCCTATGGCGATCCCAATGCTCGCGGGCCCGGGCGCCATCACAGCGGTCATTCTTCTTTCGAATAAAGCCGAGACCTTCGGGAATCACATGATCCTGGCAGGCGCGATCTTCCTTGTCTCGGCCCTTACACTCCTGGTGCTTTGGGTTGTTGCCATCCGCTCTAAGATGCTCAGCACGATCGCCCTCAAGATCATGGGGCGTCTCATGGGCCTGATCCTTGCCGCGATCGCAGTTCAGTTCATTTTGAATGGCGTTCTGGCAGCCCGTCTTTTCACTTAATTAAATTCAATCTTGCCTCTTGCCTTTTCCCGCTTCCTTGTATATACTTCAAGGTATAGATAGTTAGTAGATTGAACTATTTAATCATTAAACAACCTGGAGGCTCCGGCCATGAATGAACGAGAGGCGTTTGTAGCAAGCTTCAGAGAACTCCATCCGAAGTTCTCACGCATGTACGCGCAAATGCTGGACCGTATCGATCTAACGCTGCCGCAGTACACCCTTCTTTATCAACTCGTGTTGCTCGGCGCCGTTTCCATGACGGAGATCAGCGATCATCTCGGGATTACGAAACCCGCTGTCACGAATCTTGTGGACAGACTCGAGGAGAAAAAATACCTCAAACGCGTTCCTCAAATTGAGGACCGGCGCGTCACTTTGTTGGAAATCCTTCCTAAGGGGAAAAAGATCATTACGGAGATCCAGGGACAAAGTCTCGACCTTCTCCTGAAAGCCTACGATCAATTCGATGGAAAAGAACACCAGGTCATCCGTCGTTTCTATGCGACGGTTTCAGAGATCACGGATAACTTTTTGTTGAGGTCCAAAAAAAGTGAGAACTAGAAACTTCCTGATTTTTTGTCTTGCGCTCAACCTTTTGAGCACGCCCGTGCTCCAGGCCCGGGAGAGCACCTCCCCCGCCTTGCCCATCGGGGACGATGTCCTTTCCCTGGAGGAGTGTTACCGCCTTGCGCTGGTTCAAAGCGAGGTCGTAGCTATCCAAAAAGAAGCGATTGCCAGAGCGACCGCCCAAATATTCAATGCGGCAAGCCAGGGGCTTGGCAATGTGGATTTCGTCATTGACAGGTCTCTTCAGGAGAACAAAAACGTTCCAAGCGGAGGCTCGCTCGGCAGCACATTTGTGGATCCGGACAAACAGGAAAGTAAGTTTGTGATCAACCAGCCTCTCTTCCAGGGGTTCAAAGCGATCGGAGCCCTCACGGGCGCAGGAAGTTACAGGAGAGAGCAGACGGAAGCCTGGATCAGGGCCAAAGAACTCCTTTACAAGGATGTCGCCTTGGCCTTCTATAATGTTCTTCGATATGAAAAGGAGATCGAGATCAACCGCGGCATCCATGAACTTCTCCAGAAACGGATCCAGGAACTGGAGGAGCGCGAAAAGATCGGGCGTTCACGCCTAAGCGAGGTGATCAATGCTGAGACGAATCTCAAAATACTGGAAGCGGACCTAGCCGCCGCCCAGGGAGCCCTCGTGACAACCCGTTACATGCTGGAATTCCTGACGGGAACCGAGATGCAAGGGCAGAAACTCGAAGAAGAGACCACCGAAGAGGTCTCATCGCAATCACTCGCCGAGCATCTCAAGATGGCCATAGTTCGCTCCGACGTCAAGGCCGCCGAACAGGCCGTCAAAACCGCCTGGCGCGGCATCCTGGTAGCCCAGAGCGGCTTCTGGCCTACCATGTCGCTTGCTCACAACCAATACATGCGCCGGGAAGGCTTTATGGCAAGCGTAGATTGGGACACCCTTTTTGAATTCAATCTTCCCCTTTTCTCGGGCGGCGAAACCGTCGGCCAAGTCAAAGATGCCGTCGGCATTTTGAAACAGAAAAAACTTACCTTTACTCTGGCACGACGGCAGGCGGAACTTGAGATCAAGCAAAGTTATCAGATCTGGTTGTCTGCAAAAGAAACAAATGCCCGTTTGAAAGAGGCCGTCAGTAAAGCCGAAAAGAATTATGAGATCCAATCAGAAGAATACTCCCGCAGCCTCGTGAGCAACCTGGATGTTCTCGCGGCTCTGGAATCCTTGCACAATACCCGCCAGCGCGAAAACTTGACCTATTACATCATGAAGCAGGATGCGGCTGCCTTCCGTGTCGCGGTCGGAGACGTCTCATGAACTTATCCGAGATCTCGATCAAACACCCCGTTTTTGCCTGGATGCTCATGTTCGGGCTCATGATCTTCGGCATCCTGGGCTGCCACGGAATGGGCGTCGGACAAATGCCGGACGTAGACTTCCCCGTTTTAAACGTCAGCGTGACCTGGGAAGGTGCCGCGCCTGAAGTGATGGAAAGCGACGTGGTCGACATTATTGAGGATTCCGTCATGGGAATCCAAGGGCTTCGGGACGTTTCCTCTTCTTCTGCCGAGGGAAAAGCCAGCATCAAACTTGAGTTCGACCTGGATCGGGATATCGATGTCGCCTTGCAGGAAGTTCAGAGTAAGATCTCGGAAGCGCGCCGGCGTCTCCCAACGGACGTCGATCCTCCGATCATCCAGAAATTCAATCCTGAAGACCAGCCGATCATGTTCCTTGCGGTCACATCACGCCTTCCCTTAAAAGAACTGATGGATTATGTTGACCGGAGCATTAAGGACCGTTTCAAGACCGTCCCCGGAGTCGGGGATGTCTTTTTAGGCGGATTTCTGGAACGGAATCTCCGTGTATGGATCGACACAAAAAAGCTTCTCGCGTACCAGTTGACGGTCGAGGACGTGATCGCCGCGATCCAGACGGAACACGTTGAGATCCCGGCCGGAAAATTGGAGACTTCCGAAAAGGAATCTTCGGTCCGCGCGATGGGAGAAGCGCGATCCGTCGGAGAATTTGAGAAGATTGTGATTAATAACCGCGACGGAAAACCCATTTACCGCCCGATCAAATTAAGCGAGGTCGCCAGGATCGAAGACGGTCTTGCGGACCTCCGGAGAATGTCACGATCCATGGGACAACCGGCGGTCGGTCTCGGGATCCGGAAACAACGGGGCGCGAACACCGTCGCCGTGGCGAAGGGCGTCCGAAAACGGCTTGCGGAGATCCAGCGCGATCTTCCGTCGGATTTTTCCATCGGGATCAATTTCGATTCGAGCAAATTCATCAGTGACAGCGTCCATGAACTTTACCTGACCCTCATCCTCTCCGCTGTCCTCACGTCCCTGGTATGCTGGCTTTTTCTGGGCTCGTGGAGTTCCAACATGAACATCCTGCTCGCCATCCCGACATCGATCCTCGGAACTTTTATCGTGATGAAAGCTTTCAATTTCACCATGAACATATTCACTTTGCTCGGGCTTTCGCTCGCTATCGGCATCGTCGTGGACGACGCCATCATGGTGCTTGAAAATATCGTCCGCCACCGCGAGATGGGAGAAGACAAGGTCAACGCTGCCTTGAAAGGTTCCAGGGAGATCACATTCGCCGCCCTAGCCGCCACCTTGGCGATCGCGGCGATCTTTTTGCCTGTGATCTACATGCAAGGCATTATCGGAAAATTTTTCCTCCAGTTCGGTATCACGATCACGGCCGCGGTTTTTCTCTCGCTGCTGGAGGCTTTGACCCTCGCACCGATGCGGTGCTCGCAACTGCTCGAGATCGGAGAAAGAAAGACACGGTTCGGCAAAGCCTTCGAGCATGGCATGGTCAAACTTAGGGAGCTTTATGCCAAAGGACTCGTCATCACCCTCAAACACAAGTGGAAAGTCCTCCTTTTCGCCTTTGCTTTCTGTATCGTTTCTTACATGATCACAGCACCTCTTCTCAGAAAAGAGTTCGTCCCGGCACAAGACCAGAGCATGTTCATGGCGGGGCTGGAAACGCCCATTGGGTCTTCGGTCTATTTTACGAGCGAAAAATTCAAAGAGGTCGAAACCTTCGTCATGAATCATCCCTGCGTCAAACGCTATTTTTGCATTATCGGCCTGCGCATGGGGGGGATCGAAGGAGAAGTGAACGCGGGAATGCTCTTCGTGACGCTCAAAGACCCGGGGGACCGTCCGTACGATCCGACACTTAAGCGGCGCCCGACACAACTCGATGTGATGAACCAGTTCCGAACGGCCATCAACAAGATACCGGATGTTACGGCAACCATGCAAGACCTTTCCACGCGCGGATTCTCGGCCACGCGCGGATACCCCATCGAATTCTCGATCCGGGGCCCCAACTGGGATAAATTGATCGAATACGAGCAGACGATCCAGGACAAGATGAAAAAAAGCCCGTACTTTCAGGATGTTGACAGTGACTACCGCTCGGGCCTCACGGAAGTTCGGATCACTCCGGACCGTAACATGGCCTTCGATCATGCCGCAAGCATCGAAACGATCGCCCGCACGGTCAATGCCATGATCGGTGGGGAACGCGTGGCGAAATACACCCAGGACGGAAGACGCTATGATGTCCGTGTCAAGGCTAATGACCAGGACCGAAGAAACATCGAGAACATCAAGGACCTCTGGATATGGAATAACCGCGGCGAAATGGTCCAGCTCGCGGATGTGGTCAAGATCACGGAACGCCCCAGCCTCCTGAGCATCACCCGCCAAGGCCGCGAGCGGGCCATCAGTCTTTATGCCAGTACGGCCGGCGACCAGTCGCTTGCAACCGCCATTCGGGAAGCTCAAAAAATCGCCGAGGCGACGCTCCCGAATCCCTACCGGGTCGTTTTCAGCGGCTCGAGTCAAACCTTCAAGGAATCAATGAAGAGTCTTATCTTCGCGCTTATCATGGGCATCGTCGTCGCCTATATGATCCTGGCTTCCCAATTCAACCACATCATCCATCCCATCACGGTTCTCCTGGCGCTCCCGTTCAGTCTTGTGGGTGCTTTTTGGGCGCTTCTGATCGCCAATCAATCTCTCAGCATTTTCAGCTTCATCGCTCTCCTGCTTTTGATGGGAATCGTGAAGAAAAACTCTATTCTGCTTGTGGATTTCACCAACCAGATGCGAACTCGAGGCATGAACACTTATGACGCCCTTCTCACCGCCTGTCCGGTTCGCTTGCGTCCGATTATTATGACCTCGGTTGCCACTATCGCAGCCGCAGTCCCGCCCGCTCTCGCACTCGGCCCCGGAGCAGAGACCCGTATCCCGATGGGCGTCGCGATCATCGGCGGCGTACTCGTTTCGACGATTTTGACACTTTTCGTCGTGCCGTCTTTTTATCTGGTTTGTGACAAGATAGAACAGAAAGGGTCTTTCTCCATGATCCTTGCCGCCGTCAAAGTCAAGCTATCAAAGTATTCCCCCAAAAAAGGCTCCTGACTCCCTCCCATTTTCCGCTTTCCTTCAAGGCGTTCCTTCTCTAACATACGAACATGAATTGGCAACTCGTTCTGCAACCGCTTCTGGCCGGCCTCTCGGTGGGAGCATTCTGTCTCACCTATTGTTTCCCTTTCATGGGCGTTTTCTTCGGTGCGGAAGAACGCAGCCCCAAGAGAAACTTCTTTGTTCTCCTCGAATTCCTGGCGGGACGCCTCATAGGCTACCTCTGTTTCGGCCTGCTCGTGGGCCACCTTGGAGAAAAATTCGACCCCCGGTGGCTGCGTCGCGCTACGGATATCTCCTTTATCGTGTTATCGCTTGTACTATTTTTTTATCTCCTGGGCCTTGTACGTGAAAAGAGACTCTGCCCAACCCCGAAATTATTGAAAGGCCGAAGTCCTGGGGTGATGGGTTTTTTCATGGGGATCAATCTTTGCCCGCCATTCCTCTTGTCCGTCGTCTATGTTTTCCAGCAACGAAGCCCCCTTTTTGGGATGTTCTACTTCGCAATTTTCTTCATGGCAAGCTCGGTCTATTTCCTACCCCTTTTATTCGTGGGACTCGCCTCCAAGGTCCAAGAGCTCCGGACTGTGGCCCGCGTCAGCGGCTTTCTCGTGGCCGCTCTGTTTTTTATATATGGGATCTATTCGATCGTTCATCGTTGACATGAAAAGCGGTTTTTTTATATCATCAAAATGAAACGCGCTCCGGGATAAAGCGGATTCCCAGGCTCAAGAAGAAGGAGTGTCGGATGCTTCTTTTAAAAAGGACCTTTGCTTTCCTCTTTCTGGCGATCGTCCTTGTCAGCGCGGCTTTTTTTATCACTCGCCGGGAATACTCCATCCGCGCTCAGGCCGGCCAAGACGGGATCCCTCTCCGCGAAGCAAGTTATTATGAACCTTTATCCGGCAAAAAAGTGCAGTGTTTCCTTTGCCCCAACCGGTGCGTGATCGGACCCTCGCAATGGGGCGCCTGCAAAGCCCGTAAAAATATCCAGGGCAAACTTTTTTCAATGGTTTACGGAAAGATCGCGACCCTGCACGTGGATCCGATCGAGAAAAAACCGTTCTTCCATGTGCTCCCGGGCAGCACCGCTTTTTCCATCGCCACAACCGGATGTAACATGCGCTGCCTTTTTTGCCAGAACTGGGAGATCTCACAGGTCTTCCCCGATGATGTGCCGGCCCGGGCGGCAACACCCGAAGAGGTCGTGGCCCGAGCGCTCGCAAGCGGCGCCCAATCGATCGCTTTCACCTACAACGAACCTGTGATCGCCTATGAATATATGCTGGATATCGCAAAACTCGCCAAGGAAAAGGGGCTCAAGACCGTGGTGGTCTCAAGCGGCTATATCGAAGAGGAGCCGCTTAAGGAGCTTTTGAAATATATCGATGCGTACAAGGTCGATCTCAAAGCATTTAATGAAAAATTCTACCGTAAAATGACGGGGGGACGCTTGGCTTCGGTCCTAGAAACTCTCAAGACCATCCGTCAAAGCGGCGTTTGGCTGGAGATCGTGAACCTTCTCGTGCCCGGAGAAAATGACAGCGATGAAGATCTCCGCGCCATGGCGCGCTGGATCCGGGCGAACCTGGGGGATTCGGTCCCTCTTCACTTCAGCCGTTTCTTTCCTCAGTTTAAACTTATGAACCTGCCGCCGACGCCGCCCGAAACGCTTGTTCGCGCGCGCAAGATCGCTATGGAAGAAGGGCTTAAATTTGTCTATACCGGCAACACAGCCTACCCCGAGGGCGAAACGACCTGGTGCCCGGACTCGAAGGAGGCGGCGATTGTCCGCCAGGGCTATTTCATCACCACGAACAATCTCAAAGATGGAGCCTGCCCCGATGGAGAAAAGATCCCCGGTGTCTGGAAATAATTACGCCCAACGCATCCCCGCTCCGTGTCTCATGGGGCTTGCCCTCCTTTCTCTCGCATTTGTATTCACTTTCACGGGAGACAAAGGAAATAATGAAGACAAGTATGTGCGCAAGGCCGCTGTGGCCGGCCAATTTTATCCCAAGGACAAAGCGGCCCTTGAAAAATATGTGGATACGCTTCTGCGTGAGGCGGGTCCCGCCGAGATCCTGGAACCGATCCTCGCCCTCATGGTACCGCACGCCGGGTATACTTATTCCGGTCCCGTCGCGGCCTCTGCCTATAAAGAACTCCAAGGCCGGGACATCCGGACCGTCGTCCTTCTTTGTAACAGTCACCGGAATTTTCTGGATGGGATTGCGGTCTACGGGCAAGGGAGCTTTGAAACACCTCTCGGCCGAGTACCGATCGATCAGGAAAAAACCGAAAAGCTTCTCGTTGCGTCACCCAGGATCATGGAACGACCGGACATTCATGAGGAGGATCATGTCCTTGAGGTGCAGCTTCCCTTTCTTCAGCGCGTCCTGAAAGATTTCAAGATCGTTCCCCTTCTTTTCGGAAGCGCCGATCCCGCGCTTTCCAAGATCCTCGCAAACGCCCTAAAAACGATCCTCGACAATAAAACGCTTCTCGTCGTAAGCACCGACATGTCCCACTACCCGTCTTATGAGAACGCCACCGCGGCAGACCGCGAGACCTTGCAAGCCATTCAAACCGGACGGGTAGACGCATTGGATGCCATGCTGAAACAACACGCCTCAGAAGACGTACCCAACACGGTCACTTTCCTTTGCGGCGTGAGCGGGGTCCGGACGGTCCTTCTGCTCAATCAGGCGTTCGACCCGATAACCCCGGTTTATTTACGATATGCGAATTCCGGAGATGCATCAGGCGATAAGAGCCGCGTGGTCGGTTACGGCGCGGTCGCATTCATCGCAGAACAAGGCACGATGCCTGCCGCGCCTCAGCCCGCAAATGAAAAGAAGAGCCGCGCCGAGGATGAACAAGGAATGACCTTGCAAGAAAAGGAAGACCTTTTGAAGATGGCGCGCGCCACCGTGGAAAATTATGTTCAAACCGGAAAGGTCCCCGAATTCTCCCCTGCCTCGGCGGCACTCAGGAAGCCGCGTGGCGCTTTTGTAACGCTGAGAGAGAACGGCCAACTTCGCGGCTGTATCGGCCGATTCGATCCTTCGGGCCCACTCTATTTCATCGTCCAACAAATGGCCATTTCCGCGGCCTCGCAAGACCCGCGATTCAGGCCCGTAAGAACGAACGAACTCGGGCAGTTGGAATATGAGATCTCGGTCCTGAGCCCGCTCAGAAAAGTTGAAACGGCTGACGAGATCGAGCTTGGGAAACACGGAGTTCAGATCTCGAAAGGATCCCGCCGCGGCGTGTTCTTGCCCCAAGTCGCGACCGAGACGGGCTGGAGCAAGGAAGAGTTCCTCGGTGAGCTTTGCTCCCAGAAAGCCGGATTGCCCAAGGATTGCTGGAAAGATCCGGACGTGACCTTACAGGTCTTTACAGCCGAGGTTTTTTCAGAAGAGAAAAAATAAGGGGGTCAGACCTTTTTCCCGAAGAGAAAGAGCAGCGCTAAAAGAACGTTCATAGCGCCCAGAAGAATCAGCGTCTGCGGGACTCCCCAGATCGGTACAAAAAATCCCGCCGTCAGAAGAGCGCCCAGTGCCGAACCCAAAAGGTCCGCCGCGTAGACGCTTCCGAGACGATTTCCCTTACCCCGGGTGAGATAAAAACGGTTCGCCCAAGGAAAAATGGCTCCGGCCACGAGACCGCCCCAAAGCGCCCCCCCTAAAAAAACGCCTTGATATTCTTCCCCGAGAAAAGCCCCTGCCGAAAAGATCCGAACGCACACTTTGATCAGCAAAAAGAAAAATACCGCGTTCATAATATGGAGCGCCGCAAGGGCGAACCTTTCCGGGACCTTCCTTAAACCCATGGCCGCCCAGGCCCCCACCCCCAGTCCCGCCATAAACACCGTGATCACCCAAGCAAGCCGGTAATAAAGGTCCCCGAAAGCCGCCTGAAAAAGGTAGATCACCACGATCTCACATGCCATCAAAGAAAAACCGGCGATCCCCATACTGATCCGTGCGAGCTTCCGCGCTCGTTTCATGGGTTCCCGTGTGGACGCGCCAAGGATCAGGATCACGAATAAACCCGCCGCCAAAACGGCCGGAAAAGGCAGGAGAACCGGAAAAAAGAACGCCGCCGCGATCTTGGGACCGAACTGGCTGAGCCACCGAAGAAATTCAAAATAACAGGTGCGCGGCCGGAGATCTGTGTTCTTTGTCTTCCATATCGCATTGCGGAAAGCCGTTGCGACGCGCCCGACGCGGTCGTTCGTGAAACGATAGCGGATCTGGTTCGCGGTCACAAAATCAGGCTCTAACTTCCGTTCGGAAAGGCGGCCGATCATTTCTTCAGGGCTCAGGGACAACGCCTTCTCCCCCGAAGCTAAAAAGAAAAGCGTATCTTCCGGGAGCACCTTCACGGACGGAAAGACCTGACTGAGAGTCGCGTACACCGAACTACCGAGCCATTCCAGTTCTGGCGTCATGACATCTGCCGCGAATGTGATATGGATCGAGAACATGCCGCCGAGCGAAAGGTGGGAACGAATGGAACGGAAGAATTGCTCTGTGTAATTGCGATTGATGAGCACCGAGACCGGATCCGGAAAATTCGCGATAATCACATCAAATTTTTCATTTTCGGACCTAAGAAAATCCCTCGGGTCCGAAGCTTGAAACCTCACCCGGGGATCGCGAAGGGTCGCTTGGAGATCCTCGGGCAAAAATCCGCGGGTGATCTTCAAAAGCTCGGGATCCAGTTCGACCGCGCAGATCTTCTTAGGATCGTGCTTTAAGATCTGCTGCAAAGGACCGTTGAACCCGGTCCCGAGGAGCAGGACCTTCTGGGGGTCCGGATGCGCAAGCATCGGCAGATGGACAAGATATTCGCTTGTAAGATCTTCCCGGTCCGCGCCCAGGAGCAAGCCGCTCTGATAGAAATTATATTGCGGCCCCAACTTTGTGACCGACACATTTCCATGAACGGTATTTTGGGTCCGAACAAGCATTTCGGTTGGGAACCGTAATTGGGAGGTTTGTTGTTGCAAAAAAGCGCTGCTCCAAAAAAGCCACGCCGGAAAAAGGATCGCCGTAAGGGCCAGGACCCAACGGACTTTTTTCTTTTCCTTGAAGAAAACATGGAAAACCCCGTAAGCGACCGCAAGATTTAAGATCGCAAGGATCGCCGCCACCCGAAATTCATTGGCGAAGACAAACACGAAACTGAAAAGGCCCCCGCCCGTGATGAATCCAAGACATTCCCAAAAATAGGCCCACCCCACCGCCTGCGCCGGTTCTCCTTCCGCCATCTGAGACTGTTGGCCCCTTGCGGCAACGACGAATTGGACCCCCAAGACGCTGCAAAGAGGCACAAGGACCCCAAGGGGGTAGAGAAGAGCGGGGATGAATTCCGGGAGCGCTCCGGCCGGGGTCCCGAGGATCAGCTTGCCGGAACGTATGAGAGCGATCACAAGGGGGAAAAAAAAGCCCGTGAGAATATGGCAAATCGCCAGCGAATAAAAGATCTTCTCCTTATCACGGGAGAATTTTGAGCCCAACGCGCTCCCGAAGGCGGTCCCCAGGAGCCAGCAAAAAAGGATCCAGCCGATGAAAAACTCGTTGGCATAGAAACTCATCGCCAATTCCCGGATCACCACCACCTGAGAAATGAGCGACGAGAACCCGAGAACACCGAAGGAGAGGATGAGGATCTTTTTCATGTTCCCCTATCGTCCCGATCCTTTCCGGAGAGGGATCGAATGCCCTCCGGGGACGGGACTTTCTTCACACGAAAGACCCTTCAGGAAACTTTCCCCGAAAGAATACGGATCTCACGCTGCGGGTAGGGTATCGTGATCTGTGCTGCCGCAAGCGCTTTATGGATCGCAAGGTTGATCGCGCAAAGGGTCTGGAAATATTTCGTGGTCGGGATCCAGTAGCGACAACCGATGTTGATCGAAGAATCTCCGAACTCCTGAAGGCCGACCTGTGGTTTGGGGGTCGTAGCCACCTCTTTGAAACTCGCGATCGTCTTTTGGATCACCCCAATGGCCTTCTCGGGGTCATCTGAATAGCTGACGCCGATCATGTTTTCCACGATCCTGTTCTTAAAGGAATTGTGGATGATCTCGCCCACAATATGCTTATTGGGGATCGTGATCCGCACGCCATCTTCGTCCGTAAGGATCGTGGTGGCCAAGGTCACTTCCTGGACGATCCCGCTCTGCCCCGTTACCGTCACGGTGTCTCCTACCACGAACGGGTGGCCCAAAATAATCGAAAGTCCGGCCCCATAATTGGAAAGCGGTCCTTGCAGAGCCATACTTGCGCCGAAAGCGCCGGCACCGATCATCGCGATCAGAGGCGTGATCGTGATCCCGAATTTCCCGAGCGCGATCAGGATCGCAAAAGCCAGGATCGCCATTTTGGCGCAGCTGGCAATGAATTTCGACAACGTGATATCGAGTTTTTTCTTTTCGCAAAGTTTGAGAACGATCCCTTGCACCCACTTCCCGACCCAGACACCAGCTACAAGGACAAGGATGGCCCCAAGGACCTGGAAACTGTAGTTGGTAAGAAACTCGATCGCGGTGTTGATGAACTTCTGTAACGCCGTCACTTCCTTTTCCATAAATTTACCCTCAAGCAAGTTTTGGGCTGCAGCCTGAACCGTGGACGATACTGGCATGCTACCACCTCCGTCATTCTATCACCAGGTTGCTCCGAGAAAAACGGGCGAATTCAAAAACAAAATGCCCGACCGCGGGGATTGTATCACGACCTCCGGGGAGAGAGAAATCTTATGAAAAAAAGGGGATTACAAACGGGCCGTGTGGGTCGTGTTGTCTTTCAGGTTCTTGAGCAACACCGTATCCGGCGTGATCTGGGTCACTTCAAAATCGCCGAACCGTCCTCCCGTTTCGTACATTTTACCGTCAATAATGGCAAAAGGCTTGGAGGGGTTATAAATGATCCCTTCGAGAAGGAAATTGAAATCCGGAATTTCGGGGCGGACCACCCGCGGTCTTTCAGGCGCAGGACGAGACAGGATCATGATTTCTTTGATCTTTGGGAGAAGAAAATACAGCCCGACACCCAAGAGAAGGCATCCCAGGATCCCCGTCGCGATCTTTCCCCAGGAGAATGAACGCGAGTCTCTCTTAACAGAAGGAGGAAGTTCGGGAACGATCGTTTTTGTTTCTTTCTTATCCCGGATCTGCTTCAAATAATCGTAAACGATGCTCATCGGATCTCTTCCGTCGCCGCGATAAAGATCTCGGGGCTCAGGACTTTTTCCTTTCGGACGAACCCCAAGAGAAGCGCACGATCACAAAGAAGGTTCACGAGGCGCGGGATCCCCTTCGAGAATTCGTGGATCATACGGTATCCCTCCGCAGGGATCGAGACCCCCGTGATCCCCGAATGCTCAAGCCGGAAATCCACATAGGCCCTCACATCCGAGAACTCCAGGGGACGCAACTCATACTTGATCACGATCCGCTGGTAGATCTGCCGAAGATCAAAACGTTGGAGACTGGCCTTAAGTTCCGGCTGTCCCACAAGCACGATCTGCAAAAGCTTTCCGTGCTTCGTCTCAAGATTGGAGAGAAGCCGGATCTGCTCCAGCTGCCGGGCCTTGAGGTTCTGCGCTTCATCGATGATCAGCACTGCATTCCCCTGATTCAGACTGAGATCGATCAGAAAAGCATCCAGTTTCTTGACGATATCGAGACGCGTCTTTTTCTCAGGTTCAAGACCGAAATCCTCCACGATCGCCTGCAAAAGCTGAATGTCGCTAAAATACGGGCTCATGACGAACGAGGTCCGCACCGAGGGGGGCAACCGGTCCAAAAGCGCTTTGCAAAGCGTGGTCTTTCCCGTCCCTACTTCCCCCGTGATCAGGATCAGACCCTTGCGTTCTTCGATGCCATACGTTAAGGAGGCAAGAGCCTCTCGGTGGGACCGGCCTTCAAAGAAAAGCTCGGTATCGGTCGTGATGTTGAAAGGCTGTGTCCTGAATCCGTAGAATTCCTGAAGCGCCGTCATACGCCTTTTGCCATTTGGTCGATCTTGGTCCGATCGAGGACATCCGCCGGAAGCACGGTGGAGGGCCGGACGATCTTCACCGTCAAGAAGATCAAGAGATCGGTTTTGACCCCATTTCTAGTGTCCCGATCAAACAATTTCCCGAAAAGAGGGATACTGCTCAAAAAAGGAACCCCCGCAACCTCTTTCGTTTTTGCGTCGCTCAGGAGCCCACCCATCACTACCGTTTCCCCGTCATCCACCACCATTTGCGTCTCGGCTTCGCGCGTATCGATGATAGGATAACTGGCTATGGTACTCCCCGCCACGGTTCCACTCACGTCTACTGTACCGTTTTGATTGGAAACCGTGGGATGAACGATCAGATTGACTTTGTCTTCACTATCGCCAACAATCTGCGGTACCACGCGAAGCTGGATCCCGATATTCTGGTAATAGGAAAGCGAACCTCCCACCGTGTTGCTGTCCATGGTGCTTGATGTGGTTTCAATGATCGGAAATTGTTCCCCGACCAGGATCGTGGCCTCGCGGCCGTCCATGGTGAGGATCGTGGGTGTTGACAAAGTATTGGTGTCTTCGTCTTCTTGAAGGGCATGCAGCACTACTTCGAATTTCGTGCCATTCACTTTGGCGATGTTAAATTCGAGCCCCGAATTACTCGAGGTCATCGTAGGTTCGGCAGGATTAAAAGCATTCGGCTGGATGGGAAAGCGGCTGGCAGCCCCCAAATTGAAATCCTTGTTAAAAATGGAGGCTGAGCCAGGAGCATCCGTTGGAGTCCCAAAATCGAGCCCCAGATCAAAAAGCTTGTTCTGGTTCACTTCCAAAAGAATGGCCCGAATCAGGACCTGTTTGGGCGCCACATCGACTTCGGTGATCAGCTTCGCAACCTGCCGCACCACGGCCGGCGTATCGGAAACCGCAAGGATCCTGGTCCGCGTCATTTTGGTCGTATTCTGCAGTGTGGTAGATGGGGTGTAACTACTAGTCCCCGAGGATGAATCGGGCACACTCATCAACCCGCTCGTGGTCGCAGAAAAACCCCAGCCCTGCTTGTTCACAGCATCCATAACGGAGACTTTGCCGTCTTTGGAGAGAAAAGGCGTGATCATTTTGGCGACATCCGCCGCCTCGACATGCTTGAGTTTGAAGGCCTCGATCTTCATCCCGCCAGAGGCAAAGATCGCGTCATCCTCCTTCTTCTGGTCTTCCTGGATCTTGGTGAGGGTGGAGACCGTGAGGATGTTTCCATCCTGCGTATAACCGAGATCATACATCTTGAGAATGACCTTGAAGGCGGTCTTCCAATTGACATTCTCAAGGTCCACGGTAACAAGACCGAATACCTCGGGTGTCGTTACGATCGTGATCTTGCTCCCTTCCAAAGCCGCCTTTTTTTCGATGGCCTTCAGTACGGTCGAGATCTCGGTATCCTTGAATTTCAGACTGCTCAAGGCAGACTCCGCGGCCAGCGTCAGAGGCACCGACAGCACTACCCAAGCAGCTAAAAGCAAGCCGAGTCTAACCTTCATGAAACCTCCAAGAATTCCTTTATTTTTTCAAACGAAGCTCGAACTCTCCGGTACGATCTCTCAAAACAACCCTGTCCTCCAGGATACTGACAACATTGAATTGATCCGTGGAATCTCCTGCTTTTAAAAAAGCCTGATTGATGATCGCCGTTGGTTTTCCGACCTCCCAAAGGATCCCCACAAGCTCAAGACCGTCCCGCGAACCCTTGGGTCCCGCATAGGCAAAAGAAAAAGGATCGCGGTCTATGGGTAATGCCGCGGCAACCCGGCTAAACCTTTCGTAGAACTTATCGTCCTTTATGTACCGCAACTTGATCGTTTGCCCCCGAAGATCCGGCTTCCCAGATCCCCTCGAGAGCAAAGACGCGGAGGCGACCGGGGGCGTCAACGGCTTTTTTGCATTCCCTGCCTTCTTGAAGAGCGGCACGCTCAAAAATACCAAGGCGATGGTCGCGACCACGATCACACCCAGTTGAATCGCCATTTTCTTTTGCATCATCACTCCAGAATGTAGAGACTCAGATCCATGTTGCCTTTGAGCTTGAGCGCGGGAGAGAACTCATTCTCGATCGAAATATTTCTTACGACCACAAAAGCCGGCAAGACCTTGCGCAATGCATCGAGATACTTCACTAAATTGTAGTACTCCCCTTTAAACTTGAGCGAGACCTCCACACCATAACAAACCTTTCCGTCAGCGCCCAGCATTCCGCCACGAGCATTCACGACCCTCCGTGGCTTTTCCGATTGGACCTGCTCGACCCGTACCCCAAATTTATTGGCATAATCCGTGAGCATCAAAAGAGACTTCTCCGCCGAATCGGGGAACTTTCGGGCAAAGTCCCGATCCGCCCCCCTAAAATAATCAAGGACCTTTCCGGGATCCCGGGCCGTATCGATAGTCCGGGTCATCCACTTCAGGCGACTTTCGATCAGGTCCACACGATCCCGAATGTCCAATACCCGCCGATCCGTCGGACCGTCCACGAACTGATAAAAAAGAAAGACCCCGAACACGATCAAAAGCGCCCACACAAAGATCCCAATCTGAGCAACGGTGATCCGGTCCTTTTGAACGTTAATCATTTCGAAACGCTCCTTCGAACCTGTAAACGGACACAGAATATCCGGCCACAGATTTCACGTCGACATGCTTAAAAAAACCGGTTTCCCGGAGCCTCCTGAGAAAATCCTCGACCATCGGATTACCACCTTCATCCAGCCCGGAAGTCTCAATTTCCATCACCAGAGAACGGCTGTTCGAATCGACCTTGAAATGCCGTATCGCCAAACCCCCGGGCATTAAATGCCCCACAAGACACATGACTTTGTCAGGGGGGATCGTCGCCTTTTCCAACACGCGCGACAAATGATATTTCGGGAACGGTTTTTCCGAAGCTTGGGTGAACGCCCCGAAAGCCAGAAGTTGTTTCTCGCCGAGTTTGAGACGATCGTTCAAAAATACTCCGTGAAGATTCGCGAAAACAAAGGACATCGCGCAGATCCCCGCCGCGGTAAGTGACGTTATTTTCAAAATGCTTCGCTGGAAAGCTTCGAATTTCTGCGTTTTAAGTTCAAAGGGCATAAAATCAGCGCCCTTTTCTCCCGGAAGCAACCCCGCGACAGCGCTAATGCACTGGCTTAGGCGGAGCGGATCTTCCGCGACGGCGGCCTCGACACACCGGACCGCCGGAGGAAGCGTCAGACTTGAGACGGGCATCTCCAGCTCCCTGCCAAGGAAAAGATCCATACCCCGGAACTTTGTTCCGTGCCCCGTCAAGAGCAAAGCCGCCGGTTTCTCTTCGCTTAAATTGTGCATAAAATAGGTCAACGAATAACGGATCTCGCGGACAAGACCTTCCAGAAGCGGCCGCATAAGACCGAAAAACTGGGTGGAGCGGTTCTCCCCGCCGCCGATCGAGAATTCTTCGTGAGGGATCCCGATCGTGAGGATCGCCTGCTCGATCTCCGCCTCAGCTTCCGGAGTTCTGAACTTGGTCCCCAAAAAAAGGGGATCGTTCAAACTCAGCCGGGTCTTTTCATAAGAGAACGATAAGTGTCTAATGAAAAGCAATTTTTCTTTTTTGTAGATCATGCATGTCGAAGCGGAATATCCAAGATGCAACACCATTTGAGATCGAAAGTTGTCTCCCATGGCCGCCAGGACCCGGGGGGTATTGAGAGGCGCGGCGCTCACATGAAGGACCTCCAGCCCGATCCGGTTGAGCATCCGGATCGAGTCTTCGAGAAGTTTTCGATTCACGATCGAAAACGTCACGGCGACCTTTTTTGCGCCGTCCGAATCCTCGAACTCCTTGACGATCTCATAATTAAATAAAACAACATCCTCCGTCAAGATCCCCTCTTCTTTGGCATGCCATGTGATGGCGCCCACAAGCTCGGCAGGCGGCATGAGAGGGAAAATAGCGTTCTTCAGAGCGATCACACCCGGATCCGAAAGGGTCAAAAAAACCTTGCGATCCGTGACATCGTAACGTCTGATGAAATCCTTGAGAGTTTCGGGGATCTTGGATTTGACAAATTCGGGCGGAATGACCAGGGCGAGATCATGACGAACCACCAGGGCATCCTTCTCTCTCTCAAGCAAAAGTACTTTAAGCTGATGTTTCCCGAATTCAATGGAAAGAAAAGGCATTGCACACCCTATCGGGTTTATAGATATTTATTCACTTTGACGGACGAACTCTGTTGACTGTACCCCTCATATTTATCGGACGAACCCGCCCCATTCTGAGCCATTAAATCGATCTTAATACGACGTACGTTCGCGGGAACCGCCGTCACGGCCTCTGCCGCATCATAATAAGTGAACACGCCGGAAAGCGTCATGTCCCCGGCTTTAAAATACGGGATCATCACCGCCGCGCCGGGATCGATCGTACGGAAAAGACTTCCTCCCGATAGGCTATAGGTGATCGTCTGATCGTCCTGATTGGTGACCACAACCTGGTTCGCTCCGGCGGTCGTGACCGCCTTACAGAACCGGAGACCCTTGGCCTGGTCGTCCCCTTCCACGATGATCTCAAGCGCTTCAGCGGCTACGAGATCCGCCTGCACCTGGTTGGGAAGAAAAAATGTGTTCCGAACCACAAAATTCATCACATGATATCCGGACATCGCCAGGATACTGGTCAAAAGAATGATCATTATGAGCTCGATCAGGGTAAACCCTTGAATGCTTTTCATAAGGCGTAAGTCACGTCTTTGGCGATTGAATTGTAGAGCGTCACTGCGACATCGGAAGTCCCCGTGCGCCTGGCGGTCAGGGTGATATCTTTTCTCTCCGCACCACCGCCTCCCGCGATCGTTGCCACAGTCCAACTGACGGTGTAAGAACCGCTCACGGAACTTCCATCCGCGATCGACGCATAGGGCATGTTGTTCCGTTTTTCCATTTCAAGACGGGCCAAGTTCCCCGCAGCAGTAAAATCAGTCGAGGTCATCATGCCCTGGATCTGCGCCCCGATCATCGCGGCCGAAGCAAGTGCGACAAAGGACAGTATGATCATGGCCATGATCAGTTCGACCAGTGTGACACCTTTTTGACTCTCAGGGTTTGGAGGCATTGTAAAGATCCAAGATCTCTTGATCGGTTTTTTGACAGGCGTACAGATGGACTTCATCGATCCTTCCAAAGAAACGTGTTCCGCTGCTACCGCTTCTTAACGTGCCGATAGAAAGCGGTGACGTCGTATTATAGGAGGAGCGGACGGACGAATTGGAACCCCGGGTCACCCCATTCACAAAAACACGCATCCCGAGAGGGCCCCATGATCCCGCCACAAAATACCAGGTATTGATCGCCAAATTCGCTCCGCCGCCCGCCGTCACCGTGCGCCGGGTCCCCCCGGAGGATTCACGAAGCATGATCTGAGCGCGGCGGTTGGAACCCGACGCAACAATGAGCAACCCATAAGCCTCCTGAGCGCTATCGCTCGATGAACTGCCCCTGCGAACAATGCCGGTCCCGTTCGCAGGAAACGCGGTCATGTAGATCCAAGCCGTGAGGGTCCCCTCGGTCGTAAGATCGAGACCCGAATTATCGGGAACGGTGACATAATTGTGCGTGCCGCCTGCATTGAAATTCAGCGCTTTCGCCGCTGTCCCGAAACGATCGGACGCCCAGGCAGGTCCTGTGACGTTCGAAGGCGTCAAGGTACCCACATAAGGCGCGGTCCCTGTGGAATATCCGGAACCTTCGCTAAACGGCCACCAGATATCATCGCAACAAACCGGGGCCGGAATGCCGGTGCCATCCCCCTCTCGATAAAGGCTCACATTGTTCGCACCGGAATCATATTGCGCAAAGATCGTGCGAGAGATCTGGGTCGGATAAGTGGACGCAACTGAGGTGCCGACCGATTCCAGTTGATAGATATTGGAGCATTGGGCCACCACCGTCACAGCAATCTGATCACTGGCGTTCCAATTCGAAACAGGAAGCGGGGTGCCAGTGGATCTGATGTTGAAGATCGCCCTGTGAATACCGGCCTCCGCAAGATACAGGGCTTTCATGCTCCGGGCCTGGGTTTCGTGGCGGGTGATGGAAGAGGTGATGAAGAATGTGACGCCAAAAACAGCGATAGGAACGATCACAACGATTAGAAGAACTGCAGCGAGAGCAAAACCCTTGCTCTTCAAAAGATCCCCCTTCTAAGAAGGATGAAACGACGGCGCTCTTACGAGTGCCATCGTTTTACGATCATCCGTCGGTCTGGGTCCCAAACTAACTGAACTGACCGGTTGCGGGAACGTAGGTATAACTGCCCCCGTTCGGCCCCGTATAGGTCAGGCCGGACTTGGTCCAGTTCGAATCATTCACGCCACCTTGATCAAGGACCGTGGAAAAACAAGTAACGCAGGCGCCACTGGCGTTGGAATCCAGCGTCAGAGGATATTCGGGCGACACCCCGTTGGCCAGATTGCTAGCATGGAGCGTATAGATCCCGGCGCGAACCCCTCCCACGACGCCTTTCTCAGCAGCTTCTTTGGCATCCCCCGAGAGATCATAGTATTTGGGAATAGCGACGACCGCCAAAAGGCCCAAAAGCACGATCACCATGATCAATTCAATCAGTGTAAAACCTTTTCGCTCCGTGAACATTTTGATTCTCCTTTTATCTGTTGCGTTAAAGATCACTTCCGAAAAAGACTGATCATATTCCACATCGGGAGGAACATCCCGAGCGCCAGCACGAACACCATACCGCCGAGCACCACGATCAACATCGGCTCGATCAAGACCATCAGGTTAGTGACCGTGTACTCCACTTGAATATCATAATACTCAGAAACCCTTAAAAGCAACTCATCAATTTTGCCGGTTTCTTCTCCCACGCGGACCATGCGCACCACCGAAGGAGGAAAAATGCTGTTCTCCTTCATCGGCTGGGTCATGCTGGTACCCTCGGTGACACTGACACGGATCTTATTGATCGCCCCAGCAACGACCTTATTGTCAGCACTTCCCTCCGCAATTTCAAGGGCCCGGAGCGCCGGAATACCGCTTTGAATAAGAAGCGCCATGATACGCGCGAAACGGGACATATCGGCCTTCAGGACCAACGGCCCGAAGACAGGTATCTCGAGCATGGTTCGATCCTTGAAAATCTTGCCGGACGGCGTCTTCAGAAATCGAACAAGGAAGATCCCAAGACCGACCAAAACGATGGCGGTAAGCCAGCCGTAATGCGTAAAAGCATCGTGGATCCCCAGAAGGATCCGGGTCGGAAGCGGCAACTCGACGCCGCTTTTGGCAAAAAGCTGGGCAAACTTCGGGATAATAAAATTGGTAATGACGAGGAACGCGATCACGAGGGCGCTCAAAACAATGGTCGGATAGCGAAGCGCGGATTTGACGCGCATCTGGAGTTTTTCTTCCGCCTCTCCGATAAAGATCAAACGTTCCAGGATCTGTTCCAGCCGTCCGGAAACTTCCCCCGCCCGGACCATATTCACGTAGAGCACATTGAAGATCTTCGGATAACGCTGCAGACTGTCCGAGATGCTCGCTCCTCCCTGAATGCTTCGGATGAGCCCTCCCACGATCTTCTTCAGCACGGGATTGCGGTCCTGTTCCCCGATCACCTCCAGGGACGCCAGAATGGTAAGTCCGGCCCTGGTCAAGGTATAGAGCTCCCGCGTGAAGGCATTGACGTCACTGAGCTTGAAACGGCGAAAGCGGGCAAAAAAATCGCCGACTACTTTTTCCTCGATCGGCTCGATGGAGAGGGGGGTAAGCTCTTTTTGTTTAAGTTGGGTCGCGACCTCCGCATCGGAACCGGCGGTCATTTGTCCGGCAAGAGACCGTCCAAATTTGTCGCGGGCTTTGTAACGGTAATTGATTTCCATCACTCGATCTCGGTGACCCTGAGAACTTCTTCGAGAGTCGTGATCCCTTTCTGGACTTTTTCTAAACCGTCCTCGCGAAGGGTCTTCATCCCCTGCTCCACGGCCTTTTTCTTGATCTCAGCGGCCGAACGGCGGGCATCCACAAGGGATTTGATCTCATCCGTAATGTGCATCAGCTCAAAGATCCCGCTGCGGCCCATAAACCCGGTCTGGTTGCATTTGGCGCAGCCCTTCCCTCGCATCAATCGGGTTCCTTCGGGTAATTGAACGCTCTGGAGCGCCGCGGCGGAAGGCGCGTAAGGCTCACGGCATTTCACGCAGTTGATCCGGACAAGCCTCTGCGCCAGAATGCCGATGACGGAACTGGAGATCAGAAAGGGTTCGGCTCCCATATCGACCAGGCGCGTCAAGGCGGAAGGCGCGTCGTTGGTGTGCAACGTCGAGAACACAAGATGCCCGGTCAGGGCCGACTGGATCGCCATGTCCACGGTCTCCCGGTCGCGGATCTCACCGACCATCATGATGTCGGGGTCCTGGCGCAAGAATCCCCGCAACCCGTTGGCAAATGTGATACCGGCCTTGACATTCACCTGGGTCTGACGGATCCGTGAAAGCACATATTCCACGGGATCTTCAATGGTCACAATATTCTTTTCTTCGCTGTTGATCTTGGAAAGCGCCGCGTAGAGCGTGGTCGTTTTTCCGCTTCCGGTGGGCCCGGTCACTAGAAGGATGCCGTAGGAACGGGTGATCAGTTTAGAAAAATGCTCGAGATGCTCTTTGGAAAACCCCAGTTCGATCAGATTGGGGAGCATCGCGCGCTTGTCCAAAAGTCGCAACACCACGTTTTCGCCGAAAAGCGTCGGAAAGGTCGAAACGCGGATGTCCAGGTCCTTGCCTTCGAGCTCCGTGCGGATCTTGCCGTCCTGGGGTTTGCGGCTCTCGGTGATATCCATGCCGGCGAGGATCTTCACGCGTGAAACGACGGAATTATGGATCACGATCGGAAAGGTCGTGATGTGATGCAAAAGCCCGTCCACGCGAAGACGCACCGAAACGATCGTTTCCTCCGGCTCGATATGGATATCAGAAGCCCGGGATTGTACCGCCTGCAAAAGCAGAGAATCGACCAATTGGCTGACGGGGGTCTTTTCGGTGATCTCCCCCAAGATCATTTCCTGCGCGTTCGGCGCTTTTTCCTTCTCAAGGGTCTTGACGATCTCCGCCATGGACCCCCGGAAATGATAGTAGGCATTGAGAGCAGTCTGAAAACCTCCCGACGAGACCAGGATGGCATCGACCACGTCAAAATTGGTGAGCTTACGGACCTGGTCGATGGCGACGATATTGTGAGGATCGACCATCCCGATAGAGAGCGAATTTCCCGTCGAAAAAAGAGGGATCAGACTGTATTTCTTGGCGATCTTTTCCGGGATCAATTTGATCAGTTCACGATCAAGGCGGTAGTTGTTCAGATCGATGTAGGGAACTCCGAGGATCGAAGCTTTCGTACTGGCAAGTTCCTCGTCGGTGATCACACCGCTCTTCACAAGAACGGTTTCAAGGGTTTGTCCGACGCGACCGGCTTCCTTCTTGGCCTGATCGGCCTGTTCCTGCTGGATCAGCCCCTGCTTCAGCAACAGCTCCAACAACTTAACGTCTGAGATCATGGTCTTTCCCGATCCGAGGACATTTAGCCCCCTGTGAGCTTTTGGATTGTCTGAGCGAACAACTGGGGATCGAACGGTTTAACCATATAGGCATCCGCGCCGGCTTGCTCCGCGAGCTTCTTGTCGGCATCGCTTCCTTTAGCCGAAAAAATGATCACCGGAATATTTTCAACCGTTTTGTCAAATTTGAGCATCCGGCAGACTTTATAACCATCGAGCTTCGGAAGCATGAGATCCAGCAGGGTCGCATCCGGAAGTTCTTTGCGTGCAAGGTCCAAACCCTCTTGGCCGTCTTGGGCGATCAAAACTTCAAACCCCAAAGCCGCCAGACGCGTGCTGACGATCATTCGAATAGTGGGCTCATCATCCACCAAAAGGACCTTTTTTTTCATCAAACACCCCTTGTTCGGCTTCTGTCCTGCGCAAATAGCAGTTCGCTTGCCCGATCTCTGCCGATGTCATTATCGACATAGGTCCCATGGACTAAACCGCTCATCCGCCCATCGCTCCGAAGGCCCTGCGCCATGTAAAAACAAGCACTACAAAATCTTCCATTGATAAGTATTGAGGCTATTCACGTCACCGTTTAAAAACAAAATTAAGACTTGGGCTGTTTGTTGAAGGACTTGTGGGAATCCTTCCATTGCTGCGAGAGTTCTTTCTGAAGCTGTTGCGTTTTTTCCTGGAGTTGTTTGGTAAGCCCGTCCCATTGCTGTTGCAGTGTTTTTAAAGTCTCCTTGGCTTCGGCCTCTACCTTCCGAGAAGACTCCGCAACTTTTTGCGCCCCATCGAAAACCCTCCCCCGCCGTGATCCCCAATTCCTGGGCCGCGTCACCCGCCTGCCCGCCAATGCTTTGCGGCACGGCCTCGGTCTCGAAAGAGGCCTGTTCGTCCTCCGCAAAGCTACTCCCCGCCAAGATAAACATCATGAACAGGACTACCGATATTTTGTATTTTATCCCGATTCTCCGTTAGGAACAGCACTGCGTTATGAGTCCAGAGGATGGATTAAAAACTCCGAACTCCACGCTCTAAACTAGCGTTTTATAATAATTTTCCAACTTCCGGAATTTCTTCTCGGGATCTGGCGGACTGACATTCCTTTTTCTTCGAAGCCGGGCACTCCCCCGTCCAACAATAAAGGCACAACTTTTCCTTCGGAAGCCCGACGGCCTCGACCATGTCATCCACAGTTTGATACCGAAGCGTGGTAACGTTCAGGTCCTTACGGATCCATTCGATCATGGCTTGATGCTTGAAAGAATCCGGATCCACGTACTCAGAAACATCTTCGATGTCCTGTCCTTCCAGCTCCCGGATCGCCCTGCGCGCCGCAAGCTCATAAATGCTCCTCGTGGAGAGACAGAACTTGCAAGGGTGCATGAGCGGCGGACAGGCCGGACGGACGTGGACTTCCTTCGCGCCGGCTTCCCAAAGTTTGCTGATCGTGAAATTCTTGAGCTGCGTCCCGCGCACAATGGAATCGTCGCATACGACGACGCGGTTGTTCCGGATGATCTCCCGGATGGGAATAAGTTTCATTTTCGCGATAAGGTCCCGCTTTTCCTGGGTGGGCGGCGTATAACTGCGCCCGTATCCCGGCGTGTATTTCACAAGCGGACGGCGAAAAGGCTTGCCGCTTTCCATGGCGTACCCGATAGCGTGACTTGTCCCGGAATCCGGAACGCCGGCGACAAGATCGGCTTCGATATCCTTGTCACGGCGCGCAAGCGCGGCGCCGCAGCGCTCACGAGCAGCTTCCGTGTTGATGCCCTCGTAATCCGAAGAAGGAAATCCTGTGTAGATCCAAAGGAACGTGCATATCTGCATGTCTTCCAAGCCCTCTTTCTTGGACTGAATGCCGTCTTCCGTCAAAAGCACGATCTCCCCAGGCATCATATACTTCATGACCTTGAAATCATCATTGGGAAAAGCCGACGTCTCGGAAGCTACTGCGTAAGAACCCGGCCGTCTTGCGATCACAAGCGGAGTGTACCCGAAACAATCTCGCGCGGCATAAACCCCGTCGCGATTCAGAATAAGAAGCGAGCAGGACCCCTCGATCTTCTCGAACATCCCCTCGATCCCGCCGACAAGATCATCCCCTAGAGTAATAAGCCGGGCGATAAGTTCGGTCGTATTCACAGGCCCCTTTGCGCTCATCTCGGCAAAGGAGTGTCCTCTTTCCAGAAGTTCTTGGACAAGGGCCGGCGCATTCTCAATGAGCCCCATGGTCACGATGCAGAACGGCCCAAACTTTGAATTAAGAAAAATAGGCTGCTCATGGGCATCGCTGATCGCCCCGATCCCTTTGTTGCCCTTAAGCTGTTGCAGGTCATCGAAGAACTTGGATTTGAACTGACTTTGGCTGATCCCGTGGATCTGGCGCGAGAATTTTTCGCCCTCCATGACCGCAAGCCCGCCAAATTCAGTCCCGAGATGAGAATGATAATCGGTGCCGTAGAAAAGAGAATCCGTGCAATGCGTTTTGGAGACGATCCCGTAGATCCCGCTCATAGATTTTCCATCCTCTCTTGATTAAGACTGCGTGCGGCATTCTGGCTTTTATAAATACTTTTTCGCCTCCGGAATTTTTTTGCTGATGTCTGCGATCCGTGACAGGAGGGGCTGGGGAACCGGTGAGAAGTAAGACTGCAAAAAAACAGGGCATTCTCTTGCATGGAGCATCTCCGCACGGGTAAAGGCGATATGGTTTTAGACGCCTGATTTTCCATCAAGAAACAATCGGAAAATCAGCGCAGCCCAAATCATCCTTCAAAAAAAATAAGATTTGGACGTTCCTTACTTCGCGCCGGTATTATACAATAAAGCCCGTACCCAGGAGGACAAAATTCAAATGAATTTCACCCAAAAACAGAACTCCCTATTGAGTTCTTTTCTCATTTTGTCCCTGGTTTTTTCCGGCTGTGTCCGGTACCGGCCCCACACTGCGGACCGCGCATCCTTCATGGAAAGAGCGCAGACCCAAACGCGAAGCGACCTGACGGTCACCCTTACGGTCCTAAGCAACAAGGAGGCGAAAAAATTCTTCGGCGCCTCCCTTTCCAAAAGAGGCATACAGCCGCTTTGGCTCGAGATTGACAACCGCGGTGACAACACCTACTTCCTTATTCCGAGGAATATGGACCCCAACTATTACTCCCCGGAAGAAGCTGCCTACATGGCCCACTACAAGCAGACCCGGCAATTCTTCGAAGCGGGCCTCCTCGCGGTCCTTTTCTTCCCGGCCCTCATTCTGGTCCCGGTCAATTTTTTCACAATCCGCCACGCGAACAAAAAAATGGATAAGGTCTTCGATGAGGTGTCCATGCACAGCTACGTCATCCATCCGGGCAAAAAACACGCGGGGTTCCTTTATACCTCCGTGGACCAGGGCACCAAGCACGTCAAGGTCGATCTCATAGGGGACTCACAGCGTGAAGTCTTTGACTTTATGGTAAAAGTCCCGGGCATGAAACCCGACTACACCACCAAGGATTTCGCGAACCGTTATTCAAAGGAGACAATCCAGGAATACACGGATAAGGACCTTCCCGAACATCTTGCACAGCTTCCCTGCTGTGCCACCAATAAGAAAAACACCCGGAATGGCGACCCGCTCAACCTGGTGGTGATCGGAGAGCTTGAAGATCTGATCACGATCTTCACTTCTTCGGATTGGGATGAGACTTCCGCGCTCACGATGAGTTCCGGACTTTCGATGGCCAAAGCATTCCTTACGGGAGAAAACGACCGCTACTCCCCGGTCAGTCCGCTCTATTATCGCGGCCATCCGCAGGACATCGCGTTCCAAAAAACACGGAACAACATCAACCAACGCCTGCATTTCCGCCTCTGGTACACCCCGATGCGTTACCACGGAAAACCTGTTTGGATGGGGGCCATTAGTCGCGATATCGGGGTCAAATTCACCTTTAAGAACTGGTATATGACCACGCACAAGATCGATCCAAACCTGGACGACTCGCGTGATTATCTTTTGGCGGACCTGCTCGAAATGGAAAAGGTTTCACGATACGGTTTCGTCGAAAATACCGCGCTTGAACAACCCGGTCATAAAAATAAGAACCTCACCAACGACCCCTATTTCACCGACAACAAACGGCTCGTGATCGAACTTTCGACCGAAGATGCTCCTCTCCAGGCTTTCCCTTGGGGACATCTGAGGGAAGACGTCGCCCCAAAAAAAATGTGAGCTGAAGAAAACAGCTTTTCCCTTCGTTGAGACACAAAAAAACCCCGCTGGCCGAAGCCAACGGGGTTTTTTCTAGTTCCGGTTGTGGTTCTTAGATCTTCACAACGTTGGAGGCTTGTTCGCCCTTGGGACCGTGGGTCACTTCAAATTCGACCGCTTGGCCTTCTTCCAAAGACTTGTATCCTTCGCCCTGGATCGCGGTGTGATGCACGAAGACATCAGCGCCACCCTCACGGGAGATGAATCCATAGCCCTTTGAGTTGTTAAACCACTTCACTTTACCTTGTACCATGGTTGAGATTGCTCCTTTCACTTGAATTATAGTAACGCACGACAAGTTCAACCTTCACTATGGTAAAAACATCAACCTGGTGCAGTTGGAACTAGCCCGCTTTGTTGTCCCCTTCCGGGGAGTTCGAAACAGGGTAAAAACAAAAAACCGCAAGGTAAACATACGACCTTGCGGTACACATCATGTTCTACCTCCTGCTTACTACACGCGAATTGTGCCCTATGTGGAACGGTTTGTCAAAGTTTTTTTTCATCCCAAAAGGGGTTTCCCATTGTAAAAAATGGATGAAAAGCGGCGCCCAATCCTAGAAATCCGCCCCAAGCCAGTTTACCCACTGTTCTTTTTTGGGGAATGCGAAAGCAAATCCCGCAAGAGAAACAACTGCGAACGGGATAAAATCATAGGGCTGCCTGCCCAAGAAAACCAGCACCATGCCGAGCAATAACGGCAATTCAGCTCCCGCGCTCATCAAAACCGTCCTCACCAAAAGCTTCTGCGGCGGACGCTCCGTGGCCGGAACTTGGGCCGAAAAGACGCCGAACATCCGGTGGCTTAATTGCCCCATCGCAAAGATCCCGAGGACCGATGCGGCCAAGGCTCCGTACTTCGCAAGCGAATAGGTTTGGGCGTTCAGGATCGAGGGACCTGCCTTCCCCATTTGGACCAAATAGTACCCGATCGCTCCATACGCCACGACGGAAGCCGCCATCCCAATCGTCATTCTTTGCGCTTGCCTATAAAGCTTTTTCGCCATTTCTATCCGGTCCATGATCGTTCTCCTTATACGCCTCAAGCGTTCTTTGAGCCTCTCCGTTCCTGAAGATCCCCTCGTTCGCTAATTGTCCGTTCTCCTCATAGGACTGAAAGGGTCCTTCTGGTTTTCCGTTTTTGTAAATGACCTCGAATTTCAACTGGCCATTTTCATAATAATCCCTCAAGGGCCCCTCGAACTCTCCGTTCTTGAAAGTGGCTTCGCCTTTCAATCTCCCGTTTTCATAATACCACCGGGACAGCCCTTCGCGCTTCCCGTCCCGGTAAACCTCCTCGTCCTTCAATTGCCCGCTTGTATAATATTCCCGGTACGGTCCGTCCGGAATTCCGCATCCCAAAAGGCCGAATGTCAAGGTCGAGATCACGACCGCCCGGATCCACCCGTTGAAGAAAACTGCCGTTCCAGTATTCACGCCCGCAACCCTTTCCCGTTCTTTCTCGTTTGTTATTTAAATTGCTCTTTGACTTTGGCGCGTGTAAAAAAAATAATAAAAAAGACCGGAAGTATATTAAAAACGACCGAATAAAACAGGACCGCGGGAACATGCGCCGCGACGCTCCCGCCTCCGCTCCAACGGATGATCTCTGCCGGCACGATGCAAAGCCCTCCGAAAATAGAAAGCGCCTGAACGACAATGAATATCTTACGGGCGGTTTCCCGCAAGAAAAATAAAAATGTTCCCAACAAGACAAAGAGGAGAGCCATGAGAATGCTGAGAGGCTCCCCCACCATCATAAGCGGAGTATTCATGAAAATCCAGGAGAAGGCCAGAAGGATGGGCGTTTGAGCCGCCCAGTGAAAGCCGGCGATATGGTCCAAGGTGATGAGATTCATCGCGATGAAGTAGAGGGATAGCGCCGTGACTCCTTTAGACCTTTTCATTCCCGGAGACCTCCTCTTGAGAAAACAGCGGCCCTTCAAGACTCGGATTTTCGAGCAAACTTCCGTAGTGGAAAACGGCGCAGAGCCCGATCCCCGACCCTTCACAGCACCGGAATTCTTTTTCAAAAATTTCCGGAGAACGCACGAGTTTGTAAGCCCCGACACCGGAATACAACCGCGCGCAGTCCGTAACTTTTTCCTTGGCAACTCCGCTCCAACGTTCATATTCGACCGGATCGGGGGAATAGTTCATGACCGTCACAAAATCCACAAGACCGCTATTGACCCAGGACGGCCAATCCTGGAATGCCTCATGAAGCGCGCGGACGTAGGACATGCATCCTGTCGCGGAGACCTGTATGTCAGGACGGATGGCCCGGGCTTTCTGAACAAGAAGTTTCAAAAGTTCCGTCACTTGAGCGCGTTTCCAGTCATTCCATGCCCGGCTCCCCTCTTTGATCTTCTCGAGACCGGTCGCTTTCCTAAAGCGCTCCATGTTGATCGGGGTATAGCCATACCGCGGATGGCTGTCCGGATAACGAATGTAATCAAATTGGATCCCGTCCAAGTGCGCATAGGCCCGGACGATCTCTTCCGCCATGGCGACAAGCTCTTTCCGGACCCGCGTATCCCCCGGCTCAAGAAAATACTGACTATCGATCTTATAGTCTTCGAGCGTTCTTTTTTCTCCGAGATTTCTTGTCAGGATGTCAGGCCCATATTTTTTGAGAAGCGGAGCGTCCTCATTTGCGCTCAGACTCAGCATATTGAGCCAGGCATGCACCTCGATCCCTGCGCCATGCGCCTCCCGGATCAAAAACGCAAAAGGATCTTCCCCGAACGTCTTCAAAGCGGCTTCATAGAGCGCAGGATCTCCGACCTTGGAAGGGAACCATGCCTGGTTCGCGCGATAGATCTGAACAAAAAGGATCTTGATGCGGGCTTTTTTCGCAAAATCGACAAGCTTCACGATGGCCTCACGGCTTGAAAGCGTCGGCGGGTTCTGGATCAGCGAGACAAAAAGGCCCCGAGAGGTCTTCGGCACATGAAGCGTCAAGGGTTCGCATTTCACGGGAGCCTGAAAAGTGACGAGCCCCCACAGGGCGAAGATCAAGATTTTTCTTTTCATCGAAAGGAGTTCATCGCTCTACGCTGCGCCACCGGTCACTTTGAGACATGCCTTGAGGACCTCGGGGCGGGACCGGGCGCCCTGAGCGCTTGGGCTCACGGGCCGCGCATCCTCAGACGCCAACGGTTGATGACAGGGGGGAGACAAAAAGAAACTCAAAGCGGGCCCTCTCACGTGCCCTTGGAAGATCCGTCTTCGTTTTTCGGCGGCACCTTCATCCGGATCGCGAATATTTCTTTCGCCCGATTCAGAAGAACGCCGGGATCGTTGTTCTCCATAAGCTCCGTATCAATGATCCTGCATATACTTTGTACGGCGCTGCGATCGATAGAGAGCTTGGGCGGCATGTACAGAATGAGCGGAATATCCATGGTCTTTGGCATCTGCCTGAGCTTCATACAGACAAGATCTCCCGAAATATCCGGAAGCTGCAATTGGATTGCGATAAGATCGGGAGGTTCGATCATGATCTTTTCGAACGCCGTAAGCGCGGTTTGAGCGGACTGCACCACATACCCGGCATTTAAAAAAGATACGGCTATCTTATCCAGAGATGCCACGTCGGCATCGACGACTAAGATCTTTTTAACGCCTTTATCGGCCTTGGCCTGTTCGGTTTCCGGAAGGTTGTATCTTTTTTTCATTACCGTTTCGATCTCCTTCAAGACATCTTCAACGTCAAAGGGTTTGGTAATGAATCCGTCAACATTCAGGTCCTTGAAAAGTTTCCCCAGCTCCTCCCGCACCGTCAAGACGATGACCGGTACGAACGGCCTCCCTTTCTCGGAAGAGATCCTTGCATAGAGCTCGATCCCGGTCATCTTGGGCATATTGATGTCCAGGACGACAAGATCGGGAGATTTTTCAAAGATCATGGCGAGCCCCTCTTCCCCGTTCGCCGCCTCGAGAACCTTGTATTTCGCCTCTAAATAGAACCGGAGTATTTTCCTTACTTCTTCCGCGTCATCGATCACAAGCACGGTTTTCATTTCCATGGACAGTCACTCCTATAAATTTTTTTTCATTTCTTCCATTGCGTTTCTCAGGTCCCCCATTCGCTTCTCCATCATGCCGGGATTCCGATCGCCTTTTGCAACCGCCTCCAGCTCCTTGGCCGCCACATGGATCTCCTCGATCCGAAGATTCCCCGCGGCCCCCTTGATAAAATGAGCGCCCTTGGCAACTTCCTCGTAATTATTGTCTCGAACGGCCCCCTCCAGGTTTTGGATCACGACGACAGACTGCTCGACGAATCCGAACACGAGTTCGCGGTAGAGTTCCTCGGGAACACCCAGTTCTTTTATGGCCTTCTGCTTATCCCATTTCATCACACTCTGTTCTTTTTTCAAGTTTACAGGTTTCTCCAGGGGAGTTTGTTTGATCCAATGAAATATCTTGTCCTTGAGTTTGGGGACCTCGATAGGTTTTGAGAGGTAATCGTTCATCCCCGCCGCAAGACACTTTCCTTTATCATCATCGGATACCCCCGCCGTCAACGCAAGAATGGGCATGGTCTTATGAAGTTGCTCCCTGATAATCTTCGTCGCCTCAACCCCTCCCATTCCGGGCATTTGCAGGTCCATCAAGATCAGATCGTAAGGATCTTTTTCGACCTTCTCAACGGCCTCGCGTCCATCGGAAGCGATCTCTACGCCGAATTCAAAACCCCGGAGTATGATCGAAAGAAGTTCCTGGGAGGCCGGATTATCTTCCACCACCAGGATCTTAAGTCCCTTGCTGGCCAATTCTTCCGCCGTATATTGAGTTACGATCTCAGCAGACAATATTTTTTCCCTCTTGTCCCCCAAGACGGTCTTGATGATCGTAATAAGATTTTCTCTTGAAACGGGTTTGGGCAAAAAAGCGTCGAACCCGCTCTGCCGGGCCCTGAAAGCCACCCCCTCGCGCGCATCTACCGTGACTGCGACCAATTTGATAGCTTCATATTTTTTATTCCCCCGGATTTTTTCAGCCACCTCATACCCGTTCAGGTCAGGCATCAAAATATCCACGAGAAAAATATCCGGAAGCGACGATTGCTCCGACAGCCATTTTAAGGCGTCTTGAGCGGACGAAGCGGAACACACAACGGCCATTTTGGCCTCTTCACAGTAGCGGGTAAAAATTTCCCGCGCCACTTCATCATCATCGAGAATGAGGATCTTCTTGCCCTCAAGTTCCGCATCTTTCAAAGGGAATATCTGAACTTCTTCTATGCCGGATTCTACTTCGAGCGGCAACACTAAAGAGAAGGTGCTTCCTTTGCCGAGTTCCGACTGGACGCCGATCGTCCCCCCCATTAGTTTCACAAGGGTTTTCGCGATCGAAAGTCCCAATCCCGCTCCTCCATACTTTCTTGTCGTGGAGATATCCACCTGTTCGAAGGCCTCAAAAACAGCTTCCCTCTTCTCGCTTGGGATTCCGGCTCCTGTATCCCGGACCGCTATCCGGACCATGGCCTCACTCCTCGAATCTCTTTCTTTGATCTCTTTATCCAACGTCACCCGGATCTCGATCTCCCCTTGTTCGGTGAATTTAACCGCATTACTCAAAAGATGCGTCAAAATCCTCCTGAGCCGGGAAGAATCTCCGCGAAATCCGTGCGGAACCTGTTCGCCGATGACATAAAAGACCCTCAGGCCTTTTTTCTTGATCCTTTCGGTATGGGCGCTGACAACGCTTTGGATCAGACGCTCGAGATCAAAATGGACATTTTCAAGCCGTACTTCCCCGGCCGCTATCTTGGAAAAATCGATCACATCCGTAATGAGCGAAAACAGCGCTTCCCCTCCGCCACGAAGCATCTTCACATATTCGTGTTGTACGGGATCCAAGCTCGTGTTTTCCAGCAAAGACGAGAAGCCGATGATGGCATTAAGCGGAGTACGGACTTCATGAGACATATTGGCTAAAAATTGATCTTTGACCCTATTCGCCCTGGCCACCCTTTCCATAGACTCGATCAATAATGTTTCGGAGCGCATTTTTTCCGTCATATCGCTGATGATCCCGTCGTAGGAGGTCAAGCGCTCCAAGGAATCATGGTGAAGAACGGGAGTGTTCCGGACCCAACGGATCCCTCCATCCTTGTGCCAAATGCGATACTCCGCCGGTTTCACAGTGTTACCGGCAAGCACCGCGGCGAAAAATGCTCGCACCTTGGAGCGATCTTCTTCGTGCACTATTTTTTCCAAAAGATCGGGTTTATTCTTGAACTCCTCGGCCGTATAGCCGGTCACCTCAAAACAGGTCGGTTGGTGAGTTGTCGCAATCGCCACCCCGTCTTTTACTGTAACGGTGTAGATGTAGTCGGTGATCGTGGCAAGGATCTTTTGGATATACACCTGGTTTTCCGCCAGCTCTTCCGTCCGCTCACGAACCCGCACCTCTAATTCATCATGCGCTTTGCGCAGAGCTTCCCCGCTTCTTTTCTGTTCAATGGCTCCCGCCAAGGCATTCGCAATCATCCATAAAAAATGTTCGATTTTCTCATCATTCTTGCTGTTTTCTCTTACATAAGTATTCAGAACCCCGATGACTTTTTCACCAAAAAGAATCGGGACACAATAATGTCCGTGCGAGGCCATACCGTCATAATGGATTTCGTGGCGCTCGGTGATCCTGTTTGAAAATTCTATTCTTCCCGTCAGCGCAGCCCTGCCGCAATGGCACTTCCCAAACGGCAAAAGAGCGCAGGACTTTTGGATGAAATCAGGAAGACCCTTTTGGACCTTCATAACTAGTGTCGCAGGATCCTCTCCCACCAGAAAGATCGATCCTTTTGCTTCCAAGGAAAACCACGAAATCCCAAGAACCAAATCGAGCGCCCGGCCAAGATAATCTTCTAAGGCACTATTCTCCAACGATAATTCTAGAAGCTTCCCGATCACCTTCCGGATGTTAAGTTCTTGCTCCGCAATCGTTTCTTGTCTTTTCCGCTCGGTGATGTCCCTCGCACAGCCCAATACCTGCACCTTCCCTTTGATCTTCACCGGATGAAGTCTTACCTCCGCCACCACAACGCTTCCATCCTTTTGCTGGATAGTATACTCCTCGGTTACGGAAACAAGCCCCATGGCGCTTCTTGCAAGGGCCGCGGCGGCCTTGGGCATATCAGAAGGAGCTATGAATTTGATCTTTAAAAAGTTTTTCCCGATCAATTCTTCTTTCTTATAACCGCTTATTTTTTCCGCCGCTTTATTGCCGTCCAGAAAAGTCCCGGTAAGATCGAACAAATAATAGGCATCGGGGGCATAATCGAACATGACCTTGAGCCTGTCCTCAGAATCTTTTAATTCCTCTTCGGCTATTTTACGCACGGCTATTTCCCTAACCAAAGAGTCGCGTGAAACGGTCGTTTTTTTGAGATCCTCGGCCATCTGGTTGACGGCCCAGTCGAGCATCTCGATCTCATCGCCGGGCGATTTGTCCTTTCGAATGGCCCCGGGAGAGATCTCTCCCTTAGCGATCTTTTGCAACCGGTTGACCACAACATTCAGCGGGCGGGTAAACCTCTGCGATACCCATAAGAACACAAGGACACTCAGAATAGTAATAAGGAAAGAGACCCCCACCGAAATCCACAAAAAGAAGACCAGGGCCTTGTCCCTTTTAGCAATGGAGGTGGTCTCGCAAAAAACCCAGCCCCACGGTTCATAGACCCTGAAAACGCACCATTTCCTGACGCCATGCCAGGAATATTCAAATTCCCCTGTTTTTTTCTCCCTTATCTTTTTCATGAGGGATTCGTTGAAGATCCGTTGCCCTTTCTCGACCTTCCACTGGGATTTACCTCCCCAGCGTGACTCCGCCGGATGAAGAACAGCTTTTCCTTGATCATCCACGATAAATACGTACGAGACGTTGTCTTTGATCTGCCGGTAATCAATGCGCAGTTTATCGATGAGACGCAGCCGCCCCACGAATTCATCGCTGTAGAGCCCCTCAAAGAACAGCTCGTCCTGTTGATACGCAAAGTTGGCCAAACGGTCAAGTTTCTCCTGGGCCAGTTCAAGACTCACGGCATGGATCTTTTGGCTGAATAAAAACAGACTGATCCCCTCAAGGAAAAGGCTCAAAACGATGACGGTCAGGACCGTCATCATCGAATATTTCACCCCTAGCTTCACCGGCCTACGCCCTCCGTTTTGCTGCCCAGCCCCTTTTCTGAAGAACCGGAATCATGGTTCCTTGAAAATCCCCGGTTTAACGTCCCACTCCGCAAGGATCCTCTGGTATGTACCGTCCTCCTCGATCTTACGGAAACCCTCACTGAAAATATCCCGGTATTTTTCACCCTCCGGATGGCGCTTGGAGAATGCCAGATAGATATCGTTGGCACCCGCCAACCCGACCGGCTTTATCTTTCCGACGATATTCTGCTTTAGAATAAGATAGTCTGCGACCCTATCAAAAAGGACGATGAACTCCAGCCTTTTTGCCATCAATTTCCTGATCAGCGTCGCGTCGTTGAGCGAGAATTCTTTGATCATTCCCTGGTCCAAGTCAACTGCATCCCCGTACCCGTACCCTTGCGTGAAACCCACTTTCTTCCCGGCGACCTCCCGAAGATTTTTAATGGAGCCCTGGTAATCGCTGACGGCGTAAAAAAAACTTTTCGCGGGAAATAAAGCCTTGTCATGCCAAAGGTAGACCTCTTCGATCTCACGGGTCCGGGGCGCGTCAAAACAGCCGATGGCCTCGCCTTCTTTGACCAGTTCCATCCCGCGATCGTAGTTCATGACATCGAATGCAACATCGACACCTTCCGCTTTGAATGCCGCACGGATAATATCCACGGCGAGCCCTTGCGGCCCCGCGTCCGATTTCGCGCAATAGGGATACCAGTCATCTTCCGCAATGATCCTGACCGTCTCGGCAAGGCACACGGACCCCGCTATAAAAATTCCAAGAATAACCAGCGGCACGATCTTTGATGACTTGCGCACAAGACCTCCTTCAACGTTCCGGAATTCCGCGATCCTCCCGGGGAAGGTACGCTATTGTAAAGGACTTTTGCCTGATCGGTGAGGCCTCTTCCCGAGACGACCCAGCGCGAGTAAGTTTGAACTGATTGGACGCCTTTTCAAAGATGGACCGCGACCAGGAAGCATGACATCACGACTGCGGTTCCTGTTGCCAACCACCGCCGAGTGCGCGGTAAAGTTGAACATAGGCAATGAGCTGAGAACCAAGCGTGCGCGCGAGACCATTTTGAGCGCTATAATATTGCTGGTCCGCGTCCAGGACCTCCGTGTAGCTGGAAAGCCCGCTATCATACCGGGCGACGGAAAGCTTCACTGCCTCGGCCAAGGCGGCAACTTGCTTTTCCTGTTCGGCCCGTACAGCCTTAAATTTTTCGATACCCACCAAAGCGTCGGACACTTCACGGAATGCCCCTATGACGGTCTTTTTATAGAATGCAACAGACTGTTGCCATTTCGCCTGGGCCGCCTTATAGCCATAAACATTCTTCCCTCCCTTAAAAAGAGGCAGATCCACATCGCCGCCGATCGACCACGTGTATCCTTTTCCGTTAAAGATCTGCGAAGGCCGTTCTCCGCCTCCTCCCACGAAATTGTTCAGGTTCACCTGCGGCATGAATTCTCCGACCGAAACTCCCACGGATGCGTTCGCAGCCTTTAAGAGCTGCTCCGCTTCCATGATATCGGGACGGCGTTTTAATATCTCGGAAGGAAGGCCTGTGCCCGGAAGGCTCGGGGTAAATCCTTCCTTTGAAATGGTCTCCGTCCTTGAGACCGGTCCGGGATTCCGTCCAAGAAGCGCCGAAAGCTTATTTTCCTGGATCTGGATCTGCCGTTCGAGGTCGGGAATGTTGGCTGCGGTCTGTTCATAATCGGCCCTGGCACGCGCGACTTCAAGCCCGGAGGCCGTGCCGCCAATCTGACGTTTTTCAAAAAGATCGAGGTTGTCGCTGCGGGTCTTCAGGGTTTTTTGGGCGATATCAAGTTCCAGGTCCAGTTCCAGGACCGTGAAATAAGTTTGGGCGACATCCGACACGAGCGTCACCATGACACCCCGGCGGGCGTCCTCCGTCGCCAGATATTCCGCTTGAGAGGCGCGGATCGACTGGCGGATCTTTCCCCAAACGTCCAATTCCCACGCGGTGCTGAAGCCTCCGGTGAACGTGGAGGTCAGGCGTTCAAGACCCGGAGAAAGTATTTGCGAATTCCGGTCCCGTGAGATGCCGCTTGTCAGGTCCGTCTGGGGGAAGATCTGGGACCGGGTCACGCCCACCATGGCGCGGGCCTCATCTACGCGAGCGGCCGCGACACGAAGATCATAGTTGTTGACCAAAGTTTCGCGGATAAGTTCCTGGAGCGTTTTATCGTCGAACACCTTCCACCATGGCAGGTTAATCATCGACTCCCCCTGATCCAGGGTCTTGTAACTGCGATAAGCCTGCGGGAGTTCCATGACGGGTTCATGATACCGGGGACCGATCGCACAACCGGAAACTAAGATGGCAAGGATGGGGAAAGCCGCTGCGAACTTCATTGAAAATCCTCCTTTTTCAAATGTCGGAAGCGATCAAACGGTCATTGCAAAACCCCTCGGGATTATACCCGCTGCAACCTGCCAAGTCGAGGTTGAACAAGGACCTATTTTGTTACCGCGATCGATTTCCGGAAAAGTCTCAGACTATAAATGAAAAATCCAAGACCTGTCGCGCCGACCATCAGGAATTGAGACCAAACCGCGCTAAGTCCGCCGCCTCGATAAATGATGATCTGTGAAAAGCTGACAAAATGCCTTGAAGGCAGAAAATAAGTGAATCGTTGCAGCCATTCCGGCTGGCTTTCCACGGGCGTCGACCCGCCCGAGAGCAACATCAACACGAGATTCACCAGAATGATCAAAAGTGCGAACTGCGCCATCGACCGTGAAACTGTTCCCAGGAATATGCCGAGTGCTGTCGTGAAGAACAGATAGAGAATAACGCCGAAGAACCACAACAGGTGCGAGCCGGCAAAAGGCACCTTCAGCGCCATTTCGACCACGCCAAAGAGCGAGACCGCGGTCGCGAACAGGATCACCAGGCCGTTGGCCCAAACTTTTGCCATGGCGATCTCGAAAGCGGTCAGCGGCATCACAAGCAGGTGTTCAAGCGTCCCGTGTTCGCGTTCGCGGATCACCGCGGCGCCGGTCAGCACGATCGTCAGCATCGAGATCTGATTGATGATGGCCACCACGCTCAAAAACCAGGAGGACACTCCGTTGGGGTTGAAAAGCTTGCGAATGATAAGATTGACAGGCGTCGGAGTTTTGGCGTCCGTGCGTTTGAGGAAGTTCGAGATGCGTTTACTGATGATGTTCTTGATGTAATTCGTACCGATACTTGCTTGCTGCATTGCCGTAGCGTCGATGTCAATCTGGATCTCCGGATTGCGACCGGCACGAAGATCGGATTCGAACTGAGGCGGAATCACGACCACGAACATGAACCGCCCTTGATCCATCATGGTTTCGATCTCGTTGGTATTGATCTTTTTGGGCACCTGGAAACGCGGCGGATAGAAAACATTGAACAATTCTTCCGACAAGGCCGAACTGTCCTCGTCCACAAAAGCGATCGAAGCGTTGTTGACCTCATTCGAAGTCCCGGTCGCCTGAATATAGACCGCCATTGTGAAGGCGTAGATCACGAACAAAAGCATCACTTTATCGCTCACGAGACTCCGGATCTCCTTCAAGCCAAGCCAGAAAATATTCAGTAAGGATGCCACGGTTATTTCTCCTGTTTCCTGAGGCCGAACGCACTGAACGCCCAGAGGACCGGAATGCAGCAGGCCAGGTAAATAATGTCGGGCATCATGAGCCAGGGACTGATCCCCTTGGTGTAGGCGCCCACGCTCGAATGCATGTAATAAGTCGTCGGCCAGATCGTGCCGAGGGTCCTGGCCCTTCCCATCAGCGTTGAGACAGGCTGCAACAAACCGGAGAATTGAACGGTCGGTATGATCGTAAGGATCGCGGTGACAAAGACGGCCGCAACCTGGCTGCTGGTAAAGGTCGATATGACCATCCCGATAGCGGTGGTAGTCGTCACGTAAAGCAGGGTGCACAATGTCAAGAACAGGAAACTGCCTTTGATCGGCACGCCGAAAATGATCTGCGCCATCGCGGCCAGAATAAAAAAGTTAAGCAGCGCGATCGCAATATAGGGTATCTGCTTTCCCAGGAGATATTCCAGCTTTCCCGTCGGCGTGACATAGAAGTTGATCATGGAGCCGAGTTCTTTTTCGCGCACAATGCTGACCGCCATAAGGATCGCCGGGATCAGGACCAACAACAGGGCCGGAACGCTCGGCACGATCGCAAAGACGCTCTCGAACGTAGGATTGTACATGTAGCGTTCCTGAAAAGTCGCGCTATCCTTGGGAGGACCCGTTTGCAGTCCCATCGCAGGATTTTGCAACATCTTATCATTGACCCCTTGAACATACTGGGCCACCGTTTCGCCGCGGAATGTCATAGCCCCGTCCACCTGCGCCAAAACATCCGGGGCATTACCTCTGCGAAAATCTCTGCCAAAATTGGGCGGGATCTCGAGGAGCACCGAGATATCATCCGCCTGCAGCCGGTGCAGGCCTTCTGCGGCAGAGCGGACCGACGGAGTACGGTTAAAGTAACGCGGAGACCCGGCGAACTGCTCAAGATAAGCGCGGCTTTCCGGCGACTGATCGAGATCGTAAGAGGCATACTTCACGTGCTCGACATCCGTGGTGATCCCGAAACCAAAGACGAGCATCAACAGCGCCGATCCAAAAAATGAAAAAACCAGTCGCACAGGATCGTGAAGGATCTGCATGGTTTCATTGCGAACGTAGGCGAGCATGCGTGTAAGCCGTAAGCGGGAAGAAGAAGATTTCGAGGTTGTTTGAGAAATGGAAGACTGATCCCCTGCTAAAACATTGCGGGGTGCTTTGTCCTTATTTTTTTCTCCGGAGGCGCCTTCGGCAGCCGCATCTTCCATATAACCGATGAACGCATCTTCCAGATGGGCGGCACCGCGCGACTCGATCAGTTTTTGCGGCGCATCGCAGGCCAGGACTTTCCCGGCATTCATGAGCGAGATCCGGTCACAGCGCATCCCCTCATTCATGAAATGCGTCGTGATGAAGATCGTCACACCCTGCTTTCGTGAAAGATCGACCAACAGTTCCCAGAAGCTATCCCGGGCGACCGGATCGACCCCGGAAGTGGGCTCATCCAGGATCAATATCTTGGGTTCGTGCAAAACGGCGACCGCCAGCGAGAGCCGCTGACGCAACCCCATTGGCAAAGCCTCGGCCAATGAATCGAGGTGCGGGCCCAATCCGAACTTTTCGACAAGTTCCTTGATACGTTCTTCCGCCTGTTTCGAAGGAATATGATAGAGAAGCGCATCCAGGACCAAGTTCTGACGAACAGTGAGTTCCCCATAAAGAGAGAACGATTGCGTCATGTAACCGAGTTTTTTTCGTACTTCGATGCTGCCGGCCTCCACGGAACTTCCGAAGAGCGTTGCAGTCCCCTCGGTGGGAGGCAGGAGTCCCGTCAACATCTTCATGGTGGTAGACTTGCCGCAGCCGTTGGAACCGAGAAAACCGAAGATCTCTCCGCAACCGATCGAGAGACTGACGTGGTCTACGGCGGTAAAACTGCCAAAGCGACGCGTCAGGCCCTTCGCATCGATGACCACTTCGGATCGACCGGCCGCAAGCGGCGGGATCGTTAGTTCGCTGTGCCCCTTACGCTTTTCTTCCGGCAGCAATCCAATAAAACACTCTTCCAGATCTTTGGCATTCGTCCGCTTCATCAACTCCGCCGGCGTTCCTGTAGCCAACGCCTTGCCGGCATCCATCGCCACGATCCAGTCCCACTTTTGCGCTTCATCCATGTAAGCCGTGGAAATAAGAACGCTCATGCCGGGACGGCCGGCGCGAATGTCATCGATGAGCGTCCAGAACTGACGCCGAGAAAGCGGATCGACCCCGGTGGTGGGTTCATCGAGAATGAGCAGATCGGGATCATGGACCAATGCGCCGCAAAGCCCGACCTTTTGCTTCATGCCGCCCGAAAGTTTGCCCGCAGGACGATCGGCAAAGGGGCCAAGTCCCGTGGCCTCAAGCAACTGTTTGACGCGGATCGGACGCTCCGCGGCAGAGAGTCCAAAAAGTTGCGCCATAAAATCGACATTGTCATACACGCTGAGTTCCAGGTAGAGGTTCTTGCCTAATCCCTGGGGCATGTAGGCGATCCGGGGGCAGACGACACGCCGATGCCGGATATCTGCAATATCCCCGTCCAGGACGGTCATCTTCCCTTCCTGCAGCTTTTTCGATCCGGCGATCAAGGCCATAAGCGTCGACTTGCCGACCCCGTCAGGACCGATGATGCCGACCATGAGTCCGCTTGGAATATCGAGGGAAATGCCATCAAGCGCGACAACTTTTTTCCCATAACGGTGAGTGACGCCTTGTATGGAAACTACCGGCCTGCCCGGGGATGCTGTCGAAGGCTGCTGAGGCACGGAGAACACCATAGATCAGATTTCCACAGTGATGTATTTCATAGGCGTTGGGAAAATGTTCTTTCGCACGTTCGGGCTCGCTCACCCTCTAGGAACTAAAGTAAAAACACCATTCGACTTATTTGACCGGCGCCGCAGATCGAGAGTCGGCCGGCTGACTTTCCGGCGTCCAAAGATTCTGCAACCAACTCGGCCAAACGGCGGAATCTTTTATTTTGACATACCCGACACCGCGTATGCCCGTCTTGATGCGATCGATACGAGAAGAGACCAATTCTTTAGGCACCTGGATCTTGACCCGAAACATCAGTTTGTCACGCTCGCTCTTCGTCTCGACTTGCTTGGGAGTGAATTGCGCCTCCGGAGAGACGAAACTGACGTACGCGGCAGCCGCGCGACCGGGGGCAAAATCCACGGTGAGCCTCGCCTCAGCCCCTACCTTGAGACCGGCGGCCTGTTCTGAGGGAAGGTAGATCTCCATGTAAACATCCTCTAGATTCACGAGCGTCAGTGCTTTTCCCCCGGCGGCAAGCATCTCACCGGGCTCGGCCAGACGGTAAAGCACCCTCCCGGTCACGGGAGACTTGAGCGTCGCATCATCAATATGCGTTTGGACCGTCGTCACATTCGCCTGCGCGACTTCGACTTCTTGTTTGGCCGTCTGAAGTTGCGCTTCAGCTTCCGCGAGACCGGCTGTATTGGTCGCCAAGGATGTCGTGCGGGCATCGAACTCACGCTGAGAAAGAGCGTTTTGTTCGACGAGCTTTTTCGTGCGGTCATATTCAAGTTTCGCGTTGTCGAGCATGCTCTGCTGCTTGACGACGGCAAAGTTGGCGGTGGCCACACGCTCCTGCGCAGTGGCAACTTGTAATTTGGCCTGGTTCAGTTGGGAATCGAACGTGGCGGTATCCAGAACAGCGAGCACCTCGCCCGGTTTGACGAGATCACCTTCGTCGACGCGAATCTCCTTGACCCGCAGCGCGTCTTTGGCGACCGCATCCACGAGTTTCGCCTCGATCCGGCCGTTCCCCGACGCGATCCCCTTCGGAAGCTCGGATTGTTTTGCTTCCCAATATTGAAAGCCGAAGAAGACAACTGCCGCAACAGCGACCAACGGAATGATCCATTTCAGAGATTTTTTAGAGATAATTTTAGACATAGCAGACTCCCTCATGGTTGGCAATTCGAAGAAATTTACCCTGGTAATGGATCATGGCGTTCCGGACGCCGGGATCGAAGAACGGACAGGCCATTTTCAAATTCATTCCGACATCTCCCCGTTGAGACCGTTTCAGATGCAGAAGACAAGAGCGCGAAGAACAGGAAAGAAATACAGGGTTTATTCGTTTTGAGTATCGGCAATCTAAGATCCAGACCCCGGATCGCTGAACAGAAAATATCTTGTGAACATACTATTCATAAGCCTTTTAATTACAAGGGGAAAAGCGCGCAATCCCCACGGCGAGGCCTCGAATGCCTACTGGACCCGGATCACTATAAGCGTCAGATCGTCAAAAGGCGGAGCCTGGCCGATGAATTCCTTGATCCCGTCCTGGATCTTCATGAAAAGATCATGGGCCCCGAGAGAATGGTTCCTTTCGACCAATCGCTTGAGTCTTTCGATCCCGAACATTTCGCCATGGTCGGCCTTGGCCTCGATCACTCCGTCCGTATACATCACAAGAAGGTCTTGAGAAGCGAGCTGGATCGTCTCTTCCGGATAGGTTTGTTCCGGAAGAATGCCTACGGGGACCCCGTTCGCCGAGATCTCGACAAAGACCTTCTCTCTGGCTTTGAACCACAAGGGAGGATAATGGCCCGCATTCGCACAGGTCATCTGCTTTTTTTTCGCGTCATACAGCAGGTACAGGACCGTGATGAACATCCCTTTCCCCGAGGAAGCATCGGCCGCAATATAATGGTTGGACCGGCCCAAAGTCTCTCCTGGACGCGACGCCTCCGAAGAGATCACCCTGAAGACACTGCGGGAACGAGTCATATAGAGAGTCCCGGGGAGCCCCTTCCCGGAAGCATCGGCAATGATAAAACCTATTTGGTCGCGGGAAGGAACGGAAAGAAAATCATAATAATCCCCTCCCACTTCTTTGGCGGGAACGCTCTTGGCCTCGATCTCCAACCCCTCGACTTCGGGAGGATGCTCCGGAAAGATCGACCGCTGGATCTCGGTCGCGATCTCTAATTCGCGTCTTACGCGTTCGTTTTCGCGCACTGTCTCCGCCAACTCAAGCATAATACGTCTGAGGGACACCGTCATTTTGTTAAAGATCCCGGACATGCGTTCGAACTCGGTCTCGGAGAAATGTTCCAGTTTGTGTTCGAGATCGCCGCCCCCCACCGTTTCCATCCCCCGGACCACCCGCCGTATCGGCCTCGTAAGCCAGATCGAGCTCAAAAGACCGACGATGAGAGAAAAACCGAGGCAGGCCGCCATCGAGATGAGGAAAAGATTGGAAAATTCCTGCCGGATCTCGAAAACCGTCTGTTGGGCGATATCGATCCCGATGATCCCGACCGTTTCTCCCGATCGTGTCCTCACGGGGGCAAAAGCCGAGACCCAGGTGCCCCATCGGTCGGTCGTGGCCTTGAGGTCCGCATAAGACCTTTGGAATCCTTCCCGGATCTCCGGAGCATCATGAATGTCATAACGCTCTCCGCAGCCCACAGGGGTGCGCTCGCGGTCGGCATTCGTTACAAAGCGGACATAACCCGGGTCCGGGTCCGCGACCATGATGTAAGTATCAAAAATATCCTTGTCGACCGCGCGAATGCTCCGAAGCTTCTTGATCAGGGCCAGGGTTTCGGGAAAATTTTCGCAATCCTTCTTGGGAGAGATCGACTGGACATCTTCGCCTGTGATCAGATTGGCGCTGATCTCGGTAAGATTTTCGAGGTATTGTTTGAAGGCATCGTCGCGAAGTTTTGTCGCCTTGAAGTAAAAGAAAGTAAAAATACCCGCGAGCACGATCGCGCTCGAAAGAAAAAAAACAATGGAAAGACGGGCCGCAAAGCTTCTGAACATGCCCGCATTCTAGCTTCCCCCAAATAAAAAAGCCACTTGGAATAGCGCGTCCGGAGAGGCCAGGAAATCCCCCCGGAACCGGGCGGACCCGGGTCCTTTCTTTTTTCGGGAGGAACAGTTGCTTCGGCCCTTACGAATGGGGATCGTGCGAGGAAATAAGTTCTTCTATTTTTTTCTCGAGAGTAAGCAGGGTCGCTTCAAGCTTCCGGGAAGAGGCTTGGGCTTTCGCATGGGCTTTTTTCCCCTCTTCGAGTTTTCCTTCGAGAACCCTTTGGGTGATCTCTTTTTCCTTCAAAAGCTCTTCTTTCTCCCGGATCGTATCCGTAAATCTTTCTTTTTCTTTTTCTAAGGCCGCGCGCGCCAAACTTTGTTCTTCCAGGTTCTTTCCCAAACGCAGTTTTTCTTCTTCAAGACACGCAAGGTCTTTCTCAAGATTATGTCTTTCATTCTCTAACCGGTTCCTGTCGTCCTCCAAAGCAGCCATGACGGTACGGCTTTCCTCCGAGGCTTTCTCGGACTTACTGAGCTGCGCTTTGAAAGCTCCCGACTCCTGCTCTTTCGCGCTCAGATCCCTCTCGAGACGGGACCGGACTTCCTCCAAAAACGCCAACGCCTTGGCTTTCTCTTCCCCGGACTTTAGCAAAGCTTCCTTGTCTCGCCCCAAATGATCCCTTTCAGACCTCAAAACCTCCAAACTGCGGTTCGCTCCCTCCAGGTCCTTTTCCAATCCCCGGACCCTCTCTCCCAACTGCGCTTCCTCCGCCACCTTCTTCGCAAGTTCCTTGGATAATCGATCTTTTTCATTCTCTAAAGATTGGATCCGGCCGCGGTTCTCCCCCGAGACTTTTTCAAACTCATCGATCCGGGCCTTCAAACCTTCGGACTCTTCCTCTTTTACTCCAAGATCCTTCTGAAGACGGGCCCTCACCTCCTCCAAGGACGCTAACACCTTGCCTTTCTCTTCCCCGGACTTTAACAAAGCTTCCTTCTCCCGCTCCAAACGATCTTTCTCAGACCTCAAAACCTCCAAACCGCGGTTCGCTCCCTCCAAGTCCTTTTCCAATCCCTGGATCCTCCCGCGCAACTCTTCCGAGGCCTTGCCCGCTTCACGCAGGTCCTCCCCTAACCGGACAGTTTCCTGCTCCTTCGTATCCAGATTTCTTTCGAGATCACGCTTCTCTTGCTCTAACCGTTTTTTGTCGTCTTCCAATACAACCATAACGGCACGGCTCTTCTCCAGTATTTCCCTGAACTCAGCAATCCGGGCCTTCAAACCTTCGGACTCTTCCTCTTTTACTCCAAGATCCTTCTGAAGACGGGCCCTCACCTCCTCCAAGGACGCTAACACCTTGCCTTTCTCTTCCCCGGACTTTAACAAAGCCTCTTTCTCTTTCTCCAATGCGAGCCGCTGTTTCTCGTACGTCTCTTCCGTCCTACGGTGCTTCTCGATCAGCTCGGCGACACTCGTTTCTCTCGCCTTGACCTCGGCCTCCTTCTCCTTTTCAAGACGCGTGAGATTTTTCTCAAGACCGCACTTCTCACTTTCTAACTGTTTTCTTTCTCCCTCCAACACGGTAACGACCGCGCGACTTTTTTCCAATATCTCCCTGAACTCACCGAACCGCGCCTTCAAAACTTCCACCTCCTCCCCCTTCGCGCCAAGGTCCTTCTGAAGACGGGCCCTCACCTCCTCCAAGGACGCCAACGCCTTGGCTTTTTCTTCCATAGCGCTTAATAAGGTTTTCTTCTCGGATCTCAGAAACGCGGAACCCTGGTTCACACCCTCCAGGTCCTTTTCCAATCCCCGGACCCTCTCCTTCAGCTTCTCTAAGGTCTCACCCGCTTCACGAAGATCGTCTCTTAACTGAGCCGCTTCCTTCTCCTTCGCGGAAAGCTCGATCTCAAGAGGTTTTCTCCCGATCTCAAGCTGATTCTTCTCTTTCTCCAGCGCAAGGCACTGTTCCTCATATATCTCCACCGCCATTCGATGTTTCTCGATCAGAGCGGCAATTCGCGCTTCTCTTGCCTCCACTCCAGCTTCCTTCTCGGTGCATTTTTCCTCTAACCCCTGCACCTCCTCCCGCAACCGCGCTTCCTCCGCCGCCTTCTTCGAGAGATCCTTGGACAACTGATTTTTTTCATTCTCTAAGGACTGGATCCGGCCGTGGTCTTCTTCCGAGGCTTTTTCGAACTCACGGAGCCTCGCCCTCAAACTTTCAGATTCTTCCTCCCTTGCGCCAAGATCCTTCTGAAGACGGGCCCTCACCTCCTCCAAGGACGCCAACGCCTTAGCTTTCTCTTCCCCGGCCTTTAACAAAGCCTCCTTCTCTTTCTCCAACACAAGACGCTGTTTCTCGTACGTCTCCGCCGTTCTACGGTGCTTCTCGATCAGCTCGACGGCACTCGCTTCTCTCGCCTTGAACTCGGCCTCCTTCTCAGCGCGCTTTTTCTCTAACCCCCGTACCTCCTCCCGTAACCGCGCTTCCTCCGCCGCCTCCTTCGCAAGTTCCTTGGACAATCGATCTTTTTCATTTTCTAAGGATTGGACCCGGCTGTGATCTTCCTCCGAGGCTTTTTCGAACTCAACGAGCCGCGCCCTCAAACTTTCAGATTCTTCCTCCCTTGCGCCAAGATCCTTCTGAAGACGGACCCTCGCTTCTTCCAGAGACGTCAACGCCTTGGCTTTTTCTTCAAAACTTTTTATTTGCGTTCGCAGGGTCTTGATCTCGTTCTCAAGCGCGGCCGCCCTTTTCCCTGTTTTTTCCTCGTCCCCGCGCACTTGTTTGATCACTTCGATCAGCAGGGCATTCTCTTTCTCCAAAGTTTTTTTCTTATGGTCCTCATAGGCAGGTTTTGTTTTATAAGCCTCTTCGTGAGCCTTTTTTCCCGCTGCCAGCTCCGCTTCGAGCCCCTCACATCTCTTTTGCAGCTCCTCAATGCGGGCCTTCAAATGTTTTTTCTCAGATCCCGCTTTATCTGCGTCAGAGGACGTCAGGAATTCATCTTTGTTTTCATGAAGAAATTGCGCCGGAGAGCCGAGCGAATACACTTTGGAGGGAGGGGATGTTTGGGACGGACCAGAGGCTTTGGGCAATTCCTTCTTTTTCTCCAGGAGATCGATAAGGTCCATAAGTTCCACAAGATTGATCCTCGGAGAAGATCCCGGCGCCTCGCTCTTCATCGAACCGCATTGCTTGGAATAATATGCAATGAGAGTATCTGCGGCCTCGCTCGAAAGACGTCCGCTCTCCACCAGTTTATGAATTTGTTCTTCAAAGGAACCCGTCATTTCAAACTCTCCTGGTGAAAAAGATCCGAACTTCGGAAGGAGTATTGTGAGAACCTACTTCATTTGCCATCCCCGGCATGACAAGAACCGGTTTTTGGAAGACCCGCGTTCCTCATAAATACGGCAAGCCGCATTCCCAACGCCTTCTCCGAGGTTGGACCATCCCGTGTCCGTTCCTGTCTTCTTGTTAATCCGGACGGGTGGTGGGCGCTAACTTGTTTTCCGGGTCGATTCCAGGTAACGCTTAACGATACGGCATTTTTCTTCATGTTCGCCAATGATCGAAGCGACAAGCATTTCGCGGGCTTCCTCCGTCAGATTTTCCGGCCCGACAGGTTCCTCGCCAATTATTTTACAGACATCATTTGTCCTCGAAAAAACCGCCCTTGCCCAGTCTCCCTCGTCACACTTCCCCAGCAGATACAAAATAGTCATCACGAACTGACCATGAGTAGCACCCAGGTGAACAAGCGCCGATCTCTGGGGGCCTGTAAAACCGGAAACGATCTCCTGGAACAGTTCGATGACCCTCCTCCATTCTTCGCCCGTGTACCGGTCCCATGCGTTCAGAGGGAACCCGCGCTCCTGCAAAAACAATTTTGCTTTTTCTTGTTGCATCTCCTGGAAAAGCGAGGAAAGAGGATACCCTGCCGCAGGTTCAAAAATGGGGTCCATACGCAACCAACCCGGAAGATTTTGAAAAAGATCGTCCCCGTCATCCATGCGGTCCCTCGTTGAAGAAGCTAAAACATATGCGCTGAAAATGTGGGGCTGCACGATGACCCCATTCTCAACGAGCAGATCTCCCTGCCCCCTGAAATCCATGACGATCCTCTCAAGCAATGTTTTGGTTTCCGACTCGAGCACATTGCCGCGAGGACTTTTGACGAGGTCCTCACCGACCTTCAAACAATATTTGCCTTCCCGGCTGATCAGCTTCACATCTTCGAGCGGGATCGCTTTCAAAAGCCCTTCCCGGATCATTTCTTGCATGATCTTCTGGCGATTGTCCAACGCGATCCTCAAGCCGGGATCCATGCGTATCGCCGCGTCAAAACATTTGAGCGCATCCTTGAACTTCCTATTTTTCGCCAACAAAGAACCCTGATCGACCAGCGCGCGCTTATGCAAAAAATTGCAGTGCAGGGCCTCTTCGTAACATTCAAAGGCTTTGCCTGCATTTCCAAGCCTGTCGTGACAACGGCCCAGATCCACCCATGCCTTTTCATTGTCGCCGTGAATAGCCAACGCTCTTTCATAGCACGACTTGGCTTTGCCCCAAGCCTTGTTTTTCACATATTCGACGGCTTCTTTCATGAATTTTTCGCATCCGCACCCCGATTCCTCATGCATGGGCACCTCCTTTGTGTAAAAGTCCAGACCCGATGATCATCAAAGATCGGACGTCTGAACGGTCCTTCCGGACTCCGCAATAACGGTTATTGTACTGGATAATGGAACGCATGAAAAGGTATCCAACCATAAAAAATTTCCGCGGTCTTTGGGAGAAAAGCGAAAACAACAAAGCCGGTCAGCACCAGCAGGAATGTGACCGAAGCGGCCCGGGCGTTCATCGGAAGCTTTTCTTCGCGCTCACCGGCCTTGTTCTGCGCGAATTCATTCAACCTTGTCCTCCCCGCTCCCTGCCCCCGGGTTCATTCGAGGATCCTTTGGAACAGCCCCAACGGGCGGGATGATCATCTGGACGACAAACCCCACGATCACCGGCGCGACTACGGAAAAAAACACCCTCATTCTGACCTTATCTCTTTGACCGCACCGCCTCAAGGTCGGGTCTTATCGATTTTCGCCCAGGTTTTGTTTTTTATTGTGGTGACTTGGATGGCCCCCATTTCAGACTCTCTGAAAGGGAAGGGCATTAGGACCGCTTCGCTTGAATGGAAAGGTATTGGGACTGCCATGCCCAGTGGCTTGAGAGGGCATCTTCCAGCGACCGTTTCGCGCTCCAACGAAGTTCTTTTTTCGCTTTTCCGGCCGCGGCATAGATCTCCGTAATATCGCCGGAACGGCGCGGCGCGATCCTGTAAGGCACCTTCACCTCTGTCACCTTTTCGAAAGCCCGGAGGATCTCAAGAACGCTGTACCCACGACCCGTGCCGATGTTGAAAACATCATAGAATTTCCGGCAGTGTTTTCTCTCCAGGTACATCAACGCCCGGACATGGGCCCCGGCCAGGTCCATCACATGGATGTAATCCCGAATGCATGTTCCGTCGGGTGTAGCATAATCGTCTCCGTACACTCGAAGGACCTTGCGAAGACCCGCCGCCGTCTGTGTCATGAACGGCACGAGGTTCTTCGGGACCCCGAGCGGAAGTTCGCCGATAAGCCCCGAAGGATGCGCGCCGATGGGATTGAAATAGCGCAAAGAAACAGCCCTCAGAGGTACGCCGCTTTGGATGAACGCTTCCAGCATCTGTTCTGAGATCTTTTTTGTTTCTCCGTAAGGCGACGCCGCTTTTTTGACCGGAGCGTCTTCGCGGACGGGAAGCCTGTCGGGATCGCCGTAAACCGTGCAGGAAGAAGAAAAAACGAAATGCGGCACCCGGTATCGCTCCGAAGCTTCCAGGAGGGTCCACATCCCGCCGAGGTTATTGCGGTAATACCGGAGAGGCTGGGACACCGACTCCTCCACGGCTTTCAGCGCCGCGAAATGGATGACGCCGTGAAAATGTCCTTCTTTTTTAAAGACCCGGGCCACATCTTGGGGGACCGCGCAGTCGCCGGTATGCAAAGACACGTTCCGCCCCGTGATCTTCCGGACCCTCGCGACCATGAACCTCTCGGAATTCGAGAAATTGTCCAGAATTACGGGTTCGTAGCCCGCGCGAGCTAACTCGACCACAGTATGCGATCCGATATAGCCCGCTCCGCCGGTCACCAGTATTTTCTTCGCTCTCATGGGATCTCCTGCCTCAATAATATCAGAGGACGCTTACTCCTCGTATAAATTAATCGCCGCCGTTAAGCAGTGATTCGGAACGTCGTTCCTTATAGCCTGAATAAGCGTATTTTATATAATATCTTGATTTCCACTCTTTCATGAAGTCGAGCCCGGTGCCCTCTAGGTTCTGTGCGGCAATGTTCTCTCCAAAACCATGATAAAACTGCCCCTTGTAGGGTTCTTCCACATAATCTCCCATAATCTTGTCCGCATGCGGAAAATCGGAACCCTGTCCAAAACCTTCCCAAAAATATTTTTTCGCTTCCTCGTCTTTCTCGCGAATACTCTCGAGAACAAATAAATAGGCCCCCATGTCTTTGTCAAACCCGTCAACCCCTGCCTTGTGGTACAAGCGAAGAGCCATCTGGTGGGCGATCCCCCGCCCCAGGCCCTTAAAGCAGTGGAGCCTATCTTCCCGGCTAAAAGAAAATCCCTCCAAAAATCTTTCTGCCCTGGTGATCATGGTTTTGTCTTCACGATAAAAATTAGCCATGCCCCATCCGCATCCTTGTAAAAAATATTTTCTTTTTGAAAAATCGATGTTTTTTATTTTTTGGACAACCTTAAGATAGCGAAAATTCGAAGCACCCACCCTCTCTCCCAACTTCCGGTAAGAATAACCTTTATAAGTGAACCCTTGGCCGATCTTCCCGAATGAGATCAACTTAACATTCTCGTAAAAACCGGCCAAAAAAACAGCGCTCAGCATTGTGATGAATAAACCCTTGATAAACCGCTGTTTCGTATCCATTAACTTTTGAGATCCCAAGGCAACGGTCGCAAAGATGAACGGATAAAGTGGCACGATGTAGCCCGCATTCTGCCATCCGGGCCATACGGCATAAGAGCTTAAAATGTAGATCAGAGAAAAAATGACCGGAAAAAGAAGGATGACCCCTCCCATAGACAAAGGTTTTTCCTTCCCGATCCTGAAAGGAATGACCAGCCTAAGGAGGGCATGGCGACAGGCCCACAGAAGATAAAAAAAACACACGGAGAATAAGGCGTAATAGAAATGCCCGAAGTATGACGGCAGGCGTTCAAAATCAAATAGACGAGGCAAATCTAGAGTAAAAAAATTTTTTGTTTTAAGCAGAACATGGGACAAGGACATTTCTTGAAGATTGAGTGCTTGATAAAGAAAGGAAGTGAATTTGATGCCGCCGTATTTAAGATTAACCGAGGACTCGAAATAAATCCTTGGGCTAAACCCAATGAAAGCAAATAGCGCGAAGAGATAAAATTTTGGATTCAGTAAGAATTTCTTATCAGAGGCAAACCAGAATATCAACAGAACAAGTATGGCCACGCCACAAAGAAAGGAATAGAAAAACCCGAAACCGGAGATCAGGCCCAGCAGCATGAAATAAATATTTTCTTTTTTGCCCTCAAGAAAAATAAGGCCGCTCAAAAACAGGCCCGCCGCCATAAAAAGGCTTGATTCCGGATGCGAGCCGATAGAAAGGACCGAACATTTTATGTAGATGGTAGGGGAAAAAATAAACAACAGGCTTGCGAGCAGGGCCGCCGTGCGATTAAAGAACCTCTTTAGCAGCAGGTACCATAATACCAACACTCCCAACGAAAACAGGATCGGCACCATTTTCTCCGAGGCAACGGAGGGACCGAAGAGCAGAAAAAAAGGGACCATGCATATGCCATTGACTATCGAGCCAAAATTATGATCATCCGGAAATAATTTTGGGAACGGCAGGGAAGGCCCTTGGATCAACTCCATGGCGACCGTACCGGGAAAAAATTCATTGGCGTCATAAATGGCATCTCGCTGCGAAGAGACCAGGAGCAGTCTCAGCGCAACAAAAAGGACGATCAGAGTTGTTAGTACGATCTTATCGTTTTTCATCTTTGCACCAGGAATGCCGCCATATCCCTTAACAAATGGAACATTTTCTTCAAGTTGAGAAATTGAGAACGACCATACCTTCGCGGAAAATGGCTGACCAGAACCTCTTTGAACTTGATCCCGCTCTTCACGAGCCTGAGTACCATTTCCGCCGGGGCAAAACCGCTGTCGGAACGGATCTTGATCCGGTCCACAGCTTCTTTTCTGACAAGTCTGAAGTCGCAGTTGACGTAAGAGAGCGTTTTTCCGAATAAGACGTTCAAAAAGGACTGATACATCTTGCTCACGATGACCCTGTAAAAGACATCTTCGCGTTTTAAGATGGCGCCGTTGACAAGGTCGTATTCTTCCGCATAAGGCAGGAGCCGCGTCATTTCCCTGATGTCGTATTGGCCGTCCCCATCAGTATAGAACACCCATTTTTTTGTCGCATGCGCGAATCCGCTTTTTAACACACCCCCGTAATCTCTATTTTCCATGTGCCGGACCCACTTGACCCTCTTGTGGTCTTCCGCGAGTTTTTGAGCGATCGCCCCCGTCTCATCCCGGCTGCAATCGTCAATAATGATGACCTCATAATCCAAGCCCAACGGATCCAGGACCGCGATCGCGTCCAAAACGAGTTTCCCGATCGTTTTCCCGTCGTTATAGGCCGGTAAAAAAACAGAGATTTCTCTGATCATAGGAATGATCGCTTGGCGATCACGCTCTCCCCTGCCGCTAGGACAGACCTAAAAAAAACCTGAAACCGTCCCAATAGCGTTGGATGTCTTCGCTTGTTTTTATCTTCTTCAAATGTTTCAAAAAAAATCCGGGCCGGAGATAAAACTCTCTGTAGGCCTTCCGGACCATCGCTTCCACTTCCTTCGCATCCTGATAACCGGCCGGCACGTAGGTGATAGCGGGAACATACCGGGTCTCGCACATCTTCTCCGAATAGGCCGGCACGATCACTTGACCTTCCTTCAAACATTGCTCGTAAAGAGGCGTCCCCTTGAAGGGATGCGTGGGAATGAAAGCCGCGTAAGTGCAATCCAACTCGATCGCGAACCGGATGGTTTCTTCCGCCTTCTCCAGGGTCTCCCCGGGCAAGCCTAGCATGAAAGTGCCGATCACTTCCAGGCCCAAACCATTCGCGGAGGCAGCGGCCCGCCGGCTCTGCTCCAGCGTAATCCCTTTTTTGATATTGTTGAGCAGGTCCTGGTTCCCAGATTCAAACCCGAAACTCACGCTGACGCAACCCGTTTCCTTGGCACGCTTTAAGATCGATCCATGAATATGATTGACCCGGGCGCGAAAGGACCAGCTAAGATCGAGCTTTTCACGATCTAACGCATCGCAAAAATCTGTCAGCCACCCCTCATGGGCGGCAAGATCATCATCGTAAAATATGAATTCCTTCATCCCGAATTCACGGACCAAGGATTTGATCTCCTCGAGGGTCTTGGCCACGCTCTGGATCCTGGGCTCCCTTTTTAAGATCCCCGACCGGTAGCAAAAAGTGCATTGGGCATAAGCGCACCCGCGGGAAACAATCATGTTCGTCGACGGCAACTTTTTATTCTCGAAAGGCTCCGGGATATAGGCGTGCATAGGATAAAGATGCCGGGCCGGGAACGGCAGCGCCTCCAGATCCACCGTTTTGTTGTTGGGGGGATTTTCTATCACCCGGTCGTTCTTGTCTCGGTAACAAATACCCTGCACTTCCGCCCATGTCCGCCCTGTTTTCAAACAGGCCATAACCTCGAGCATCACATGCTCGCCCTCGCCGGCAACCAAGATATCAATCTCGTTGCATTTTTCCATGGTTTCCCGCGGGAAGCAAGTGGGATGGGCACCGCCGACGATCACGGGGATATTTTTAAACCTGTACTTGAGCTTCCGGATCAAACCATAAGCGGCATCTTCCTGCGGGGTTAAAAAAGAAACTCCCAAGACATCCGGCCGGTAGGCTTCCGCTTCGCGTAAGATCTCATCCGTGGTCAGCCCTAAGACCTGCGCATCCAGGATCCGCGCCTCGTACCCGGCCTGAAGAAGGACCGCGGCAATGTAGCCGACCCCTAAAGGAGGCAAAAAGCCGCGTCTGGTACTTTTTCTATTCTTGATTTTTCCGGAGTAGTCGTGCGAGGCCGAGGGGATAATTAAAAGTATCTTCAATAGGGATGCTTTCTCTGATTGAAAGAATTCCGACGATCAGCATGACGCTTCGGAATATCATAGCGGTATGGGGCTATTGCGAAAAGAGAAAAATGGGCGGGAAGGATCCCTTCATCTCTCCCGAAAGGATCGGATCGCTTCACAAACTTCCCGGAGAGCGCCCTCCGTCAATTCCGGGAACATCGGAAGGCTCAGTACTTCCAGGCAAACTCTTTCAGTGACCGCTAATTTCCCGGGAGGAATCCTGGGACCTCTCTTGTACGCAGGCTGCATGTGCACGGGGACGGGATAGTGCACGGCTGTCTCCACGCCTAAAGTTCCCAGGTGTTCCTTAAGAAGGTCCCTCTTCCCGGACCTCACGACATACTGATGATAAACAGGAACGGAGCCCGGCGTTTCTACCGGCAAACGCAGAGAAGAATCCGCGAGACACTTCGAATATTCCGCGGCGATCTTCCTGCGTTTTTTATTCTCCCCGTCCAAATAACGCAACTTGACACGCAGAACGGCCGCCTGCAATTCATCCAGCCTGGAATTCATGCCCGGGAGATCACTGATGCGCTGCTTTTTCCAGCCATACTCCCGCAGGGACCGGACCCGTTCCGCCAACGCGACATCGGAGGTGGTCACCATACCGCCGTCCCCCAAAGCGCCCAGATTTTTCGTGGGATAAAAACTAAAAGCCGCCGCATCGCCCCAACCGCCGGTCATGCGATCTCCTAGGGTCGCGCCATGCGATTGCGCGCAATCCTCGATTACCTTGAGACCATGTCGGCGGGCAAGTCCAAGGATCGCCTGCATATCGGCCGGTTGACCGTAAAGATGGACCGGAAGGACCGCCTTGGGCCGTCCGTGCGGTGCGTGGGCCAGTGCCGTTGCCAAGCTTTCCGGGTCCATGGTGTAAGTATCCGGATCAATATCCACGAATACGGGAGCAGCCCCGGTCAGTTCAACGGCCGCTACGGTAGCGACTGCCGTATGGGAGACCGTAAAAACAAGATCCCCGGGGCCTACGCCAACAGCTCGCAATGCCAGCTCCAAAGCATCGGTACCGTTGCCCGCACCTACGGCGCGGCGAACACCCACATAAGCCGCAAACTCCTTTTCAAAAGCTTCGACCTCACGGCCCAGGATGTACGAACCGCTTTCCAACACGCCCCGGATCGCGGCATCGATCTCGGGCTTATGGGCCAGATAATCGGCCTTGGGATCGTTCTGCGGAATCACCTTCTCCGGCGCGCTCGGGCTCATCGGTAATGTTCCAGGTGTTCGCGAAAAAAGGCCAGGGTCCGGGTCAGCCCTTCGCGTAAGAATATTTTCGGTTCCCAGCCTAACGCGCCGCGAATGGAACGGTCATCCGCGTAATAGTCCCCGATATCAATGCGTTTGCGATCCTCCGGAAATGTCTGCGTCTCGAAAGCGCCCTTGCCGTTGACCTCCACGAGGAGATGCGCCAGGTCCCGCAGGTTCATGACCTCGCAGCCGCCCAAATTGAAGACTTTTCCATTCGCCTCTTCGCTGGCGGCCGCCAGAAGAAAAGCCTCCACGGCATCATCCACATAAGTGAAATCACGCCGCTGTTCGCCGCCCCAGACTTCGAACGGCTTCCCCTCGAGGACTTTTTTGATCCAGAGCCCAAGGAACGTCTGCCGCGCGTCTTTAATCCTCATATAAGGCCCGTAGGTGTTGGTCAGACGCAGAGCGCAAGCCCGGATCCCGTACACATTGTTATAGAGGATATGGTATCCCTCCCCCGCTATCTTATGGATGCCGTTGACGTCGACGGGACGCAAGAGATGTTTTTCATCCACAGGCAGATGATCGGGTTTTCCGTAGATCTGGCGCGTGCTCGCAAAAACGATCTTAACATCGCGGTTATGTTTCCGGCAGGATTCCAGCAGGGAAAGCTGCGCCCGGCAGTTGATCTCCATATCGTGTTCGGGGTCTTCCATGGAATCCATGTGGCTGGTCTGTCCGGCCAGATTAAAAAGATAATCCTGGTCCTTGATCAGAGAGTGCATGCTGCGCGCGTCGTATACATCGGAGACATTGACGTTGGCTTTGTCCTCAAGCCCTTTGATGTGGAACAAGTTCCCGCCGCACTCCGGGACCAAGTTGTCCACGAGCGTTACCTTTGCGTCCAGTCCCACCAAGCGACGGGCCAAGTGGGATCCGATGAACCCCAAACCTCCCGTAATCAGGACTTTTTTATGGAAAAAATCCATTTTGCCTTTCAATGAAAAAATGAGCGGCTCCGGACCTTTTGGGACACGGTTCGAAGACCGGGCGATTATACCTCCGCGGATAGAGACTGACCAGGCGAGTTTCGGGACCGGCGGAATTCTGAGGCGGGAAGAACGGATGCGTAGATCAAAAATATTACGGGTTTGGATCCGAGCAATTCAAAGGTAATTCCAAAAGCCTGGGCCAACTTTCAGCCCAGCCGTTCACATGGTCCGCACCGCTCACTGTCACTAAATGAACGCAAGGGCTATGCCCCGATTTCTCCGCGAAGTTCCCGGAGATCCATGTCGGCACTACGGCGTCATCCGCTCCCACAAAATGATATTGCGGAACAGAATTCAACTTCCCGGCCGCGTCCATCGGGTCCAAAGACCCCTCGGCCAAAGGACTCACCTCATGATATTCGTGAAGACCTTTGGGATCGAGATCCCCCGCAACGGTGCGCAGACTTTTCACGTCCTGACGCCTCGCCGCGATAAGCGCCGCAACCGCACCGCCGCCGGAATAACCGATCAGATGAACTCCGGAACTTTGCGCCTCCTTCACGAACTTGTCGACCGCCTGTCCCATGGAACCGATCACTTCTTCCGAGAATCTCTCGTCCGTCCAGTAAGCCTCATCCCCGCAGGCAGGGTTCATTTCCGCAGGCGTGTACTGGCAGGGACGGGCGAGATAAACAACGTTGGACGCCGGATCTTTGACGGCCAGTTCCAACGCGACAGGAAGACGCGGCGTCGGGTCGCCGGAAACACGGTGACGCGTCACCCAAGCGTAGCCGTCCCCTTCTATATAGATGTGAAGCGGCCGGCCCGGGTCTTGGACCTTGGAATAAGCCGTCAATAGGAAGGGCGCTGCGCGGACCTTGGACCTGTGAAACCCCGCTTCTTGCGCGATCGTGTCCGCCGTGGAAAGACGCTCCGAGGCCGACGGAACGGTCAGACAGCCGGGCATGAAAAAACAAAAGAAAAGAAGCACCGGAGCCGACGCTGGGGGGATCTTCATAGGGGACATCCTAGAGCAAAAAAAAAGGACAGGCAATGAAACAATGCCTGTCCCTTTTTTGTGTTTCTGTGTGCCGCTTAAAAATCGTAGCGGACGGTGCCGTAGTAGGTGTTCGACATGAACTGGTCCCTGAGTTCGATGTCCCAGTTCCCGGTCACGGTCAGGTTCCCCTTGTTCAGGAACGCCATTTCGACGCCGAAAAGCATCCCGCTTTTGGCCGGTTTTGCGCCCCGGGTGTCAAAAGTTCCGCCGCCGCCCGCGAAAGAAGATGTGGTCTCGAACCGATCCCCGATATAGTCATAGAGCCACGCCCCCTTGATCGAGGGGATAAAGGTCCCCGATCTTTGGGATACGATGGGATAAGCGAGCTTCAGTCCCAAGCCCTGCTCCAACTGATGGAACCCTTCGCCCCGAACGCTCAGATTCAGCGCGTCCGCTCCGCTTTCCCTGTAGCTATTCATGTAAAGATAGTTGTATCCGAGCGAAATGAACGGCGTCACCTCGAACGACTTCGTTTCTTCGAAAACGAACTTATAGCCTAATTCAAAATTCGTGGAGTACTGCTGAGCGTAATGATCCGCCTTCGCAACACGCTGGGTCGTCGGAGTAAGCCAGATCTCACGGCGACTGTCGTAATTATTCTGCGTGAAAGCGAGCGCCACATCCATATACCAGAGCCGCTCCGCCTGATTGCGCACCGCCTCAGGAGATTTTTTGCCGCGCTGACGCGCTTTGTTAAGATCAAGGGAATCGTAACTGGCATAGAGCGTCCCCTGGAAACTGTTGATATTGTCCGAAGGACTGCCCGGCTGTTTGGAATGCACGCCTGCCCAGCCATAACTTCCCGCGAACCCAAAACGGAAATGGCTGTCCAGCACTTTATCCACACCGATCGTGGTCCCGAAAGCGTTCGCCGAGAATCCTTCGATCCCTTTGCGCTCGCCCTGCTTCATGTGACTCCCAAGGCCCTGCATCCACACGCCCACGCCGTTCATTGTGTCGCCGCTCGAAACGCCTGCGCCGGAACCTCCGACGTTTCGCGCTCCACCCAGACGGTTACTGATCATCCTGAACGAATTCCCCGTCAGAACGCGGCTGCCCTGCACCACACCCGAACTTACGTCCGGCGTCATGGTCTCGATCGCATTCGCCCGCTCCTGATTGGAGCCCATCGCGTCCAATAGGTTCAACACATCCAGCATATCCCCGGTCGCGCCTTCCGCGCCGGCCCGTTCCAACGCCGCTCCCGCCGCATTCGTGTTCGGGTCGGAGGAGACATTGTTGTAAGGACTCGAGCGGACCGCGGTCAGGATCAGATCTCCGCCGGAGTTGGAACCTGCGAAGCTCACCACGGAACTGCCCAAGGTATTGATCGTCGGCACGGTAGTCACTCCGCCGCCGTTATTGACGGCGGTAAACGTCGTGCCCCCCGCAATATATCCGATCGGGGCCGTAACATTGACGGTCCCGGCGCTGATACCTGAAGCGCCCGTCGCATTGATCCTGCCGTAGGTTGACCCGTCCACGATCGTCAAATTGAGGACCTGAGCCGCCGCGCTCTGCGTGTAAGTGCCGTTAACGGTCAAAATGTTTGTGTCAAGGTTCAAGACGCCCGAGTTGGCCATGGTCAGGTCCCCGGTGATCGTACGGTCCCCGGTAAGCGTTAAAGTCCCCGTCCCGCCGCCGGCCGCGGAATCCACCGTCACCGTCGTCGCTGCCATGTTATGGTCCATCGTCAGGACGCCGTTCTGGATATTGATCGCGGCCAGGAGATTTCCCGCCGCGCCGATGATCCCCCCTGTCGTATGGACCCCTTCAAAATTCAGCGTGCCCACTCCCGCTCCCGTTGTGGTGACCGCCCCCGTAATGTTCTCTCCCGTTGCCAGATCGATGATCGCGCCCGCAGCATTCAAGGCAACGGCGCCCGTAAGACTTCCGTTGAGATCGAGCGTGCTCGCCGCAGTGACCATAGTGGTCCCGACCGCAGAATCCACATTCAACTCCACTTCTCCCGTCCCAGTCATGTTTAAATTGGTCGCCGTCAAGGCAGCGTCAAATTGGGACTTCGCGGTAGCGGCGTGAGCCACCGTTGTCGCGGTCACTGTCCCGGAAAATGTCGCCCCTCCGGATTGAGTGACCGTGACCGTCCCGATATCCGTTCCGATCGCTTCCGCCACCGCGACGGCTCCGGTCGTGTTGAGGGTCAAGTTCGATGAACCGCCACCGGCTGTGCCCGTGACCGCATCCAGGTTGATGGCATTGCCGATCCCGGTGCCGACCGTTAATGTGGCGCCATCCGCCAGCGTTGCGTCTCCCATGTCGATCAATCCCGTTGCCGTTCCGCCGACGGTCGCATCTGCGGTAACGGCCACTCCCGTGTTCGCATCCCCCAGCGTAATCGTGCTTGCCCCGCCGTTCGTGGCCACCGTCCCGGCGATATTCAGAGCCCCCGGATCGGTTGCGGTCACGCCTAATGTAAAGGTCGTCACATCAAGAGCCCCGTTGCCGAGAGTGACGGTGCCCGTATTTAAAAAGTTCGTGTTCGTATCGATCGTCGTCGTGGTGCCCTGGAAAACAATGTTGTACGCGCCGGCGAAAGTTGTCAACGTGTCGACGGCAACGTTCCCCAAAAAGGTGATCGCACCCGTCTGACCCGCGCTACCCAAACTCAACGCGAACGGTCCCGCGCCGTCCGTGATCGAGGCAACATTGATCGCGCCCGACCCGCTGCGCAGTGTCGAGGCCGCGGTCATGGTCGTCGCGCTCAGGTCCATTCCCGTATCCGTAGTCTCGACGATCCCCGCGATATTCGTCGCCGAAGGACCTGTCGTGGTGTCCAGACCAAGCGTGAAGGTGGTGGTGTCCCCCGCGTCGTTACCCAAAGTGACAGTGCCCGTATTTAAAAAGTTCGTGTTCGTATCGATCGTCGTCGTGGTGCCCTGGAAAACGATGTCGTACCCTTGCGCCGCTGTTGTCAGCGTATTGATCGCCACAGTTCCTCCGTTGGCAAAGGTGATATCCTGTCCGTCCGTGGTGTCCGTAATCGTCAAGGTCGTTGAGGTCACATTCCCGCTGAACGTCACACCCGCGCTGCTGTCCGTGATCGTGATCGCGCCCGCGGTACCGGCGCCTACGGTGCCGAACGTCACAAGACCCCCCGCGTCCGTGATGTTCAAACCTCCGGAAAGATCGGCCACCGTTCCCGTAGTGATGGCAATGGTTGAATCTGAGCTTAAAGTGAAGGCAAAGCCTCCGGTCGCAACATTGCCAAGGGTCAAAAGACCCGTTGCCCCCACACCATAGCCGCCGGTGCGAGCATCGATGGTAGTAGCATCTCCCAAAGTCACATCCCCGAAAGTCAAACCCTGGACACCTGAAATCGTAAAAGCATTTCCTATACCAACAGTGAGAGTGTTGAGTCCTGCGGCGCCCGTGGTCAAAGTCCCGAGCGTCTGCGTCGTGCCAGCACCGTCGCCGGCAGTCGCCCTGACAGAATCGATCTCGACAGCGCCGGTCACCGTTGTGTTGCGTCCGAAGTTCAAGGCCGCGTCATCAGCAAGGCTGAGCGTTCCTCCGGTCATGATCAAATTTCCGCCGCCCAGCGCTGTGGCGAATCCCGTGGCCACAAGCGTGCCCCCCGTAATGGTGGTGTCTCCCGTATAAGTATTATTTCCGGAAAGAACCCATGTGCCGTCACCGCTTTTGGTCACGGCTATTTTATCGGCCGGCAAACCTCCTCCGTCCGCGAGAATGCCGCTGACAGTATTGAGACCCGTGTTGGCGCCGTTGAGATTGAGTGTGCTTCCACCGACCGCGCCCGTGACGTTCCCCGTGACGTTCAGCAGTCCGTTGCCGAGCACTCCGTTCACGGCATTGTTAGTGAAAGACGCTGAGGCGCCGGCCAGCACGACATTCGCCGCGATCGTCTGGTTTTGGTCGACGAGATCGTTCACGATGATGCTTCCGGCGTTATCGAGTGTGAGGGTTTGACCCGCCGTCCCGATCGTGTAAGCGGCGGCATCCGCATCATCGAAGACAATGCTTGCGACTGCGGCACCCGCGCCGAGATCGACCGTGGTGAATCCGCCGGCCCCCACCTCATTGAATGTCGCTGTCTGAGTGCTGACCGGAAAAGCAGCGGTCCAATTCCCATCAAGGGCCCACACATTAGAGACATCGCCTTCCCATGTAGCATCCAAAGCGAACGCGGGCGTGACGGGTGAAAAAACAAGGGAAAGGACGGCAATAACGGCAAGGAACTTTTTCATGGAAGGAATTCCTTTGGACTTGGGATTGGAAAGGCTCGAAAGTCGATTCAAAATTGCGCTTAACCCTTATTTTTTCTACGGAAATTATTGCACTCCGGAAACGCGACGATAAAAATACGGATCCACAAGGCTTCTATAAGACACGGCCAACAACCCCTTCGCCTTGATCGCAGGAATTCTACACCAGCTTTCATGATCCTGCCTACAAAAAATCGCTCGATCACTCAAATATTTCACTTTCCCGCGTTCTTCAACGCCTTGCGCGCAAGACTGCGCGCGAAAAAAAATAAAACCACGGTGGCGATCAGCCCCAGAACAAGAAGCGCCCACTCCGCCGGCACTCTCGACCGCGCCCCGGAATAAAACAAGGAGAGATCCCCTGTCAAAGCTCCCAAATAGGTACAGACCATCACGGAGGGAACCGTCCCGATCATGGAAGCGGCCCCGTATTGCCAAGCCGGGATCCGCGTTGTTCCGAGGACATAATTGGCGATCGAGAACGGAAAGACCGGGGACAACCGGGCCAACAGAACAAACTTCCACCCCTTTTGTTCCAAGAGCCAGATCCCGGAAAACTTCTTCAGGGAATCGTTCCCGGCAAGGGTCTTTTCGACCCACCGACGGGCCAGACAACGGCCGATCCAAAAAGAGGCCAGCGACCCGAGGCCGTTCCCCAGCACGCTCAGGGCCGTCCCTTTCCAGAGTCCGAAAAGCATGCCTCCGGAAAAAGTGAAAATACCGAACGGCACGAAAAAAAGACAGGCAAGCACATAGACCGCCAGAAAAATGAAGGGGCCCCAGATCCCCGCCTGGTCGATCGTGGCCAGGATCCGTTCGAGCGCTCCGGTCTTATGGATGAACCAGACCGCGGCCGCCACTCCCAGAACCGCCGCGCCTTGCACCGCTCGTTTCATCATAGGAATTTATCCGGTACCGTTCCGGACACTGTCCGGTTCATTTCCTCGGCAGAGTGAAAATGAATTTACTGCCTTTTCCCAGCTCGCTTTCGACCCAGATCCTGCCCTGATGAAGCTCGACAATGTCCTTGGTGATGGAAAGGCCGAGGCCCGTCCCTTCCTGTCTTTCGGCGGTCAGACGCTCGAATTTGTCGAAGAGCTTGCAAAAATCCTCCTTGGCGATCCCCGGCCCCGAATCGGATATTTCAAAACGGACCTCTTTTTCCGTTCCGGAAAGACGGAGGATGATCTTGCCTCCGGAAGGAGTGTATTTGACGGCGTTACTCAGCAGATTGATGAGGACCTCGGTCAGCTTGTCGCGGTCCGCCAAGACCGTTCCCGCGCTCTCCGAAAATTCCTTCTCAAGCGTAAGGTCCTTTTTCGAGATCTCCTCACCGTTCGCGGCAAGGACCTCTCCGGCCAGGGCGACGATCCCGACACTTTCCTTTTTCAACTTCATCTTTCCCGCTTCGATCTGTGAAAGATCGAGAAGATCGGTGACCAGCCGGATAAGCCTTTGCGTGCTTTTGAGGGCGAGCTCAAGCACCTCCCGTTGTTTCTCGTTGACCGCGCCGGCCAAACCGTCCAGGAGATAGCCGAACGCGAGCTGCATATTGCCCAGGGGATTCTTGAACTCGTGAGAAACATTGGCGACAAAGGCCGATTTCCGTTTGTCCATCTGTTTTAAAAGCTCCTCAGCACGCTTGATCTTGCTGATATCATTCCCGACGCAAAGAATTTCTTTGGTCTGCCCCTGTGTGTCAGACAAGGCCTTATTGGTCCAGGAGATCCACACGCGCTCCCCGGTGCAAAGCATGTTTTCGTTCTCGTTGTTCACATACTTTTCGGGATGGCACACAAGATCATCGATCATGGTTTTCAGATCTCTACCTGCGCTGTCCGTAGCCGAAACAATCGTACCGATGACGCTCTTACCCGTAATTTCTTCCGCCTTATATCCGAAGAACTCCTGCGCGAACGGATTGATGAAGGTGATCCTGCCCTGGGTGTCCATACGCAGAATGATGCTGTTGGCGTCCTGGACCAGCCTGCGATAATAGTCCTCGCTCTGTTCGAACGTTTTACCGGTTTTTATTTCGCTCATACTTTTCGCCTCCACGTCGGATCTGAGGATGCCGTTCTACTTCTTCAAGCTTCCGCTTTTCTCATACTCCTTGGTGACCCCCTCAAGCTTTCCATCCTTGTAAAACATCTCGGACCTTAATTGTCCTTGTTCATAATAGCATTTGACCGGCCCGTCAAGCTTCCCGTTTTGATAAACCACCTCGCCCTTTAATTTTTTGTTCACGCCGTACTCTTTGAACACCCTGCGGCCCCCGGGCTCGTAAACGCTCTCGCTCCTCAGTTGCCCGCTTTCGTAATACTCCTTAGTGTTCAAAAGCTGTCCGGCGGCATAGGACTCCTCTTTTTTGAGCCGGTCGTGGGCAACCCCGGCCCTGGGGAAAAACCCCCTTACCTTTTCGAGTTGTTCATTCAAGAAAAACCTGATCCGCTTTTTTTCGCCCGTGGGATAATCCTCCGATTCCATACGCCGTTCTTCCCTCACGGCCCCGTATCCGGGAACGCACAACGCTGCCGTCGAAAAAAGGAAGGCCGTCACCGGCACGGCCATGGGAAGGGTACCGGATATCGTTTTATGCTTCATACGCCGGATCATACATTTGCCCCGCCAGATGATCACGCAAGTGCCTGGGCCTCGGCTTGGCGGCAAGCTTCTCCCGGTAAGCGACCTCCGCGACCGCCTCCGCGATGGCCAATGAAACCTTGCGGATGTCCTTGAGCGGCGGATAAAGATTCCCTTTTGCGAAAATTCCTTCTTCCGCCATCCCCGCCAGCGTCTTCGCGGCGGCAAAAAACATCTCGTCCGTCACATACCGGATGCGGCAGGCGGTCACTGCCAATCCTATCCCCGGAAAAATATAGGCGTTATTGCTCTGCCCCGGCACGAGACGCTTCCCTTGATGATCCACCGGAGGAAAGGGACTGCCGCTTGCGAAAATAGCGAGGCCCCGGGTGAAACTATATGCTTCCTCCGCGGTGCACTCGGAATGGCTTGTGGGGTTCGACATCGCGAAAATAATGGGCCGCTCGTTCAGCCGCGCCATGGCCTCCAGCACTTCTTTCGTGAAAGTCCCGCGCTTGCCGGACGCCCCGAGGATCACGGTGGGCTTCACAAGCTCTACGGCACTCAAACAGTCCGGCACGCCGGGCCCCTCCGCCGCGAAAGCTCGCTTGCGTTCGTCCAGGTCCGTACGGTCCGCCGTCACAAGCCCTTTTGAATCCATGAAAAAACACCGGCCGCGGGCCTCTTTTTCCGTGAGCCCTTCTTTCCTCATCGCGCTCACCACCAGATCCCCGGTCCCGAGCCCCGCCTCCCCCGCGCCCACAAAGAGGATCTTCTGGTCTTTGAGGCCGTCGCTTCCCCGGATCCTCAGCGCGGAATAAAGCCCCGCCAGCGCCACGCTCGCGGTCCCCTGGATATCGTCGTTGAACATACAGATGCGGTCGCGATATTTCTGAAGAAGGCGGAAGGCGTTCTCGTTGGCGAAATCCTCGAACTGGATCAGGACATGAGGAAAAACTTCGCGGGCCACCGTCACGAACTCCTCGATCAGGTCGTCATAATCGCTCCCGCGCAGGCGGCGATGCTGCATCCCGATGTAAAGCGGGTCCTTCAAAAGCGCTTCATTGTTCGTCCCGACGTCCAGCGTGACCGGCAGACAATGCTCCGGACGGATCCCGGCGCACGCCGTGTAAAGCATGAGCTTACCGACGGGGATCCCCATGCCGTCCACCCCGAGGTCCCCCAGCCCGAGGATCCTTTCCCCGTCCGTCACCACGATGATACGCACGTCCTTCTGCGGCCAGTTCTTCAGGACCTGCCGCATCTTTCCTTTATAGGGCGCGGCGATGAAAAGACCCTGGGTACTGCTCCGGAAAATGTGCCCGTACTCCTGGCACGCCTGTCCCACGGTCGGCGTGTACACGATGGGCATCACTTCCTCCAGGTGGTTCGTGAGAACACGGTAAAAAAGCGTGGTATTGCGCTCCTGGAGCGCAGTCAGATAAACGTATTTTTCAAGGTCCGTGCCCTTGCGGCGGATATTCTCCATCACGCGCTGGACCTGGTTCTCCATGGAATTGACACGCGTCGGAAGCAGGCCCAAAAGCCCGAACGTTTCCCGTTCCTTCTGGGTGAAGGCCGTCCCGCGGTTCAGCATCGGATCACGGAGAAGCGCGACGCCGCGAGGAAATGCTTTCTTCTTTTTTTTCATTACGGACTCCCTGACACACCGGACGGCAGGCGAAGGGTCTCCTTGCAAATAACCTTCGGCCGTGTGTCGTTACCTGTTTTATTTCTGTTTGAGCAGCACAACGCCGCCCACCACGGAGAACAGTACCGTGGCGTAATTATAGACACTCCAGTAGGCATCATCCGCCAGGATCATGCCCGTGACCGTAGCAACCGTCAAAACCAACATCAACACCCCGATGACCTTGTCCGTTTTCATATTCCCTCCCGCTTTTTAAAAAGTCCCTGGCGCCGTTCTGAATTCTGCCGTTCTCCAGCCGAAGATCCTATCTTAAGGACACTTTGGTAGATCTCGAGGCCCTCTTCCGAAAATAAAACGAAGATCACTTTTTCGAAAAGATCCGGGACCTCTTCCAGAAACTTTTTGACCGTTCCCACGGCGATCGCGGCGGCCTTCCGGATGGGAAACCTGTAGGCCCCGGTCGAGACAGAGGGGAACGCGATCGTTTTCAGGTGATGGGCTTGGGCGCATTTTAAGGAATTCCTGTAACAGGAGGCCAAAAGCTCTTCCTCCCGTGATTTTCCTCCGTGCCAGACGGGGCCAACGGTGTGAATGACGTAACGCGCCGGAAGTTGGTGGCCCTTCGTGATCTTGGCCTCGCCCGTCTCGCAGCCCCCGAGTCCTTTGCATTCTTCGAGCAGGGCCGGACCGGCGGCCCGGTGGATCGCGCCGTCAACTCCCCCGCCGCCGAGCAGGGTTCGGTTGGCAGCATTCACGATCGCGTCACAGTCCAGACGGGTAATATCACCTCGGACGAGTTCGATCTCAGTGGTCATGAGGAAGATGCCGGCGCGAAAAAGTTCATGGAGGGATTATAGCTTGAGGGACAACGGCTGAAAATGAAAAATGCCGTCGCCGCCGATCACGAATTTTGCGTTCACCGGTCCGGCATCGGTTCGATCTTGGAGAGGACCTCGCGGCAACTCTGGTCCACCTCCTGCTCGTGCTGCTTCAGGCATTGGATGAGGCGTCCTCCGCCGGGCCGCACGTTCGCGCAAAAGGCTTCAAGCCATCCCCCGCAAATTTCCCGGAGATCGATCTTCGGCTTGTTCTTACGGAATTCTTCGGAACCGGGGGCCGGCATGTCGACGAGAAATCCCGCGGGATTTTTGGAGGAACGTCCCGTCAGGAGCACGACGATGATGAGGACCGCCAGGACGGCCGAAATCCCCCAGGGAAGCCAGCGGCGCCACGGGAATTTCCGGGGCCTCGAAGACGCGTCCTGTTTTTCCCGGAGGACCTTGAACACCCGGATGTCCTCGGTCACGTTCTTGAACTTCAGAGGCCCCAGGTCTTCCGCGTTGATCTCGGAGCGGTTCATGGCCAGGTACGTGGATTCGGAAATGAAGACCTCGTTGGGCTCGCAGAACTTTTCGATCCGCGCGGCGATATTCACCGCCTCCCCAAAGACGTCGTCGGAATTCTCATCGATGCTGACCTCGCCCGTGCAGATCCCGACCCGCAGGCGCAGGAGATGGCTTTCGTTGAGGATGCTCGCGTTCCGGCGGTGCATCTCTCCCTGGATGGCGACCCCGCAGTTGATCGCGTTGGTGGGCGATTCGAACGTGATCAGGAAACCGTCCCCCATGCATTTGACCAGCTTGCCGTGCTGGCCCCGGGCGTGCCGGTCGATGAATTCGCGGATCTCTGTCACCAGCCGCTGGTTCTCCTCGCGGGTCTGGCGGGACGTCAGCGACGTGTAGCCCTGCATATCGACGAACATGATCGTCAGCGTTTTAGTCTGCATCCATATCTCCCGACCGGAAAACGGAGAACGCGATCCGTCGATCGCGGACCGTTCCCCGGTTGATTGCGGCGCTTATTCCTTGATCTTGTCGAACTCCTCAACGGGGATCGCGGGAAAGCTGGTGAAGGAAATACCGGTCAGCTTATTCAACGCGATCGAAGCCTTCATCACTTCCGCGGTCCCGGGGAAATTGGTAATGGCCACAAGGTCGTATTTTCCCAGAAGCGCGTAGGCGGAAACCAGTTTGCCCCCGGCCTTGGCGATCACCTCGGCCGCTTTTTTGGTCCTCTCGGCGGAAATGCTCCCCAGTGACTCGGTGGAATACTTCCCGTACATGAAATAGATAGCCATTTTTCCCTCCTTTTTCTCCGCTCTGTTTTTATATCTCGATATCTCCGGAGCTGTCCGCAGTGGCGCTGTCGGACGTATCACTGCTCTCGCCGGAACCTTCCCACGACGTGTCCTGGGTCGATCTCATAGAATCGATCCCGCTCCCGGAATAGGATTCTTGAGTGTCCGTCAGGACCGCGAAAGCATTGCCGGAAAAAATGAAAAGAAAAGCAACGATCGAAACTAAAACCAGTCCCTTCATAGTCGGACCTCCTTGTTTTTTACGGGCAAGTTCCGGGAACACACAACATACCTCCTCACCCATCCAGTGCCGTGTCCCCTGATCCAAAGCTTCAGGCCATGAGCGATCGGCTGCGGTCTTCTGTCCGCAGTCCGCTTACGCCTTTCCGCCCTTCACCGACCTCTCGGCCTCGAGCCAGATCTCAAGGTCCTGGTTCTGAACGCGCCCTTTTTGCTCCCAGATCTCCTTGGCTTTCTTTTGAATGCGCGCGTTCAGCTCTTCCTTTGAAAGCTTGGGCGCTGACGTTTTGCTCCATCCCAGATCGGTCATCTTTGCCATATTTTGCTCCTTCCGTGTTGGTGAAACGATGCCCAGTAACATAGCCCTCGCGCGCGGCTTTGTCAGCAAAAAAGTTGCGCCCCCGGCGGGAGCACGGGACCTTCAGGGTCCCTTGTTTTAATCCGGCTTGATCTTGTTGTACTTCGACCCTTCGAGGGTCAGGTTGTACATCAGGCCCTTCTGGCCGAGCACGAACCCAAGGATGGGTTTATTGGTTTGCGTCGTATCGACGGAACCGGCCGCGCCCGCGTTAATCAGGGCTACGGAACCGTCGACCCCGGCCTCCCAGTTGTCGCTCATGCGGAAGTTCTTGAGCGCGAGGTCATTCATAAAAAGCAGATAGAGGGTCTTGACCTGTCCGCCCAGCTGAAATCCGAACGAGCCCGTCATCGTATTGTAATACTCGACGGTCTTTTTCTTGATCCGAAGCGCGCCGACGCCGTACTCACCCCCGATCCCGATGCCCGCCTTGATCACGTTCGGGAAGACCAGGACCCCCTTGGCCTTGGAGAGCATTTTCTTGCCGTCGAAGACCTCCTTCTTGAAACGATCGAGCGCCACATCCACGCTCGCGTCGATCTCCCGAGCCGATTTCGCGTACGCCGCGCGGGAAAAGCACGGAAGACAAAGCAAAGACACCATGAACACCAAAACTGCCGACCGGACTAAACGATCCATATCCATCTCCTCCGAGTGTTAGGTTGAAAGATCTCTTATACTGCGCGCCGCCGACCCCGCGTTCGCGGGCGGAGGCGGAACGACCTGATAATAAACGCCGTTGGCCCCGAAGAACGGCCGGTACCACGAGGTCCCGCACTGATAGGCCATGACGTTATTCACATTCACGGCCGAGCACACCCCGGGAAGCGTCGTCACTTGCGCGCCAACCGGGAGCGCCGCGGGAACGACTTGTTGGACCACCGTGGTCGGCTGCTCCACAACGACCGTGGAAGGCTGGCTTGCCGCCGCGACGGCCATCGTGCCCATCATCGTGCCCATCATCATGCCGGCAAGGGCCTCATCCGCGGCTCCGTACCCCCATCCGCCGTCCCACCCGTCGACGTTCGCGGTGTAATTGTTCGTGGTGGTGTTGTTGTTATTATTGTTGTTATTGTTCCTCCGGTGGCCGTCCCAGCGGTCGCCGTGGTATTCGCCGCTTCCGTGTTCTCCCGGCCTGTCGCCGCCGCGCTCAAAACTTCCGCCGCCTCCGAGACTGCGCTCTCCTCCTCCGCCGCCTCGTCCGCCGCCGCTCCAACCTCCGCCGCCTCCTTCGTGGAAACCTCCGCCTCCGCCCCGCGCAAATACGGGACCGGAGGAAAACAACATGAACGCTACCGTGGCGATCGTGATAAGTTTTATCGTTTTCATGGCCGAGCTCCTCGCGTTACTGTTGGACCGCAGCGGCGGGAGGAACTCCCCGGCCTTGCTGCATCGGGTTGCGGAATTCGACTTTCGTTGCCTGCGACGCGTTCCGGTACGTGAACGTCTCCGGAGAGACCGGCTCATCGAGCGTCCAGCCGCCGAACTCCACCGTAGAACTCGGCTCTCCCGCGTTCCCGGGATAGGTCGCGCAAACCATCCGCGGCAGACGGTCCTCCGTCCCGATCCAGATCTGCCATTCCACGCCCCGGTTCGAGAACGCCAGATGATCGGTCTTCACGCTTTCCGCGCCGGACAAAGGTCGGAGCGTCGACTGGCCGACAAAAACCGCCCGGACCAATCCTTGGGTCAGGACCCCGTAAGGATCGGACACAAGGATGTCGGAGTACGGGAAAGACTTCCCTTCCGTCCGGTAGGCTTCTTCGATCAGGTCCTCGACGGTGCCGGCCATCGCTTTCTCCGCGTAAAGATTTTTCTCCGGCGAGTAGGCGGCGATCGTCTTGCCGTTAAAATAAAGATCAAAACGGAAAAGATCGCCCCGGGTCTCCGTGAAGAGCTTCCCGGGCCCTTCCTTCACGACCCGCGACGTCCCGCAAAGGCTGACCCACAGTCCGTCCGGGGATTGAACAGGCTTGAGACTCCGGGCCTCAAAACGCATCGACTTCGCCCGCGTCAGCGTATCGCTCATCCGTTTCAGGGTCTCGAGCGCGCGCGGGTCAAGGGCCGGTCCGGCCGATTGCGGGGACACGGGGGCCGGCGCGGCCTTCTCTTCGGCCCGCGCCGTTGCGGCCCCGAAGATCAACATCGCGGCACAGAACACCGTCAGGATCGTTTTTTTTGAAAACATGAATTCCTCCTCGTAGGTTTACTGCTTTGAAAAGGGCCTCATAAAAAATTCCGGCCGGTATTCTACTCCTTATGCGCGATGTTTTGTACCGTCCGGTTCAAGGGGCGTGATTATACCTTATTTCAGGCTTTGGGGCACTGGGGATACGGAGGGCCGCAACGGGTTCAAACGTTTCTAAAACGAAAAAGCCGCGCTCAAACGGCGCGGCTTTGTGGAGAGTGTATCTCCCGGCGCTTTAGCACATTTCCCGTCCCGCAGGACGGCGCCCGCCCACATGGGGTCGAGCTTTAGCGGAGCAAGTAACCTCTTTAAATCGCCGCTCTGTTAAGACTGTAGCTGACCTATCGCGTTTTGGCAAGAAAGCGAGACCTAGCAAGAACTAACAAGGGGCAAGATCCTTTTGAGGCGGAGCATCGGCCTCCATTTTTACTTCAACTGACCTTTGGAACTTTTTCCGGACAGGGGAACGACGCTGACGCGGATCGCAAGACCGAGGAAGCCGAGAAGTTTTTCGAGCGCGAACAGATCCGTGAATTCCCCGTTCTCGATCTTGGAAATGTGCTGCTGTGTGACTCCGGCTTTTCTCGCGAGATCTGTCTGGGTCCAGCCGTGCTTGATCCGGGCCGCGACGATGCGTTTGACGACCTGGAACTTTTGCGCCTCCAGTTCATAGAATTCGCGGAAATGCGGGTCTTTCAGTTCCTCTTTCAAATGATCATCGACTTTGCTGAGTTTCATAAGATCCCTCTCATCCGTCCATGCAAATACGCCTCCCGGCTCCTGACCGCAAAGGCGATCTCCCTTTCCGGGGTCTGCATGGTCTTTTTCATGAAACCGTTCGTAAAGATGACGTTACCGCTTTCCACAAAAAAATAAAGCTCCCGGAACGCTCCTTCCCGGCCCGTCCACCTCAATTCAAAGATCTTTTGACCGAGGTATTTCACGTGGGGCTCTCTCAAGGCGTAACCAAACACCTCCAACAGGCCCCGGACCGCGAAGAACTTCCGCCTCGAAGCGGGCTCCAACGAAATGATGAATTCTTTAGCCGGAATCCGTCCCGCGCCGGTTTCGAGATAAAAACAAGTGCCGGCGCTCATGGGAAGTATACAACCATATAGTTGTTTTTACAAGGGATGTTCATGGACGGGATATTATGACTAAATTAAGATTAGTAACTGTTTAGCAGAATGAAGTTACAGAGCGAGGATAGGGGCTGGGTGGCCTTGGGAGTGACGAAGAACGGCATTCTTGAGAAAGACGAGTGGGTCTTTATCTTGGAGGCGAAGGGTATGAAGTAAGCTCATCATCACTGCGTGAGCTTTTGCTCCAGTATCCGAACGATTCTGGAAACTGCGGTTCCTGATGATCACATGCGACCGGATCATCCGTTCCGCCAGGTTGTTATCCGCCGGGACTTCCGGCTCTTCCAGAAATG
>Ga0074199_1000217_pt1 | contig 112550 bp, 106 predicted proteins | sample EPASupsiteSAE347_FD_64528 | JGI IMG/M metagenome (GOLD analysis project Ga0074199, IMG submission 64528) | Bioremediated contaminated groundwater from EPA Superfund site, New Mexico - Sample SAE3-47 | ecosystem: Environmental > Aquatic > Deep subsurface > Groundwater > Contaminated ...
TCATAAGGAACAATCCTGCAGTTACAATCACTGAAACTACAAATATTCGGGTTGCTTCTTGATCCCATCCTGAATTCTTCTTATATGCAACAATTCCTGTAAATATAATAAGGATTAGCCCAAATATCAGCACACCCAGACTTAAATAAAGTTCCAAATTCGATCTGGGTTGCATGACGACATTGTCTGTATTGGATGCATCTTCCCTTGAAATAGAATATTCCAGGGTACCAAATTCTTGATCAGAACCAGTTTGAATTGAACAGATCTCACTCGAGTTAATTTCATTTTGTTGACTCATAGCAGGTACTGTGAGCAATAAAACCAATATGATTATGCTCAAGAGTCGCTTAATTATGGCATCCGCATCTTCTCGCACGTCAATCCCGCCATGTATTGGAAGCAATTTTTTTAAGGGCAATATCTCTGTTTCTCTTTGCATTTGAATAATCCTGGTCGATGATAAGGGCTTGACCGAATGAATCGATGGCATCTTGATATTTTCCTAATCTGCAAAGAGCTAAGCCTCTGTTACACCAGGCTTCTTTTAATCGCGAATCTAGCTCGATTGCTCTATCATAGCAATCTATCGCTTTCAGGTACTTACTGCCATTATAATTCTTATTGCCTTCCGTAAACCAGTATTCTTTTTGGTTAGCTAAGACAGGAGCAGCAACCGCGATAGAATAGTACGGGTTTATTGCAGTATAGAAATCCACTGCCGAAGAGTTTGTCGCATTTTCTATGTTTGAACTATTGGATAGGACTAAGCCTGATAGAACACTCTGCGATTCCTTAGTGCAGTTATCAGATCGATTAATGGATTCATTTGAAGTTAAAGCAACTTCTATTATAAAATCATAATCAGGATACGAGACGGATGGAATGCCGACAAGGTCGCGAGAAAGTAAACTTGTCACTTCCAACTGATTGGGGTCAGAGCCGGCTAATTTCGAGATATTTTCGTCGAACACGAATGGCACATCTATAGCCATCCCCATTTCCGCAAAAATGATAACAATGAGCAAGTAGAACTCCCATTCAGGCATAATTGAAAGAAGTAAATCCTCTAATTATTAATAGCTTTTGGAAATTCCGGCTTTGCACGCAAAGCCTAGAAATTCCCAAACTAAATCCACAGAAACATCAAATAGTAAAATTGTCTCTCTTAAAATTGAAGATAATTCAACGGCATTTGCGGACGAAGAAATCCTGACAGAACCTAATTCATAATTACGATCACAAAATGCTTTGGAATGACGTGACAATACCTAGAATCCATCGCCTTTGACCGGCTTGGCACCCCCATCAAAAGAGGCAGCCAGTCTCATGCACTCGCAGCATTCGCCCGCCCGGCCCCCAGCTCAGGAATCGCCGCCAGTGCCTTCTTTCTTGCCGACTTTCCTCCACCCTGGCCGCCACACCCCTTCTCTCCAGCTTCGCCAGCAGCTCCGCCATGAACACGCCACGCCCGCTCACGCGCGCATGCTCGGCTGCGCCCGGCAGCCCGCCTGTGTAGCCGCTGCTCGTAGTAATAACGCCGCAACTGGGGCTGCCTGCCACTCCCACGATGCAAAGGCGCGCGCCCTGGCGGGCCAGCATCTCCAGAAGGTCAGCATGCGGCTTTATAAGGGCGCGACAGAAGCTACGGAACTGGGGCGTATCAAGCTGATTTGCCACGGGATTCAAGGAGCAATGCTTTTATGCAATGCATCCAAATGAAACAAAGTGATAATATGGCGAACCAGACATCTAACGCTCCGAAATTTAACCCTGAAAATCCTTTGCCATATGGCGGTACCACTGACATTCACGGCAATATCATCCAGGCAATTACAAGAGAGGAACAGGATGCAATGTTAGCCAAGGTAAGGAGAGCCTTCGGGAAGAAGAGATGACAGACATCACAATCGATACGGATTTGCTCTTCTTCGCTATAGAAGATCATCCTCGAAAGAAAGGCCCCTCACCTGGTGATATAAAAAACTGATATCTGCCCTGAGTACCCGCGATGGCATGGCGTTATACGTGCCTACCTCTGTGTTGGGTGAGGTATCCGCCATTTGTTTTGAGGGCAGAAAACATAACGTCGATGATCTATATAGGATCGTCAGTCTTCTAAATCGTTGTGACGTTAAGTTTCGTCATCCAAACAGAGTTGTAGCAGAGATATGCTGCAATTTATACAGCGATGCCTGGCGAGACGATCGCATGAAGCCTACAGACCTTGTTCATTTAGGATATGCCATGGCATATGAGGTGGACTATTTTATTACAAGCGACAGAGTCCTTAATGAGTACCGAATACCCGAAGAGTTCAAGCTCATAGTAATAACACCCGATGAGGCTATAAAGCAATTTCAATAAGTTGTCGGATCAAGCCATTGCTTAGCATTCCACGCCCGAGCCCTCACTTCTTCCCTATCTCCTCCGCTGCATAGGCCATACCTCGCCGCACCAGCTCGGCCAGCAGCTCCTCCATGAACACGCCTCGCCCGCTCACGTGCGTGTGCTCGGCTGCGCTCGGCAGCCCGCCCGTGTAGCCGCTGCTCGTCGTCTCCACGCCGCAACTGGGACTGCCCGCCACCCCCACGATCCGCAAGACTGCGCCCTCATGGGCCAGCATTTGCAGGAGGTCCGCATAGTCTTCGATCAGGGAGCGGCAGAAGCGGCGAAACTGGGGCACATCTAGCTGATTTCGAGTAACAGCCCAGCGCTCTAGACCCAGGTAGAGCGCCTCCGGGCAGGGGAGCTGAACCGTGGGGCCCTCCTCGGGCCGAAAAGTCACAGGTGCGAGCCCCTTCACTCGCGTCAGAGGGTTGAGCAGGCAGTGGGCGGCGAGGGTGACCACCTTCTCTCCCTGGGCGGCGCCCTTATCCCTGCATTCTCCCGGTTTTGCGGTGGATGTCATTATCTTCCTGAACCGGACTTAATGCGCTTGATGTAATTGTAGAACCTAATGCCGTCCATGTCCTCGTAGAACACGATATTCTCCGCCCGCTCCCCTACCTTGATCTTAAGGGTGCTGTTGTGAAACTCATCCACGTACAGCACATCATCGATTAGATCCAGGGGCACAGTCTGCACGCTGTCCCAGGCGATGCCCGGCCTCACAAAATGCACATTCCTATCCGTGGTCACCAGATAGCCCAGAACCTTGTCCAGCATGCCCACTCTGGCGATGGCCAGCATCTGCTTGGATGCCTTGCTTTGCAGGATAGCCGGAGCGATCTGCACCAGGGTCTCGCCTGCTGCCGCCAGCTTCTTGGCCGTGCGGTTCAGCTTCTTGGGAACCTCGATTTCGCCTATTTCTATTGTATCTGTCATCAAGTCACAATCTTTTCCAGGCAGTCATTCTCCAGAGCTATGCGCACCTCGCGCGCCAGCCTGCGGCCCGTAGACATGTTGGTGCGCCAGAGGGCATTTCCATAGGGGTGGCCGACTGCCATGTGCACATTGGTGCCGCCGCCGATACGCGGAGCGACGTCGTAGATGTAGAAATTGAGGTCCTTATCAACACAGGTCTGCAGACAGAAGGGGCCGATGATACCGGGAGAATAGTACTCCTGAGTCGCCTCCACATACTTCTCGGCCAGAACAAAGGCCTTCTCCAGGAGTGACTCACGCAAGGTTGCGGAGTTATGGCCGCAGACAGTGTACTCGGGATTGATCTGCTTGTCATTGAGGGTGAGCTGCTGGGGCGCAGGCAAGCGGCAGTGCCCATCCAGTGAGGTCTCAAAGCGCCAATCTATGCCGATCAGCTCGATCTGCTTGCTGATGGGCGAGTAGAAGAAGTCCAGATTGAAGACCGGCCCGATCACGTAGCGCTCGATTCTGGCCAGCTCAATTCCGTCCTGATCAATCACATTCTGGCGCAAGAGCTGATCTGCCTTCTGGCAGTACTCCTCGTAGGAGGCAGCCGTGAAAAATCCCCTCTCCAGGGTTTTTACAGCATGAGGCAGCTTGACCATTACCAGCTCTTTGATATCCTCAGCCTCCACGGGCTCTGGGTATGGCAGCCCTGCCTTCTCCAGTATCCAGTAATAATCTCTCTTGTCGCCGCGCTCCTCGGAACGAAGCAAGTTCCGAGAGCCCAGAAGTGGAACCTGGAACTGATCTTCCACGGCGTCAATGCCGCAATAAGAGGTAAACGACCGATTGGGCACGAAAAGAGTGTTCTTCTCCTTGAGAAAATCCTGATTCTCCTGCTCCAAAATCTGGGAGAACTTTTTGAGCATAAGGACCTCGTCGATCATGCCGTTTATAATCCTGCCCGATTTGTCCCGACCGGCGCGGAAGTACTTGACATAAGGCTTCTCCCGCCCCTCCTGGCACACCGCCAGCGTCCGGAAATTCTCCTCTACTGCGCCGTCTGCCGTATCCAGGGCAGAATGGGATGCAATCATCCCGATTCGCAGATCATCGAGGTCGTATCCCCTCAAGACCTCTAAAACCTTGCTGCGATCCATCAAGTCAGAGCACCTCAAAATAATTGCGTTGTTCCCTCATATTTCCATCCCGATTTATCAAGATGACCCCACACCCACGAGCAGTTCGCCTTTGCCGTTATCAACCAGGTCACCTGCATACTTTTGGAAGGCCAGGCCATCAACCTGCACGATTTCCAATCTTTGGAAGCTGGGCAGAACCTTGGCCTCTCCTTTTACAGTTATAGTTCCTTTGCTCATCTCCGCGCCCGGCAGATAGGCACTTCCTCCAATGAAGATGGTGCCGCCCTGATTGGCAGCTCCGGGAAAGTCGCCCGCGTCCCCAAGGATGCGAATGCTGCCCCCGCACAGATGCTCGCCGAGGTATGCTCCCGCGCTTCCCCTTACTTCAATCTCTCCGCCGCGCATGCCGCACTTCTCACCCCGGTATCCGCCACCCAGGTAGTTTCCGGCATTCCCCATGACGACCACCTTGCCGCCCCGCATCTCCCTGGCCAGCCAGTCGTCGGCATTGCCGGCAATGCTCAAAAGGCCACCCTTCATATTGTTGCCGGCGTGCATGCCCACGCTCCCTTCGACCAGCACCACTCCCGCAGTCATGCCTTCTGCAATTCTCTTTACCTGGGAGAAGTCGCCGCTAAGCCGAATGGTCAATTCTTCAGCCTTGGCCGGTGCATCATCGCCTTCTATAACAAAGAGGGCAGATAATGTCCGCTGCCGGTTTCCCTGCCAAACTATAAGGCTCTTTATCTGGCTCAGGGTGAGGGGCGCAAGCTTGTCGGGCGATATGTTTTCCGCCTCAACGGAGATAGGAAATGCGCTCTTGGGTGTAATGGTTATGTTTCTCATCTAAGCCACCTCCGAGAGAATGGGCAGGCCTGCCAAAATTGCTTTCCCGTGAGGAAGATAGGCATCCTGCACCGCGTAATTGGCCATCTGGACGCTATAGTACCTGGCGAACTTCTCCTCCAGATCAACCATAAGCCGGTCAGCCTCCAGCTGCGGCACGGCAGCATCCACCCAGAAGGTTCTGCCCGGTGGCGTTGCCAAAATCTGGCCCTCCTTGGATACGACCACTCCACCCTTGATGGTGTACTTGGCCGTGGCCAGAGATTTCTTAACCAGCACATGATCCTGGCTTGTATCCACTTCCTCAGGCCGAAGGTCATAGACGGACACATCCCCGTCAGCCCCCGGTCCCAGGTGTCCTTTGTCTTCCAATCCCAGGATACGCGCCGGGGCCGCGCGAGTCATGATGGCGATATCCGTCCAGTCCATCTCCCTCTCAATGCTGCCAAGCGTTGTGCGTTTGGGCACCTGATCATGCAGCGTGGCCATCTCCGCCTCCCTCTTGGGACGGCTCATAAGCAATGTGATGACCTCAGGATAGTTGACAAAGGGGCTACCGTTGGGATGGTCTGTGGTCATGAGCACCTTCCAGGGATCTTTAACCAGCAGGGCCAGCTCCAGGCCGATAGCCCATTGCACGGCATTGACCAGCATCTTTCTGAAGTAGGCCATGGGCACGACACCGCTTGACTCCTCCAGCTCGATATCGTGATTGGACCACTTATTATGAGTGAGACGGGCATTGCCGTACTCCAGTGGAGCATCAGCGGTCATGGTGGTGGCGCTGCCGAAGAGCAGCTGCCCCATATCCATGGTAGCATGGCTGTGGCAATTGAAGTAGTCGGCAATAACAGGTGCCTTGGACTCGAAGTCGCGCCAGCTTGTTCCTCCATAGGCGGAAAATTGCATGTGCGCCACGTGCACGACCTGTCTCATGCGGCTGGGCTTGATGTCCTTTAACATATCCAGAGTCTCGATGGCAGTTGTGTAGTTGCCGGGCTTGCCCAGGTTATTGAAGTGCAGATGAATAGAGTGGGGCAGGCGCAGCATCTCATTGGCCTCTGCCAGTCCCCGAATGATCTCTGCGGGGGTTACATCGAAATTGGGCACGGCATCATTTATCCCTTTTACATTAGTTCCAAAGCCCCAGGCCTCACCTCCGCCGGGATTGACAATCTTCACGCCGTAACCGCGCGCCGAGCACAGTCCCCAGGCAACATAGGCAGCCAGCTTGGAGAGGTCTTTGTCGCGCACGCATTCCATGACCTGCCAGTTGTTGCCAAACAGGGTGAGGGCCCCCTTATCGATGATGGGAATCTCCTCCAGCTCTTCATGGGTATGCCGCGCCTCAAGTATTGGCGTTGCCGCTTCGAAGGCCGTTGTGTAACCCATGCGAGCATAGCGATAGCCCATAGCATAGCAGTTGGGAACGGTATAGCCGGTAGAGGGCCTGCAGACGGCCGTTCGCGGCTGTGTGCCCAGTCTGGCATCATCCGGCCTCATAATCCGGCCGGTATTCACCTTCTTGCCGGCAATGTGGGAGTGGGCGTCGACTCCGCCAGGCATGACCAGAAGGCCGCGGGCATCAATCTCTTCCCCTTTGGCCGACTCGACCATTCTGCCCTTATCAATGAAAAGATCCATCTCATCGCCATAGATGCCGTTTGCCGGATCGTAGACAATTCCACCTCTGATTATCATCTCTTCAAGCCCCCTCGTTTGCCTTTCGTTGACGCAGCTTATGCACGCTCTCCAGTATTCCCGCCAGTATCTCTTCGTCGCTGGGAAGACTGCTGTCCACCAGCTTTCTCAGGCGCAAAGCCAGGCCGTCCATGCGATAGGCTGTGCCCTCCACCTCCACTCCGGCAATGGCGCAGGGAATCACCACATCGGAAAGAATGGTCGTAGGATTCTCATAAGGATCGATCTGAATGACCGGGATACTTGCCAGGCCTTCGGCTGTGGCGTGGGGGAAGTTGGATACGGCATCTGCGGCTATGATCAAGGCCGCATCGACATCTCTCTTGGCCAGAAGATCGCAGGCAGCCGTCTCGCCTGGATTGAAATAGGGCGCTCCCCTGGTGAAGTCTACAGACATGGGATAGCCGGAGGACCAGGCCAGGACCTGTCCGATCCCGCCGACATTATAGTGACCGCGCATGGGCATAATCACAAATTTGGTATGGCTGTTCAGCTCAGCCACCAGGGAGAGGGCATTGTCTATGTTCTTGTACCGCCCCCGGCTGTGAGTGATGCCCAGACCGAAGAATATCGCCCCGAACCTGGCAGATTTCAGCGTAGCCGCAATATCGGCCAGATCAGCCTTCTGGACGCCCCCTACCTCATCAGGCAGGATCTCACCTTTTCCGGCGATAAGCATGCGCAGCGCCGAGATCACTTCATAATCGCTACCTGGGACGATTCTCATGAATTTGTCTGCATTCTTGGAGGTTCTGGTCTCGCGAACATCTACTACGATGATCTTTCGGCCCTCGCGCCCCTGGGGCGTGAATTTGCCGCAGGAATTGGAGGAGTAGCGCAGAGAATGTCGAGGGTGAGCTTCTGCTGGATTGCAACCCCAAAAGACAATTGTGTCCGCCCGATTCTTCACCTGGCCCAAGGTTGCTCCGGGCAGACCCTTCTCCTCGATGCCTATGACCGACGGCCCGTGACAGACGGTAGCTGTGGAGTCGAGCACACCACCTACCTCTTCCGCCAGAAGTATGCCTTTCTTAGCAGCCTCGCATGAGGTGGATGCCCAGCCGTAGAGGAGGGGTTTGGATGCAGCCAGGAGGATCTCGGCAGCGCGATCGTATGCCTCGGGAAAGCTCGCCGCCACCAGCACGCCGTCCTTGCGAATCATGGGGTTTTGCATTCGCCCGTGACCCATTATCTTGCTGGAGCCCAGGCGGCAAGCATGTCTGACCCTCGACACCTTGCCATCTTCTACCTCCACATTAATGTCGTCGCAAAGGCAGCCGCAAAAAGAGCATACGGCATCTCTTATCATAATCGCTTCAGACATGGCAGCAGGCCCCCATGCCGGAGATAAGCTCGCGAATATTGAGAACAGGCGAATCTGTCGCTGCCACATCCACCTCTAATCCCTTAAAATGAGGCGTGCCGCATCCACCTGTCTCCATTCCCACTATTGCATTGGCCCAGGGACCCATTGGTATGAATACCATGCTATCCGGCAGACCGCCGTCCATTTTTGCCGTGAGAACCACCTGTCCGTAATCGTTCTTGATCAGGACATTACGCCCTTCGGACAACCCCAGCGATTTAAAATCATTTTCCGACAAATGACAGACAGATACTGCTTTGAAGAAATCGGGAGACATTTTACTCTCGCACCCCGCCCCTTGGGCTAAAGTGCGCCCGGAGATCATGGTCGCCAACAATTCGCATCACCTGAGCTTTTTGATCTCCATTCCCATTGCCGGTAATAAAATGTGCTGTTGTCATTTTATTATTTTTATGCAGTATTTTCTAGAGGCTCTTCTCTGGAATTTTTCGTGCATTACTTTAATATACATCGTTATCATGAGAATACAGTCCACTGATCATGGAGTTGAGTCTTTTGGCGGGCAGAGCTTGGAAGTTTGGAAACGATATCGATACAGATGCCATCATTCCCGGACGCTATCTGGTTATCAATGATCCGGGAGAGCTGGCAGCCCATCTCTTCGAGGGCGTTCGCCCAGAGATGGCAAAGATGGTGGCTTATGGCGACTATGTAGTAGCCGGGGAGAACTTCGGATGCGGATCCTCCCGAGAGCATGCTCCCATAGCCATGAAGGGCGCAGGAGTAAAAGCCGTTGTTGCCAAATCTTTTGCCAGAATATTCTTTAGAAACTCCATCAATATCGGCCTGCCTCTGTTTATCTGCTCCCAGGTGGATAGAATCGCGGATGGTGCGGAAATAGAGATAGACATGATCGGTGGTGTGATTTACAACAAATCTCGCGCTGAAGACTACAAAACGACTCCTCTACCTGATTTTCTTCAGGAGATTGTGGACGCGGGAGGACTCGTAGAATATACCAGGCGACAGGTGGCCAAGGTGAAGGCATGAATTATAAAGTACCAGTTATCCCAGGTGACGGCATCGGCCCGGAGATCATAGCCGAGGGCCAGAAAGTTTTGCAGGCGGCAGCAGACAAATACAATTTCTCCCTGGATTGGATGGAGTATTCTCTTGGAGCGGAGCACTACCTGAAGACAGGAGAGCTTGTGAGCGAAGAGACACTCAAAGATCTGGGGCGCTTTCCTGCCATCTACCTGGGTGCCATCGGAGACCCGCGGGTCGCCCCAGGCATCCTGGAGAAAGGCGTGCTGCTGGCCATGCGCTTCTACTTTGATCAGTATGTGAATTTGCGGCCCGTTAAGCTCCTGGAAGGCGTCTGGACGCCCCTCAAGGATAAGACGCCTAAAGACATCGATTTCATGGTGGTTCGCGAGAATACGGAGGACTTTTACATCGGCATAGGCAGTCGCGCACGCCGGGGCAAGAGCCACGCAGACTTTGAAATCAAGCGCACGCTCTACAATATAAAATTCGGCCTGGATATCGATACCGATAGCGAGGAGATCGGCTACCAAATAGGCGAGGTCAGCAAAGAAGGCTGCAAGCGGGTCATAAAGTATGCCTTTGATCTCGCTTCCAAGCGCCGCAATCATGTCGCCAGCGTGGACAAGGCCAATGTGCTCAGCGATATCTATGGCTTTTGGCGCGAGGTCTTCCTGGATGTTGCCAAAGGATATCCTCAGGTCAAACACGACTTCAACTTCGTGGATGCCATTACCATGTGGTTTGTCAAGAACCCGGAGTGGTTTGATGTCGTAGTAGCCCCCAACATGTTCGGAGATATTATCACCGATCTGGGAGCCATGATTCAGGGGGGCCTGGGCCTGGCACCCGGTGCGAACCTCAATCCGGAGGGTACCAGCATGTTCGAACCCATTCACGGCTCAGCACCCAAATACAAGGGACAGAATAAGGTCAATCCCATTGCCACCATATGGTCCGGCGCACTCTTGCTGGAGCATCTGGGCCAGAACAAAGCGGCTGCAGATATAGTCACTGCCATTGAGCGGAACTTATTTGAAGGCAGAATAAAAACGTACGATTTGGGAGGAAGCTCGACCACCTCTGAGGTTGGCTCAGAGATAGCTCGCCTAGTGGGACTTGTCTAAGTCCCACAAGGGAAAAGGCTTTTATGTGGGATGCTTTTATCCTCAATCTAGTGCAGCATAAAAGTCTTGAGGCATGTCAGGCAGCGGGGGCTCGTAGCTCAGTTAGGCAGAGCGTCTGGCTTTTAAATTTTTGTGTGAAGATACCAGGTGGTCGAGGGTTCAAATCCCCCCGAGCCCGTTTGGAGTTTCCTGGCCTGTTTGCTGCTCCTTCTCCAATAAGGTGGTTTGAGTGACCAAGTTTGCCGTAAAAGATCATGAAATGGTTCCGGAACATGTGCTGCTCACACCGGAAGAGTGTGCCGAGGTGCTGAAATCATATCATATAGATGCGCCTCAGCTACCTAAAATTCACGTAACTGACCCTGCGGCTAAAGAGATCGAGGCGAAAGTTGGCGATATCATCAAGGTAATCCGAAAGAGTACAACAGCTAAGCAATCGATCTTTTACCGGCTGGTAATCGATTAAGGGTGGTCTTTTGCTCGATAGAAATGTTCTTTACAGCTCCTATTTTACCAGGGACAAGTTGGTGCACCATCATATAAACTCATTTAATGATTTTATAGATAAGGGCCTGCAGAAGGTCATAGATGAAGTGAATATCATCGAGACCAATATCGAGAATACCTATGTGAAGCTGGGCAAGATTCGAGTGGCAAAGCCCATGGTGCGCGAAGCGGACGGCTCCATCGAGAGGCTCTACCCCAATGATGCCAGGCTTCGTAATTTGACCTATGCCTCGCCCATCAAGCTGGAGATGACCATAGTGGAGGGCGAGACTGAGAAGGATCTGGTTGAGGCGGACATCGGCACACTGCCCATTATGCTCAACTCCAAGATCTGTAACCTCTCCGGCCTCACTGCAGACGAGATGATAACCTATGGTGAAGACCCATCCGACCCCGGCGGTTATTTTGTGGTCAACGGCTCAGAGCGCGTCATCATGACGCTGGAGGATCTGGCGCCCAACAAGATTCTGGTCGAATACAACCAGCGCTACGATGAGAACATCGAGGTGGCCAAGGTTTTCAGCCAGAGGCAGGGCTATCGCTCCCTGGTCATTGTGGAGCGCGGCCGCCGTTCCATCCTGGAGGTATCCTTCCCCTCCGTCTCAGGACGGCTCAACTTCGTGACATTGCTGCGTTCTCTTGGCATGGACACTGATATGGATATTGTGAAATCCGTATCAGACAATCCTGAAATCATAAAGTTCATGCTGGAAAATCTGGAGGAGGCCGAGGTCTCGACCAATGATGAGGCCCTGGAGAAGATCGGCGCACGTGTAGCCGCGGGCCAGGCCAAGGAATACCAGAAAAAGAGGGCGACCTATGTCCTGGATAGGTACCTGCTTCCTCACATAGGCGTGGAGGAGAAGGATCGCTTTTCCAAGGCGCTCTTCCTCTCGCGCATGGCAGAGGCCTGCTTCGAGCTGGCGCTGGAGCGACGCGGTGAGGACGATAAGGATCATTACTCCAACAAGAGGCTGAAACTCTCCGGTGATCTGATGGAGGATCTATTCCGGGTGGCATTCAACCGCTTGACCCGAGACATAAAGTACCAGCTGGAGAGGGCCAGCATGAGAAACCGAGATCTCAATGTGGTGACCACGGTTCGCGCGGACGTCCTCACAGAGAGAATGATTCATCCCCTGGCCACAGGAAACTGGGTCGGCGGGCGCACAGGCGTCTCCCAGCTACTGGATCGTACCGACTATATGGCATCGCTCTCCCATCTGCGTCGCGTGATCTCACCACTCTCCCGATCTCAACCGCACTTCGAGGCCAGAGATCTGCATGCAACCCAGTGGGGTCGCATCTGTCCCTGCGAGACTCCGGAAGGGCCGAACTGCGGACTGGTGAAGAACTTCGCCCAGGGAGTGGAGCTATCCAAGGGTGCAGACGATTCAGTTAACATCAAGAAAATATTGTTAGATTTAGGCGTGATTCCAGTAGGTGGTAATGTTGGCTGAAGCCATGATTTCGGGCGCACGAATTTATTTAAATGGTGAGATCGTAGGGCATCATGAAGACCCAAAGGCATTGGTCACAAATTTGCGTCGCCTGCGGCGTTCCGGCAGCATCAGCAACCAGATGAATGTGGTCTATTTCGAGGACACCAATGAGATCTTCATGAACAATGACTCAGGTCGAGCCAGAAGGCCACTCATTGTTGTGGAGAACGGAAAGGCGCTGGTGACTGAAGAGCATGTAACCAAGATAAAAAATGGCGAAATGACCTTTGCCGATCTTGTGTCATTCGGCCTGGTAGAATATCTGGATGCCGAGGAAGAGGAGAACACCCTCATTGCCATCTGGGAAGAAGATATTAAACCCGATCACACCCATCTGGAGCTGGACCCTTCGCTGATTTTGGGTATCGCTGCAGGTCTTGTGCCTTATCCGGAGCATAACGCCAGCCCCAGAAATACCATGGGCGCAGGAATGGTCAAGCAATGCCTGGGAATGTCCACCGCCAATATGAGGCTTCGGCCCGATACCCGCGGCCATTATCTTAACAGTCCGCAAAAAGGCATAGTCAGGACCAAGACCTCGGGAGCTATAGGCTTTGAGGAAAGGCCGGCGGGACAAAATTTCGTGGTGGCGGTCCTGGCCTATGAAGGATATAACATTGAGGATGCATTGGTCATGAACCGCGGCTCTATCCAGCGCGGTCTTGCTAGAAGCCACTTCTTCCGCGTCTCTGAAGCTGAGGAGCGAAAATATCCGGGCGGTCAGGAGGACAAGTTCGAGATTCCTGATGTGGAGGTTCGGGGTGCACGAGGCAGTGAGGCTTACGATCAATTAGATTCAGACGGGCTTGTGAACCCCAATGCCTATGTGGGCCCCAATGACGTTCTCATCGGCAAGACCAGTCCGCCTCGATTCTTAGAGGAGCCGTCCGAGTTCGGCCTGACGCCCCAACAGAGGCGAGAGACCTCCGTTACCATGCGTTCCAATGAGAAGGGTGTGGTGGATATGGTCATCCTCACCGAATCCTCCAACGGCAACCGCCTGGCCAAGGTCAAGAGCCGAGACCAGCGCATTCCGGAATTAGGCGACAAATTCGCTTCCAGACACGGCCAAAAAGGCGTGATCGGATTGATTGTGCCCCAGGAGGATATGCCATTCACGCAGTCAGGTATGGTGCCCGATCTGCTGCTCAATCCTCATGCTATCCCCTCTCGAATGACCGTGGGCCACGTCCTGGAGATGATTGGTGGAAAGGTCGGATCATTAGAAGGTAGATTCGTGGATGCCACCGCCTTCTTGGGCGAGAATGAGCCGGATTTGCGCGGCGCTTTGAAGAAGTTCGGCTTCTCCCATACCGGTCGCGAAATCCTCTACAACGGAGCCACAGGTATGCAAATCATGGCCGATATCTTCGTGGGAGTAATTCTATATCAGAAGCTCTATCATATGGTCACAGGCAAGATGCACGCCCGCTCCCGCGGACCGGTGCAGGTCTTGACCCGTCAACCCACAGAAGGTCGTGCTCGCGAGGGTGGTCTGCGGTTTGGTGAGATGGAGAGAGATGTTCTCATAGCCCATGGCGCAGCACTTGCTCTCAAGGAACGTCTGGTTGATGAGTCGGATAAAGTGACTGAGCTTGTTTGCAGCCACTGCGGCATGATCGCTATCCATGATAGGCGCAGAAATGCGGACTTCTGCCCGACCTGCGGTGCGGATACGGAGATCTACCCGGTGGAGATGAGCTATGCCTTCAAGCTGCTGCTCGACGAGATCAAATCATTAGGTGTAGCACCGCGGCTAATCCTGGAAGACGCGGTTTAGGTGGAAATATGACGGTTCCCAAGAGAATTGGCAAGATCCGCTTCGGCCTCATCTCGCCACAAGAGTTTCGCAAGATGAGCGTGGTAAAGATCATTACCGCAGATACATACGACGATGATGGTTTTCCTATTGAAATGGGTCTCATGGACCCCCGGCTTGGTGTCATCGATCCTGGGCTGCGCTGCCGATCCTGCGGCGGTCGGCCCGGTGAGTGTCCCGGTCACTTCGGCCATATCGACTTAATTGCCCCTGTCATTCACGTGGGCTTCGCTAAATTGATCAGAAAGGTGCTAAGGGGTATCTGCAGAGACTGCTCGCGCCTCATGCTCAAAGAAAATGAGAAGAAGATGTACCTGGGGCAAATTCAGGAACTGGAGCGACTGGGGCAGATGACGGACGATACAGTCAATAAGGTCTTCTCAGAGGCGCGCAAGAACAAGACCTGCCCCTATTGTGGAGCACCCCAGAAGGAGATCAAGTTCGAGCGGCCCCTCTCTTATATCGAAGACGGCCACAAGCTCACTGCATCAGACATTCGTGATAGATTCGAAAAAATCCCGGATGAAGATATTGCCGTCATGGGCATGAATCCTGCAACGGCACGCCCGGAATGGATTATCCTAACTGTGCTGCCCGTGCCGCCCGTTACCATGCGCCCCTCCATCACTCTGGAATCCGGCCAAAGGAGCGAAGATGATCTCACGCATAAGCTGGTAGACATCATCAGGATCAACCAGCGCTTCCAGGAGAACCGCGAGGCAGGCGCACCCCAACTGATCATCGAAGATCTGTGGGAGCTTTTGCAGTACCATGTCACTACGTTCCTCGATAACACAGTTTCCGGCGTGCCGCCCGCCCGTCATCGCAGCGGCCGGCCACTAAAAACGCTCTCTCAGAGGCTGAAGGGTAAGGAAGGACGTTTCCGAGGATCACTATCCGGAAAGCGCGTCAACTTCAGCGCCAGGACAGTCATCTCTCCTGACCCCAATCTCAGCATTGGTGAGGTCGGCGTGCCTATGGAGATAGCCATGGAGCTGTCTGTGCCCATGATTGCCAACGCCCGAAACATGGAAATTGTGAAGACCTATGTAAGGCGCGGACCGGAACGACATCCGGGCGTGAATTATGCCACCAGGCCCGACCAGAGGCGTGTCAAGGTCACAGAAAAGAACTGCGAAGAGGTAGCCGAGCAGATCGACATCGGCTGGAAGATCGACCGACAGCTTGCCGACGGAGATATCGTCCTCTTCAACCGCCAGCCCTCACTGCATAGAATGTCCATCATGTCCCATCGCGTCAAGGTTATGCCCTACAAGACCTTCCGGCTCAATCCGGCCGTCTGCCCTCCTTACAACGCAGACTTCGACGGGGATGAGATGAACATGCATGTGCCTCAAACCGAGGAGGCGCGTGCTGAAGCCGAGATCCTCATGCGCGTGCAGGAGAACATCCTCTCACCCAGATTCGGCGGTCCTATCATCGGCGGCATACATGACTATGTGACAGGCTCATTCCTGCTCACACACGGCAGAAAGCCCATCGATCGGCGGGGTGTCATGGAACTTCTCAAGAAGTTCAGTATTCCCGAGCTGCCGAAGCCCGAAGGTGTGCGGGATGGCAAGCCTTACTGGACGGGAAAGCAGGTCTTCAGTCTCGTATTGCCGCGAGGCCTGGACCTATCCTTTAAGGCCGATTTCTGCTATAACTGCGATGTCTGCAAAGGTGCTGATTGCGAGAACGATGCCTTTGTGGTAATTGTTGACGGCCAGCTCCTGAAGGGTACCATCGACGCCGAGGCTGTGGGCGCTTTCAAGGGCAAGATAACAGACAGAATAATAAAGGAGTACAGTCCCTCCGTGGCAAGCGAGTTTCTGGATCGTATGACCCTGCTGGCACTGCGAGGCATCATGCATGCGGGATTCTCCTTCGGCATAGATGATGAGGACATCCCCAAGGCTGCAGTGGATCAGATTGAGGAGACCACCAGAACGGCTCGCGAGAAGAGCCGGCAACTCATCGAGGCTTACAAAGCAGGCGAACTGGAGCCGCTGCCAGGGCGAACACTCGATGAGACCCTGGAGATGAGGATCATGCAGACACTGGGCAAGGCCAGGGATACGGCAGGCAAGATTGCCGGACGTCACCTGGGCCTGGACAACTCTGGAGTGGTCATGGCTGTGAGCGGAGCGCGCGGCAGCATGCTCAACCTCACCCAGATGGCGGCATGTGTCGGCCAGCAGTCGGTGCGTGGTGAGCGCATCATGCGTGGCTATGCCGGCAGAACGCTCCCTCACTTCCGACCGGGAGATCTAGGCGCTGAAGCGCACGGCTTTGTGGAGTCGAGCTATAAAGGCGGCCTTAATCCCACAGAATTCTTCTTCCATGCCATCGGTGGTCGCGAGGGTCTGGTGGATACGGCCATCAGGACGTCTCAGAGCGGATACCTGCAGCGCCGGCTGGTAAATGCTCTGCAGGACCTGGAGGTAAGGTACGACGGCACAGTCAAGGAGACGAGGGGCATGATTGTCCAGTTCCAGTACGGAGAAGACGGCGTGGATGCATCCCGGCGAGACTATGCCAGTACAGATAACGTCAAGCGCATCATCAAGAGTGTGCTGAAGAAGGAGTCGGCATGATCCTCACAGAAAAAGATATCACAGAGAAGCTAGTGGAGCTTGACCTCCCCCCGAGCATCAAGGAAGCAATAGAAAACGGGTTAAAAGGAGCTACAATAAGCTCAGAGCAACTGGAGGATATCATATCCCAGGTGGCCTCTGATTACCAACACTCTAAAGTCGAATCATGCGAGGCGGTGGGCGTTGTCGCGGCTCAGTCCATTGGTGAACCCGGCACTCAGATGACCATGCGTACCTTCCACTACGCCGGTGTGGCTGAGATCAACGTAACTCTGGGTTTGCCTAGGCTCATAGAGATTGTGGACGCGAGAAAGATTCCCTCTACACCTACTATGACCATAAAGCTTAATCAGGATTATGCCCACGATCGTGACCTGGCAAGAGAGGTGGCTTGGGCTATAGAGTCCACATCCATTCTCCATCTGGGATCCATAGCTACTGATCTGGCAGAGATGAATGTAATCATTGAGTTGAATCCCAGTGCAATGGAACAAAGAAAGATCACTGCCGAAGAGGTCGCTTCAAGATTGAAAGAGGAAACCGGTCTTAATGTAGATCAAAAAGAGAACCTGCTGGTGATGGTTCCCAAGGAGCCCTCTTACCGGGAACTACTACAGCTGGTAGAAAAGATCAAGCGAATATCGCTCAAAGGCGTTGAGGGCATCAAGCGCGTCGTCATCCGCAAGGAAGGAGATGAGTACATCCTTTACACGGAAGGCTCTTCGATCAAGAAGGTTATGCAGTTTGAGGGAGTGGACCCAACCCGCATCAAGACTAATAATATAAGTGAGATCGGAGAGGTGCTTGGCATCGAGGCGGCACGAAATGCCATTATAAATGAAGCCACGGACACGCTACGCGAACAGGGTCTCTCTGTAGATGTGCGGCATATCATGTTGGTAGCGGACATCATGACCGTAGACGGGGAGCTAAAACAGATAGGACGACATGGCGTCTCAGGCGAAAAGGCCAGCGTGCTGGCCAGAGCTGCCTTCGAGGTCACCGTCAATCATATTCTGGATGCGGCCATTCGCGGGGACATAGACGACCTAAGAGGTGTGACGGAGAACGTAATCGTCGGCCAGCCCATACAGCTTGGCACAGGTGACGTTACCCTGGTGGCAATCAAGAGATGAGGTAATAACGATGATAAACGTAGATAGAGCCCTAAGAAGTTCCATCAGAACCGGAAAAGTGGTGCTAGGATCGAATAGGACCGTTGAAACAGGACTTGACGGACAGGCTAAACTCATAGTGTTCGCGGTAGATTGTCCTGCGGAAGTAAGGATGCAACTGGAGACCATAGACGTCCCAGTCTACGGTTACCAGGGTATGGGCAAGGACCTCGGATCTGCCTGCGGGAAACCCTTCTCCGTGGCCACCTTGGCCATCATCGAGCCAGGTGACTCGGAGATAATGGCACTGCAGCGCGAGATCCGAGGTGTTGAGGCATGAGTGAGTTTAAGCTCACCACCGAAGGAATCAGATATATTGCTTTGTTCGAGAGCCTGACGGGCGGCATGGCCAGAGATTGCGTCGTTGATGCGGAGAATGAACGCATCATTTTTGTCATAAAGAAAGGAGACATGGGCGCAGCCATAGGCCGAAAGGGCTCAAACATCAACCGGGTCAAGAAGTCGGTAGGAAAGCAGATAGAGATCGTCGAGTACAGCGACGATGTAAAGGAATTTTTGGAGAACCTCTTCCAGCCGGCGGCCATAAAGAATGTTATGGTCGTTGACAAGAACAATAAGCGATTGGCTTATGTAGAGGTAGCAAATAAGGACAAAGGCATTGCCATCGGCAGAGATGGCCGAAACATATTAAAAGCCAAGATGCTTGCGCAGAGGCATCACGGCGTTGATGATATCATAATTCAATAACGGTTTGCGATTTACTCAAGGTGAAATAAATGGGAAATGGAATCTATGCCGCCAGGAAACTGGAGAGTGATAGGAAGGCGCTCCGGTGGAGCGATCCTAAGTATATCCGAAGGATGTCGGGGAGCAAGATGAAGGCTGACCCCCTGGGTGGTGCGCCCATGGGACGGGGAATAGTTCTCGAAAAGGTCGGAATTGAGGCTAAGCAGCCCAACTCAGCCATAAGAAAGGCGGTGCGCATACAGCTCATCAAGAATGGCCGTCAGGTTACAGCTTTTGCTCCGGGCGATGGAGCCATCGGATTCATAGATGAGCATGACGAGGTCACTGTCGATCGTATCGGCGGTCGTCAGGGACGATCCATGGGAGATATCCCTGGAGTCAGATTCAAGGTTATCGCAGTCAATAATGTCTCCTTGCTGGAGCTTGTCCGAGGGAGAAAGGAAAAGCCGGTGAGGTGATTATTGTGAAGCTATTCGGCAAGTGGGATGCAACAGAGGTCGAGGTTGCAGATCCAAGCACAAAAGGCTACATGAACCTGGCATCCAAATCTGTCATGATTTCTGGCGGCAAGCATGCCAAGCAGCAATTCAAGAAGTCAGAGCAGCACATCGTAGAGCGCCTGGTAAATAAGATGATGAGAAAGGAGAAGAACACGGGCAAGAAGCTCAAGGCCTACGGCATAGTCGAGAAGGCGTTCGACATCGTTGCCAAGAAGACCAAGGAGAACCCGCTGTCCGTTCTGACCAAGGCCATAGCCAATGCCGGACCGCGAGAAGAGGTTGTCCGTCTCAAGTACGGCGGCATAACTGTGCCCAAAGCGGTGGATACATCTCCCCAGAGGCGCGTGGACACGGCCCTCATGTTCCTGGCCAAGGGCGCACATGCTGCATCCTTTAAGAAGACCAAGACCGCTGAAGTGGCACTGGCTGACGAGATCATTGCCGCAGCCAACCGCGATGTCAAGAGCTACGCCATCAACCACAGGGACAGTGTGGAGCGCGTGGCCAAAGCGGCTAGATAGATTTCCTATCTGGCAATTTTGTTTTTTTTAGTTTATATTATTTTCGTTTGTTATTTTTCATAAATACTTTATAATCCGCTATTGCTTCCTCAATCTCTTTTGCTGAAAGCTTCTTTATAAATGCTATTATTTCATTTGAATACTTTATTAAACAACCTTCGTCTGCGATCCAACACATATTTTGCTTTTCTTTGATATCATATTTCCAAATTAATGACTGAAATACAAATTGGTTAATTTTAAGACCCTGCATTTCAGGAAGATCTTTTAGAATATCCTTTTGCCTCATCCAATTAGGATCATTTGGATCGAACCTTCTTTCTATTATTAGAGGCCCGCTGGATCCTGGCGGGACTTCTTTCGAAACGCCTGCAATGATATCTGCAGAAGAATATTTTTTTGTAGATTCTAATTTAACTCTAATCGTCATAAGAAGTCTTGTTGTATCGAATCCTCCACTCTCAAGTGATTTTGTGGCACGAGCGACCTCGGATACGTATTGCGTCACAGCTTTAGATAAGCGGCTTCTCATTTCTTCTTTTTTGAAAAATTCTATTGGATCCAAGGATACACCTAACGATAATGGTAACAAAACAATGTTTATTAAATCCTTCATATCCTTTTGAAAAATACTAAGCATTATATCTCTGAAATTCATGATACTAGTTTGCATCAAGGGATACATTAAGGCAGAGAAGCCTTTCTGATTGTAGAAATGTGTGGAGTTATTTCGATATATAAGAAGCAAATCTATATTTTTAGCTACAGGCTCAAAGGGAATATCTGATGGAAAATAGGGTTTACTGTTGCTGAGACTATCTCCGATGCTTAATGTCCTGTATGGTTTGTTTCTTTCCTTTGGGTAATAAATGGATTCCTTGCTTTTGCTTATTATGGCTTTTAGGAGCAGTTCCCATGCGTTTATTATGAGGATGCTTGTGCATTCATCCCTATACCATATATTCGGTTTATTATAAATTTCTATGGCAGCCATCATTGCAGCATTTGCATTATCGCGAAGCGCACGATATGATCCTTGATAATTCAATACCAACTACCTCTGCTAATAGTAATGTTTAAATTCTATATAAAACAACTTCTAAACTTGAAATAATTAGATTATTTTTATTTATACATATTTATAAATTACATATCAATCCAGCCCTTCAGCGAGTAGATGAGCCTCGTCTGCACGCCGATGCGGTCTCCCCACGATGCCTACAGCACAGCCGACACCCCAGGATATGAGCGCCACCTGGCTGTCCGTGCTGGCCTGTACCGAGATCATCTGCCGCTACGTGCGTCATCTGTTAAGACGGAAATCAATCCGGACGTGGCAAAAACGGTCCTTCTCTCATCGGGACTTCGCGGCTTCGCGCCTTCACGTGAACCCGTGATCTCGGGTCCGACCGGCCTCCTGCCCGCCCTGCAGACATCGCCGCCCAGGCCCACGGGCCAGTGGCCACGAGCGCGAGCCCGGCAAGGATCGTCAAGCGGGAGGCTGTCGGGATTTCCTTTTCAAAAGTCTCTGTGCGCTCTGTGACTCTGTGGTTCGGTCCGTAGTTGCTCGGTTATAAATATCAGTTAATAATAACAACCAACCCAATGTATCCCTTCCAAATTCCGCGCCCGTAAAGCTGCCCGTTCTTGAGACAGGCACGCCCGGCCCTTAGGCCCGACCTGTCTCCTGCGCCCGGACGCTCGCGTGGGCTGGCATGCTGTCGATACCTTTCGCCTGACAGAAGATGAGATCACGGCGAAAGCTGTTCTTGTCTAATATCTATTTAAATTTATTATTAATCAGAAGATGCTGGAAACTTCAAGCATGCATCCAGGGCCCGATTGACCTCTGCCTGCAAGCTTTCATCCGCTGATCCCAGCAAGCCGGCGATGAAATGTGTCTTTATGGTCGTAATTTTATTTATTTTAATGACCGAATTGTGATTCAAGCCGGACTCTTCAAAGGAGGATGTTCCCCTTGTGATCAATATATCATTTATTGATAAAATTAGTGGGATTTTCGAGGAGATGTAAGCAATTGTGGTTTCATTTTCCAGATGGTCTTCATAAAGAACCAAAGCTGGCCTCCGCTTCCATGTGCTCAGGTCGGAATTTGGAAAAGGAACGAGGACAATATCTCCCTTCATCGATATCTTACTTTAAGATCTTTATCCGTGTAGATATCAGGCTCGCTTGACAAGAAGTCATGCAGCGATAGATCGGAGAGCTTCATTAGCCCTATGGTGACATCTTCCTCATCCATATCATAAGGCAACTCTAATGTCCAGCTCTCGCGCTCCACACTCTCAAGCATAAATGTTACTTCCGATTCATGATATTTAAAGCCTGATGATCATCTGAGTTATTGGCAGAAGGCAGCAATAGATTTACCTATTTAAACCTCTTTATAAACGACTTATCAATCCAGCTCTTCAACGAGTAGATCAATCTCGTCGGCACACCAATGCAGGTCTTGCCCACCACGCCCACGGCGCAGTCCGCGCCTAAGGAAATCAAACTGCGTGCGGCCACCCCACCCTAAAGGGATGGGGTATGCTTCGGGCCGCACGCCCTCGCGCCCGGTTAGCTGGAGATCAGAAATCATCGAGCCTTCTTTGCCCAGATTCCTTTGATCTGCAAAATTGCGACTCTGCTTTTGTTTTCCCCTGAGATTCCTTAATATAGTGCTGTATTGTGTCAGCAGTCACATTTCCGACGGATCGAAAAAATTTGCCACTTGACCACAAGCTTCCGCCCCAATATCTCTTTTTCAATTCGGGATGAAGCTTGAACATTCTATATGAACTGCCTCATTTCAAAAATTGAACGACTCTTGATAGAGAAGAACTCGGGTGGAATTCCAGGAACAAGTGAACATGATCGTCTACAATTTCCATTGCATGAATTTTATAGCCTTGCTCCATGCAAATGTTGTTGAGAATTAGCTCGCAATCCTTTTTAACTCGCTTATCATAGAATATCTTGTATCGATACTTTGGCACCAGTACGATGTGGTAGGTAATTTGACCATAGCCATGGCTAAAACTGCGCAATTCCAACGCTTATCACATCCTAGCCATAGGTGGGTGGCACCACCTGTGGCTAAAGTGCCAAATACGATTTCATTTTAAAAGAATCAACGGTTGATCGATATGATTTAACGCAAAAAACGGCGAGGGTTCACTTCATCCCCAACCTGAAGGTTGGGGTATTCGTGACCCTCTGCACTCCCGATGTAATAGTTGCCCCTTTAATCAGGTTTCTGAAATGGCGGGCCAGGTACTTGGCCTGCCGCTCCGCCTCCAGGCCGGTCTTGGTGGCGAGCCGGCCGTCTACCTCTATCCAGGCGCAGTCGCCGATGGCAAAGACATTGCCTTTGGCGTTGAGGTGGGGGTCAACCAGTATCCAGCCGTTCTTTTTGGGCAGGTCCAGATCCTGGATGAAAGGAGAGGGCTTGACTCCCGCCGTCCAGATGGCCATGTCGCAGTCCAGGCAGGAGCCGTCCGTGAAGCTGATGCAGTCCTTCCTGACCTCAGCCACCTGGGTAGAGGTGAGAATGTTCACGCCCCTCTTGGAGAGCGCCTTTTCCACCAGCCCGGAGGTCTGGGCAGAGAAATGGGGCAAGACCCGCTCCCTGGCTTCGATGATGTAGATGCTGGCGTCCATGCTTTCTGCCAGAATAGACGCTGCTTCCACGCCGGTGAGGCCGGAGCCCATGATCATGATGCGCTCAGGATAGTTGTCTTCCACATAGCGGCGCGCCCTTTTAGTCTCCTCCAGGGTGTTGATGGAGAATGTGTTCTCAACGCCCTTGATGCCGAAATAGTTCTGAGCGGCGCCCGTCGCCACCACCAAATAGTCGAAATCGATACGCAACTTCTCACAGACGACGGTGTTATGAAGCCGCTCTTTGATTATCACCAACCCTTTGTGGGCCAACAGATGCGACCCGCCAGGGTTTCACCTAAAGAGAAGAAGAGCGAAATGGGGGTGGGAAACGGGAGATTTTAGGGGTAATCGGGCTTGAGCCAGGCATGCAAATCCTCTCCTCAATTCAAAGAGATGCTGCCAATCAACTCCTTGCTCATATTTGAACATCTCTGGACGTATCAGGGCAAATGCGCTCATCTAAATCGTCTATATATCCTGCATATGCATAGTATTCGGCCATGAGATGGTTAAAGGTAATAATGGCAATCTGCATAATCGCAGTCTCTTTGCATCCGGTAATGGCAATTGGCGAGAAGGAGAGTATCTCCAGTTTAAAGAATCTTCTCACATCCTTCGATGATCGAAGCATTGACTCCCAGGATCTGGCATTCTTTCTTGTTACCCATAATTACGATGCCACCCCGTTGGGCAGCCAGGTTGAGGTCAAGCTTGATGAAAAGGTATACTTCCTTGTTCCCAATGGCGATCGCCCCGGTCTATGCGATATCAAGCTCTAAGACATCACGTCAATTTCCGCAGAACTAACATTATGCAGAAAAAACAAAAAAATAAATAGAATGATAAATATTGGATAATCACATTACGGCCATTAATTCTGCCAGAAAGAACTAACTCTATTATTCAAGCATTCAAGCGAGATTTGACAATGTGAATGGCATGGTGTCTTGTCTTTGATCGCACTCAGGATGGCAAAACGTTGTTATATCCTGCCGGATAAATCTATCCTAGAAAGGCAGGATCGTGGGCGCCTCCCCTTCTCCCGCCTATCCTATGTCTAAGGGCAGCCTGTGCATTAAGGGCTGGCTGGCAGGCGATTTTGTGGGCCATCCGGATAGACTGGTCCATCCCCTTATTCGGCAGGGAGGCCAAATGGTCAAAGCCACCTGGGATAGAGCCCTCGCTATGACCGGCTCCAACACCACAGAGCAGCACCTATTGGTGGCCTCTTACATCCTCCGGGCCCGATCCAGAGGAGCAAAACTCATTGTTGCCGATCCATGAGAAACGCATCTGGCGAAGCTGGCCGATCTCTGGCTCAGGCCCCGGCCGGGAACAGATGTTGTCTGGATCAATAGTCTCCTCAATATCATCGCAGAGCAGGACCTGATCGACCGACAATTCATTGAAGAGCACACCGTTGGATATGAAGAGACGCTTCAGGCAGCGAGAGACTACACAGCCGACAAGGCTGAAGAGATCTCGGGAACTCCTAGAAGAGGGAGCGGATTTCAGGTATCTGCCTGGTCAGTTCGTGATGATCTCCGTCTTTGGACTGGGCGAATGTCCCATCTCCATAGCCTCATCTTTGCCACCTCCTTGCGAATCAATAATATGCTAAATAACGGCTGCGTCAAGATCCTTGAGAAGAGCCTTAATCACCTCCGGTCGGGCCTGACCGCTGATAGGAGCAAAAGCGCTCTTTTTGCGACCGCCGGCATCGAACCTCTTCAGTTCTCCGCGAAGCCATTCCTCATGAGTTATCAGGTCGAGGGATAACGCCTCCTGCGCGCTGCGACGCATGCGTCCGGCGAAAGCAACAGCTGCTTTTTCCTGGACACATGCGAAGATATGGACTGGGCTTATGAAAAAGAACGATCCGGCTTTCAATGGCTGCTCCAGTACAATACGCAGCATCTCCCTGCCTGCGCATTCATCCAGACTGCCTGCTCCCAGACCATAGAGGTCCACCTCCACTACAGCATAGCGGCTGCGAGGGGAGGCAATGGCGATGGATGCGAACGCTCGGCTGTGCATGCAGCACCATTCCCAATATTCCTTCAAGACCTTGCGCTTCTCCATCCAGACAACATGACGGGCCAGGACGGCCTCTTCCAGGGTGTTATGCGGCTTTAGCACAAATATAGTCAAATGCGGTCAAAGTAGGTGTAGCTTTTGGGCCGGAAGCGATTACCATGCGAATTCCAGGCAATACCTAAAAAGAATTTGTTTAGTTAATTATATATACTGTTATCAAGTATTTCATAGTAGGTTATTGAGGTAGAAGTATGAAGATAAAATTCATTTGCAAAAATTGTGGCTCAGTGAATGAAAAGGAGAAAGAGGTGCTTCTTAAACCTGAATACAGTTCAGAGGACTGGCTTTGCGATCTTCCTCTTGGTTTTGAATGGATCTTGCCGGTAGGAAAGATCACGCCGGTGGTCGGCAACCCCATTTATGTTTCCAGCATGGGAGGCAACCTCTCCCGAAGCGAGTACCTGGAGAGATACAATGTGGATCCAGAGATCGCCTACCAACTGATGCGCAAAGATAAGGGAAAGCCTCTGGCCAAGGCAATGGACCCGAGCAGAATACAGTCCTTGATGATGTCATCTCGCTTGCCGGATTTCGATGATTGGCCTGCTTAGGAAAGCCTTGAATACGTTGATTGCTTAAAAGAAATTAAGGCAAAGGTCGATAGCCCTTCTCTACTCCTGCATATGAAGACTTTTGCCTCCCTCCTATTCACCACTATTTTAAAAATACGGGTAATAATATGATCGGCATTGTCCAAAGCATGGCGCATAATATCTACCATCATATCTTCCATCCCATTCCCAGCCGTAGTAGTAGTAGCCGGGACGATAGCCATAGACAATTGGAGGCTGCCATCCGTCGTATACATTCCGAATGTTGATCCCATTTAAATAAGCTTCACATATCGGCCGTCCCAAAATATCACGTCCCAGCACCTCGAATTGCAGCTCTTTTCCTTTGAAAGATGCAAGATTTGCCAGAGGTTTGTCGAGGAGAATCTCGACCTTAGCCTGCAATCCATAAGTCCCGGATTGGGTAATTTCTACGGTAATGCTGTTGGGCTCTGTGACTTTCGCAACCGTTCCTGTAAAATCATATGCGGCGGCTGGAAGTACCAACAGAGGTAAAAAGAATAGCAAGATAAGTGCTATGCGGGCACTGATCTGCGATCTTGCAGTTTTGCGTTTCATAGTTGATATATTGTCTTCTCTTTAATCTTCAAGTTTATCCTATGATCTGAGTCCAGGCAACAACTTCTTCATGACCTCGGCAGCCACAACCACCAACAGACCGGCACCAAGAACCATCGCCCAGCTCTCAGACGTAAGAGGCCTGGTCAGGAAGATGGATTGCATGAACGGAATGTACACCACCGCCAGTATGGAGGTTATCGATCCGGCAATTCCTAAGAGAAGCGTCTTATTGCCCAAGGGATTCATACTGAATATGGACTCATCAAGAGAACGGCAGCTATAGGCGTTATATACCGTGAAGAAGCCCAGCCCCACAAAGGCCATAGTTCTGGCATAGCTCAGATCCTGTCCCATCTGCAGCGATGCCATGTACAGACCTAATGTGCCGGTCACGATCGCGGCTGCAATTCCCAGGGTATAAATCATCAGGCTCTTGGACGGCATGCTCTCTTTGGGATCGCGCGGTTTCTTGGTCATGATCTGGGCATGCGCCGGCTCCAGAGCAAGCCCTATGGCCGGAAACTCCTCAGCTACGACATTAATCCAGAGAATTTGCGCTGCCAGAAGGGGAATGGGAAAGCCCAGAACAACTGCCACAAAGATAGTAGCCAGCTCTGCAAAGCTGACGGCCAGAAGGTAGGTGGTTCCCTTTCTTATATTGTCATAGATCCTTCTGCCTTCCAATACCGCCCCGACGATGGTAGCGAAGTTATCATCGGCGATGACCATATCCGATGCTTCCTTGGTAACCTCGGTACCGGTCTTTCCCATGGCGATACCGATATCTGATGCCTTCAAAGCTGGTGCATCGTTTACACCGTCTCCAGTCATGGCTACGATATTGCCTTGATTCTTCAAAGCCTCGACGATGCGCACCTTGTGCTCGGCAGTGACACGGGCAAAAATCGAGACGTCATTGATGTGCATCTGCAGATCTTGCTCGCTCATCCTCTCCAGATCCGTCCCCTCGATGACCTCTCCATTGCCGATGTCCAGTTCCTTGCCGATGGCCCTGGCGGTAAGGCGGTGGTCTCCCGTGATCATGACCGTTCTGATGCCTGCCCTCTTGCTTACGGAAATGGCATCTTGTACCTCTTTTCTGGGTGGGTCCATCATGCCGGCCAGACCCACAAATATCAGATCCGATTCCACAAGATCCACATCTAAAGGATCACGGCTTTCCAGCGATTTGCCGGCAAATGCCAAGACCCTCAAGGCACCGCCTGCCATGCAGTCCGCTCTGGCCAGAATCATCTTCCTGTCTTCTTCCGTAAGGGGCGAGAGACCATCAGCACGTAGAATGCGGGTGCATCTGCCGAGGACCGCCTCCGGTGCCCCCTTCATGGACACAATCCGGCCCTCACCCTGCATCTCATCGACGGTTGTCATCCTCCGGCGATCGGAATCGAAGGGATACTCTGCAATCCGGGTGCTGCTCTTTCTGATACTCTCCAGAATGCCTGCCTTTTTGGCGGCAACAATTATCGCCCCTTCCGTTGGATCGCCTACGATGCGCCAGTTGCCGTTGGCCTTTTCGATATCAGCATTGTTTGAAAGCGTTCCAATCCTAAGCAGCCGGGCCAAATCCTCCTCCTGAGGATCGATGAGCCTGCCCTGCTCTGAAAAAGAGCCAACCGGTGTGTAGCCCGGTCCATCCACATAGATGGTCCGGAAGGTTTGAATCTCTCGCAGCGTCATCTCGCCGGTCGTAAGTGTACCGGTCTTATCGGTACAGATCACCGTAGTCGATCCCAGGGTTTCGACTGCAGGAAGCCTTCTGATTATGGCGTTCTTCTTGGCCATGGCCTGGGTTCCAAAAGCTAAAGCCAGAGTAACTATGAAAGGAAGAGCTTCAGGCACACCAGCTACGGCGAGAGCGATGGCCGCGATCAGGGAATCCATGATTGGCGAGCCCCGGCTGGCGTCCAGCACGAAGACAATTGCCGCAATGACAAATACCAGGATGGCCTGTCTCTTGGCCAGCTGTTCCAGCTTAATCTTGAGTGGCGGATCTGCTTGCCTCTGCTTGATCATGCCCGAGATTCGCCCCAGCTCAGTAGCAAGGCCGGTAGCTGTCACAACCGCCCTGCAATTGCCGTAGGAGACAATGGTCCCCATGAAGACCATATTCTTTCGGTCGGCAAGAGCCGCCTCTTCCGGCAGCTGCTCTCCATCTTTTTTGACGGGCAGCGATTCCCCGGTTAAAGAAGCCTCAATTACCTCTAGGGCGGTCTCCTCAACAATACGAGCGTCTGCCGGGACCTTATCGCCCGCTTCCAGAAAGACCATGTCTCCGGGAACAAGGTCCGAGGCGAGGATGGTGCTCATCTTGCCATCCCGCATGACATCCGCTTCAGGGGCCACCATATCTCGAAGCGCCTCCATGGCCCGTTCCGCTTTATATTCCTGGAAGAATCCAATGATGGCCACGAGAATTACTATACCCAAGATAACATAGGCATTGGTGCTCTCACCGGCGATATATGAGATCAGAGCGGCAAAGATGAGCACAATAACCATATAATCTTTAAATTTGCCAAGGAATATTTTCAAAGGCGATGGTTTGGAGGGGCTTTCCAATTGATTGGGACCGTACTCGGAGATTCTGCGGGCTGCATCATCAGAGCTAAGTCCCTTTTGCTCTGATTTCAGGCCGGAGAGAACCTCATCGATTGAAATTGAATGCCATTTCACGCGTCTAGCCTCACTTGTGAGATGATGGGAACTACGGCAATTGTAGAAATAGTTTTCGCAGACATTGATAGATAAAGATTTTATTCTTACAGTTATGATATCAACACATGAGACTCATCTGGCAAGATCTATTCCGGCTGCAACGTTGAGAATGCCCTTTACGGCCTGTCCACCAGCGCCCTGAAAGTAGCAATCTTCAAGGCCATATCCGAGGGCGAAGGCAGCATACGGGCAGTGGCCAATTACCTCCCGAAAGGAAGGTCTGCTGCGCCCACCGGAGACGAACGTCAGATCCTATTTGAGCTGGGCAGAGGCATTCTGGTAGTATCAGCTTGCTTTCCATTCAGGTTTACGTCTTGAATAGACGATTAATGGCACCAATGTAATGAAAGTGACACCGCCAAGCATGAATATCATGTACTGTAACGTTGATAAACCAGTGATGGTGATCTGGCTGGGGGGTATTAATGCCAGTATGAAGATAAATATCAGGGCAATCAATCCAAATCCAGATACTAACCACATTCCTTTTTTCCCACCTGGTATTTCAAAGGACCTCTTGACATCGGGCTGTGAATATCTCAATTTTATGGCTGCGGCATACATAAAAAAATACATCACAAGATAGACCAGTGACGTAAGAGAAAGCAGCATCCAGTAGGAGCCATTTACTCCACCGGGCAAAAGCGCATATACTGCTGCCCAGAAGGTAATCAATATCGCCTGCAGGATCATTATATTCACAGGTATCTGATTTTTATTTATCTTTTGGAGAATGGGAGGTAAGCTTCCTTCTTTCGCTGTTGACGCCAATCCACGGATGGGGCCCAAAATCCACGTTGAAGCCTCACCAATGGACCCTATTGCTATCATGAGTGCAATTACCGATACAAGCCAGCTGTGGGATCCAAGTATCATCTCAAATGCCTGCATTATGCCCGCCAGAAGGTTTAGATTCTCCATAGGCACAAGCATGGCCAACAAGAGGGCACCGACAATACTTGTCGCGGTCATGACCAACCCGACAATTAGAATAGCCAGGGGATAGTCTCTCCTGACATTTTTTATCTCCTTTGCATGGGTGGCAGTCATTTCAATTCCAAAAAAAAGGAAGACAAAAGTCAGTAGAAGCACCATGGAGTTGAGGTTAGTAAAATCAGGCATAAAATCGCTTAGATTTGGCGTGAGAGTTATCTGAACATGGTTGCCGGACATGATATATGATAAACCCCCGCCAATTAGGAGAATGGATGGAATGATCATTCCTATAATCAAAAAGGATGAACTGACAAGTGTATAAGCTTTCAGTCCCCTCAGATTAAATATCGTCAAGGCCCACCAGGTGACAACTATTATGATAAATTCGTAGAGTTTGCTGTTGGCCAGGGCAGGATTAAAAACATAGGATAGCGTAGCCGCAATGAAACTCAAAGCAGCAACAAATCCTATGGTCATCTGAAACCACTGTAGCCACACTGCAGTGAATCCCCACCTCTCGCCAAAGGCTTCCTTAACCCATACGTACACACCTCCCGCCTGTGGCCAGCCGGTGGCCAGTTCTGCCGATACCAAAGATGCGGGAATGAGATAGATGATAAATGCGATAAGAGAAAAGGTCACCAATTCCCAATGGAGTTCTGCTAGGGTAGGAAATTTGCGTATATTGTAAAGAGAAGCAAGTGTGACAAGTGCAAAGATCGGAAGACTCATTTTGAAGATATTATTTTTATCAGTGGCACACATGAAAAATCACTCAAAAATAGGGTTAATCCTCGTCCTGCATAATCAATTCCGGTTTCCATCCTGGCTTGCGAAGAGCGTGAATGATAATGGGAATTATGGTTATTAGGATAGTTCCGCCAAGCAGAAAGGTTACGTATTCTATAGAGGTTAAACTGCCTGATATCTCGCTGGGCGGAAACAGGGCTACGATAAACAGGAATGCCATGGCAATGAAGCCCCACCCACCTACCAACCATACGCCGGTTTTCCCGCCTGGAATTTTAAAAATACGTGGTACATCTGGCTTAGAATACCGAAGCTTGATCAAAGAAGCATACATTAAGAGATACATCACGATGTAAACTAACGTGGTCAGTGCGAACAAAATCCAAAATGAACTGTTGACTCCACCGGGCAGAAGTGCGTACACAGCGCCCCAGAACGTGACGATAACTGCCTGCAAGATCATCATGTTTACCGGCATTCCATTCTCATTCTCTTTTTGCAGGATCTTGGGCAGGTTGCCGTCTTTAGCGGTTATCAGAATGCCCCTAACCGGACCTACGATCCAAGAAGATGCCTGGCCGATTGCTCCTATGGTGATCATAAGCGCTATTATGGTAGTTATTATTCCCAGCCCGAATATTGCCTCAAATGCCTGCATTATGCCGGCCATGAGGTTTAAGGTAGAGGCAGGAATAATAAGTCCAACGACAATGGAACCAACAACACTTACTACAGTCAGGACTATGCCCACAAGAAGAATGCCCAGTGGATAATTGCGGCCTACGTCTTTTATCTCCTTTGCGTGAACTGCAGTCATTTCCACACCAATGAAGAGAAATACGAAGGTTATCAGAAGCGCGATGTTGTTAATGTCCATGAGATTGGGAAAAAGATCGCTAAAGGTAGGGTGCAAGGTGAACTGGAGAGGATGCGTCCCAGAAAATATGCGCCAAAGGCCGCCGATTATTAAAATGGCTGCCGGGATCAATACGCCGATCGATACAAAAACGGTTGATATCCTGGCATATGTTTTAAGTCCTCTGAAGTTGAGGAATGTGAAAATCCACCACACAGCAGCAATGACCAGAAATTCATACAATTTATTATTGGATAGAGCAGGGTTAATAGCATAAGCGAACGTTGCCGCGACAAACGTCAAGACTCCTATAAATCCTATGGTCATCTGGAACCACTGCAACCAGACGGCTGTAAATCCCCACCTCTGACCAAAAGCTTCCTTAACCCATACATAGACGCCGCCCGTTTGTGGCCAACCAGTAGCCATTTCTGCCGAAGCCAGAGAAACAGGAATAAGATAGAGTATGATAGCCGCCATCGAATAGGCAATCAACTGCCATTGCACCAATCCCATTGTCGGAAAATTCCGAATACCCATTAGAGCCGCAAGCGTAACAAAAAAAAATCCCGTAAGGCCCATTTTATACATAGTCTTTCGTTATTAGAACTATACCTATTTATGACTTATGTAGTTTCAGCTTTGATAAATGACTGCGATACCAATAAGTAAGTATTTATCAAGCTCCAACATTAAATCGACATAAAAATTTAAGGATATCCTATATCGAAATATTATCTCAGATCAGTCTTTGTATAGGGAGACGAATAACTCTACCCATAACGAATGGAGAAATCCATGATTGGCTGCGATTAGCTCTTGCGGCAGCGCACACGGAGGCGAGCGTGCGGGAGGGCGGACGGCATTTGTACAAGGATTAACCATTAATAAGGTCACAAAGGCAGAAATAGGATCGGTGTTTTTCCGAAAGCCATATCAGCTTATGAATGGCCAGTATTTTCTCGGAAGTGAAGACCATAATCACCATAATTGCGTTAGTTGGCATTATTACTACTAGCATTCGGTGACTATCGACCCCTCGCCCACCTGTGGGTGCATGCGCCGGCATGCGGGCACGTGCCTGGAGCAGGGAGGCCATTCGTCTGCTGAAATTCGGGGCGCATGGGAAGGGCGCTGTCGGGCCACTATTGGGAGGAAAGCTGCAGGTCTGCTGACGGGCAGAGGACATCGCAGTCCTACCTTGGATCTCATTGGTGAGAGGAAAGGCGGGAACTTCCACCTATCCCCTCCTAACCTGCAAAAAAGCATTCGATTTTTTTAGTAAGTGCTCAACTCTCCCCTAAACAGCATCTGCTGCAGCTTGGGAATATTTGCCAGCCAGTCATCCAAAATCTCCGAAGCCCCAGCCTCCAGTTTCTTCATGTCCACGCCATCTTTGGGCACAATCTGCACGCTGGCGATATGCGGCTCATCGATGGGCTTGCCGATCTGCGAGAGAATCTTGATATAGACCTCTTCAATGCCCTGCACCTCGGCTGCGATCTGCCGGGCCGCTTCCGTCGAGAGCAGGTTGTAGATCTTGCCCACATGGTTGATGGGATTCTTGCCGCAAGTGGCTTCCAGACTCATAGGTCGATTGGGTGTGATCATTCCATTGGCCCGGTTGCCCCGGCCCACAGCTCCATCGTCTCCCATCTCGGCGGATGTTCCGGTGACGGTGATGTAGACCGAACCCTGGTCGATGTTGTCTGCCACATTCATCTGGGCGTTGACCTTTCGCGGAGTGAATTGCTTGGCGTACTCAATTACGTGATTGACAATGGCGTTCTTGGCCTCCACATACTCTTTGAGGCTGGCCACATGCCTATCAATCATGGCGCAGGCGATGGTCAGGTTAATCACATCCCCCTGGCGCATGCCCATGACCTTTATGTCCTCGCCGATGGCCGGAACACTCTTCTTGAGCCTCATCAGCTCACGCTCGGTATTGAAGACTATGTTCTCCGTCTCAGAGAGAGGCGCATACCCCACGCCGAAAGATGTGTCATTGGCGGAAGGAACCTTGCGGCTGAAGACATCCCGCAGATCTGAGGAGCCCATGCCGATCTTAGCATCAAGGATGACGTGATTGTTGACATCCAGATTGGAGAGCGACTCGCCCAAGAGCTTTCTGCCGGCCTTGATAGCGATGGTATCAACCGGAATCTCAACATCCTTGAAGACCCTGGTAGCGCGGCCCGTAAGAAGGATATAAAGAGGACATATGACCTCGCCGCCTCCGAAAGCTGGCTTAGACCGGCCCGCCACAATTTGCGTCTTGTCGGTGTTGTGATGCAGCACTGCTCCAAATCTATCAAGGTATTCCTGGCAAAGGGCCCGGCTGATGGACTCTGCGAGGCCATCCGCCACACTATCCGGGTGTCCAATGCCCTTGCGCTCTACCAGCTCTATCTCCTGCTGCTCCAATGGTCTTTGATTGAGGCGTTCAACCTTGATATTTCTCTTCATGACCTTTCCTCGATATTCCTCGATTATAAATTGCAATATCTTATTAAGTCTTTGCACCTGGGCTTTACACGTTACTGGATAAGTCCCACGCGCCACTTGAGCATCCTATCCTCTACCACATAACGGAAGGTGCGATCGATGGCCAGGCCCAGCAGACCCAGCACAATCATGTACATAAATACCTCATCCATGCGGTAATGGCCGTAAGAGTCCCAGATCTTGAAGCCGAGACCATTCTTGCTTACCCCGAACATCTCAGCGGCCACAAGACACATCCAGGCAATTCCCATGGCGATCCTTATGCCGGCTGCAATGGAAGGCAGAGCATAAGGCAGAGCCACATACCTTATCAGGTCAAGATCCTTCGTTGCGCCCAAAACCTTTGCTGATTCGACATACACCCTGGGCAGGCTCTTGAAGCCCACATAGGTGTTGATCAATATGGGAAAGACAGCTCCTATGAAGATAATAAAACCTGCGGCGACGTTGGTTATACCAAACCAGATGATGGCAAATGGAATCCAGGCTAGCGGCGGAATGGGCCGCAAGATTTCCACAATTGGGTCCAAGATATTGTCAAGAAACTTGAACCACCCCATGATCATTCCCACGGGCAGAGCAATTATTAAACCTCCTGCCATGCCGATGGCAAAATGAAGAGAGCTTACCGGCAGATCCTCGGTTAAAATCGACCACCAGTTATCCAGAAAAGCAGCAATCACCTGCAAAAAGCTGGGTAGAGTCAATTGGTCGTTGACAAGAAAGGCAGCCAACTGCCAGATTGCTATCAATCCCAAAATGGAGAGGGCAGAAATGCCCTGATTTCTCAGGACATTCATGGTCCTACTGACTTTCCTTCGCACCTTTTACCCTCTCATAGAGGCTGGTATCAAAGAGGTCCTTCTCAGTCAGCTCCCTCTTGGTATACTTCATCTCGTAGTCGACCTTTGCATACTCGACAGTCGAAGGCACCTGAAGGTGCGGATCGCTGACCCACTTGCCATCCCAGTTCTTAACAGAATACTCTATCTCTGTGAGGTTTGCTTTGGTTTTTTTGGCATATATCGAAGCTGCCTCCTCGGGATGAGCATTAATGTAGTCGGTTGCCTTGATATGAGTCCTTATGATCTGCTCTACTAATTCAGGCTGCTCTTTGATGAGCTTATCCGTAACCACCAGGCTGCAACAGGCATGGTTCGGCCACATCTCGCCAGAGGCTACTACGTGTTTGCCTTTGCCTTTCAGCTCAATTATGGATGGCGATGGTTGCGGCAGGAAGACACCATCGATCTTGCCTGCGGACAGAGCACTGGTAGCAGGTCCCGGGTCCATGGCTTTGATGTCGACCTTAGTGACATCCACCCCATTTTCCATAAGCCATTTCTTCATGACAGTGTCTTGAATAGATCCGGGCGGGAATGTGCCGACTGAAAGGCCGGCCAATGACGCAGGTCCATTATAGACCAGATCCGGCCTGATGACCAAATCCGAGCCATTGATATTGACGGCCGCTACGATCTTGGCCGGCAGTCCTGCAGATATGGCGGAAATGGGCGGAGCAGTTCCCACATAAGCTATATCCAGCTCTCCGGCGACCATAGCTTGCATCTCCGGAACACCAGTGGGGAACTCAAACTCCTTGATCTCGGTTATGCCGAAGGGCAGCAAATCTTCGGCCCACCAGCCTTTCTCGGAAGCGACCATCTCTGCAATCTGATGGGTGCTGGGCTGATAGCCTATGCGCAAGGTAGAAATCTTGCCGGGCATCTTCTCTTGGAGAGAGACATTCTCCTTTTGGGTACCATTGGAGACGGCCTCTTTATTCTCAGGAGATGAGATGCAGCCCAGCGACATCACTACCACAGCCGCCAGGACGGCCATAATTATGAATTTATTCAAATGCAACCACCTGAGTTATCGACTTTGCCAGACCCCAGCGAACGATCGGTATAAAGCAGTTTCCAGCCGCCCGGTATTATCTTCACATAATGGATAATAATCAGAAATAATCCCACAATAGTATCAATAGAATGGAAAACTGGGCGAAAAGAGTTTCTAGAAACAGTCTGATATGAAATGTGACTTGAAAAACCTGGTATCAACGCAATAGCGCTAAACGATGGCGCTATAGCATAGGCAGCGTGCCGGCAATGGTTGGATCTTATTTAGAAATAGTGGGCAAGGTTGAGAACAAAGAGGCCGTGGTCATGACGGCTCAGGAGGTCGCGGATCTTGTGCAGGCCGGCGAATCATCCCGGCTGTGCGAGGTTGACGTTGTCACCACTGCCACCCGTGCGGTGATGAGCGGCACCTACGCAGTTCTCTCTTTTCCTGTGGCGAAGCCTGCATCGTTTCTTCGAGCCGGAAGAGCTTGGATTAACGGCATTGTCGCACAGGTTGGCCCCTGCCCTAATGAGAACCTGGGCGTCTTGGATTTGATAGTTATGGGAACGGCCCACAGCCGCAGCCGGCCCAATTACGGAGGAGGCCATCTCTTTCGAGATCTTGTGGAGAGAAAGAAAGTTAAGGTCGAGGTGGAGACCGATGATAGACGCAGCCTAGAGGCCGAGATCGGGCTGGATGAGATGCCCCATGCCAGGCTCTTTGGATCGCGCCATGCCTTCAAGAACTACTCGGCCTTTGTCAATGCGGGAGCGGAGCCGATTAACACCATTTTTCACTCGCGCGGCTTTGCCCCCCACTGTAAGGAGGCGACATTCTCCGGCTGTGGGCAGATCAATCCCCTAAAAAACGATCCTTTTTTGGAGAGCATGGGGGTGGGAACGCGCATCCTCATGAACGGCGCAGAGGGCTTTGTCCTTGGCACAGGCACCCGCAGCAGCAAAGAACGGCCCAATCTGTCCGGCTTTGCCGATATGCACCAGATGGATGCTGAGCAGATGGGCGGCTTTGTCACCTCAGCCGGACCGGAGTGCATTTGCTCCTGGGCTGTGCCCATTCCCGTTATCAGCAAGACGATTTTGGAGGAGATTGCCCGGCCCGACCGGGGCATTGTTCTGCCCGTAAACGACGTCAAGAGCAGGACGGTCATCGGTCAGGCCAATTACGGTGATGTCTGGACCGATGTGGATTTGGTGGTGGAGTTTGCTGCCGAAAAATGCTCGGGCTGCACTCCCTGCCTGGTGGAAGAGGCGTGCCCCATGCATGCGATAGAGTGCGACGCAGACGGAGTCCGGCGCAGCGAGGCGTTATGCTTTCATTGCGGCCTGTGCGCCACAGTGTGCCCATCTGCGGTCTTTTCGTGTCGCATGGGGGCCATCCGGCTACGGACCGCAGCAGGCATCGCCAGGATCGTACCGGTGGTGCTGCGCCAATCGGACCGGCTGCGGGCAGAAAGGCTGGCGGAGGATCTGAAGAGACGCATTCTGGAAGGCACTTTTAAGATGACGGAGCCGGTCGAGTGCATATAACAAGTCTCTTAAGAAAATGCATGCGATCGGAGTGTCTTCTTCGCGCCGATCAAGGCTTCGCGTGAGATTCTACAGTGTCCGGTTTCACGCGAAGGCGCGAAGCCGCGAAGTCCAGATGAACCTATCGATGATCTCCTCAGGTGAGAGGCCGATGATGGGGACAGGGGCGTTGCCCTCCTCGACCTTTACTACTATTACTGTATCATGACTTTGCAAGGCCGGAGTCAGGGTCCCGGCCCGCTCAACCAGGCTAACCTTCTTGACCCCGGCTGCCTTCGCCAGAACGGAGAGGTCAGTGCCCAAATGGGTGCACGTAGGCTGCGAGCCGGTGGAACCGTAGCAGCAGTTGTCCAAAATCACCAGCTGATAATTCTCTGGCGCATAATGGGCAATGGTGGCCAGCGTCCCCAGGTTCATGAGCACCGAGCCGTCCCCATCCAGGACCATCACCCGTCTCTCCGGACGAGCCAGGGCCAGGCCCAGGCCGATGGAGGAGGCCAGCCCCATGGAGCCGAGCATGTAGAAGTTTTCCGGGCGATCTCTAACTGAGAAGAGCTCCCTGCTTGGAAAACCGATGTTAGAGATCAGCAGGGCCTTCTGGGCAGCAGCCGCCTCTGCCGCCAGGGATATGGCCTCAATGCGCTTCATTTATTCCTCCAATACTCCAAATCCAGGAGAACTGCCACGGGCCTGCGGGCCGCAGCGGCCTGGCTCCAGGCCGCTGCCACCGTCTCCTCCGCTTGCGCGGGCAGGGGTTGGAAATGCAAAATACCCATGGCGTCGAGCAGGGGTACGGTGAGCCGGCCCATGGGTACCTGACCGATAATCGGTTCGCCCACGCCGCCGCGATGGCTGATGACCATGAGCAGAGGAATGCCGTAGAGCATGTCCAGGGACGCAAGGGCGTTGATGCAGTTTCCCAGGCCCGAGTTTTGCATGAGCAGCGCGGGCCTGCGGCCGCCCATCCAGGCTCCGGCGCAAATTCCCGCGCCCTCCTCCTCGCGAGTGACGGGCAGGTGGATGATATCCGGGTCGCCGTTAACCAGAGCGAGCAGCTCCTGCAGGTTTACACAGGGCACCGATGTGGCGAAGTTGATGCCGACGCGCTTCATCCCCTGATAGACGGCGAGGCTGGGATTCATTTGTAATACCTTCATCCTGCCAGGCCAAAAAACCTTCTGCAAGACATTTTTATGAGTTGTCCGGTATTTTATAACTTAATGAGAAAATTTAAATCCTGAAAATAACTCAGTACTTAAAATAGGTACATTGAAAAATTTATTTAGGGTGATATGAATGTCGTTTACTCTGATCAAAGGCACCTTCCACGTACAGGGCTACAGTCCTGATGGCGATTCCATCCGGTTCAAGGCCAAAGACGCGACTCTCTGGAAGAAACTCTCCGGCCCGGCTGTGGAACTGAATGCTCGCGGGCACGCACAGCTGCGCATCGAAGCCGTCGACGCTCTGGAGACACACTACCAGGGCGTATGCCAGCCGCCGCGGCCTGCGCGCGCAGCCACCAGCTACCTTCTCTCCCAACTGGGAATTGATGAAGTCGTCTGGAATGAGTCACACAGCACAGTGATCAAGGCCCAGGATGCGACTGTGGGGTACATCCTCTCTCGCAGCACAGAGAGCAATCGCCGCCCGGTAGCCTTCGTCTTCTCCGGTGAAACGGAAGAGAAAGACGGCGCCGAGATCACACTCAATGAGACGATACTCAAAGAGAGCTACAACTACCGGCTCCTCGCCCAGGGCCTGGCCTATCCCATGTACTACAACGGCCTCTTCTCTGATCTACGCCTTCCATTGACAACAGCTGTTACTTCCGCCCGAGCGGAAGGGAAGGGACTGTGGCCATACGATCGGACTACAAAAGGGTTCTCCGTATCCAGCCTGAAGACGATTACGGAAGAGGTGGCTATCCTGCCCAAGCTCTTCCGCCGCATTGTGGATTACATGGGTGCCGGTGGGAGGATCGATGGCTTTAAAGAGCATCTCCAGAAAGGGTGCGAGCCATTAGTTCGGATACAACAGGTCCACTTCACGAGGCTCGATGCCATCGTTGATATGCGGGGAGAAAAGGTGAGGCTGGCAGAATTGCCCGAGAATCTGATATTCATGGACAAGGTGCTCTGCAAGAAGAGCTGACTTGCCACAATTATTATATTCATTCGAGAAGTCAATGATACTTATATGAACAAAGTTATTTCTGCCATAATATGGATACCTTTGGCTGTGCTATGTGCATTTGCTCAGCCCCAAGATGATTCAATAGACCAACTGCTCAGCAACGGTGATGAGCTTCTCGAACACGCACTCAATATCACCCAAAATGAAACTGATAAAGAGTTCGTTCTCCAAGAAGCACTCAAATCCTATGATATGGCCATCCAGAGAGATAATCGGTCTGATCTGGCTTGGTATCGGAAAGGAAACGCTCTCATCGAGCTAGGCCGTTTCGATGAAGCTTTTCTGTGCTTTAATAAAACCATAGAGATTAATCCGGGATATGCAGATGCATGGCGCCAGATAGGTAAATACCTGACCGTTATGGGCAGATATGAAGAGGCTATTGATGCTTATAATAAATCTGTAACACTAGACCCACAATTGGTTGACGCATGGTACATGATGGCTGGCACTTTTGCTGAGTTGGGTCGATTCGAGGAAGCAGTGAGAAGCTATAATATGACTCTTAAAATCGACCCAACGCTATCAAAAGCCTGGCTGGAAAAGAGCAGCGCACTTAAGGCACTTGGCCAGAGGGAAGAGGCGAACGATACGCTGGCAAAAGCCATTGAGCTATATGATGACACCCTGAAATCAAATCCTGACGACACATCCGCACTGTTTGGCAAAGGTGCAGCTCTCTACAGCAAGGGCAATTATAATGAATCGATCCAATACTTCGATCATGCAAGTGAGGTCTCTCCAGGAAACTACCGGCCATGGTATTACAAGGGATTATCTTTAAAAGCGCTAGGTCTCGAATCTGATGCAGATGTTGCCTTTGCCCAGGCGAGAGAGCTAGGAGGGCCTTTCTAAAGTTTAACTATTTATCTCAAGAAAACCTATACCATTTCATGCCCATCCTCCGCGAAGATAAGGACCTGAAAGAGGCCCTGACAAGCTGCCGCACCATCTGCGTGGTCGGCATCTCCCCCGATCCCTACAAGCCCAGCTACTTCGTCTCCGATGTCCTGCAAAGCCGCGGCTTCAAGCTCTATCTGGTCAACCCCAATTATGCCGGTCGGACCATTCTTGGCGAGAAGGTCTACGCTTGCATGGAGGACATACCGGATGAGATCGATATTGTGGATGTGTTCCGCAGACCCTCTGTGGTGCCGGCTCTGGTGGAAGAGGCCAAACAGAAAGGCTTCAAGGTCTTCTGGATGCAGCCGGGAACTGAGAGCCCGGAGGCCATAAAGAAGCTTGATGAAGAAGGATACAAAGTAGTAGCAGGAAGATGCGCCAAGATAGAATCCGGCAGATTGCTATAAAATATTCTGGCCAGATTTAATTTAATCAAATTTTTATCATAAATCTATAATTCTCTGCTGCCAAGACCTTGTTTAATATCGTCTCCAGAGATCGACAGAGCTTCTCGCGGCGCTGATGGTCAGTGTTGATATCCGGCTGGTGGAAGATATAAACCAGGGCAGTACTGAGAAACTCAACCGTCTCGGTGGGATTTTCGATACGCAAGCGACCCTTTGCATTTCCTTTGATAACCAGATCGGATAGAATGGGAACTATTCGCTCTACAGTCGCCTTTTCCAGCTTGGCATGCATTACCGCATTTATGTCTTGATGGAGAAAGTCAATGAAGTCATTGCGCTGGGATACGAACCCAAGAATTCCATTAATAGCGGCATTGAGCCTGATCACCTCATCGATCCCATCATCTTGAGTGAGCTCTATAACATTCTGCTCCAAGACGGCAATGCTCTTCTCCACAACCGCCTCCAATATATCCTCTTTGGAGCGGAAGTAGTAGTAGAGAGTTCCCTGAGCAATATTAAGCTCTTTGACAATGTCGCTGATTGCGGTATGCTCATATCCCCTTTCCATGAAGAGACGCTCAGCAGTATCGATCAATTCGCGTCTTCGCTCTTCCGGGTCTTTGCTAATCCGTTTCATATTCACGGTACGCTATCCACTCCCGACTATTCGCCTTCAGCTCTTGCTGGCACTACTAGAACCGGAATGTGGGCGTGGCGCACCACCTTCTCGGCAACGCTTCCCAGCAGGAACTTTGTAAGACCGCTCTTTCCAATTGTGCCGAGCACAATCAGGTCGAATCCCTTGTCGCGGCAAAGCTTGAGCAGCTCCTCTCCAGGATCGCCTTCCGCAACCGCTCTTTCATAAGCCACCCCTGCATCACGGGCCTTATCCCCAATTTCCTCCAATGCCTCACTGCCTTCCTTGAACATGAGTTCCATCAGATTGTCTTTAATTCCGGGCATTGCCGCATAGCCGGGAAGCTGAGCCAGTCTATGCACATCTACAACGTAGACTGCCGCCACCACTGCTCCCGCTCTCTTCCCGATGGAAATGGCCATATCCGCAGCTCGCATGCTCGTCCCGGACCCATCGGTGGCTATCAATATCTTCTTTTGCATAATAATCAAACCTCGCAAATATTCTGTTTGAGGTCTTTTTTCTCTTGCTCACTGAGCAGGCAGCCGCAAGAGCCATCTTTGGCCATGGCGCAATTGCAGGGCTCGATATGAATAGTTACTGTAGTCCCGGGATAGTGCTGTTTGATAGAGCAGGTTATCATTTCAGCAATGCGATGTGATTCGTCCACCGACATTGATGCATCGACTCTTATGTGAAACTCCACGAAGCGATTGGCACCAGCTTTTCGGGTACGCAGCCGATGAAAACCCCGAATGGTGGGAGCGAACACACTTATGTGCCTTCGCACATCGTCCAACTCTTCGGGAGGAAGGCCCACATCCACCAGGTCGCGAGCAGATTCAACTGTCAGATGATAGGCAGCTCTTATGATCAGCAGAGCAACTCCAATGGCAGCCATTGGATCCACCCATCGCAGATCAGCTCCCGGAAAAATGAGACCGCCTGCAAAGATGACAGCCAGGCCGCAGAAAACACCAAGCGAAGTGTATACATCGGTTCGCAGATGCCATGCGTCCGCCATCAGTGCAATGGAGTCCGTCTCCTTACCAACTTTAAAAAGATTATTAGAAACTATGATATTCGCCATGACGGAAATCAACATTACGGCAACGCCAAGCCATGCATCATCCATTGGCTGTGGATTTCTCAGCTTTTTTACTGCCTCAAAGATGATCCAACCTGCCGCCAGAAAGATGAGCAAAGCTTCAACCGTTCCGGAGATATTCTCAACCTTGCCATGCCCAAAGGGATGATCCTCGTCTGCCGGTTTGCCGGATTTTTTCACGGCAAACAAGGCAATGATAGCCGCCAGCAGGTCAACTCCCGAATGGATGGCCTCAGATATCACAGAGACCGATCCGATCATCGTTCCTACAACAAGTTTGAGAATCACAAGACTGGAATTCGAGATAACGGAAAGCAAAGCCACGTTTGACTTTCGCCTATTTTTTTCTGCATCATTGATTTCCATATTTCATTTCTCTTACAGTATGACTGACCGTCAGTCATCATATTAGTATATAATGGTTATGCTATAGGCAATGGGCCAGGGATTGAGACAAAAAGTATTGGTGAGGGCCTAATCAATTTCTTCGCCGCAATAAGCCAAATGCGGCTAACGTGGCCAAAATACCCAAAGCCGCTTCAAAACCAGGTTGCTTTTGAATCTGTTCGCTTACCTGCTTCTTCAGTTCTTCTGCTGCCTTCTGTTGAAGCTGTTCGGAACTCAGGTTCCGGCTTATCTGGGTGATTTTTGCTGTTGCCTGCGCCGTAAGATTGTCTTTGGTGGCATTAAGATCCTGAGCGATATGCTCTTGGGTTAGATTTCCTTCTAGTGCATGCTCTACAGCCTTCTGCTGTATCTGTTGTCCTGCGGCATTGACCTGTTCCTGGAGCGAACTGGCAGCTGCCTCAAGGGGATTTTGTGCCGCTGCATTTGAGATCATTGCAAAAAGGCCGGCCATGAGAATCAAATGTAATATCTTCATATCTCTTATCACCAATTTTCTAATTTTTTTCAATACCCGCCGAATAACCATTGTTAACCTAAAAGGATTTCGCTTCATGTTTGTTACTAACAAAAATATTCGCATTAGCAAAAGCTAAATAGCCAGGCCGGCAGTACCTCATTCGATGTTCTCCGGCTGGGATGAATACAACCTCATTAACAAGCAACTCGCCGAACTGGTGAAAAGCCTGCCAGATTCTCCCCTGGGAGAGATAATCAGCTATGTGCTCTCCTCTTCAGGAAAAAGAGTTCGGCCCCTTATCCTAGTATTCTCCGCACAGGCCATGGGCAAGAGCGCAGAATCAGCCCTGAATGCGGCTACAGCCATTGAGCTGGTTCATGCCGCCTCCCTGGTGCATGACGATATTCTCGACCAGGGATTAGAGAGAAGAGGATCACAAAGCGCATTGCAGCGTTTTGGCCCGGAAGCCTCTCTCCTCGCAGGAGACTGGCTCATATCTCGATCTATAGAGTTGATATCTCATTACAGCCAGCCGGTTATAAGCACCTTTGCCTCGGCCTGCATGAATATGTCGGAAGGAGAACTGATGGATTTATCTTACGCCTCTTCCCAGGACGAATACTACCAATGCATCTCTAAGAAGACCGGATCTCTTTTTTCCGCATCCGCCAAGATGGGTGGACTCATCGCCGGAGCTGATGAGAATGATGTAGCCAGGTTGGAGAGTTATGGGATGCACCTGGGCCTGAGCTATCAGGTACTCGATGACCTGGAGGAATTCCTGGGACTGGATCAGGGAAAATCATCAAAAAATATTTCAGTTACACTCCCCATAATCTACAGTAAGCAGTATCCAGAGGATGTAGCGAGGCAAATGTGCATTAAGGTCATTGATGACCACAGCAGCCTCGCAAAGAAAGAGCTCTTTCTCTCAACAGGACAGGGTGAGATGTTATCTCGCCTGGAGAGCATCGTAGACGAGATGACGCACCGGGGACTAGAGAGATGCAGATTGCAAAAAAGCCTCTGCTGAGGATAGAGGCATTCCCGGAAGAAAGAGGCATCCGACTTGTTGCCGGAGGTGCGCTCGCGCCTTTCGCCCGACCGGTCATGGACAGAATCAATAAGATCTTCATTGATGAGAAGCCCATAAGCTGCGGCCCGGACAGGTTCATTTTCTCCACCTGGATTCCGCCGGCACCAAGTGAGGCATTCGACCGCATGCTCTCTGCCCAGGTGGCTGCCTTAACCCGTCGACCTGTGCCAGATCAGTTTTCCATAGCAGTCATGAGAGCCTGCCCCAATGACTGCATTCATTGCAGCGCTCCATCCCGCCAGGGAGAGATACTGGAAAGCATTGTCGTAAAGGATGCCATATCCCAGGCCATGGATATGGGCTCATACCTCATAACCTTTGACGGGGGCGAGCCCATGCTGAGAAAAGATCTGCCGGATCTGGTCTCCTCTGTGGATGGCCGGGCTATTGCCACAACATTCACTAGCGGCTATCATCTCACTGCCGAGATGGCGAAGCAGCTCAAGCAAGCCGGGCTTTATGCCGTACGAATCAGCATCGATAGCCCCTTCGAAAAAGAGCATGACCGGGTGCGGGGCCGCGCCGGTGCCTTCGGCGATGCGCTCGATGGAGTAAAAAATGCACTGCAAGCCGGGCTTCTGGTGGATCTCTTCATGGTGACCTCTCCCCACAACATCGACCATTTAGAAGACGCATTTTCGCTGGCCGCGAATCTTGGGGTGCACGAGCTCTCCTTTTACGAGATTGTAGCTGTGGGCCGCTGGGCATCGCATGAGGATGAAGTGCTGACAAATAATGATGTCCTGCGCCTGGAGCGCTTCCATAAGGAGAAGAACCGAGCCCCTGGCCCCAGGGTCACAGCTTTGCCCTACCTGCTCAGCCCGGAGATGTTCGGATGCTTTGCCGGGCGGAGATGGATCCATGTAGATGGAGCAGGCGAGGCCCTGCCCTGCGCTTACATGCCGCTATCCTTTGGGAATATTAAAGAGAAAAGTCTGAAGGAGATCTGGAAGGAGATGACTCACTACTCATGGTTCAAAGGACGGTGCTCCTGTCAGATGAGGGATTTAAAATTCCGAGAGGCACATCGCGGCAAGATTATGTGAAGTCAAGAAGTCACCGATTTTGCCTCCATGTGGACAACCTTGGACAACCCGGATCGTTTGCAAAAACTTCTTTCCGGCAGCAGGGGCATATGCAATGCCCAATTTTGTATTCTGTGACTTTGCGAAAATATTGCTTAATTTTTCTCCACTCGTCCTCCTTCTCCATCCAGATCCCCTCCTCTACCACTTCTCCGATCACAGTCAGCTCGTCCATCCGCCGAGCATAATCTCCTCGCTCCGGCACTGCTAAATCCAGAATTTTAACGATGATATTACACGCAAGTGTCTATTAATATTAGGAAATGCATCTTAGGGTCAGGAGTACTACAATGAGACTTAGAGTAATCAGCGCCAGAAATGAAATCCCCAATTTGAACCCAAATGAGAAGACAGTTCACCTGGCTTTTCGGGCCAGTAATGTAGATTTCCTTAACCTGATGCAAAGATGCCCCAGGCTGAGAATGATTCAGGTCCCTCCATCCTACCGCAAGACCATGTCCAATGCCATCCAGGTCTTCCTGGAGATGCAGGGCGTTGATATGCTGGAAGGCGACGTATGGGGCCACAGAAAAGACCTGGACGAGTACTTCACCGTGGAGGATGCTACCCTGGAGGAGATTCGCGCCCTTGCTGCCGGCGGGGCATCTGCTGACGAGGTGGCCGATCAGATTCAAAGAAAGGCCAGGATCGGTTCGGAACTGATCAAGTACATCGCCAAGACAAAGTCTACCGCCTGAGCCCGCACGCTGTGCTCGGCTTCAGCTACCCCTCACCTATCATTTTTGATCGATTTTCCAGTCTGGAATTTTTCCGTCTCCGGGCAAGAGGCCCCATGAAAATGGTTCGGATAATTCAGACGCTGTGTTAGATTCCAGCGATTCTGCCTGCCTTGCAAGCCCGGCTTATTAAAGTCGAGCTTCTGGCAGGGTCAGACCATCACCTCGCGGTGATTGGCTCCTTCCAAGAGGACGCTGTGGATTTGGTGCTGGCCCTGCCCGGGACTTGAAGCGAAAGACTTATATCTCGGTAATTGACGTATAGTATATTGGCGAAAGTCGATGGCCAAATATCCCTCCTACATCCAAAAGACTTTCTCCTCCCTCCTTCATATCCATCTTTCAGGAACCTTAAATTTCCTCCAGCTTTTCTATGCCGATCTTCTTTACAGTAGGCTTCCAGATCTTTTTGGGCATCCAGGCAGGGGCCTTCTTCGGTCTCTTTATCAGTTTTCTCTCTCCCTGGAATACATGAACCTTTTTGGTTCCCCGCTCTCTGAGCCTTATATCTGTGAATCCTCTAGTAGCTGCCTTTAGGGCTGCTTGCCGAGGGGCCGTTCCTGCAAAGACGCTAGTCTCATTGCCCTCGGCGTCCCTGAGTGCGAAATTTCTCTTCTCAGCCATGATTGGTTCACCTTCACGATATGAAACGCTAGTTGTAATATGATATAATATTAAGTTTTCTACTATTAGTATTATCAATTGAGATATGAGCTTAGAGAAGTAAATTCCAGGGCTATTCGGCAAAATTCGGTTTCCATAAAAAAGGGGTTGAAGGCAGTTGTTCCTGCCCACCTCATTACTTTTTTATCCACGATCACAGATTAGTAGAGATCTCTATCCTATCGCTCCGGGAAAAAGAAGGCCCCATTCTTCGTAACGTCATAGCCCAAGCCCATCATATTTACATACTCCTGATGAGCGGCCTGCGGATCCAGATCTGCAAATCGATCCGGGTAGAACCATTTGGCCAGGAGCATGAGGGCGGAAGGATAGTTGGGAGTCACAGCATAGTCGTTGGTAATTATATATACCCTGTCGCTGCGAACCGCCGAGATATTATCAAATCCCGGAAGGGCTTTTATATCCCCCACATACTTCTGCAGAAGGCTACTGTTCTCGTTCTCATAAGGCCTGATACCGTTGCCCATGGCCCGGCCCACGATAACCTCCGGATCTTGAGAGAGAACCCATTCAGTCTCTATCTCGCCATATTCCATGGGTGTGTCCTCATATCCGGGGAGATGGCCCGCCGCGATATTTACTCCTCCTGCCATCTCCACCAGCTTGTGAGCAGCATGTCCCGTTCCAATAGCTGTACGGGAGACCAGTGGCTTATCACCCTCGGGAGAACTCTCCAGGTAGACTTTTACTCGATTATCCTGGGCAATATCGCCGATCCTTTCTTCAACCAGGGTGAGGCAACGATCGTGCCACTCTAAATACTCATTCGCCTTCTCCCTCGCCCCCAGAAGGATTCCCAGCAGCTTCACTTTCTCTCGCATGGCATTGGGCCCAAGGCCGCTGCACTCGCAATCAAATCGGAGCACCTTAACCTCAGTTGGAAGCTTGGCATCCAGGGACTCCTCAGTTGGGTAAAAGGTATAGGCCATAATTGCATCGGGCTTGCTCTTTAAGATGGCCTCCACATCAGGCTCGCCTCCATTGCCAATGTTCTGGTCCTGGCTCATCTCAGGAAATCTATTGGGCTGCTGGGCAAATGTATCCCGCACGCCCACCACCTTGTCCTGCACTCCCAGAAGCTGCAGTATCTCTGCGCATTGATGAGTGTAGATCACCAGCCTCTCCAGGGGCTGCTTAACGGTCACGGTCTTATTGTCCGAGTCGATCAGTGTGATATTGGTCTGTGTGCCGTTAATGATCCTCTCCACCTGATCGATATCGGATTTGTCTATCTTTCCATTGTTATCTGCATCTGCAAGCTCGGTTTGCTTCTCTTTGCCGTCTATTATTCCCTGCAGATATGCCAGGTCTTGCTCGTCGATATTGCCATCAAGGTTGGCATTGCCGAAGATGTGCAGGACATAATCTCCCGCAGATGCGGAAAGCATCAAAAAGGAAATAGCCAACATTATCGCCATCAAGTATCTCATCGCAAATTCTCCTTCTGCAGGGCGACCATCCTGCCAAAGCTGCTACAAAGGCAGGCGGCTTCCAATTGCAGCGTTCATGGTTAGAGTATTTACTATTTAATCGTAACTAAACTAATAATATTCTTACTATAACCATAAAAGATATAGATGGGTTGTTATCAAATAAGTATCTATCTAAAAAAATGAAAATCATCAAAAAAAAAGCTCAATGGAGCCAAATGGTTTGCTTTCCCGCCTGACTGACTTCTTATGATCTCGTCGTTGTGTTCTTTACCGCCATCTCGTAGTAGCTGTCAGGTATGCCTGCCAGCTTGCCCGGACCAGTTATAAGCGGCGGATAGATGAAGACGCCATGCTTGTCCAGGTCGTAGTCCAGCCGGAGGAACTTTTGCACGTACTCCTGGTGCAGATCCTCGGGGTCCATATCCACCTCGTCCGGATGGAAGATCTTGGCCAGGTAAGCAGCACCAATGAGGCCCTTGCTGGCATCATTTCTCAAATTTCCGTTGATGATATAGACACGGTTGTTTCGAACGGCGGTTAGGTTGGCATATTCCGGCCTGCTCTTGAAGGCATCAAGAGCCTTCGAAATACCTGTGACATCATCAGAGTCGTATCCTATGGGTGGAGTAAGAACGATGGTGATAAATATTATATAATCCGGATCCTTCTCTATGGCCCATTCCGAATCTACCTCAACTCTGTAAGTTGATTTTAAATAGGCAGGCAGATCCTCAACGATGCTCCTGCCACCGGCCAAAGTGACCATCTGGCTCAAAGTGTCGATCTTGGCATAGGTGAAGAGCGATTTTTCACCCTCTTTGGGAAGAGAGGCTATCAGTACTCTGGGCTTGTCTGCCTCCGAAATATTCTCTGTAATTGACTTGATCTCATTGATCTTGCCGATATGCCAATCGATGTACTCCTCTGCATCCTCTCTTGCCTTCATAATGTAGCCCAGCTTATGCACGGCATCGGTGAAAGATGAAGTCTCTGGATTGATCAGGTCGGGATAGTAAAGACCGGCAAAGACCACAGGCACTCCCGGCATCTTTTTCACCTTCTCGGCAGTGTTGTTGGAGAAGGTGAGCAGGAGATCGGGCCTCAGGCTCAAAGCCAGCTCATAATCAGGATCCTTAACGGGTGAGAAGCCGGGCACGCTTGTCTTCTTGACCAGCTGTGGAAACTCCTTCTCCGATTTGGACATGGCCAGATCCACGCCCACCACATTATCGGTCCGCTTGAGGATCATCATCATCTCGGAATTGTCCAGATGCTCAACTATGGCCCTTTCCACCGGCAGTCTGATGGTAACCGGTTTCCCGTTGCCGTCCAGGATGGTCAGATTCTCTTGCGAATCATCGATGATCTTCTCCACCTGGGATATGTCCTTTTCATCGACTTTGCCGTCAAAATTGGTATCAGAGAGCATTGTAGAATTGATTGATCCATTTATTATCTTCTTGAGATGGTCTATGTCCATTTCATCGATGGTGCCATCCATGTTGGCATTGCCGCAGATGCGCAGAACATAATCTTCCGACGATGCCAGAAGCATCAAACAGCAGAATGCCAGCGTTATCGCCATTAGGTATCTCATTTTTGAGTCTCCTTCTGCAGTATGAGAAGCCTGCCTGGCGCTACCACAACAAGGCGGGCATCCCTTAACTGCAGCCATTCCTTTTAGGGCATTTACTATTTAATCATAACTTATCAATATAAAGTATTACTAATGTTGATAAATTAAATCATTTAATCATAATAGGAGCGACTCGCCTTCCAGATATTAATAGAAATATCGTATATAAAAATGTTTGATGGGCGCGAGTCGGTTATCCCTTGCCCAGCTCTAGACGACCGTCAAGTACTATTCTCTGCCACCATCTCGTAGAAGCTGTCAGGAATACCACCCAGCTTGCCCTGGCCTTTTATAAGCGGCGGATAGATGAATACACCGTGCTGGTCCAAGTCGTAGTCCAAACCCAGGAACTTTTGCAGGTACTCCCGATGCAGATCTTCGGGGTCCGTCTCCACTTCATCCAGATGGAAGATCTTGGCCAGGTAAGCAGCACCGATGAGGCCTTTGCTGGCATCATTTCTCATATTGCCGCTGACGATATAGACATGATTGTCTCGGACGGCGGTAAGGTTCGCATACTCCGGGCGGCTCATGAAGGCCTCCAGCGCCTGCTTCATGCCCGTGGCATTATCGGCATCATATCCACTGGGCGGGTCAAGCACAAGTCCGCTGTAGGTTGTAGCAACCACCAGGAGAACGATGTAATCCGGATCTTCCTGCAAGACCCACTCCGGGTCCACCTCGATTCGGTAAGCGGACTTCATATAGTCAGGCAGATTGGCAGCCACGGTCTTTCCCCCGGCCAGCTCTACCATGCTGGTCAAGGTATCGATCTTGGCAAAGGTGAAGATAGACTTCTCATCAGCCTCCGGATAGGCGGCAACCAGAACAGTAGGCTTATTCTCTTCAGGAATCTTATCCGTTGTATCCTTAAGTTTATTTAGCGAAGCTATATGCCACTGGATGTATTCATCAGCATCCTGCCGGGCATCCAATACATAGCCAAGCTTGCGCACGGCATCGCTGAAAGGAGAGGTCTCAGGATTGAGCAGATCGGGATAGTAAAGGCCAGCAAAGAGCACGGATACGCCGGGCAGGTTCTTGCTCTTCTCCTCGGTCTTGTTGGAGAAGACCAGGAGAAGATCCGGATTTAAGCTCAGAACCTTCTCGTAGTCCGGCTCCTTGTGCATGGCTCCTACGCTCGTTTGCTGGGACAGCTTTGGAAACTCCGCAGGGGATTTGGCCACGGCCAGGTCCACGCCCACTACCTTGTCCGTCTTCTTAAGGATCTGCATGAGATCGGCATTGTCCAGATACTCCACCACGATCCTTTGCACAGGCTTTCCGATGGTGATTGGCACATTGTTGCCGTCCAGGATTGTGAGGTTCTTCACAGTTCCGTTTATAATCATCTCTATCTGATATATATCCCTGGCATCGACCTTGCCGTCGAAGTTGGCGTCGGCCAAATCTGTTGATTTCTCCTTTCCTTCGACTATAGCGTTCAGGAAATCAATGTCTGACTTATCAACGACTGCGTCCATGTTGGCATTGCCATAGATGTGCAGGACATGAGCAGATCCGGATGCCATAGGGAGCGTCAGGGCGCATAGCACCAGGATGGCTATTGGGGATGGATTTATTCTCATTTTCGTCAGTCTCCTTTTCCGGCAGTGCATTCCGAAATCTTGCTGCATTTCAGAGATCTTCAGATTTAGGATGAGCCAGTATGTATGTCATAATTCTAGATTTCTATGTAGTAATAGCTTAAAATTTATAAGCTTTTCGATAAAAAATATTACTAATTTTTAAAAAAATATGTTGGCATATTTAGTATCAAGAAGGCGCGTAAATCCATTTTCCTTTGTATGGTACATTGAGCCAGGCCTCGTAATACTCCTTATGAATGCCCTCGGGATCCAGGTTCTTCAACTCTTCTGGATAGAAAAGCTTTGCCAGGTACTGCGCTCCTATGAAGCCTCTCACCGCCTCGATCAAGTAGGCATCAATGATGCAAAGCCTGTTATTTTTTGCTGCATCCGTTCCGTTTAGTCCATCTCGCAGCTTGGCCTGTTTGATGAATTCAGTAGCATTCTTTGTATCATCCTGGAGATAGCCGGTATAGTAGTCGAAAGCCGGGAAAATTATAACATCCGGATTCTCCTCGAGAACCCACTCAGGGTCCACTGTTGGGTAGCGCAAGGAGAGATTCAATTCAGGATTGAGCGGTCCCGCTATGTTGTTTCCTCCTGCCATGGTAACGACGTCATCCATTCCAGACAGCTTCGAGCCTGTGTACCAGGGAGTATCTGACCATTCTCCATATACACTTGCCTTCGCATCAATTCCCTCAACATCTTCCTTTAATACATCAAGAGATCTCTGTTTCCAGGTGATGAACTCGGCGGCGCGCTTCACCTCTTCCGGTCCCAGCATCTGGGCTAGGTTAGTAAGCTCCTGATTGAACGTATTCTGTTGATTGAAGGGAAGACAGACCACATTAATACCAAGTGGCGAGAGCTTCTCATCTACCTGCTTGAGATATTTAGTTTGAACAATGACAATATCAGGCTTCAGCTCAATTATCTTTTCGTAGTCCGGTTCTTTGTACGTTCCTACAGCAGGCTTGTCACCTATTCCATTCAGATACGAGTATTGCACTTTGGAGCCTTGCTCCACTCCCACGATTTTGTCTTGCGCGCCCAGAATGTAGAGCGGCTCGTAGGACCAGGCAACAATAGGCACGACCCTCTCAACCTGTTTATCAATAGTTATGGTCCGGTTCGATTGATCAACAATCGTCTTCGGATAACCATCTGCACCAATGGCAGGCAATACTACCATAGAAAAACACAGAATCAGCACCATCGCCGAGAGCATTCGTTTCATTCCATTTTTCTCCTGCAAGATCTTTAGCTAAATTATGCTTTTAATTGCATGTTAGAATTCATAATAGCAATTTATTTAGTTATAAATCTTTCTAAAATATTATTACTAAATACACTTGATTCTCTAATATTCAGCAATTCATTGGTATTGTTATTGATTCAATCGCCATCTCTGAACTAAATCTTATTTATATGATTTTTTACGATAGATTTATAAATAAGTATAACGCGCTTGAGTACAATTTCGTGCCTCCGATAAAGGGCTGTTTCGGCAGAGAAGAGATAGACTATGCAAGGCTTAATTGACAAAAGAATCCTTCAGTTTGCCCCCGTTGCCAGTCGCTGGATCGCCCTAACCTTCTTCTCAGGCCTGATAGGATCTCTGGCCAACATAGCCCTTCTCTTGCTTGCAGGTCGAATCATCGTGGGCATCTATGACGGTCGAGCCCTGCTCTCAATGTTCGATCTATTCTTAGGCATGCTGGCGGCCGTGGTACTGCGAGCCCTGGCCGAGGCTTCCAGAGACATTACTTCCCAGCGCTCTGCCGCTCTGGTCAAGAGCGCAGTACGAAAAAGGCTCAACCATCATCTTTTGGATTTAGGTCCCTCGTTTATTGAGCTATGTAATACCGGATCTCTGACCACCACGATTGTTGATGGAGTTGAAGCACTGGAAGCCTACGTGGGACTGTACATCCCTTACATCGTCCTCTGCCTGGTCATGCCCGTTCTGCTCTTCCTGGGCTTTGCACTCTATGTAGACCTCATCTCCGCTCTGGTCCTCATGGCCTTTGTGCCGCTGGTTCCCCTATCCCTGATGATATTCACCAACCTGGAGGAGTGGAAGGTGGGCAGAAGAGCATGGGAGGCGTACCAGGAGCTCTCCGCCTACTTCGCTGAGAGCCTGCAGGGCCTGACCACCCTCAAGCTCTTTAACCAGACAGACGCCCGGGGCAGAGAGCTGCACCAGAGATCCAAAGACCTGGAGGGGGCACTGGTGCAGAGCTTGCGGCTTTATTTCGGGGCCAGCTTCGTCTCCGAGGTGGTCCCTGTTTTGGGCTACTCCATGACCCTGATCATCGCCTCTTTCCGCCTCAGCCAGGGCAGCTTGCAGATGGATAAACTGGTCATGGTCCTGCTCCTGGGCTCTCTCTTCTATGAGCACGTCAGCCATCTGCTCCTCTATCATCACTACAGCCTGCTGGGAAAGAGAACGTCAAGCGCCATCTTCGAGCTTCTGGACCAGGTGCCCGAGATCCAAGGGACGTCTGCCAAAGCTCCCCCTGCCATTGAGCCCGGCATCAAGTTTGAGAGCGTCCACTTCGCCTACCATGGAGAGAGGCCGGTGCTGCAGGATATCTCCTTTGAGGTGAGGCCGCTCTCCACGATGGCTCTGGTAGGGGCGACCGGGGCGGGCAAGAGCACGGTAATCGATCTTCTCTTCCGCTTCCATGATCCGCAAAAGGGCAGAGTGCTGCTGGGCGGCCATGATGTTCGCAGCCTTCCTCTGCAATTCCTGCGCTCTCAAATGGCTCTGGTGGCCCAGGAAGCCTACCTCTTCTGCGATACCGTGGAGAAAAATCTGTGCCTGGGCAAACCCGACGCCAGTCATGAGGAGCTGATTCGAGCGTCAAAAGCAGCCAATGCCCACGAATTCATTTCGGCGCTGCCCCAGGGTTACCAGACGGTCGTTGGAGAGCGGGGTGTCCGCCTCAGTGGTGGCGAGCGGCAGAGAATCGCCATTGCCCGCGCTCTGCTCAAAGACGCGCCTATCCTTCTCCTGGATGAGCCGACCTCCAATATCGATGCGGAGAATGAAGAAGCCATACGAAAGGCGTTAGGTCGTCTGCAATCCCGGCGCACAGTGATGATCATCGCCCACCGGCTTAGCACAGTTAGAAAGGCAGACTGCATTCTGGTTATGGAAAAAGGTGGCATAGCGGAATTTGGCACCCACGAGGAGCTTCTGGCCAAAAGGGGGATTTATGCCCGCTTGGTGGCGGCTCAGTGCCTGGAAAGAGACGACGACAATGCCGAGATGGGCGGAGGCTAATGATAATGGGAGGTCTTTTTGATGCCAAGTCACAGCTTCGTCGGCTGACGCGTCCTATCCGGCCTCATCTGGGATTGATGAGCTTGGCCGTCCTTTCCGAGATCATGAGACAGGTCTCAGGCATTGGCGTTGCCGTTCTTGGCGCGGCACTCTTTGCCCAGGCTGTGGCCGGCACGGCAACAAGGGAGCTTTATCCTTATGCGGCGGGCATGATCATCCTCGGCCTGACCAGAGGAACCTTCGGTTACCTGGGCCCATATCTCTCTCATGTAGCAGCTTTTCGCATCTTGGTCGACCTGAGAGATGAACTCTACAGGGCGATAGAGCCCTTGGCCCCGGCAAGACTTATCGCGCGGCGCACAGGTGACCTGGTCAGCACAGCAGTCTCGGATGTAGAGATGCTGGAGCTCTTCTTCGCTCACACTGCCGGACCGGCTACAGTGGCATTTATCGTCCCACTTCTTGCCCTTGCCGCCCTGGCGGCCATCAACCTGCGCCTGGCAGGGGTTTTGCTGATATTTCTCATCTTGCTCATACTTATGCCCAAGCTTGCGTTCCGACTAGGATTTGTTCTGGGGGAAAGACTAAGGGCAAAACTGGCACATCTCAACTCCCAGGTGCTTGACACCATGCAGGGAATGAGGGAGATTCTGTCTTTCGGCTACAGTAAGCGATGCCAGGAAGAGCTCTCCAGGGACGGTGAGGCTCTGCTGGACTTGCAGGCCAGGCAGGCGCGCAACATCGGACTGCAAAGCGCGGTGAGCGCCAGCATTGTCTCGGCTGGAATCCTTGCAGTTTTGCTTTGCGCCAGCATTCTGGTCCGCCAGAATTCCCTTTCGGCAAGCTTTCTGCCCATTTCCATGATCCTGGCAGCAAGTGTCTTTGCTTCCATAACATCCGTGGTGGAGATCTCTAAGCAGCTCTCCCAGACGAGAGCTGCTGCTCAGAGGCTCTTTCTTCTCTTGGATGAACAGCCAGCGGTCAGCGAAGAATGCGAAAAGGCTTTGCTGGAGCCGTTTGAGCCCATAGAGTCATCCATAGCCCTTCAGAATGTGAGCTTCCGCTACGCTCCCCAGGAGCCGCGGGTCTTAAGCTCCCTCCGTTTAGAGATACCGGCTGGCTCTACAGTGGCCCTGGTTGGAATGAGCGGGGCGGGAAAGAGCACGGTGATCAGCCTATTGCTGCGTTTTTGGGATCCTGAGACAGGAAGGATATTGCTGGGAGGAAAAGAGCTGCGTCGCTATCCCCTGCCGGAGCTGCGCGGGCTGTTTTCTGTGGTCTCCCAGGACGTTTTCCTCTTCAGCGATAGTGTAAGAGAGAACATCCGCCTGGGGCGGGCCGGGGCGAGCGATGCCGAGGTGGAAGAGGCAGCTACCAAAGCCCGCATTCATGATTTTATCGCCTCCCTGCCCAAGGGTTATGACACCCAGGTGGGAGAGAGAGGCGTGCGCCTGAGCGGAGGAGAGCGACAGAGGATCGCCATCGCCCGGGCGCTGCTGAAGAGGGCGCCCATCCTCATCCTGGACGAGGCCACCTCCAGTTTGGATGCAGAGAACGAGAAGGCGATCAAGGATACACTGATGGATCAACGAGAGGGACGCACGACTATAATGATTGCTCACCGCCTAAGCACGGTGGTTGATGCGGATGAAATATTCGTCCTGAATGATGGTGGTATTGCAGAGCGCGGCAGACATGAGGATCTGATGGCCTTGCAAGGAAAATATAACCAGATGGTAGCAGCACAATCGTCCACCAAATAAGCATTTTTGCCAGACTGCATTCCCATTGGAAAAAAGGATAATAAGATAGGGGATTCGTTTATGGCTTCTATCTGGCCTCCATGACCAGAGTGCTGACAAAGACGGATTCATCAAACATATCGATTACCTTCTTAGTAGGATCTTTGTGCCTTACCAGAAACATCCATTCACCATCTGTAGTTACGGGAATTCGAACCTTTCCCTGCTCGTCGGTCTTGACCAGGGCCATCTCCTTTCCAACTTTCTGAGAGACTGCCTTAACATCTTCAAAAGCCAACGGTTTTCCTTCATAAAATACCTGCAGCTCCGCGTTCTGGCCTACCAGACACCAGGGCTTGCTGGGAACAGCTTCCAGAATGCCGTGCACGACCTGGCTACCATCGTATTCTCCATCGCCGCCTACTGGACAGAGGGTCTTGGCCATCTGGTGGAAGGCTCCGGCATAGGTGACATCCTTGAACTGAGAACGCGGACCTCTCTTATATCCGTCCTTGGTCTTGCATAGCATCGACGATTCCATGTCCACTACGACCGCATATGATCCTTTTTTATCCGCCTGGAATCTTAATAGATAGCGCTTTTCCCCATGAATGAGGTTGAGTTCGGATTTGCTGCCATCAGGATGATAATTGAATGCTTTCAGTCTTTTGGCGTCTGCTATTCCGTCTTGGCGCATATTGTGGCCGTACATCAGGGCAAGCTCTACATCTTCACCTATTGAGTTGGACTTTTCCAGCCATATCTCGTGGCCTTGCATCATTAATTCCATCTTGCTCTCTTGCATTCTCGATTCCTCGTTAGGATCTTCAAAAACGGTTATGTTGCATAAACTGCAATATTAATATATGTTTTGGTATTAGTATTACTAAATATCAGTAATATCAAAACATTTATTAATATCTACAACCAATCACAGGCTAAAGATACAAAATGGTGATAATTTGAATACACAAAGGGGTATATTGCTTTCGATAATGCTGATCGCATTCTTAGTTTCACTCTCTGCAGGCGCTGTTTCCTATACATTGCAAATCTATGGAAATGCAAACCTTGACGAGGTAATAGATGAAAAAGATGTATCATATATTCAAGATATAATAAAAGGAAGTACATCATCAACCACTTTCGCCGATGTCAACCGTGACGGAAAGGTCGAGGAAGCTGATGCGGCCTTAACAGCAAAGATCATCAAGCATGAAGAAGAAACGATAACAATCGTAGATTCCGCCAACAGAACGGTGACGGTCAAGTATCCGATAAAAGATATGGTTTCGATGAGTGAGAATTCTGCAGAATTCATTAAAATATTGGGCGCAGAAGACAGGCTTACTGGAGTTGTGCAAAATGTGGCAGATAAGACCGTCTTCTTCCCGGATTTATGCAAGCTGCCGATTATCAAATCCGGATCTACCGCCGACTATGAGAAGATCCTATCAATGCAGCCAGAGGTTGCGTTTTCTTATGAATATAATGCTGTTGAGGATGCCAAGAAGCTTGAGCCTCATGTGACGGTCATCGGCCTAGCATTTTATAAACCGAAGATCATGGCGCAGGAGACCGCACAGCTAGGATATTTGCTCGGCAAAGAGGATAAGGCCTATGAGTACATTAACTTTTATGAAAACTACCTGAAGGATATTGCAGAAAAGGTAAACACGATTCCCGATAATAAAAAAGTCAGGGTGTATTTCGAGCGGAACGATTTTGTGACTGCAGGCAACGGCTCGGGAACAAATGAAATGTGCATTATGGCCGGCGGAAAGAACATTGCAGCAAGCTTGGAAGGATCATCCAGTCCCACTGTGGACGAGGAATGGGTAATAAAAGAGAATCCGGATGTGATGATTAAAATCGTCAACCACGGAAACACGTACATGGGATATGAGAAAGATAATAAGACGAACCTTGTAGAGCTAAGAGCATCCCTATTGAACCGTACAGGTGCCCAAAGTATAAATGCAGTAAAGAATAACAGATTATTCATAATGTCAGACAGCATTATGACCAAAGCATCTTATTTTGTAGGGGTTGCTTATTTTGCCAAGATATTCTATCCTGATCTCTTTGAGGATCTGGATCCTGAAAAGGTACATCAGGAATATCTGACCCGATTCCAGCGGTTGGACTTCAACTTGCAGGAAAGCGGCGTATTCGCATACCCGGAACCTGCCTAGTCGTATGGTGCCCTTTTTTTAGCTTTTTTTTCTTGCTGCATGCCGCAAATCTAATAGCTGAGTTTGAAGGCAGCAAGCCTCCTGCTCGAATCGCCCTTAAAAACGGCATTCTTTGGCTGCAATTAATAAATAGAATACTCACCGATACGACATATGCGACTGAGACCATACGATCACTCAAAGCCAAGGACAAGATCGTTGGCATAAGCGATAAAATCTCTCAGGAGAGGGATTATTTCTCAGAATTAAAGGATCTTCCCAGCGTGGGCAACTATGATGAACCCGATTACGAAGCCGCCCTGAGTATGAATCCGGATCTGATCATTTGCAGAAGCAATAAGGCTTCGGGATATAGCGACCACCTTCCTGCTGTCCCGGTGCTCGGGCTAAATTTCTACCGAGCTGAGACCTACACAAATGAGACGAAAATGCTGGGATATGTATTAAATAAGAATGAAGAGGCAGATAAGCTGATAGGATTCATCGATGGTGAACTGAAAAAGGTTGATGAAAAGTTGGTGAAGATCCCTGAGGAAAAGAGGCCAAAGGTCTACCTTGAATACTATAAGAAATACTACAGTGCCGGCAATGGCTCCTCCTATGGTGAAAAGCTCAAGAAAGCCGGAGCCTTGAACATCTTTGGAGACGTGACTGGAGGGCATATTGATGTTGATCCTGAAAAGGTTATCGAAAACGACCCGAGCATCATAATCTGCGGTGTGAGCATCTACAGTAAAATTAGCAGTGATAGCAAGCAGACTCCCCTCACAGGAACAAATTCCACCAGTCTGATAGAGGCAAGAAATGAGATGTTGAACCGCACAGAGCTTGGCCAAGTGAGCGCAATAAAAGAAAAGAGAGTCTATGCGATATTCGGGGATCTATTCTCCGGATTGAGGAGCAACTTCATCGGGATAGAATATCTCGCCAAATGGTTCTATCCGGACCTCTTTGCAGATTTAAATCCCTCTGAGAAGGTCACGTATCGAATAATCGATCACTTACCGGGGTTTAATTCGGGGATCAGCGCCTTGAATCGATCAAAACGAGCTAAAGATCTGTTATGCTTGAATTGATTTTTCAGACCCTGGACGATACCGTCTCAACCATGACGATCGTATTCTTGATGCTCTTTATCACCGGGCTCATGACGGAGATGGGAATATTTCAGAGGCTCTCACACCTAGCCAAACCGCTTACTTCAATGTCGCATCTTCCGGCTCCAGCGGCCTCAACCTTTGTGATCAGCCTTGGATCTACTGTGGCGGCCAACGTCATGATCGCAAGGCTGAAGGCGGAAGGACATCTGAATGAGCGCCAGGCATTTCTCTCAGCTATCATGAACGGCGTTCCTGTATATATCCGGGAGCTTTTCACCTACCAACTGGCCTTTATAGTTCCCGTACTCGGACTATTCGTAGGTGGAGTATATGCGATGGTGGCAATCTCCGGGGGCATCTTAAGGCTGATCCTGGTCATTATACTGGGCAGAGCATATCTCCCGGCCGATTCAGTTTCATCGCTTCAATTGGTTGAATCCCAGGAGAAAACGAATCTAAAAGATGCTGCAATAAAATCCCTGCGGGGACAGAGATGGATATTCTTCAGGATGACGGCCCTCTACTTCATAATGACCTTCTTGGTCCTTTATTTGAACAAGGAAGGCATCTTGCAGTCGCTGAATGTCCTGCCCGTGGCACACTTCTTCAGAGTTCCGCCTGAGACCGTGATCCCTATAACCATCTACGTGGCCAGCCCCAAAGCCGGAATAACGCTTCTTGGACCCATGATAAAAAATGGCGGCATATCGGAGACACAGGCATTAATCGTCTTGATGCTAGGAAGCCTCTTCATGCTTCCCGTCTACTCCATCAGATCACTGATGCCTAACTATACTTCTGTTTTCGGCATGAAACTGGGCCTCTACCTGGTGGTAGTATCGACAGGAATCAGCGTCCTGGTCAGGTTATTGGTGTTGGTGGTGCTGCTGATGGTAACGGCGTAGCTATTATCTGCTGAAATGGCTGTTTCGCAAAGGATCAACCAAGGCAAATGATGATAGAAAGGCCTGAGGCATAACAAGAACCTAGATGATGAGTGCTATTAGTATTAACTTCCGCGCGCAAGGATTTAATACGTAACATATTGCATGTAGAACAACGTTCAAGCTAATGGGGGCAATTCGATCATGAACCACGCAGCATCCGCATGCAAATACACAGGCATAGACAAGGATTATTCCATTGAAGATCTGGCGGCGTTTCACGGCCACCTCGGTCCTTATATCGTCCTGGGCTACAGGATGGGCAGATACGTCCGGCAGCATTTCTGCAGCGACCCTTTCCAGATGAAAGCGGTCGTCTTCTGCGAGGGTGTGCCTCCCCAATCGTGCCTGTCCGACGGCATACAAATCGGCAGCGGCTGCACGTTCGGCAAGAGGAACATCGAGATTGTCGCCTGCGATGAGATCAGGTGCGAATTTGCCTGCGGCGAGAGAAAGATCGTCCTCATTCCCAGGCAAATCAGCTTCCCGTCCCAGGGCGGGGATAATGAAGGCTTGCTTATCGAGAGGCTGGCCGAGGATATGTACCACATGCCCGATGACAAGCTATTCACAGCCGATATAAGCTAGGGCTAAGGTGAACGGCTTTGAGCGTCATTGACCTAAAGAGCATCTACACGGCCTATGAGGGGGGCGAGAAGGCGGTCATCAGGGATCTCTCGCTCTGTGTAGATAGGGGCGAATACGTGGTCATCGGCGGCCCCAACAGCGCCGGCAAGACGACACTGCTCGAGTCGATTAACGGCCTGATCAAGATCACGCATGGCAGTGCATCGGTCTGTGGCCTGGATGTCTCTTCCCAGTCAGACGAGGTGCGAAAGAGGGTGGGCTATGTCATACAGAATTTCTATTTCGATCCCTTCACGCCCTTCACTGTCGAGCAGGTAGTGATGATGGGACGCTTTGGCCGTTTGGGGCTGATGAACCGTCCTGCCAAAGCTGACTACGATGCCGCCAAAAGGGCCATTTCTCTTGTCGGAATCGAGGACCTGGCCCATAAGACCATCGGCACGTGCAGCGGCGGCCAGCAGCAAAAAGCCATGATCGCCCACAATATCGCCAAGGAGCCGGAGGTTATGATGCTGGACGAGCCGTTCAGCAATCTCGATTTTAATGCCAGAGAATATCTGCAGGGCGTATTTAAAAAGCTTGTAAGAACCGGAGTGCCCATCCTCATGGTAGCCCATGCCTTCGACGGGCTTCCTGACATACCCATCCACCTGGTGGTCATGAACCTGGGCAAGATTACCTACGATGGCAGTTGCACGGCAGGAGAGGTAGAATGCATCATCCGAAAAGAGTGCGGAGCGTTGGATAAATGCTAGAGCTACTCATACAAAATAACATAGTCTGCCATGCTCTGGAGGCTATGGTCTTTGTCTCCATCGCCTGCAGCATTCTGGGGGTCATCATCTCTCGCATGAACCTCTCTTCCATCGGCTTCACCATGTCGCATGCCGCTTTTGCCGGGGCTGCCGTGGGCATGTTCCTGGGAGGAAATTCGCAAATGTCGGCTATTGCTTTTAGCATGGGCGTGGCGGCTCTGATCGGCCCCGTGAGCGACAAAGCCAAGATGGCAGCCGATGCGACTTTAGGCGTGCTATTTGCCATGTCCATGGCAGTTGCCATTTTCTTGATCTCCTACATGGAGTACATGGGCCACGGTCTCTCGGCGAGCAGCCTGCTCTTTGGAGATGTCATCTCGCTTTACAGGGAGGAGATTTACGCCCTGGCAGCGGTCTGCTGCCTTACGATCATCTTCATTGTGGCATTTTATAAGGAGATCTCTGCCATCATGTTCAACATGAAGATCGCCGAGGCTGCCGGGGTACGGGTTAAGCTGGTATATTACGTACTATTATTCATCATCGCCCTATCCGTGGCACTCAGCCTCAACATCGTGGGCGGACTCTTGATTTTCGTACTGCTGGTGACCCCTGCATCCATAGCCGGCCAGTTCTGCTTTAATGTAAAGAGCATGTTCATTGTAGCGCCGCTGGTAGCTCTCTTGGTGAGCGCTTTTGGCGTCTGGGCGGGCTTTGAGTTTACACTTCCCGTCGCTCCTCTGGTGGCTCTGCTGCTCACGGGGGTATTTGCATTATCAGTGATGCTGTCTTTCAAGAGACGCATAAATACCAAGATACATTAATGATTGAGACTCTCGGCGGTGGTAATAATCAAGGACAGACTGTCAATCAGGCAAATGGGATCCATCCTGGCTAATGCCGTGAATATGAAGACGAAGCCGGTATGCGTATACGGTTCGGATCAGATACCGGAAAATGCCGTCCGGTCCTCTTTGCTCAGCGACTGCCTTGCCTGCAACATATATCAGATTGCACAAGGCAGTATTGCGGGCCCCGTTTATGCCGGAAATGAGCCCGGACAAATCTTCTGCCGCTGCATGGGTGGGCCGGCGTGGTTTGGATACAAAGAATTTGATCCGAGGTTGCCGGGACTGATGTCCACGGGATCGAAGGAGGCAAAAAGGGATGGAAAGCATCTGAAAGAGAACGAAAATATCGCATGCGAGACCTACCGGGCAGTAGGAGAGATCAAGCCCCTGGGCAGGTATGTGGTGATAAGGCGCTGCGAGGACATAAATGATGATCCGGGAGTAAAATGCATAGTATGTTTTGCTGGCGGCGAGCAGATCAGGGATTTATGTGCACTGGCCCATTTCAGCAGCCATGACGTTTTTAATTTAATATCGGTTCCCTGGGGCCCGGCATGCTCTACCCTGGTTACCTATCCTGCAGGCATGGCCGGAAATGCTTCCAGATCTCAGATATTCATCGGTCCAACAGATCCTTCCGCCAGGGATTGGCTGCCCGAAAATTACCTGGCCGTGGGAATCCCGGTAAAGATCGCCAGGAGGATGGCAGAAAGTGTAGAAATGTCGTTCCTGTCCATAAATAGATGATGTTTCATAACATAGCTGCCCTTCTTCCGGAGGATTTCCCCTGCTTTTATTATATTAAATATGAACTTGTAAAGATAATTACGCAAATGGTAGTAAAACTTATATATTTAGTATTACTAATTACAATTTATGAGAATTCAATCATCCAGTTTAGTCATAGTGATGCTGGTGATCTTTCTGATTGTTCCTGCATGTGCGCAAACGTCACAGGCAACTTTCAAGATTGTCTGCACCACAAGTGTATTGATGGACCCGGCAAGCTACATCGGCGGCGATAGAGTGGAAGCCATTTCAATCGCCGACCCTACCCTTTGCCCTCACCTGCAGACAGACATCATTCCCAATCGCATCCAACTCAACATGGATTTCATCAAAGATGCCAACATGTTTATGGCGTACAACGACAGCAACGACCAGAGATATAACATGCCGGCAGTTAATGATTTTATGAAGGCTAACAACTATGGAGCTTTTGAATGGAATACAGTTTCCAACCCGTCTCGCGGATGGAACACGCCTGCAAACTCCAAGCTGCTGGCTGCCGAGGTAAAAGGATGGCTGGCAAACAAAGACCCGTCCAACAAATCCTACTACGAGCAGCGCTACAATGATTATGCAAAGAGCTTTGACGCCATAGAACCTACAGAGTCGGAGAAGATGCAGCTGAACCAGACCCAGGTCATAGTCATGCTCTGGCAAAAAGAGCCCGTGCAAAACTGGCTGGGTATGAATGTGGTCAACTTCTTCGCTCCCGACTTTGCCATGAATGGAACCAAAACGGCAGCCAAGATTGTTGACGACATCAACGCCAACCCCGGCAAATACCGGAACGTTACCTACGTCATTGAGAATATGCAGTCAGGGGAGCTGGCTAAGGGCATTGAAGAGTCACTGAAGGATAAAGGCATCAATGCCACCCGCGTCATCTTCACCAATTTCCCAGGATCGGTGCCGGGAGCTGATACCATGGCAGAGGTGCTCAGCTACAACAAGCACCTGGTGCTCTAGGCGGAATTCACATTTAAAGGCTTGGAGCCGGTGATCGGCTCCAAGCTAAATTTTACCTGCAAGCTTCTAATCTACAGCTCCAACGCCTTTTGTGATCTCTCCGGCTGCATGGCAATCATCACAAATCCCAGAACGCAGGCGCAGATCATAAGCCCCGGCGGCAGATACCACCACCACATGTCATTGGCAAATCCACCCCGGGAAAAGGCGAAGTGTATCATCTCACCCCAACTGATGTTCAGAGGATCGCCCAGGCCCAGGAAGCTGAGGCTGGCTTCGGTGAGCATGGCCGAAGCCACGGCAAGGGCGAACTTGGCATAGATGACCTCTTTGCAGTTGATAAGGATGTGATGGAATATTATATAGCGATCCCCGCCGCCCAGCGCTCGTGCCGCTTCCACAAAGGGCATATCGCGCAGCTGCAACACGCGAGAGTGGACAACTCGCGTCGTGGAGCACCACCAGAGCAGGCCGACCACGAGAACGATGTTCCACATGCTGGGAGAAAGATAAGCAGCCAGGATGATCATGAGGGGCAACCCAGGAACGAGCAAAACCACATCGCCTGTGGCCATTACCAGCTCTTCCACCCAACCCCGGTAGTATCCGGCCAGCATCCCCAGGGTCGCGCCGATGAACACCGATATCAAACCCGCCATAAATCCGATGGTCAGTGAAACGCGAGAGGCATAGATCAGTTCGGAGAGTATATCCTGGCCGATATCATTTGTTCCCAGGTAGTGCTCTTGGCTGGGAGGTTGGTAAGGCTTTTTTGTCTCCCAGGGATCATATGGTGCGATGAGCGGTGCGAAGATGGCCAGAGCCAGGAAAAGAGAGAGAATGAATAGGCCGGCCAGTCGCAGACGAGAATGGGCGAGCAGATCTTTTATAGTCTCCATTTAGTGTTGTCCTCCTATTCTGGGATCGGCAACCGCGTAAAGCATATCCGCCGCAAAGTTTGCGGCCAGCACGAACATCGTCAGCACCAGGAAAGAGCCCTGCATGACCGGATAATCCCTCGCCACAACGGCATCGTAGATGAGCGTTCCCATGCCGTTTAATGAGAAGACGATCTCGATAATGAGTGCACCGGAGACCATGAAGCCGAAGCTTAATGCCACCATACTGATAAATGGCGGCAGAACGTTTCGGATAACGTGGCGCAGGAGGATGCATCGCTCCGCCAGGCCCTTGGCTCTGGCTGCGACTATAAACTGCTCATCAAATATTTGCGTCACAGAATTTCTTACTACCAGGAATTTGTAGCTGGCTCCCAGCAAGGATAGAGCCGCCACAGGCAGAAAGAGGTGCCAGGCCACATCCAGAACATAATCCAAACCCACTCTTCCCCCCGATGTCAGATTGCCCAGAGGAAAGAGGCCCAGGTGAAAGGCGAAGATACTCAAAAGGAGCATGGCCAGAAGAAAGGGGGGACAGGTATAGAAGAACAGGGCAGAGGCTGTGAGCAAAAAATCGGCTAGGCTATTGCTTTTAAATCCGGCCAGAGAGCCGAGGAGCAGGGCCAGAATTGAGCCAATTAGAACGGAGGGAAAGACCAGCAGCATCGTCCAGATGAGACTATTTGCCATCAGCTCCGCCACGCTCAGGTTCTTGTGAATGGAGTATCCCAGGTCCATCCCGGCCAGGGATCGCAGATAGTCGATGTATTGAACATGTAGTGGCTTATCCAGGCCGTGTTCGGCTCGGAGATGCTCTATCATCCTGGGATCGTTGTGCAAAGCCTCCTCGCCCAGCAGGTTAACTATGGGATCACCGGGCATCATCCTGGGCAGGGCGAAATTCAAGGAGAGGATTAAAATGAGGGTGAATGCGTACCGAATCAGCTTTCCCAGAAAATAGGCCTTTCTGCCGCTTAACATGGTCGAATCAAATCCTTGCTTTTTGAAAAAAGGGTCTGCACAGACATTCTCCTCAGGCCTTATGCAGGTTGAAAAGAGTGCCGTAGGACAGGATTCCATGCAGGGGATTATACACCCAACCTGCATAGCGAGCATTGTAGGGCTGGATGATGTTCATGGAGTATACTGTAAATTGGGGCATCTCCTCTGCATAGTAGTTCTGGATCTCAGCCGCCAGATCTTTTCGCTTATCCTTGTCCTGGGTCATGCCAAGATCATCGACCAGAGATTGATATTTGGGATCGCTTACCATGGACCAGCCGTAATTCCTGGTATCGGTGTATCCGGAGCCGTAGCCTTCACCCATCGTCATGCCCCAGAAAGTTGTTCCTGCCAGTGATATCTCGTGAGTCTTCAACTCATCCATGATCTCTCCATGGGTGCTCTTGTCCGCCAGGTCGATCTCAATGTCAATGCCGACATCGGCAAAGTACTTCTTCAGCATCTCGGCCGCACGCACACTGTCCGGCAGGTCGCTTCTGGTCAAGAGCTTGGGCTGGAACTTGGCTTTGTCCGGCATCTCTCGCAGGCCGTCACCGTTGACGTCCTTGATTCCCAGGCTGTCCAGCATGGACTTGGATTTATTGATATCCTGGGTCAGGGTCCCGGTCTCGATGTAATAGAGAGTGCCATTGGGGACCCATCCGGCGCAAGGAGCTGTGCCGTATCCGGCAGTGAACATGTTCCTCATCTCATCATAGTCTATGCCATAGCTCAATGCCTGGCGTAGCTCCTTGCTATCAAAGGGAGCCTTAGCGGTGTTAAACCAGAGCACATTGGTGATGCCCCTCTCCGGGTAGACCTCGATGCCGATGTCTTTCTTATCCAGCAGTTTTGGAACATAGTAGTAGCTGATTCCTTTGGAGTAGTAATAGGGCAGGTCTATCTCGCCCTTCTGAAAGGCAAGCATCAGGGCATCCGGATTCTTGAACATCCTCAGCTCGATGGTATCGATAGCCGGCATTCCTCCCCAATAATTCTTATTCGCCTGGTAGGTAATAATCCCGGCATCCCGGTCGAAGCCTACGAACTTGTACGGCCCGCAGCCGATAGCAGCTTCTTTCTCGTTGTACTTCTTGGGATCATCAACTGACTTGAAGATATGTTCAGGAATGGTTTTTACCACGGCAATGGTGTTGAGGAAATTATAGTCCGGCTTCTCCAGGTGGATGATGACCGTCTTATTGTCCGGTGTCTCAACAGACTTGATCGTTCCGATATAGGACTTGGAAAGCGGATCTTTCGCCAGGTCATAGTCTACTGTAAACTTAAAATCTTGAGCAGTCACCGGCTGGCCGTCATGCCATGCGGCATTGTCCCTCAGATGGAATGTCCACGTTTGCAGATCCTCCGTCTCCCAGGTGGTAGCAAGATCAGGAACCAGGTCTCCATCTTTGCTAAATCTCACCAGCCCCTGGTGGCTCAGAATCATGCTGTAAACACCGAAATAGTAGTCCCAGGGATTAGCATCGTTTATTTGGTTGATGGTGCCGACGACAAGCTTTGCGATCCTATCACCCGAGTCGATCTCTTCCGTCTCAGCCGCCCAAACCGTGCCGATTAGACAGAGGAGAATGAGCCCGATGGTCAGTAGCCCTGATGTTCGTTTCATGGATATCACCTATTTTTATACACAATTCATTTTATTTAATATCATATTAATATTCGTACAAATACTTGATGCATCGGCAGGTCCCGGGAAAAAGATGAAGGGAGCCCGAAGCGTTCGAGCTCCAGGGCCCTTCAAGCAGTATGCAATCCGTAGAAGGTCTCGTATGATAGTATGCCGTGAATGGGATTTTCCACATACCCCTCATACTTCTTGTTGTAGGGCTGCACATAGTCGTTCCAGTACAGGGCAATGGCCGGCAGCTCTCTGGCATAATACTCCTGTGTCGATTTGGCTAGCCGGGCCGTCTCCTCGGCACTCGATGAGGCGAGAAGATCGTCCACCAGCTCTGTGAATGCCGAATCGTTTACCATAGGCCAGCCGTTGCTTCTGGTGTCCATGTATCCTGTGGCATATCCTGCCTCCATCATCATGCCCCAGGGGGTTGTTCGGCAGACGAACATATCGTGCTCTTTTGCGTCCACCTCATCCCAAAATCCGCTGCTGTCGCTTACCTTAAGCTGAGCATCCAGACCCACTGCGTTCATGTATTTCTTGAGCATCTCACCCAGGCGCACGCTGTCGCTATCGGACTTGACCAGGATCTGCGGATGGAACTGTTTTCCTTGGACATTCTCTCGCAGCCCGTCTCCATCTTTATCCACAAATCCAGTTTCATTCAGCAGGGCAATGGACTGACTGGAATTGAATGATAGATCCCTCGTCTTGATGTAGTTGAGACTGCCGTCGGGGATAAAGCCTGCCGCAGAAGTTCGGCCATAACCGGCGGTGAACAGGTTTTGTAGCTCCTGGTAATCAATGGCGTAGCTTATCGCTTCCCGAAAGCGAACATCATCGAACGGCGTCTTGTTCTGATTGAGCCACAGGGCAGCAGGAACTCCGCGGTTCTTGATGAGTATGTAGCCGAGATCTGCATTCTCAATCAACTGGGGGACATAGTAGTAGCTGATGCCTCCCGAGTAGATGTAGACGGTATCCAGCTCCCCCTTGAGAAGGGCCATCATCATAGCTTCCTGGTTCTTGAACATGCGGATATCTATCTCCTGCACGGAGGGCTTGCCCTCATAGTAGTCATCATAGGCCTGGAAGCGAATCAGTCCGGCCGCCTTCTCATAGTCCACGAATTTATATGGGCCGCAGCCTATGGCACAAGCCGGCTCGTTGAACTTCTTGGGGTCGTCCACCTTCTCGAATATGTGCTTTGGAACCGAGCGCAGCATGAGCAGATTGGTCAGGAAATTGCCATCCGGTGACAACAGATTGATGATGAGGGTGCTGTCGTCCGGTGCTTCAACTGAATCGATGATGTTCCAGTTGGACCCTCCCAGCTTCTCGGGCATATACTCCAGAGAGAACTTGAGATCCGCGGATGTCACAGGTGCGCCATCGTGCCAGGTGGCGTTCTTAACCAGGTGAAAGGTCCATTTCTTGGCATCCTCGGTCTCCCAGCTCTTCGCCAGGGCGGGGATAAAATTGCCGGATGGATCAACCCTTATCAGAGATTTAGTTAGGAGTTCCTCGCGATAGGTGTTGAAGATGCCATCGTTGACGTTAATATCCTCTACCTGATCTGTGGTACCGATGACCAGCTTGCTCACGGCTTCGGACTTGCCGACCGCCTGATTTTGGGCCAGGGCAATTCCTGAAAGCAGAATACATAGCACGACTGATGCTGCCAGAAGCAGCTGCATTCTCTTGCTCATAATATCCTCCAGAAAATCTTATCTTGATCTCGCATTCATGTATAAATGTATTACTAAAAGCGACAAGTTTGATGGCTGGGTGCCGCTGGAGGGATATGGGCTGACCAGCCATCAGTCGTGATTTTGCGTGAGGAGATCGCTAGATCCTCTGCAGAAGAGCTGGGGTATGATGCTCAACTATGCCTTCTCTCGCGGCGGATTCATCAACGGCTACTGGTGGTGGTACCTGCCGCCGGGCATCTGCATCTCCCTGGCGGTCTTGAGCGTCGTTCTGATCGGATTTGGATTGGAGGAGCAGAACAGAGAAGAAATGGAAGCCAACCGGTCTTGAGAAGATGCTATTTAAAAAATTTAACACATATTACACCTAACTGTAGTAAAATGTTTTATACTAAGAGCACGGTAATATTATGTTATGTTAATAAGCAAGCTCGATGGGAACTCCAGGAAAGCTATCCGGTCGGAGATACGCTACTTCGATAACGACCAAAATCCCGTTTCCAGGGACAGAGCCACCTGGGCAGTGTTCCGAGAGGTGGACGAAAAAGGAGCCCTTCTCTTTGAAGCACAGGGATTCATAGATTAGCGAATGTCCGGAACTAAACATAGAATTTTTTATTGGAACTGCAACTGTTTATCAACCTCGGATCGAGGGTTCAGCTTCTCTCTTATCCCGTCACCGAGCAAATGAAAAGCCAATACTGTGACGGTTATGGCAGTTCCCGGAAAGACCATCATCAGTGGATGGGATCGGATGAAAGGCCGGGCGTCATTCATCATCGATCCCCATTCCGGAGTTGGCGGCGAAACGCCAAGGCCGAGAAAGCTCAAAGAGGCTGCACCTAAAATAGCATAGCCTACGCTCAAGGTGGCCATGACCAGGACAGAAGGAAGGATATTGGGCAGAATATGTCGGCCCATGATATAGAGATCCGAGGCGCCGAGACTCTTGGCCGCCTCCAAAAACTCTCTTCCCTGGAGCGATAGGACCTCGCTTCTCACCAGCCGGGCGTAGCCAGTCCATTCTACCAGAATCAAGGAGAGCATCAGATTGGTCAGACCGGATCCCAGAAAACCTATCACCGCCAGGGCCAGGAAAATGCTGGGAAAGGAGAGGAAGGCATCAACCAAGCGCATGATCGCCTCATCCAGAACGCCTCCAAAGTATCCAGCCGCGCCTCCCAGGATTGTGCCGATCAAGGCAGAGAAGAGCACCACGACAAGTCCGATAAAAAGAGATATTCTAATTCCAAAAACCAAGCGGCTGAATATGCAACGGCCCAGATGGTCCGTTCCCAGGGGATACACCCCACCAGGGTCCTTCAGCCTCAGTTGCGGCTGGGCATTTTCGGGATCATGTGGCACAATCCAGGTGGCAGTAATCGCGAGCAGTAACAGTGCTGCTATGACAAAGATGGAAAGCCGAAATCCCAGATCAATTCCCAGCAACATGGCTCAGCCTCGGATTTAGATAATAGTAACAAATGTCGGTTAGCAAATTAAGGGCCAGGGTCAGCATAGCTAAAAAAAGCATGCAGCCCAGTATCACCGGGTAGTCCCTGCTGAAGATGGAGCGAGTCATGAGGTTGCCGATGCCCGGCCAGGCGAAGACCGTCTCAACAACAGCAGAGCCGTTGAGCAGATAGGTCAAGTTCAAACTCACAACGGTGATCACAGGCAAGAGGGCATTTCTCAGAGCATGTCTGAGCACCACCGATCTCTCAGACAGGCCCCTGGCCCGAGCCGCGGTAATATAATCCTGCTCTAAAGCCGCCAGCATGCTGCTACGTATCATTCTGCTGGTAACGGCCGCAGCCGAAATGCCTAACGTGATGGCAGGCAGGATTAAGTGCTCCATGTCTCCTTCCTGCCCGTATCCGGCAACGGGTAGGATATCCAGCTTAAGAGCGAAGAGGATGATAAGCAGATAGGCCAGCCAGAAGTTGGGAACCGATACGCCCAGCAGGGATATAGTCATCCCCAGGCAGTCGATGGCTGATCCTCGCTTGACCGCTGAGAGAATTCCCAGGGGAAACGATATCATTAACGATATCATCAGGCTGATAAGAGCCAGTCGCAAGGTAGGCAGAAAGCTAGTTAATACGCCGTCCAAAACCTTCCCACCAGAGACGTAAGAGTAACCCAGGTCACCTTGCACGACTTTGGAGAGCCAGCGCAGGTATAAAACGGCAGCCGGGTCATTAAATCCCTCCTTCTCCCGAAACTCCAAGACCGCAGCAGGATCAGGAGAACCCTGCGGTCCCATGAGCAAAATCTCGGCCGGATCTCCTGGTGATAGATAGAATAATGAGAACGCGATTATGGAAACGAGAAGCAATACCGGTAGCAATAGAAGAAGCCTTTTTGCGATAAATGACAGCATTCTTTCGTCTATCCTTCCTGGTCACTCATCTCAACGGTCTTGCGCTCTTATCGCCCTTCACCAGAAATACGGCATCGACATTGGCCAACCGAAATGATAGATTTGCATGTCTTTTATAAAAGCGATTGACCTCCGGAAGGCGATCAAATGCAACGCATTCCAGTCCAGCGGCCTCAAATAGTGCCTGACATCGATCCGGTTTGGAGTCCTGATAGAGCGGCAGATGCTTTTCTATTGGCTGGTAGAACTTTTGGAATGGTACTGGATTGCGATCGTGGGAAAGGCTGGTTAGAAGACCTGATACCATCCTTGCCAGCTTCTTCTTAGCGGAAGGATCAAACCAGTTTCCGTCAATGGCCAGGATTCTTCCTCCCGGCCTTAAGATGCGCGTCCATTCGTCCAGAGCCCTGGCGGGATCGGGCAGAGTCCAAAGAAGATGCCTGCTTACTACCAGATCGAAAGAGGAGGATTGAAAGGGCAGAGACTCTGCATCTCCCTGGCAGAGGTCGAAATCCGATTTCTGATGGCATGAGGTCGCTTTAGCCTGGGAGAGCATGCCGCGAGATAAGTCCATCCCGGTCATATCAATGCCCATATCATTCAAAACAAAGGAGAGAAAGCCCGCGCCCGCGCCTACGTCCAAAGCCCTGCGAATATGCAGGTCTGAGGTGAAGGGTGCCAGGCATCTCTTCCAGACCTCTCTCTCCTCCTTCCCGCAGGCAGTGACGCCCTTGGCGTAGCTGTGGCTGCGCAGATCCCAGTATTCCGCAATGACCTCTTTGGGACGGCGGGCCATCCCCCTGGGCGCACCCTCATTGCAGTCTGCCTTGCTCTCCATTGATGGCAGATTTCAGTCCTCCAGGGATAGCTTTGGCGTCAGGAAGTTGATCTCACTGGACGGATACATGACAAACCCATTGACCTTCTTGCTTTGGCCTACCAGAACATTCAGATAGAAGAGGATGACCTCTGGTGAGTCTTTTAGCACCTGCTCTTGGACCTTTTTGTAGTACTCCATCCTTTCGTCCTGGTCAGATGTGGCCCTGGCCTCCTGCAGCCATTTATCAACATCCGCATTGGAGTAGCCGGTCTTCTTAGCCTCAGATCCGATGGACTCGAAGTGCTTGGATAGAGTGTAGTCCGGGTCACCGGTCGTTCCCGTATTGAAGGAGCCCAATCCCAGATCGTAGTCACCCTTGGCCAGGTCGCTGCTAAATGCACCAGACTCCACGATTTCCACACCGGACTTGATACCAATCTTCTCAAACTGGGCGGCCACGACCTCTGCAGACGGTTTGTTCTCAGCTCGGGAGGAGTAGGTCTTTATGGTGATTTCAAAGGGCTTTCCCTGAAAGTCCAGCCTGCCGTCTCCATCAGCATCGATTATACCGGCCTGCTTAAGAAGCTCCTTGGCCTTTGAAGGATCGAATTCTAAAGGCTTGAGATCTTCATTCGCGGACCATTTATCGCTGGATGATAATGGTCCGACGGCAGGAATGCCGCCCACACCTTCCAGGGCAGTATCCACTATCTCCTGACGATCGATAGCATGGTTTATGGCCTGACGAACCAGAAGGTTATCAAAGGGCGCTTTTTTCATATTAATATAAATTAAATTCTCGCGAAGTGTCACCTCGCTGAGCACCTCCAAATCGGATTGGCTTTTCAAATTTTGTACATCGGTTTGAGGAATGCCCAGAGCAATGTCCACATCCCCGCCTTCCAGTTGCATGGCCCTCGTCATTGGATCGCTGACAAAGAAGAGAACAGCTCCCTCAAGCTTCGGCTTCTCACCCCAATATTCATCATTTCTCACGACGGTCAGCTTGACGTCTTTCTCAAAGGAATCGAATTTGAAGGGGCCGGTACCCACAGGGGTTGTGTTCAGGTCTACGTCAGGTTTGACTATGCAGACCAGCGGATCTACCAGTGAGGCAATTGTCGGAGAATGAGGCTGTTTGGTTTTGATGGTTATTGTGTTTTCATCAGTTGCTTTAACCGAATCTATGAAATTGAACTCGCCATGTCTGGAGTTAGATGAATCCATAACTCTTTGCAGAGAGTATTCCACCGCATCGGCATTAAGAGGGGTGCCGTCATGGAATTTCGCATCGGTTCTCAAATGAATCTTGTACTCTGTATCGCTGATCTGATCAAAGCCGGTTGCCAGGGTTGGCACGAGATTCATATTCTCGTCCAATGAAAAGAGGGTCTCATATATTCCGGCTTCATGCATGTACCAGCCCGTGTATTTATAGGCCGGGTCCAAATTTTCGTCCGGTCCGAAGATCAAATCTGCATTCAGAATTTTGCCATCGGATGTCGAATCAGCAAGAGCCGGTCCCATTAATGATAATAGCGTTAAAAATATCATCAATATTTCATAAGTTCTTTTAATACGTAACATATTTAGCACACCAATTATGTTATGATTGATACATAGTGATAAATATTTCGTTCGCAGGAATGATGTGAATAACCGGAAAAGCAACACAAGAGGTAATATGTTTGCGGCATCTAGCGGCTATATTGCTCGGCTAAATAGCTTCAGCCCTAATGCGCGACGGTATTTGCTATTCGTTTTCCTGACGATCTTAAACGTGGGAATCTACGGAGTCATCTTTAATCTGTATATCTTAAGCCTTGGCTTCCAGGAGGACTTCTTAGGGCTGATACTATCTCTTTCCTCCGTCTCCATCGGGCTGTTCGCAATACCTGCCGCCTTTATATGTGATCGCTTGGGCCGGAAAAATACATTATTGCTTTCATCCTCGCTCCTCACTCTTTCGCTCCTCTTTCTCTATAATACCACATCAAAGGAGCTACTGGTCGTTTTCAGCATTGCATATGGGATGGCATCTACCCTGAGCCTCGTCACAGGAGCGACATTTCTAGTAGAGAATTCCACCCCATATGAACGAATGCATCTTTTTTCCATGTATTATATCATCTATACATTTTCTACGCTGTCAGGAAATATGATAGGCGGCTTTTTGCCGTCTATTCTTTCAGATTTGTCGGCAGATCAGTTTTTTCCGGAGGTGGGAGGGGCTATTGCATACCGATTGACACTTTATGTATCATTGGCCGCAACAATCATCTCGCTGCTGCCGCTGGCATACATTGAAGAGAAAACTTCCCTAGAAAAAGTAAGCATAAGAGACCGATTTAGAGTCTATAAATCCATATTCAGGTCGAAGACTGTCCAAAGGATGTTCTTATTTTACAGTCTCTTTGGCATAGGGTGGGGCACGTCTCTGCCATATTTCAATGTATATTTCGACATTGTGCTGGGCGCGAGTGCAAACCAGATCGGCTTGATATTTTCCCTATCGCAGCTGGTCATGATGGCAGGATACTTCTTAGTGCCCATGCTCACGGAAAAGCTGGGCAAGATCAGACTGGCATCCATGGTACAGATATTATCCATACCATTCCTTCTGATATTCACTTTCTCCTCCAGCCTGCCTGTCGCAGCATTCGGATATATCATGCGATATATGCTTATGAACATGGCAAATCCCATCTTGAACAGCTTCAAGCTGGAAATCGTCAGCGCAGAGGAGAGATCGATAATAAATAGCGTAATGTGGATGGCTTGCTATACTTTCGTAGGGATAGGAACATATGCAGGAGGGCTGATGATGGCAGATGGAAAAAACAGCATGCCGTTCTTAGTCACAGGCATTTTTTATGCGCTAACGGCGGTTTTATATTATGCATTCTTTAATGAGGTTGAAAAAGCGGGATGTGAAAATATATCACCCTAAAATTCATAATGAATTTGCCGCTTGGAGCTCTGTCTTGCAGTATGCAATTTATGATAATAAGTAGTAATCTTTAATATTATGATCCCTAATTGGCCTACTAATGGCTATGCTCGATATAGTTAACCTTAGAACCTATTTTCCCACACCGGACGGGCTGGTGAAAGCCGTGGATGAGGTCAATTTACAAATTGATAGCGCAGAAAAATTGGGTCTGATCGGCGAGACGGGCTGCGGAAAGACGGTACTTGGCATGTCCATAATCCGCCTGTTAATGCCCTCCACCAGGATAATGGGTCGAATAATCTACAAAGGAAGAGATCTGCTCGACCTGAATGAGGAGGAGATGAGACTCTTGCGGGGAAGGGAGATCGCCATGATTTTGCAAAATCCCACCACCTCCCTCAATCCGGTGATAAAGGTAGGGGATCAGATTGCAGAGGTACTCCGGCTGCACATGGGCCTTGACAAAGAGCAGGCAAAATCCAAAGCAGTGGAAATGCTGGCCGCAACAATGATTCCGGAAGCCAAGAAGAGAGCGGACCAATATCCGCACGAGCTTTCCGGAGGCATGAAGGAAAGAGTCATGATCGCCATGGGACTGGCCGGACAGCCATCCTTTGTCATAGCCGATGAGCCCACCAAAGGACTTGATGCCAAGACCAAGGCCGAGATCATCAAGCTCATTCGAGATATGACTGCCAACCGATCCATGCTCATGATAACCCACGATCTGGCAGCGGCTGGAGAGACCTGTGATCGCATCGCTGTTATGTATGCAGGAGAACTCTTGGAGGTAGCACCAGCAGAGACCATCTTGAGAGACCCTTGTCATCCCTACACGCAAGGCTTCGTCCATTGCCTTCCTTCCCAAGGCCTGCAGCCCATACCAGGATCCAGCCCCTCTCTCATCGATCCTCCCCCAGGTTGCAGATTCCATCCCCGCTGTCCCAAGGCAATGGACATCTGCAAGAAAGAGCATCCTCCCATGATAAAAATGAATACGGGAAACTTTGCGAGGTGCTTCTTATGCACCTGATTGAGGTCTTGGACCTTAAGAAGCACTATGCATCCGGCTTTATCAACCGGCAATACACAAAAGCCATAGATGGCGCATCATTTCACATTGAACGAGGCGAGACCCTGGGCCTGGTGGGTGAGAGCGGCTGCGGAAAGACCACCGTGGGCCGCCTGCTTCTCAGGCTGATTGAGCCCACCTCCGGCAATATTTTTTTCGACGGGACGGATATAACCAAATTGAGTCGAAGAGAGATGAGAATACTCCGACCCAGGATGCAGATGATTTTTCAAGACCCGGAGTCCTCTCTGGATCCAAGGATGCGCATTGGGGAAAGCATAGCTGAGCCCTTCCGGCTGGGGCTGCAAGGAAAGATAAGCAGCAGTGAGTGGAGAGAGAAGGTCTTGGAGCTGATAGATATCGTAGGCCTGAACCCGGAGCATTTGAATCGTTTTCCCTACCAGCTCAGCGGCGGGCAAAACCAGCGAGTTGTCCTGGCCAGAATCCTGGCCATAAACCCTGAGTTCATTGTCGCAGATGAGCCTACCGCCTCACTGGATGTTTCAGTTCAGGCCCAGATTCTGCGGCTCATGATGGATCTGAAGAGCGAGTTTGGCCTGACCATGCTCTTCATATCTCACGATATGGAGGTTGTAAGACATATGAGCGATCGGATTGCGGTCATGGAAAAGGGAAGGATAATTAATAGTCTCAAGGATATCTGCTGAATGCTGCCGATAGCAATAAGACGATTGTGATCAGCAGGGCGGATAAATATTTTTCGCTATTCTCTTCCGTCTTAGCGTCTGCATCGTCTGTTTTAACGTCTGCGTCATCTGTCTCGACGCCCGCTTTTTCTGTCTGTTTGTCGTCTTTGCCGGTCTCATTTTGTGTATCTCTTTGCACATCAATCTCAAGCACATTCATACTTGTACTGTATTCGTTCCCACGTACATCTCGATAACTGATCTCGCCCTGTGGAAGACGGATGGTTCCCGGTTCAATGCAGCGCAACTGGTAACCTTTCGAATAGGTCTCATTGGGCGGGAGCATTAGCGATTCATTAACAACACCAGAGATAGGCTTGGTTTTGCCTGGCACATGACCCTGCAAAGAGATTGCTGCCCCCTTATTTCCGGTATTGGTCAGCTGGATTGAAACTGTTGCTACATCTCCCGGTTGTAGCTTTGAGGGACTGATGCTTCTCTCAACTTCGATTAGCGGCCCAAAGACATCTATCACAGGACTCTCTGAGCGGACGGTGTAGATCTTGTCATCCCAATTGTAGCAACCCTTTGCATCCGGCAGGATTTGGCTCAACCCCGGCAGTTTGGCCTTAATGAGATAGCTTATTGTTTTCGACTCACCAGGAGACAGGTTAAGCTTCCAGTTCAAAGAAGAATCTGCTTGAAAGCCGGATCCAGTCGAATCTGAGAGATCCAGTGTCAGAGTCCTGTTGCCGCAGTTTCTCAAAGAGTTGATGACGTAATAGCTTTTTTGAAATTCCTGTGTCTCTTCTACTCTCTTGTGCAACTGGATGGGACCGGATATATGAAAGACTGTTCCGCCCCAGGATTCGCAAGGCTTTTTCTGCGGGTCGGTGTATAGGGCATGGGCCCGAAGCTTCAAATCGATCGGCTCAGGGAAATAAGGAGCTTTTATATTTATTTTAAGATTATCTATCTCGTGGGTGTTCTTCTTTTTATCCCAGACTCTTCCCGCCTCCACCATAGAAATACTGTATTGTCTATTCACAAAAGGCGGTATCGAGTCCAGCCTTATCCTCAAATTCTCGGCATCAACTATTCCAATATTTGCAATCTGCAATTGGACCCTCATCTCATCACCTCCCCGGTATATTTCGCTATCCCCAGTCAAGATGAGAGATACGTCAGCAACCGCAGGAAGCTGCAGCCTTATTTCGGCGAAAGGATCATCCTGAATATCTCCTTTGACGATCTGCTCCAAGGTAACCTTTATGGAATCATTCAGAGAGAACCATTCTCCTACCTGCAAAGCTCGGCGGGCAATGGTTTGGTTATCGGCCTGCAGTTCAATAAGGACCTTGGAGATATGGGATTCTTCAATGGAAAAGTCGGCCAGCTTTAGTGTGTAGTTCTCTAAAAACAATTCCTCACCCCAGTGAAGCTCCCCGCTTATCCCCTCATTCCAGACGACGGCCTGGGCGGAAGATATCAGAATCAGCAATATAAATAAAAAGTTAATCATATTAATGCCTTTGCATAAGATAGACTGCAATTATTACCAGTGCGGCATATAGGTAGATTTTATCGCTATCCTGCAGAGCACCTCCACTCAGTGAATTGGTCTTCTCCTCGTATGAGGCTTTTCCCGGCAAATTATTTGTTCTCGTCTCGGTTTTAGCTATGCTTTTTGAGGCTACATTATTTGTGCTGTTTGCTGTTTCATCAGTTGCCGTTTTATCTTTTGCCTTATTATCTGTTGCTGTATCATTTGTTAAGCTGGATTTTTCGATTGCAGTATCCTTTGCAGTATCCTTTGCCGGCGAAGTTGTCTCTTCCTTTTCTTTGGAATATATGGTCTTTTCTGACTGCGGAGCGCTTTGTTTTGCCTCAAAGGAGATGCCTTGGGGCGCATAGAATACTAAGACGTCATCTCTTGTGACCGTTATTTTTTTGTTCTTCTCATACTCTATCTTTGTGTCCCTGTCCTGCCATCTTACCGATAGATTATGCACCCCCTCTTCCAGCTTTATCGTGCCAAGTTCAGAGGTGCTGTCTTTGCTGACCTCCTTGCTCTTCTCGAAGCTGTCGTCTACATAAAGGAAGGCTTCTAAATCGTTGCTGTTCTCATTGGTCAGCTTTACCAATATCTCGTACTTTTCCGGTGCCTCATGATTGGATGTATATAGGTTGATAGAGGTCTCATTCTGGATATCTTTGAGCTCCTGCGTCTCATATGATCTCTTGACATCCTCGTCCCACCAGGTTATCTTGAAAAGATGAGATCCTTTTGAGAGTTGATAGCTATCTATCTTCAATTCAGAATCCGAGGCGAGTTCTTTGCTGTCCTTCAGCTCGAAATCTATGAATAGGGATATTTTAAGGCGTTCATTATCCTTATTGGTAACATAGACATGGACATCATAAGCAGATTGATTTAGGGATTCATTCGTCGACGATAGGTTGCTTAAATTGCTCTGGTATGATGATTGCGACCCGAGTGATGTGTCCTCCCCGGCACAGAGCACCACCTGAGGAATGATGAGCCATGCGAGGAATATGATCTGGACGGGTTTGATTTTATGCATACTTGCTGGGATTGGGATGGAGCACATATCCATTACATATTGATGATGCTCCATAAATAGCATACGGTAAATTAAAGATAGCATTAAGTGTTATTATTATAATTAACTAATCGAAAAGATTATCTATGGGTATAATGGATAGGGATTATATCGAGGAGGAGATCTTGACCGATATAGCCGTCCAGCTTCTGATATTGGAGGGCGTGCCCGTTCTGGCATTTGTTTATTATCTGCTGCATAAGAAGCAGATGTATCAACTGGAAAAAGGAATTGAAGAAAAGGACGATAAGCTGATAAGATCAGAACGCAGGATCATCAATGGTCTCTTCTTAACACTGGCTGGGTCCTCTATGATCCTGGCGCCAAGCTTAGCAGTTCTGGTTGGAATAGAGGCACATCTATCATTCGAGCTTCTCCTGGCAAGCCTTGTGGTCCTATGTGCGGGAATGGCGATGATAATCGGTGGTGAGCTGATCAAATATAAGGCCGGCTTTTCCAAGAATCGGGATTCTTTGGCGGAATTAAAACAGGATCTGTTCTCTAAATAAAAACCTCTCTTTTTATCTTCGCCTCTGTCCTCATCAATGTACATTTTAGTCCCAATCGTAACTATTAATATTATATCAAAAAATGTTATTAACAAAAGAGACTTATATTTGAATTATCCTAATAAGCGACAATTGTGAGGAGAATAGATATGAATAATCGAATAGTTTCAGCTTTGCTGATTCTACCGTTGATGGCATTGCTCCTCTGCGGGTCTTGCGGGGCGGCAGAGTATCCAATGACCATCACAGACTCAGCGGACAGAGAGGTCACCCTGCAAATGCCGGTTGAGAGGATTATTGTGCTGAGCACCGATGCAGCAGAAGCGGTCGAACTCCTGGGCGCGGGAGACATGATTGTCGGTGTTACAGATACGGTTCAAAAATATAGCTGGTACTTCCCAAATCTTAAAAATAAGGCACTGGTGGGCAAATGGAGCGCACCTGATTATGAGGTCATAGCCCAGATTGCCAAGGGAAATGAGGACACTATAACTCCCAACATACTTGTATTGGGCTATCCTTCCGGCAAAATGGGGGGAAAGTCTTATGGAGTGGACGCGGTGGCGGAGGGGCTGGCACCATTCAAAGACATCGCTGTTGCTGGCTTTAGCTTCTACAAGGGTGAAAGCATAGATCAGGAGATCACCCTTCTGGGCCAGATTTTGGGCAAAGAGGAGAAGGCTGCGGAGTATATCGCCTGGAAGAACTCCCAGAAAGATGCCATTGCCAATGCAGTCGAGGGCAAGGGAATTTCCAAGGTCTATTTTGAAAACACTCAGCCAAAAGGGCTGGGAGAGCTCAAGACCAATGGCGGGAACTCTGATATCGATAAGAGCATCAGGCTTGCCGGAGGACTCAATATATTCGGATCTTCTTCGGATGAAGCCATTACCACCAGCTGGGAGACGGTGATCAGCAAGAATCCGGATGTCATCTTGCAGGCCAAATCGGACGATGTTCTGGGTTGGGGAGAATTTCCTTCCAGCAATACCCTTGCCGCGCAGCAGGTTCGCGATGAGATCATGAGCCGCACCGGTGGAAACGCTGTCCCTGCCATCAAGAATAAAAAAATCTGGATAGTCTACCGCAAGATACTCTATGGACCGGGCAGCGTAGCTGGAACTGCCTTCATGGCCAAGCTGCTGCACCCCGAAGTGGATCTCGATCCTGCCGCCGTTTATAAGGAATACCTTGATTTGCTGGGCATCAAGTATCCGGAAGGCAGGACTTTTGTATTCCCTGAGCTGGAGAGCGAGTAGAGGCTCCTGCAATTTTTTTGCTTTACATGTTTTGCTTCTTCTAAGTCAGATGCTTTTATGGTCTCTGTGTACCTCCAGAAGTCTAGCGACCTGCTGGTAGCAAGCAGATTATCTTATCTCGCGAACATGAAACCAATTATTGGTTCTTGATTTCATTAGATTGAATCATATTAAATCATACTAGTTTCGATAAATTTATTAATAGGTCGTGCTTTTTTGGCGAGAGGTTATGCTATGAGCGTGAGACAAAACCCTGGAAAAAAATTGAAATACGTAATGATCGTGCTGATAATGTTAGTTGGAGCTGCGACGGCCATATGTTCAATCTGCGCCGGAGAGACTGCTGCAAAAAATACCACAGTTGTTGACTCCGCGGGCAGAGAGGTGCAGATCCCATATCCGGTCAACAAGATCGTTCTTCTTACAGCCGATAACTGTGAGCTGGCTCTGGTACTTGGCTGCGAAGACAAAATAGTGGGCGTGGAAGAAGGAGCGCATGATTATGTTGAGATTGGGGATAGGTTCAATAAAGCAGAAAATGTCGGCAACTACAATGATCCAGACCTGGAGAAGATAGCGAATCTGAAACCTGATGTGGTCTTTGGATACAAGACCTCAATTACCAATGGGGTTGCAGATCGGCTGACGGACCTGGGCATTCCTTTTGTGGTCTGCGAGTGCAATAAGATTCAGACCTTTGAAAAGGATGTAGAACTCATGGGCACTATCCTCGGAAAGGAGGATAAAGCAAAGGAATTTCTTGCCTTTCATAACTCCGTGATGAGCACAATCACTGATCGGACCAAGAATATTAGCTCTGATCAACTGACGGCAATGTATATCACCGGCGGCGGCAAGAGGCCGTATGCAACCTATGGCAAAGATGTAGATCCCTATTTCAGCATTGTGGGTGCGAAGAATATCGCCTCTGAACTTTCAGGATCACAGCCTACTGTGAGCCCTGAATGGATTCTTGAAGAGAATCCTCAGGTGATCATCGAATGGATAGGAAGCACAAAGATAAAAACGACTGCCGATCCGCTGATAGACGTTCAGAAGACATATCAGAACGACTCTGTCCTGAGTAAGACAGATGCTGTCAAGGATGGAAGAGTTCATGTAATGGGCTGGCGGGTGTTTAAAGGATTGCGATTCTCGATCGGCCTTCTCTACTGGGCCAAATGGTGCCATCCCGATCTGTTCAAGGATGTCGATCCTGAGGAGGCTCACCGCCAATATCTGACGGAGTTCCTAAATGTAGACCTGAAAAATGTATGGGGTGAGTAGAGCATACCTGAGAAAATGGCAGATCAAGGAGCCGGGATTGCCTAGAGGTCCCGAGTCCGTAGTGGCCAGAAATCCGGATATAATAACCCGTCGGGCTTATGCGAATGCAGCGGTCAAGAATGTATCCTATGAGTCGGACGACACCTCTGATGTGAAGAGGTTGAGGGTTGAGACCCTCTCCCGACCGGAGCTGGCCAACGTCAATGCCGTCAAGAATCAGAGGGTATACGTGGACGATGGCAATATAGCAACGGGCATACAGATACCTATAGAAATCGCCTGCTATGCAAAGTTGATAAAATCAAAGAGGGATGAATGAACCCGATTTGATTGGGCTAGGCAGGTGCCGCCCGAGCTCAAAGTCTTTTTTATCTGCGCTTTTTTCATCTACGATATCGAGAAATGGGTATTTCTAATCAATTTGTACTAATTTCCAATAATATCATCTTATTAAATCAGATATCTTAAAATAGTAGTAATACTATATGCGATTATAATCGCGCATGACGATAAAGGTGAACGCATGATTGATGGATTGATATCATTTGAGGCGGCAGCATGAGATCTTCAGCCGTTTTTCTGGCACTGCTCCTGACCTGTATATCAGTTGCAGCAGATGCTTCTGATTATGTCCTTGGGATCTTTGGAAACGCCAATATGGATGGAACGATAGACGAAGTAGATGCAGCATACATCCAGGAAATTATCGATGGAAAAGAGAAGACTACAGAGATGGCCGACGCCGACCACGACGGTAAAGTGGATTTACAGGATATCGACCAGGTAAAAAAGATAATCCGTGGTAGTGAGGACGAGCTTACAGTGCTCATGGATGTCAGGCCCAGCATGGGGTCCACTGAGATAACCAGAATTCCGGTGACGATCCAAATGCCAGTGAAGAGGATCATTGTAACCTCACCGTACTCCCTCTCCATTCTCAGATCGCTCAAAGTTGAGACGGACAGAATCGCCGGCATTCCTCTCATCAGCAAAGAAGCAACGGACTATTTCCCTGAATACAGCCAGATCGACGCCATTGGCGGCGGGAACAGCGTGGACTATGAGAAGATCCTCAGTCTCCACCCCGATTTGGCTATAGTCTTCACCTCAGGCCTTGATGATGCCTCTGAGAAGCTTCCCGGTGTGACCATAGCTACTTTCGATTTCTGGAGGCCTTCTTCCTATGTTGACGAGACCAGAAGGCTTGGATATATCCTAGGAAAGAATGCTGAGGCGGAGGAGTTTATCTCATTCTACAGCGGAGTCATGGATTCCATAAGCAAGATGATTGAGACAATTCCTGTGGACAGAAAACCGAAGGTTTACTTTGAGAGCGAGCAGGCCTATGCAACCAGCGGAAACGGATCAGGATGGAACGAGAAGGCAACCTTGGCCGGAGGAAACAACATCTTCGGCGACCTTCCCGGATATCCGACAGTTGATGCCGAGAAGGTGATGACTAAAAATCCAGAGTTTATAGTCAAGCAGCCCAAATCCGGTCCGGTGACCAGCGCGACTTACCTGCTTGGAACCAATGAAACGACACTCATCCAGGCCAGAGATGAAATCAAGAAGAGGCCCGAGCTATCTCAGGTAGATGCTGTCGAGAATGGCAAAGTCTACATCCTCTATGGTGATATCATTGGAGCGACACGGCACTTCGTAGGTATCGCTTATATGGCCAAGTGGCTCTATCCGGACCTCTTCAAGGACCTCGATCCAAAGGACATTCACCAGAGATACTTGACTGAGTTTCAGGGTTTGCCGGACGACTTCCTGGACAAACATGGAAAATTCGCTTATCCTGAAGCGGCCTGAGCATTTAGCCAGCCGGCCATTGGCACATGCAATAGATCCATCAAATATGGCTGTGCTATTGGTCCTAATTTTTAAATGCCGGCAGGAACTATTGCCGATTAGTCCTTTGATGCGGTCGTTGGACCATCCATCTGCTATTAATAATACATATTTTTAATTCATGCTACGTAAAGCATAGATAAATTTATTCTTAATTCTATTAATGTTATCTACATTGGAATAACTATTAATATAGGAGACATAAATAGCATTGTTCATATTAAATGATAATAGCATTATTGAATATTAGGTGAAAGTATATGAAAGTCGTCTCAATAACCTGGGCCAGCGAGCTGCCCCTCTTGCTTCAGGCTGCAAAAGAGATCGGCCTGGACATAGAGTTGTGGTCTGCAACTCAGCTTTCCAGCGAAGCTGATCTGACAAAATGTCTGGAATCTCTGAAGAAGGCCAACCTCATACTCCTCCATCCCTCCAGCGATGCCTGCTGGGATGAGGTTGTTCCTGCTCTGAATCAAGAGATTCCGGTTATCTCTTTTGGAAGGGACCCATCTCACTGGGCTTTGGCCAATGTCTCACTGGAGATAACCCAGACTGTCAACAAGTATGTTCTCTTCGGCGGCCCGGAGAACTTCAAGAACATGCTCAAATATATCTACAAAGAGGTTCTGGATCAGGATCTTGTTTATGATCCGCCACAGGAACGTCTATGGCAGGGATTCTATCATCCCCGGGCGAGTGCCGCCTTTGCCACTCTTGACGAGTATCAGGAGTGGTACAGCACTCTGAAAAGCCCAACCGTGGGCATAATATTCTCGCGAACCTACTGGGCCAATGGGGATACCGCCCTGGTTGACGCCTTCATCGCTGAGCTGGAGAAACAGGGCTCAGTTCTTCCCGTCTTCTGCTTCGGTATGGGCGACAGGGACCTTGGTGCCTGGTCGAGCGTCGAGGTCTCTGAGAAGATATTCATGGGCAGGGTCGATGCGATCATCAATCTCCAGCCCATCTTCCGTCCACGAAAACCGGAGGAAGCAACCAGTATACTCAAGTCGATCGACGTGCCGGTCTTCCACCCGCTCATGGTCTATCACAAGACGGCAGACGAATGGCAAAAAGACATCCACGGACTTTCCAGTAGCGAGGTGGGCTGGTCTGTGGCAATGCCTGAGTTCGAGGGTGTCATAGAGCCCCTGATCGCAGGAGTGACTGATAGATCCGAATCGGACGGAGCCCTGATTGAGAGGCATGTCCCCATACCGGAGAGAGTCTCAAAAGTATGCAGGCGTATCTCCAAGTGGATCGCACTCAAGAACAAGCCAGCTTCCCAACGCCGCGTGGCCTTTATTCTGCACAACAATCCGTGCGTATCCACAGAGGCGTCTGTAGGCGGCGGAGCTCATCTCGATACGCTTGAGAGCGTGGCTCGCATTATGAACAGGATGGCGAATGAGGGCTACTCTCTGGAGAATACTCCCAAGGATGGAAAGGAACTCATCGAGACTATCATGGGCAGAAAAGCCATCTCCGAGTTCCGCTGGACTCCCATAGAGGAGATTGTGCAGAAAGGCGGAGCGCTGGCATATCTCTCTAAAGAGGAATATGAGCAGTGGTTCGGATGCCTCTCCCCGGAGGTACGAAGCCGCGTCAGCGAGGCCTGGGGAAATCCGCCGGGAGAGGAGAAGGACGGAATTCCGCCAGCAATGCTCTACCAGGGAAAGATTGTGATCACGGGCGTCCAGTACGGCAACACCCTCGTCTGCGCTCAGCCCAAGCGCGGCTGTGCCGGAGCTAGATGCGACGGACAGGTATGCAAGATCTTGCATGACCCGGAGGTTCCTCCAACCCACCAGTACATCGCTACCTACAGATACATAGAGAAGGTCTTCGGCGCAGATGTGATTGTGCATGTCGGCACCCACGGCAACCTGGAGTTTTTGCCCGGAAAGTCTGTAGGCCTATCCTGCGATTGCTATCCCGATATTGGAATAGGGGATATGCCTCATCTCTATATCTACAACTCCGACAACCCGCCTGAGGGCACAATCGCAAAGCGCCGGAGCTATGCCACTCTGGTGGACCACATGCAGGTAGTGATGACGGACTCAGACCTCTATGGAGAGTTGAAGGATCTGGAGGAGAAGATCGCCGAGTACAACCGCGCCAGGATCTCAGACGGCGCAAGGGCTCATGCCTTGGAGCATATTATATTAGAGCTTCTTTCGAAGAGCAACCTCGCTAAGGAGATGAAGCTTGAGAAGATGACCGCATCGGGGGCAAGCTTCGAGCAGATCTTAGAGAGGGCTCACGACAGGATTTCTCTGCTCTACAACACCCAGATCCCAGACGGCATGCACATCTTCGGGGTTCTTCCTGAAGGCGAGAGGCGAAAGGAGATGGTGCGCTCCATTCTGCGAACCGAATTTCGTAAGACTGCCGCAGAGCTTCTGGGAAAGGAGGTCACAACCAAGATGGAGGATCTGCAGGAGCTGGACAACCTCTCCAAAGAGCTTGTCTCTGCTATAATGCCACCTTGCGAGAAAGACACGGATGGCTGCAACGGGCAGATGAAGCTGCCGGAGCTGCTGGAGAGCAGAGGACTGCATGAAAAGGGCTCTCTTTTGGCTCTGCAGGGCAGGGTGGAGGACCTCTGCCGGCGGATTGAGGCATCAGGGGAGATAGAAAGCCTGCTGCATGGATTCTCGGGAGGCTTCATCGAGCCGGGTCCATCCGGCCTTATCACCAAAGGAAAGATCGAGGTTTTACCCACGGGCCGCAACTTCTACTCTCTGGACCCTGAGGCAGTTCCTACTGAGGCTGCATGGATGGTTGGAAGAAGGCTTGCCGACAGCCTGGTTGACAAGTACCGCAAAGAGCATGAGCGGCTGCCGGAGAACGTCGCCATGTTCTGGATGGCGGGAGATGTGATGTACGCCGACGGGGAGCAGATGGCCCAGATCTTCCACCTGATAGGCGTAAAGCCAGTCTGGAAGGGAGCGAAGCTCAAGGGCTATCAGGTCGTTCCCCTGGAGAAATTGGGAAGACCCAGGATAGACCTGACGATCAAGTCTTCAGGCATCATACGCGACTGCTTCTACAACTGCATAGAGATGGTCGATAGAGCGATTCGGGAGGTCGCAGCACTCGATGAACCGCCGGAGATGAACTATCTTAGAAAGCATGATCTGGAGAATGGTCCCATGCCTCGCATCTTTGCCAGCAGGCCGGGCACATACGGAAACGGTGTGAATCTGGCGGTCTATGCATCGGCGTGGAAGAAGGAGAAGGACCTCTCAGACGTCTTCATCTACTGGAACGGTTATGCCTATGGCAAGGGCTTCTTCGGCGAGGAGTCTGCGGAGAAGCTCATCAAGCAGCTCAAGAGCGTGGATGTCACATTCAACAAGACAACAACAGACGAGAAGGACCTGTTCGGCTGCTGCTGCTACTTCGGAAACCACGGCGGCATGACCATTGCTGCCCGTGAGGTCTCAGGCCACCAGGTTGAGGCGTACTATGGAGATACCAGGGATGCGGACCACGTGGAGGTACGCACCCTGGCAGACGAGGTCCGGCGGGTGGTGCGCACCAAGCTGCTTAATCCCAAGTGGATCGAGGGAATGAAACGGCATGGCTACAAGGGTGCGGGAGACATATCCAAGCGCGTGGGCCGGGTCTACGGCTGGGAAGCCACCACAAAAGAGGTGGACGACTGGATCTTCGACGACATTGCCAAGACCTTTGTCATGGACGAGGAGAACCGCAAGTTCTTCCAGGAGAACAATCCCTGGGCTATGGAAGAGATGGGCAGAAGGCTGCTGGAAGCAGAGCAGAGGGGCCTGTGGAAGGCCGACCCGGAGGTGCTGGATGCTCTGAAGTCCCTTTACCTGGAGATCGAAGGCTGGATGGAAGAGAAGATGGGCGACGTGGGCGGCGAGTTTCAGGGTGGCTCAATTGATGTACTTAACATGGATGATGTGAAGGCCTGGAAGGAGAAGATGGCAAAGGTATTGGGGACGTGAGACGACTTTCGTCCCGAACTGAATTTTGGGTGTCGTTTGGTGGAGATTCGATCGACTGCAATCATTCGACACCGATATTTTTTATGAGACTAATTGCTGCAAAAATTGTAAAAGCTTTGTCTGCATTGTATGTTATAGCTTCCAACAATAAATATTTATCTTAGCACGAGATCATACTTGTTAAAGGATTAATAATATTAAATAAGGTTGTATATATGAAACGATTAGAATTGTTATTAGTAACCATGTTGTGCATGTTGCAGGCAGCATTGCTCGCAGGTGCGGCAGAATCCTCACTGGAAGTCTTCGGCAATGCCAATATGGATGACACCATCGATGAGAAGGATATTGCGTATGTTGAAGGAGTGATAAACGGAACAAATGCTGCCACCAATCTGAGCGATGCCAATTACGATGGCAAGATAGACTCAAGTGATCTCGATCAGATCAGGCAAATCATAAGCGGCGATGAGAGTGAGCTCACACTAATCGATGATAGCGTCACAAGCGAGTATCCTGACGGAAAGCCAGTTACTGTCCGCATGCCGGCCAGTCGCATCATTGCACTTCATGCTGACAGTGCCGAGGTATTGATGATGCTCCAATCGAAAGAAAAGATCATCGGAATTGCCGATACAACAGCCAACAGCAGCAAATCACTTCCAGGAATATGCGAATTGCCAACCATTGGCTCCTCCTCGGACCCGGATGCAGAGAAGATCTTGCAGATGAAACCTGATATTGTGCTGGCATATGGGCATGATCTGTCGAAATGGACCACCGATCTTGAAAAGAAGCTAAATGGCACGGATATTACCCTTGTTCGGCTGAGCTGCTATCAGCCGGAGACTATGTCCAGCGATATAATCAAGCTGGGCTATATTGTCAATAATGTAGCTCGGGCAAAAGAGTATGTAGACTGGTATGAAGGGTATCTCTCGATTCTAAATGAGAAAATAGGAACGTTAAAAGAGGATGACAAGCCCAGAGTCTATGTCGAACGCTCCAAGTACATGACCTACTCCAAAGGTTCTGCTGCACATAATATCTGCCAGATGGCCGGTGGGGCAAACATCGCAACGGATTTAGCAGGCATGTACCCCCAGGTTGATCCTGAGTGGGTCATTACCCAGAATCCCGACATAATTCTCAAGACGGCCACATCAAACACAATAAAGGGCGGCTACGAAGATGATGATCCCGCAGAGATGAAAGCAGCGTGGGAGGAGATCATGAACCGAACCGAGCTTGCCAACGTCAAGGCGGTCAAGGACAAAAAGGTCTACCTGATTCATACCGCTGGAGTCTGGAATAATCCGGAATACTTTATTGGACTTATCTATCTTGGAAAATGGTTCCATCCTGGACTATTCGCAGATTTGGATCCGATGGCCATCCATCAGGAGTACGTAAGTAGATTCCTTGGATTGGACTATGATCTAAGCAAGCATGGCGTGTTTGTCTATCCACCTTTGCAGAATAGTTGAATCGGACAGTCCCTCCATCTCTTTTTCTTGCATTCGCTTTAACGGCTCTTTCAGCCAGCGATGAGATATCTCTGGTGGATTGACTCTTGGCAGACAGAAGATTGCCGGCGTTCTTGAAGCCTGAGCACGAAAGAAGCTGCAAATGCAACTCTGGCTACGAGATGGTGGTGGTGGTATCCTGCAGATTATCCAACAAATTGTCTTATATTTAAGTTAAATTGCGTATGTTCTTGAGTTAGTTATAAATACAAAAATCTGCATCTCATTTTTTCATATCAATACGAATGATAGTAATATCAATTACATGGCTGGTGCATAAATATATGAAATCCGGTTTGAAGATAGGTCTGATGGCTCTGCTTATTCTGACTGCAACATATGTGGCATTAGGTGCCGCATCCCCAGGCCAGAATAACGAGAGTTTCTCTCTTAATATCTTTGGCAATGCCAATATGGATAACACCATCGACGAACAGGATGTCAGCTACCTGGAAGAAGTGATAGGCAAGACAAAAGCTGCCACTAATCTCAGCGATGCCAATCTCGACGGATCGATCGATGATAAGGACGTGGAACTGGTCAAAGAGATCATAAAAGGCGATGAGAGGGAGATCTCCGTCATAGATGAGATCGGAAAGACCGTCAATATAAAAGAGCCCTTGAATCGCATTGTTGTATGCCATGCCATGTTTGCCGAGGTTATGAAATCACTGGGGGCGGATGACAAAATCGTAGGTATTCCAACATACATGGAAAACTACACCACTTTCTACCCGGTTCTGAGCAAGCTTGCGACTGTTGGAGGAGCATCGACTCCCGATACGGAGGCCATAGTAAGCCTCAAACCTGATCTGGTAATAGTCTACGGCAACTGGGCTGCGAATCTTGAGACAGACCTCAAGTCTGTGGCCCCTGTGCTTCGCCTGACCTATCGGCCATTCAGCACTACAGATCAGGATATCATGATGCTGGGCTACATCGTCGGCAAGAACGAGGAAGCCAGCCAGCTTATCGATTTCTATCAGAAGCCGCTCATGCTGATCAAGGAAAGGGTCTCATCTCTGGCAGAAGATAAGAAGCCCAGAGTCTATCTGGAGTATTCCGATTACAGAACCAATTCCGAAGGTTCCGGCACTCATGAGATGCTGCTGATGGCCGGCGGAAGAAATATCGCTTCAGGAATAGATACCGATCCCAATGGCGTCCCATTTATCGATCCAGAATGGGTGGTCAAAGAGAATCCGGAGATCATCATGAGAAGGGCACTTAAGGCCGATGCCTCCTGTGGCTATGATGAGGACAATACAACCCAGATGAAAGCACTGAGAGAAAAGATCCTCAACCGTCCTGAGCTGGCCAATATCACAGCAGTTAAGGACGGGCGCGTCTACTGCTTCTCCAGTGATATCTCGACTGGGCTGTCCTACTGGTTGGGGATCGTCTACATGGCCAAGATACTGCATCCCGATATCTTCGCGGACCTGGACCCGGTGGCCATCCATCAAGAGTACTTAACTCGTTTTCAGAGGCTCGATTTCAATCTGGATGAGCATGGTGTATTCTTTTATCCGATGAAGGATGCGAGCTAGAGAAAATGAGTGCTTTGTCTATCTGAAGGGATAACGATTTGAATTGCAGTATTCGGGAGATAACTGGGGAAGATGTGGCGAGCCTTATTGGAAGGGACGGTCAGACTGAGGCATAGATTGAAGCTCGGAGCAGAGGGTGCTTATGCCATCCTCTGGTCCGATATGGTTGCACTGCGGCGCAACCTGCGCAATTACCTGATAGCCACAGTGGTAGGCCCGCTTCTTTATATGGCAGCTTTCGGCTTTGGCCTGGGCGGGAGTATAAAGATGGACGGCATGAGCTATCTGGAGTTCGTCATTCCTGGAATAATCGCCATGACCGCCATGAACAGCAGCTTCAACGGCTCTGGAACCAGGCTTGTCGTGGATCAAATCCACTGGCGCAGCTTCGACGAGTCGCTCATGGCTCCCATCGGCCAGCCATCGCTCTTGTTAGGCAAAGCCCTGATTGGAGTTTTGCGGGGCAGTGTCAGTTCCATCGCATTTCTGATCATGGCACTCATCATAAGGCCACAGCTTCATATCAACCTAACTTTCCTATTGAGCCTTGCTCTGACCTGTTTGATCTTCTCTTTTCTAGGAGTGCTCTCTGCTCTGCTGGCCAGCTCCTATGATGATATGATCATGTTCACCAGCATCATTATCACTCCTATGGCCTTTCTGGGTGGAACCTTCTTCTCGCTGAATTATGTTCCGGAGGCACTGAAGTATGCCCTTTACCTGCTACCGCTCACCCATGCCAGCATCTGCCTGCGAGCCTCTATCATGGGCCAAAGCACACCGTATTTGTCTTTATTCGCAATGATTGGATTTCTGGCGCTCTTCTCAGGCGGAGCACTGTTGGCCTTGAAGAGAAAAGATGCGTAGTTTTTCCAGACAATCGAGTCAGACTATAGTTTTCTAAGGCAATTATCGAAATACCGCGAATTAACTGAAACGTCAGCAGCGCACCTGCGCAGCAAGCTGCATGACGTTCATTAAAGATAAATTTATTTAAACCTCTTTATAAAAGACTTATCAATCCAGCTCTTCAGCGAGTAGATCAGCCTTGTGGGTACGCCGATGCAAGTCTTGCCCACCACGCCCACCGCGCAGTCCGCGCCCAGAGAAATAAGCGCCACCTGGCTGTCCGTACTGGCTCGTACCGAGTATTTCTCGAAGGTTCGGCCTTTGATCATGTTTCTGAAATGGTGGGCCAGATACTTGGCCTGCCTCTCCGCTTCCAAACCGGTCTTGGTGGCGAGCCGGCCATCGACCTCAATCCAGGCGCAGTCACCCATAGCAAAGATATTACCTTTGGCATTGAGGTGGTCGTCCACCAGTATCCAGCCGTTCTTCTTGGGCAGATCCAGATCCTGGATGAAGGGAGATGGCTTGACTCCTGCCGTCCAGATGGCCATGTCGCAGTCCAGGCTGGAGCCATCTGTGAAGTTGATGCAGTCCGGCTTGACCTCAGAGACCTGAGTGGATGTTAGGATATTTACTCCCTTCTTAGAGAGGGCTTTTTCCACAAGCTGAGAGGTCTGGGCAGAGAACAGGGGCAAAACCCGCTCCCTAGCCTCGATGATGTAGATGCTGGCGTCCATGCTCTCTGCCAGAATAGACGCTGCCTCCACGCCGGTAAGGCCGGAGCCCATGATCATGATGCGCTCAGGATAGTTATCTTCCACATAGCGACGCGCCCTTTTGGTCTCCTCCAGGGTGTTGATGGAAAAGGTGTGCTCAACGCCCTTGATGCCGAAGTAGTTCTGAGCAGCGCCCGTTGCCACCACAACGTAGTCGAACTCAACTTGCGACTTCTCACAGACGACGGTGTTGCCCTCCAGGCGCAGAGCCTTCTCTTGAATATGTATGGCACCCAAGCGTTCACAAAACGGCTTGAGTGGGGCCGCCAGATCCTGTAGCCGGGCCACTCCCCCCAGGTATTCGGGATACAGGGCCTGCATCTCCACCTGCTTCTTAGGCTCAATCAATGTGAACTGCAGAGGGCAGGGTGAGGCGACCCTAATCAACTCTGCACCGGCTATGCCTCCTCCAATGACAGCAACCTTCATGATCTCGAAAACCTCTCAATTTTGCGCGTGGCTTACCATAGTCCTGTATCTTAGGTTTGCACAAATCGGTTATAAATGCATCGTGCTCGGCCTGCAAGCTCAGCTCTTCGCAGAGCTGAGCTTAGCCAGGCCAGGCAATTGCATACAATTTTATAATGGCATATTCATACCAGGCCGTTGAAATGATCACCATTTACTTCGATGGGCTGTGCTATCCCAAGAATCCCGGCGGCGTGGCAGCTTACGGCTACCTGGTCTGCAGGGACAACGAGCCTATCTGGCGCGGATTTGGCAGCGTGGGTGAGGGCAAGGGCATGACCAACAACGTGGCCGAGTATGAGGCTCTTATGGCTGCCGCGCGATGGCTGGTCGATGAAGAGATCGAGGATAAGATTCTCATCAAAGGCGACTCGGAGCTGGTGATCAAACAGATGAAGGGCCAATACAAGATTTCCTCCGTCACCTCCAAGAAGTATGTCCCCGAGATCAAGAGGCTTCTGCAGGGAAAGGATGTCAGCTTCACATGGGTTCCGAGAGAGGAGAATGAGGAGGCAGACAGGCTCTCACGTATGGGATACGAGAGCTATTTGCGCCGGAAAAGAGATAGGTAAGTCAAGGGCAAATCCAAACCGCAAAGATGTGCACTCAAACTCAACGACAGGTCCATCTGCACTTGCGCGCCCTCCTGCGGATGCGGGGTCCGAGATCAAGCCTGGGATACAATTGCGGCCACTGGCTACTACTATCATTAGCTAAGGCTTCATGCGGGCCTTGATCTCCACCACATCGCCCTCGATCCTCTGCAGCCTCTCCTCCATGCGGCCCTTCAGATCCGACCGAAGGCCCTGCACCTCGGAGACTACATCCACTCGGGCTTCGTCAATGGCATCGATCACAGAGTCTTGCTTTGTAGAGATATCTCCAAGCCGCCCGCTGTTTTCCTTGAAGCCACCACTCATCTCAACTATCAAATCATCTTGCTTGCCGGAGAGTTCTTTGAAGCCGGCTCTCGTCTCAGCTATCATTTCGTCCTGCTTGCCGGAGAGTTCTTTGAAGCCGGCTCTCGTCTCAGCTATCATTTCGTCCTGCTTGCCGGAGAGTTCTTTGAAGCCGGCTCTCGTCTCAGCTATCATTTCGTCCTGCTTGCCGGAGAGGTCCTTGAAGCCGGCTCTCGTCTCAGCTATCATTTCGTCCTGCTTGCCGGAGAGGTCCTTGAAGCCGGCTCTCGTCTCAGCTATCATTTCGTCCTGCTTGCCGGAGAGGTCCTTGAAGCCACCCCTCATCTCCACGATCATTTCATCCTGTTTTTGGGAGATCTCTTTCAGGCTGCCATCCATCCCACCGAGCTTGGAGACCGTCTCCTTAAAACCGTCTTTCACTACCACAATCAGCTCTTTAAGATGACCTGCGGCGACATCAAGTCTAGCATCGGTCTCATTCTCGCCAGCCACCTTGAAAAAGTCGTCATAAGCACCCAATGCATCGGAAAACTCGCTTTGAACATCATCAACTTTGATCAGAGTATTTTCGATTCTTATAGCCTTAAGAAACCTATCCAAGTCGTCAAAGGGGCCCTCAGCCAATATCTTCACTCTGCCGTCCGGCAGATTTCTTACATACCCCTTGAGGCCAAATGCTCTAGCTATGGTCACTACCTTGGCCCGGTAGCCGGCCATCTGCACTTTTCCCGAAACATGGGCGGTAAGTTTTTGCATCATTTAACTATTTTCTCTATTCATATTTGGATTTTACCGCATGCGCTCTCGATCGCATAATTCACAGCCCCTTCATCTCGTCTATGAAAGCTGGCTTTTTCTTATGCTCAATCCTCAACAGTCCTACAATCTCCGAAACGGTACCTTCGTAACCTTCCATGCTTTTCATCTGCTTCAGATAGGATACGACTTCTTGATAGTGTTTTCTACCCATGCCCTTATCGGCAAATGGGATTATCAACTCGCGGTAGACGTTGAAGTACTGCTCAGGATAACGGAAAGCTAGATCATTATGATACAGACTTAATGCATTGAGGTTATGCCCAACCAGTACCTCTGTCAGCGCCAGATCGTACATCTTCTCTTTAAGATAGATATCAATTAGCTTGCTCCTTCCGGACCAGTCCGTAGATCTTTTCTCAGCAAAGTGAGCCAGTATCATGCTCAGCCGCTCTTGCCACACTTCGGGCCGACAGGCTTTTCTTAGCAGCCCGTAATACTGCCAATCGCTGCTCTGGAGAAAGAGCGATTGTAGTGTATCCCGGTACTTTTTCGGATCCAAATCTTTATAAATCCCGCTCAGGAAGTCTCGCAACTCCCTGGAAAAACGAGCTTCAAAGATGGCCACGCCCTCCTCAGCCACCCCCAGTGCCTTCTCCTTTTTCCCATCAGCCAAAAGCTGCTTGGCGTACCTGAGACAGAGACGATCACTGCTCCGGAAATGCCCCTCGATGAGCTCATAGAACTCACCCATCTCTTTGAGTTTGAGAAGAATGTCAAGCTTCATTGAGATAAGCCTTATCGCATCACTGTGGTGCGACCAGTCCCGATCACTGGGAAGCTCCTCGGGCAAGTGCGGCTCCAGCAGCTCTTTCCAGTAGCGCCAGTCCAACTCCTCCCGACAGAGTTTAATCAGTGCTTTTTCGTATTCCCACCGGAAGTAGTTGGGATCACCGTGCATGTATCTATCAAAGAGATATTTAATGTAAGACTTTCTGCCTTCTGTATTCAGTTCGGCCTTGACAATGCAATCCAAGAATCCATCAAAGCCATCGGAGAACTCCCCACCGAAGTGGCCGTCCGAGTCGTCAACCTCGTCCATTTTATCGGAGATAGTCTCGGAAAGAGCCTGGTAGATCTTGGCCGCCTCAAGGAAGTCCCCCTTCTGAAGGTAAAGCTGAGCCTGATCCGAGATGGACGAGAAATCTATGCGTTCTCCGTAGGGAACGAGACCGTGCTCCTCCACAGCATCGTATATCAATTCCACATTTGCTTTATAATCATCAACGCTGCTTTCTCCGCCCACTTTGTCAAAGACAGCCTTGAACCGATTCAATAGATCGGGCCGGTGCTCCATTTCAGAAAGCAGGAAGCTTCGTAAAGCATCCGGATCGGCCAGCTTGAGCAGAAACTTGACCTCATCCAAGTCGATCATTAGAACTCCTTTCTGCTCGTCTTCGTGCATAGATAGAGGGCGAAGAATCCATGGCCATACGTAGCCTTTTCTATCTCAAAGCCCGCCCTCTCGATCAATCCCTGCATGATCCAATCCATGGTGGAATATTCCTTCTTCACATGATCAGAGATGCTATTGGCGAACTGCGGACCGGCCACCTCTACGGCCTTCGAGATTATATCATCCAGGAATTTCTCGTGCTCTGCCGGATCAAAGGAGTAGACCACATCCCTCAGGCAGAGCTTGCCGCCCTCGGCCAGCATGCCTGCCATGCGCAGCAAAGCGATCTGCTTCCAAAAGTCAGGCAGATGGTGCAGAGCGATCTGGCTGACGATGCCGTCCAGCGGCTCGCCCTCATGGCGGTAGGTGAGAAAGCCGCCCGGCAGAAAATCGACATTAGAGATGCCGCGCGCCCCGGCCTTCTTCTCAGCATAGCGCAGCATGCCTGCCGAGAGGTCTACGGCATAGACTTTGCGGCAGCGGCAGGCGGCTGCCAGGGCAAACTCGCCTGTGCCCGTGCCGATCTCCAGAACGGATTGGTCAGGACGGAGGGCGAGGTAGTCCAGGATCTCATCGATCTCGCCCTGAACGTCTCGATACTTTTGCATATTGCGGTCATAGATCTCGGCCATGGCGTCAAAGTCGGCGCCGGGGTGGTCGGGCTCGTGGTACTGCCAGGCGGGGGTGGGCATTTTAGCGAATCTCCATTGTCAATCCTACCATGACTTTTGCGAAAGCATCAGGTCAATCAATTTAAAATGTTTCTGCTTGCTGCTTATGCTCTTGGGCCTTGATTTGCCCCTAGTACAACGAGGCCGATATAAACCAATGTTTTGACTTCGCGGCTTCGCGTCTTCGCGCGAAACCGGACCCGGTTGAATATCACGCGAAGCCGCGAAGGCGCGAAGAACGGTCAGCCGTTCAGAAGGCAAGGCACATTATCATCTCACAATCATGGCTTTAATTAGGCCCGGATGTACTAGGCCAATTCATCCCATGATCAACGCTCTCCAATCCACTCTCCAGTCTCCATCACCCTGGCAAAGCGCATCGCCTGAGTCACCATCACCGCCCGATGCAGATCCGAGGCAGAGATGGCTCCTGCGCTGTTTTGCACTGCCAGAGTTCCTATGGCATCGGAGAGAAAGTCTACCGCAAATCCCAAATGAAAAGCCTGGCGCGCCGTCGTGTCGCAGCACATCTGCGCCATGTAGCCGCAGATGGCAACCCGCCCCACGCCAGCCTCTCGCAGCCACTTCTCCAGCCCGGTTCCCGTGAAGCTGCCGGGCAGGCTCTTTTCGATCAGAATATCGCGCCTCCTAAGCTCAATTTCCGGGTGCAGTTTCCATCCCTCACTTCCTTTTTGAAAAGTCGACAAGTCCTTTGCGGCTGCACTATGCTGGATGACGGCCACCGGCATGCCCACGTTGGCTGCATGGTCCATCGCCTTCAAAATATTGTTCAGGCTGCCTTGCGGAAAGGTCACGGGCAGACGACCTGTGAAGTATTCGTTCTGCACATCGATAACCAGCAATGCTTCATCAACCTTAGTCGTTGTCATGCCTCATCAGTCCTTTGAAAATTAACTCGTTCCAATTCCATTCTCCAGGAAATCCACCACAATCCCGTCGACCTCTTTGCGGTACTCAACTGTATCCTTAAAGCCGCAATTCTGATAGAGCTTTCTGGCGCGAGGATTGCTCCTTCGCACTATCAGATAAATTTTCTTTAATCCAAGCTCCTCGAATCCCTTTCTAATCGTCATTTGGACGAGCTTCTTTCCTGCCCCCCGGCCCAGCATATCCAGATGAAGCGCTATGCGAAACTCAGCGCGGATGGTTTCGGCGTCATCTCTTGAGAGGATCGTAAAGCCGATCAAAACGCCCCGCTCCTCTGCGACGTAAATATTGGTTCCATCCTTTCCGAGGTATTCGATTATCCATCCGGCCCCACGCAGGGCATAATCGAGATCCTTAAACTCCTCCGGATAGGCTGGCCAGCTTTGGATGACGGAAATATCCTGCGGGGCAATCTCCCTGAGAATCATGGTTATCCATCATGGTGGGATGTCAATTAAAAGAGTTGGCTTGCCTGGTTCTTCGCTTTATTAGGCGGATTACTTCAAGTTATCGCGAGACGAGATCAAATGCCAAGATCAAGAAATCGATAGTGAGAAATCTATTCCGCCCAGTCCGGACGACATGATCGCCTCGGGTAGGATTTTCGCCTCTATCATTATCCACTCAGAACGGCGAGGAACCGCTTGCCTTATGGACTACTTCTATGTATTTATTGGCACCCGATTCTCTGATTGCACTCATGCGATAGACGTGAGACAATAGCTAGGTCTAAAACGTACAACTACGAAACAGAAGTAGGTTTTAATATAGAGCTTAATGTAGCTTCGAGATCCTTACGCAATTTATCCCCACCAGCAGCACTATTCTGATATTCTATCCTACGAATATGTGAAATGTCGAAGGGAAACTCAATTTTATCGCCATTTCCAAGCTGATATATCAAGATTGTTTCTTTTCCAACCGTATGGGCTATGCCAAGTTCATACATTACATTGGGATTCAGCTTTGTTAAATCCGCAATAATGACTCTTGCTTCACATATTGCCTTCCAAATATCTTGAATTATGGCTTTATTTGTTTTATAATCATCAGCACGCCTGCAGATTAATCCTGTACCATTTTGTTCAACCGTTGGTTTGATAAACAGATTATATATTTCTGTTAATTCTTCTGTAAAAGGCATAAGAACAAAAGCTAATCGTTCATCTATGCTATACGAAGCAGGTCCAAAAAGTGGATTTATTTGTATGACACTAGTCATTTTGATTACCCTCTGATATTCAGACTCCACATGACTGATTGCAATAGATTTCAATGCATTTATTCGCTTCTCTTTTTCTTGATTCAACAATTCTATTGGGAAAATTATAGAAAATGGATCTTCAAATCCTAGATCCCATCTGGCAAGGGTTGATATCGATTCTAGCATAATTAGCTCATCTGGACGGTAAATAAAAAGTGAACTAGGCATCCCAAAATGGCGTTGAGCAATGAGAATCAATTGATTTTTATCCGCTATTGCTGCAAGACTACAAGTAAGCAAGCTTCGGACGACTGCCTGACGAAGCTTTCGTTTACTGGTTATATCTTCTACAATCACCATAAATTCATCTAAGAGAATGTTAACGCTTCGTACTATTTCATTTGGCATATCGCCGCCTGTTATCCTTGCACCACTATGCATCATCCACTTAGCCCCACTTATTTCAATATATTAATAAAATTTTAATAAGTTACTAATATGTTCTTCCTAATGGATCCATTTGAGCAAGATTCTCCCAGGGAGCCAGGGGGCATTAATTCGATAAGATTTCAGAAATACCCAGGGAAACTCACCCTAATCAGTTCTTGCTTCATTAAATTAATTTATAACGCGATCACATTAAGAATCTATCGCCCTCTTCATTACCCTGGCCACGCTCGCCCTCGCCATCCTGCTCTGCACCGTTGCCACCAGCGCGCTGGCCGCCCGCGCACGTGAGCGCTCGTCCACCCGCCAGTCCAGCCCCACGTGGCCGGCATCCATGAGGATCCGAACCTCTGCGAGAGATGTCGAAGCGCCGGGGTTTTGCTCCGGGCGCAGCAGATATGAGAGCCAGCTCTGCTCCTGTTGGCCCGCCCCCATCCTTCTCGACAGCCCCGGCAATCTTTCGCACCATATTCCAGTGGATGCCGGTTAACTCAAAGGGATGCATTGTGAGATTCTTGTGCGCTGCCGCCTCGCACTTGGCTGAAAACCCAATTTCTTAGGTATAGCAGTGCTCCTTTTAACTCATACCGAAAACTATTTACATCGGCAATCTGCTATATACTATTCGGCGAAAGTCGATAGCGTTCTTCCTCCCTCCTTCGTTACCCTTCGGCTTTCCCACCCTCCCATTTCACATATTGGTTTAGCACACTGGTCCGGCTCAAACGGAAATATTCTCCTGCGTCATCGCCCTCTCCATCACCCTGGCCACGCTCGCCCTCGCCATCCGGCTCTGCACGGTGGCCGCCAGGCTCGTCACCGCGCCCGCGCACGTCCACCTGCCAGTCCAGCCCCTCGTAGCCCCACATCCATGAGGATCAGCCTCTCAGCCGGGGCGGTGGGCGCAAGATAGTAATAAGCGCAACAAGAACGAGGTCAATTTCAATTGTGAAGCCTTTATCAGAATGGCAAAGTTATAACTATTTCCTCGATTGATAAATAACCGATGCGATTGGAGGACGGTGCGCGAGATGAAAGTGATTCGCCTAAAATAGTTTATAAGTTAGTTGCCGAATCCATCTCGCTTAGCAATGTGCCCGCACAACTTTTAGGAAAGATACTATTAAATGTACAGGGATTAATCTATTCAATCGCAAATTCTGAAGCAGACCATGTTGCTGGAAGAAGGCCAAAGAAAACTGAAGAACTTTTTTCATTAAATGTAAGCTTCTCAGAGGGAAGCGTAGCAATGGAGTTTTCACCCTCATTGCTCGCGCCTACTTTAGATGATACCATGACGCAGACTCCCACGTTTAGCAAGGCATCAAATCTTCTCGGTTTGCTTATGCATAGGGATGTCGAGTACGATGAAATAAAATTAGAAATTGAGAAGCAAATCGATGATCCCCGGTCGAGAATAACCAGCTTAAATTGTCTTAAGCAGCTCATACCGCCGGAAGGTAAAAAAGCAGAAATAATGTTTAAAAATATAAATGACGCGCAACCAGAAATAGAGCTTCATGATGAGCTATTAAAGAGGAGAGTTGAGCAATTATTACGAGAAGAGATGAAGAATTATGAGATGGAAGTTTTTGGAGTGGTGTCCAGGATCAAAGATGATATGCCTTTCCCATGTTTTTTTGTCAAAAATTGGACAGGAAAATTAGTAAAAATCCAGATGCCGGAGGAAAAAAGGCATCAGATTCTGGATTATTTGGCTAATAGGGTGCCGATAAGGCTAACCGGCGCAGGGACTAAAAAAAGGTCGTTGGAAATCTCAGATTTGAATGAAATAGAACCCAACACTAAGATTTTTATTGATTCGATTCGTGAAGTCAAGCTCACAAATATCATCGAAGCAGAATTATCTTATGAGAGATACGATAATGAGTCAGATTATTGGGTTATCAGCAATAATGAACTGGGCGCATACGGTGTGGATTCAACCGTTGACAAAGCAAAAGAAATGTTTAAGGAGGACTTGTATAGCGAATATCTAGCGTATAAGGATCTAAGCGACAATGATCTAACCAGCAAAGCGTCGATATTGAAGAGAAAACTAATAGATCTATTCGAAAAATAGTTGGTGAAATTACGCCTGCGAAAAGAGACAAAATTGATGCAGCATTGACCTCGAAAGGATTCCAAAAATTAGATAAAAAAGATCATTATAGATATAATTTGAAGATTGATGGAAAAATCTCGCACATCGGAACGAAAATGAGTATGGGATCTAATTATAAAACGGTGGGAGATAATCTGCTCATTCAAATGTATAAACAGCTACGTATGAGTAATTTATCAGAATTCAAGAAGTATATCGAATGTAAATATTCTTATGATAATTATATCAAATATCTCAAAGAAAAGAATGAAATATAATTTTTAGATTATCTGATCATCGCCCTCTCCATCACCCTGGCCACGCTCGCTCTTGCCATCCTGCTCTGCACCGTCACCGCCAGCGCACTGGCCGCCCGCGCCCGGGAGTACTCGTCCACCTGCCAGTCCAGCCCCTCGTAGCCCACATCCATGAGGATCAGCCCATCTGCGGGAGCCGTCGGAGCGCCGTGGTTCAGCTCCGGGCGAAGCAGATCTGAAAACCAGCTCATCTCCTTCTGGCCCGCCCCTACCTTCTCCAGAGCGCCCACGATCTTGCGCACCATATTCCAGAGAAAGCCGTTGGCCCGAATGTCGAAGACGAAAAGGCCGCCTTCCTCTGAGATCTGCAACTTTTGCACGGTCTTTACCGTATCCACCTTGGCCGAGGAGAAGTTTCGAAAGTCGTGCTCGCCCAAGAGCTGCGCTGCTGCAGCGTGCATCTTTTCCATGTCCAGTCCCGGGTGCCACAAAAGATACCGATACTCCCGCCACTGAGCATTCCAGCGGGCAGAAAAACCCACCGGCGCTACTGCCCAGGCCCAGGTCCAGATATCCCTGGGCAGCCGGCCGTTTACGCAGCGCGGTCGGGTCAACTTGGCCTTGTCCTCATCGATCCAAAAGTCGATCACCTGGCCCAGAGCCGAGACCCCCCGGTCCGTCCGTCCGGCATAGCAGAAGTCGCCGTGAATGACGCCGATTTGGGCCAGCGCCTTCCTAACCACGGAATCGACTGTGACCAGATCAGGCTGCTTCTGAAAGCCGTAGTAATTGTCGCCCAGGTAGGCGAGCTTGAGTGCAATCTTCATATCTCCCTGGGGTCAGTGATATACCCGGTGATGGCGCTCGCTCCTGCCGTGGCTGGCGAGCACAGGTAAACGAAAGCCTGGGGGCTGCCCTGCCTTCCTACGAAGTTGCGGTTGGATGTGGAAAGGCAACGCTCGCCTGCGCCCAGCAGCCCAAAGGACCCGCCCATGCACGGCCCGCAGCAAGCCGACTCGAACATGGCCCCAGCCTCCATGAACTTCTCTATGAGACCCGCGTGCAAGCATTTCATGTACTCCTCCCGGCTGGCCGGCACCACAATCATGCGCACGCCCCTGGCCACGCTCTCGCCTTTCATCATCTGCGAGGCGAGGAGGAGGTCCTCGAATCTCCCGTTGGTGCACGAGCCCAGGAAGACCTGATCAAGCTTGGTCTGTGGCACCTCGCTTATCGGCAAAACATTATCCACATTGTGGGGCATGGCAATTTGCGGCTCCAGATCGCTGACATTCCAGCTCTTCCTGGTGAATGAGGCATCCTCATCGGTTCGCACCATACCCTCACGAATGGCAGCCTTGTCCTTCACCCGGCCCTCCAGGTACTTGATAGTAGTCTCATCCACCTCGAAGATGCCTGCCTTGGCCCCCATCTCAATGGCCATGTTGGAGACCGTCATCCTCTCGGGGATGCTCATGCGCGTCGCAGCCTCTCCTTTAAATTCGCAGGCCAGATAGTTTGCTCCGTCCGCCCTGATATCGCCTATGATCCTCAGCACTGCGTCCTTAGAGGTGACGCGAGAAGGCAGCTTTCCTTCTATGATGAGCTGCATTGTCTTGGGCACCATAAACCAGAGCTTGCCTGTGGCAAAGACGGATGCCATATCCGTAGATCCGACGCCGGTAGCAAAGGCCCCCAGGGCACCGTAGGTACAGGTATGCGAGTCAGTGCCCAGGATGATTTGCCCGGGCAGCACATGCCCCTTCTCCGGCATAACCTGATGGCATACGCCGCAGAGTATATCATAGTTCAAGATGCCCTGCTCCTGCGCGAATTTGCGCAGCATGATATGATTCTCCGCCGCTTTCAGGCTGTCCGCGGGAACCTGATGATCAAAGAGCAGGACGATTCTTTCAGGATCCCACACGCGGGCATCCTTGCCCGCGATCTCATAAAATCCCTTGACCGCCAGCGGACCGGTGATGTCGTGTATCATAGCGCCGTCTATGTCCGCCATGACGAACTCGCCAGCATGTGCCTCTTTTGCTGCCGCCTTGGAAAATATCTTCTCAGACAGGGTTTGGCCACTCATGACAAGGGCCATCTCATCCATGATAAATAAATCCTTACATTGCAGCTCAAAATAATATCAGGCGAAAACTCTTCAGACCCGTTCAAAGCCTTTAAATAAATACGATAACACCAACGATGTACATTAGGTTACATCGTAGCTTAAAGATGGAGTGTCCCAGATGAAGATCAAATATTTGCTCGACGAGGAAGAGATCCCCAAGAAGTGGTATAACGTAGCTGCCGACATGCCCACGCCCCTGGACCCGCCTCTGCATCCCGGGACGCTAAAGCCCTTGTGTGCCTCGGATATGGAGTTGATCTTTCCCAAAGCACTTATCCAGCAGGAGATGAGCACCGATCGATGGATAAACATCCCGGAAGAGGTGCGCGATATCTACCGGCTCTGGCGACCTACTCCCCTTTACCGGGCCGCAGCCCTGGAGAAGACGCTGCAAACTCCAGCCAAGATCTACTACAAATATGAGGGCGTGAGCCCAGCCGGCAGCCACAAGCCCAATACTGCCGTCCCCCAGGCCTATTACAACATGAAGGAAGGCATAGAGCGGCTGGCCACTGAGACCGGCGCCGGGCAGTGGGGATCGGCACTCTCTTTGGCCACCTGCCTCTTCGGCCTGAAGTGCACCGTTTACATGGTTCGATCAAGCTTCGACAGCAAACCCTACCGCAAGAGCGCCATGCGCGTCTGGGGAGCGGAATGTTTTGCCAGCCCATCCGATAAGACCAATTTCGGCAGAAAGATCCTGGCCGAGATGCCGGACACACCTGGCTCTCTGGGCATCGCAATCTCCGAGGCGGTGGAGGATGCAGCCAGCCATAGTGATACCAATTATGCCCTGGGCTCAGTGCTAAACCATGTTCTTCTCCATCAAACCATTGAGGGACTGGAGCTTCAGAAGCAGTTCGATCTGGCCGACGACTATCCTGACATCATGTACGGCTGCTGTGGCGGAGGAAGCAACTTCCCTGGTATGGTATTCCCATTCATCCCTGACAAGATGAAGGATAAGAAGGATCTGCGCATGGTAGCCTGCGAGCCATCTGCCTGTCCCAGCCTGACCAAAGGGCTCTATGCCTACGACTTCGGAGATACTGCCGGCATGGCTCCGGTGATCAAGATGTTCACATTAGGCCATGACTTTATCCCGCCAGGCATTCATGCCGGCGGCTTGCGCTATCATGGAGACGCTCCCCTGCTCTGTAATCTGGTGCACGATGGCCTGATCGAGGCCACGGCTCTGCAGCAGACGGAAGTCTTCGAAGCTGCCACCCTCTTTGCGCGCTCTGAAGGCATAATTCCTGCGCCTGAAGCGGCTCATGCCATCAAGCCAGCCATAGACGAAGCAAGAAGGTGCAAGAAGACGGGCGAGGCCAAGACCATATTCATCTCCCTGACCGGACACGGTCACTTCGACCTAGCTGCTTACGATGCCTACAACGATGGCTTGTTGGTGGACTACGAATATCCTGCAGATCTGGTCAAGCAGTCCCTGGCCAGGCTACCACAGGTTTGATGGCTGCAATAATCGGAAAGATTGGCTTTTTAATCAACCCCATTGCAGGCATGGGCGGGACAGTAGGTTTAAAGGGAACGGATGGCCTGGTGACTGCCGCTCTGACCAGGGGCGCCATGCCTCTGGCAGCCATGCGAGCACGCGCATGCTTGCATTTGCTTTCCAGTGAGCAGGGTCTCCTTTTTTATACAGCCAGCGGCCAGATGGGTGAGGAGGAACTGCGGCACTGCGGCTTACAATATACTGTGGCCTACCAAGCAGCAGAAGAGTGCAGCTCCCTGGATACGAGGCAGGCTTGTCAGGCCTTCTTGGAGGAGAGCGTCGATTTGATTCTATTTTGCGGAGGCGACGGAACAGCACGTGATATTGCCGGAGCTGTCGCTACCTTGCCCATCCTGGGAATCCCAGCAGGAGTTAAAATGCATTCAGGCGTATTTGCCATAAGCCCAGAGGCAGCAGCACAGCTGGCACTGGGCTTCGTAAATGGCGAACTGAAAGCCAGAGAGACAGAGATCGTGGATGTGGACGAGGAGCTCTACCGTGCAGGAGAGCTGCAGACCAAGCTTTATGCTGTGGCCCGCACGCCTTACAAGCCCACCTTAGTGCAGGAGCGAAAGAGGATCTATAGCTCAAAAAATGAAGAGGAGTTTAAAGATCAGATTGCACTCTTTGCCACCGAATTCATGAAAGACGGCTCAGCCTACATTTTAGGAGCAGGCACAACTACTGCCAGGATAGCCGAGAAATTAGGCGTGGAGAAGACACTTCTTGGCGTAGATGTTGTACAGAAGGGAAGACTCCTCGTTAAGGACGCCTCGGAGAGGGATCTATTGGCATTACTTGAGAAAGAGAAGAGTGTCAAGGTCATTGTCAGCCCCATCGGCGCGCAGGGCTTCATACTGGGGCGAGGAAGCCAGCAGATAAGCGCTGCCGTCCTGAGGCGTGTAGGTGGAGAGAATCTAATAATAGTATCCACACCCCATAAGCTGGCAGAACTTTCGCGACTATTGGTGGACTCGGGAGACCTGGAGATGGATAGAATCCTGGCCGGGAAGAGAATGGTGCTCACAGGATATCGAATGGCGCAGAGGAAAGAGACAGCGGCAGCATCAGCGCTGCATATATAATCCCTCCGTCAATACATTTATATTATCGGAATAGCTTTATAACTTTTCATGAATGCTCTTGCCGTTATTCCCGTAATTTTACTGTTGCATGCCTCATACTTCGATATGCAGGGCACTATAGTGGATGTCATCTCGCCGTCCAGCCTCTTGATAGGAAATAACACGGTTATTTTAGCGGACGTAGACGCTTCCGGTCTGACTGCAAGACAATATGCTTATCTGATGAATGATCTCCAGAGCAGCCTTCCGGGAAAAGATGTGTTCGTCAAAGGCGGATATGTTTATTTTGATTTGACTGGAAGCTACAATTCACAAAGCATCAATGAGATGACTCAGAAGGAGATCTCAGATCTAAAGGAAACGTGTAAATTCGTCTATGATGAAGACTGCTAGAATTTACTAGGTATAATATTTCCATGCTTGAATAATATATTTTCCGTAGAGAATCCAGATAAGAACAAATATCCCAAAAATAATATAGAGGTTGGTGATGTACACCAACCACTGAAGAAGACGCATCTTCTTCTCAGCCGTTCCAAACCAGTCCTCCGCTTTTCGCTCAAACCAGTTGGACATAGGCTCGGTAGATCAAGCTGAAGCTTTGGCAGCAGCAGCAGCTATCTCTGCTTGCTTCTTAGCTTCTTCTGCTTTGGCTTTCCTTTCGGACTTGCCCTTGAGCATCTTCATCTTGACCAGGTTGTCCCTTTCCATCTCCTCCAAGGCCATGCCGATGAACTTGATGGTGTCTTTGAGGTCAGGAACCACCTTGAACTCCAGAGCATTAACACGCCTCTTGGTGCTGTCGATATCCTCGACGAGCCTTATCATGGCGGTCTCTACCTCTGCAGCTAAGATGATCTTATCCAGCAACTTCTCATAGGCATCAGCTGCCTCATCAATGGCTGCACTGGTCCCGATGATGCCGTAGCCTCGCTCGAACATCTTCTTTTGCACGGCCTCTGCCGCGATCTTGGGAACCACTACACCCATGATATTTCTGGATTCAAGCTGGATGACAGGCTCTTTTTGCAGGGAATATGCCACACTTCCGATGGTCACTGTTCCCTCGACGGCCATTGCCATTTGAAGTCTCTGCTCGGCAACGAGCAGAGCTTCAACCAGCTCTTTCCTGACTGTCTTGGCCTTGTTTAGCACCTCGAAGAACTCAATCATGAGGCCGTCACGCTTCATTTTGAGGAGCGAGTGACCAGTTTTTGCGACCTTCATCCTTCTCTTGAGAGCGATCAGCACTGCTCTGGTCGGTTTAGTTCCTCGAATTACTGGCATGATCTCACTTCTTCGCTGCGCTAGCCGCGTACTTGGGATGGTATTGCTTGATGTATTTGTCGTCAATCCTGGTGAGCATTGCTTCAGGCAGGTCTGCCAGGAGATCCCATCCGATCTGGAGGGTATCGAAGATAGACCTATCCTCATCTCTGCCCTGATTGACGAATCTCTTCTCGAACTTATCTGCGAACTCCAGGACCAATTTATCGCGTTCGGAGAGAGCCTCCTTGCCGACGATAGCCGCGAGACCGCGCAGATCGTTGCCCTCTGCATAGTAAGCATAGAGCTGATCGGACACTGCTCTGTGATCTTCGCGAGTATGGCCCTTGCCAATACCGGAGTTCATCAGCCGGGAAAGGGAGGGTCGAATGTCGACGGGCGGATAAATGCCCTTTCTGTGCAGCTCTCGGGAGATGAGAATCTGGCCCTCGGTAATGTATCCAGATAGATCCGGGATGGGGTGAGTGATATCATCTCCAGGCATGGTTAGAATGGGGAACTGAGTGATAGAGCCCTTTCTGCCCTTGATGATTCCAGCCCTCTCGTACTGAATGGCGAGATCAGTGTACATGTATCCGGGATAACCGCGTCGTCCGGGCACCTCTTCACGAGCAGCGCCCATCTGTCTGAGCGACTCGCAATAGTTGGTCATGTCCGTGTAGATGATAAGCACGTGCATGTCCAGATCGAAGGCGAGGTACTCGGCTGTGGTCAATCCCAGTCTGGGAGTCAGAATCCTCTCCACAGCCGGATCGTCGGCCAGGTTGAGGAACACCACTGCCCTCTCCAGAGCGCCGGTTCTCTCGAAGTCTGCCAGGAAGTGCTGAGCCTCTTCGTTGGTGATGCCCATAGCGCAGAAGATAACTGCGAACGACTCGGCTTCACCAAGCGCCTTAGCTTGCCTTGCGATCTGCAATGCAAGGTCGTTGTGGGGCAGACCTGCGCCAGAGAAAATGGGCAGCTTCTGTCCGCGCACCAGTGTGTTTGTACCGTCAATTGTTGATATGCCGGTCTGGATGAAAGCTCGCGGCTTCTCACGGGAAGCCGGATTGATGGCAGCTCCTGCGATATCTCTCAATACCTCAGGCACAATCTCCGGCCCGCCGTCTCTGGGCTTTCCGGACCCGGAAAGAACGCGTCCCACGATGGCAGGAGATAATGGCATCTTGATGACGTCACCGGTGAAACTGACTGCACTATCCTTGGACAGACCGCCAGTTCCCTCGAATACCTGGATAACCACGATCTCATCAGAGGAATCCAGCACCTGTCCTCTCTTCAGATCTCCACCAGTCCTGATCTCGACGAGTTCCATGTAGCCCACAGGCTCAGTCTTCTCCACGAAGATGAGAGGTCCGGAGATCTCAGTAATAGTCTTGTATTCCTTGGTCATTTTGAACCCTCCTCACTTCAGCGCCTTGAACTCGGCATCCATCTGAGCCATAACCTTTGCCAGGATGGGCTCATACTCGGCTTCCAACCTAACCTTGGCCAGAGCATCCTTGGATGGAACGGATGTAATCGCCGACACAGGTATGCCCTTCTGGACCGCATCGAAGGCATAATCTCTGAACTTCAAGATGGCCTCCAATAGGTCGAACTGCTTCTTGTAGGGGGCAAAGGTATCCACCGGGTGGAATGCGCTCTGGGCCAACCAGAAGTTGATGATCATCCTTGCCACTTCCAGAGTGATCTGCTGATCCTCAGGCAGGGCATCGGAACCGACGAGCATCACAATCTCTTCCAGCTCAGCATTCTCCTGCAGAATGGCCATAGCGCGTCTCTTGTTCTTGTTCCAGTTCGGGCTGACATTCTCAACGAACCAGGGCTCTAGGATCTGGTCGTATAGAGAGTAAGAGTCAAGCCAGTTGATGGACGGGAAGTGCCTGCGCTGTGTAAGCTTGGAGTCCAGTGCCCAGAATACTTTGACCATTCTCAAAGTGTTCTGAGTTACGGGCTCGGTGAAGTCTCCACCGGCAGGGGACACAGCACCCACGATGCTGACTGAACCCTGGCCGCCGTTAAGAACCTCGGCACGCCCGGCACGCTCGTAGAAGTCGGCCAGTCTGGCACCAAGGTATGCGGGATATCCTTCCTCACCAGGCATCTCCTCTAGACGAGAACCCATCTCTCTCATGGCCTCTGCCCACCGGGAGGTGGAGTCAGCGGTCATCAAGCAATCATAGCCCATATCTCTGTAGTACTCTGCCGTGGTCATTCCAGTGTAAATGGATGCCTCACGAGCAGCCACAGGCATGTTGGAGGTATTGGCGTAAACGATAGACCTCTCCATGAGGGGCCTGCCTGTCCTGGGATCCTGCAGCTCGGGGAACTCATGCAGCAGATCGGCCATCTCATTGCCGCGCTCGCCGCATCCTACGTAAATCACAATGTCGACATCTGCCCACTTGGACAGGGTCTGCTGCATGACCGTCTTTCCGGTACCAAATCCG
>Ga0074199_1000218_pt1 | contig 112016 bp, 96 predicted proteins | sample EPASupsiteSAE347_FD_64528 | JGI IMG/M metagenome (GOLD analysis project Ga0074199, IMG submission 64528) | Bioremediated contaminated groundwater from EPA Superfund site, New Mexico - Sample SAE3-47 | ecosystem: Environmental > Aquatic > Deep subsurface > Groundwater > Contaminated ...
GCTTAATTGAGATCTTGTCACGCCGCACCAAAAACAATCCCGTGCTCTTAGGCGATGCTGGCGTGGGAAAAACCGCTATCATTGAGGGCCTAGCCAAGCGTATTATGTCTGGCGACGTGCCTGATGTCCTCTTAAACAAAACTATACTCAATCTAGACATTTCCAGCCTTATTGCCGGCACTATGTATAGAGGTGAATTTGAAAACCGGCTAAAACAAGTAATTAGTGAAGTAAAAAATAATCCAGACATTATACTCTTTATTGATGAGCTCCATACTATCATGGGCGCTGGCGCTACTACTGGCGCTTTGGACGCGGCCAATATCTTGAAGCCGGCACTGAGCCGTGGCACCTTACGTTGTATTGGCGCTACGACTTTTGAAGAATACAAAAAGCATATTGAAAGTGATAGGGCACTGGAAAGAAGATTCCAACCAATTATTATTGAGGAATCCAGTGAAACTGAAACCTATGAAATACTCAAAGGCATTAAAAGTAATTATGAAAAATTCCATAGCGTAAAAATTACTGATGAAGCCTTGCAAACAGCTATAACACTTAGCAAGCGGTTTGTGCCTGACAAAAAACTGCCAGACAAAGCCATTGATCTCATTGACCAAGCGGCCGCTCGCTGGCGAGTTAAGCACACCAAAAAAAGCTTAGCCAAAAAAATCAAAGCTTTGAGCACGCAAATAGAGCTCTGCCAAACCAACAAAAAGCAAGCCATCTTGGCTGAAGACTATCTGGTGGCTATGGACTATAAGCGCCAAGAAACTACCTACCAAGAAGAGCTTATCAAACTAAAAAGCATAGAAGAAAAAAATAAACAAAAATATCTAGGCCAAGTAGATAGCCAGCAAATCAAAGAAATCATTGCCGGACTTATCAACGCTCCCATTTCGGATATTGATGACAATGCCAATAAGCCTATTATTGATTTAGAAAAAAAATTATCCCAGCATATCTTTGGACAAGACACAGCCATAGCTACTATTGCCAATACCATCCGTAAATCCAAAGCCGGACTTCAAGACAAAAACAAGCCCTTAGCTTCATTTATGTTTTTAGGGCCCAGCGGTGTAGGCAAAACCGAAACTGCTAAGAAGCTATCTCACTATATCTTGGGTGGAGACCATCATCTCTTGCGCATTGATATGTCGGAGTTTTCCGAAAAATTTAATATCTCCAAACTGATTGGCTCACCAGCTGGCTATGTCGGCTACAAAGAAGGCAATAAGCTCACTGATGTTGTCAAAAATCATCCCTATACTTTGATTCTTTTTGATGAAATAGAAAAAGCCCACTCGGATGTTTTTAATCTGCTTTTGCCAATCTTGGAAGAAGGTGAATTGACCGATGCCACTGGCCGGACAGTTAATTTTAGAAATTGTATTATTGTCATGACTTCCAATATTGGCCTAAGCCAATTTAATCAAGAAGCGACTTTAGGATTTAACACTGGTGAAGCTAAGGATAAATTTGAGCATTTGAGCCAAAAAATCCTAGGCTCTCTAAGCCAGCACTTTCCCCCAGAATTTAGCAATCGGCTAGATAACATCATTGTTTTTAAGGCCTTGGATGAAGCTGCTGCCAAAAATATCATCAAAAAAGAGCTAAGCCAATTAACCCAGAGGCTAGCTGAAAAAAATATAAGCATAGTTGTAGATCCCAAAATTATTGGCCATTTGCTCAAAATGAAAGAGGCTATAAAAGAAGGTGCCCGCAGTTTGAAACGACTGGTTGACACTCATGTTGCCAATCCTCTGGCTACTCACCTTCTAGCCAACCCAGCTAACAAATTGGAAATAATTTTGGACAAAGAAAAGATAATCATAAAGTAGACGAGTATAGGGATTCATCCCGTTAGAAATTCACGGGACAAGCCCTAAGAGATAGCAAAAAATTTGAGCAAATAATTTTTACTTTAGATGTAGGTTATTATTTCATAAATTTTTGGGGATTCATCCCGTTAGAAATTCACGGGACAAGCCCTAAGAAATAGTAAGAGATTTGAGCAAATAATTTTTACTTTAGATGTAGGTTATAATTTCATAAATTTCTAACGGGATGAAGAAAAGCGAAGCAAACACTTTTTTGGTAATTATCAAAAAAGTCTGGAAAAATTTTTTGGATTTTGTCTGGCCACAATTTTGCTTGGGTTGCAAAAAAGAAGGCTCACTTTTTTGTGATAATTGCCTCCACAATCTAAAACTGCTAGAGCTTAGTGCCTCACCTTGGGACAAGGGCAATGTTTTTTATTTTTCAGCCTGCTATGTTTGTCTAGACTATCAAAACCCCATAGTAGAGAAACTCATTAAACATTTTAAGTATAGGTATTTAACTAACTTGTCTGATAGTTTGGTGCAGATGCTAGCCGAGCAAGCTGAGAAAATAAACTTACCAACCAATACTATCATTACTAACATTCCCCTCCACTCCCGCAAATACCGCGAACGCGGTTTTGATCAGACTCAACTCTTAGCTGAAAAGCTAGCCATTACTCTTGGCCTACCCTACCAGCCATTGCTAACGAGAATTAAGAAAACTAGAGTGCAAGCCAAGCTCAGCAAAGTTGAGCGCCAGCAAAATGTCCATAGTGCTTTTGCTCTGAACAAAAACTTTGTTCAGTTTTTACCTCCAGAGGTGCCAACAATTTTACTCATTGACGATGTGGCCACTACTGGAGCCACCTTGAGTGAAGCTGCCCGCGTCCTAAAAGACCAAGGTTTTACTAGGATAATTTGCTTAGTTTTGGCGAAAAATGAATCACTGCAAAACTAAAAAACACCTTAATAAATAAGCTGTTTTTTAAATACCTCGTGCTGGAACCGTGTTCCGAGAAAGCCCAGCAACAAAATACTACAATATTATGGATAAAAACTCAAGGCATATTTGTGCGCTTCAGAATCTGTTAAAAAATTGCAGTGCGTCTTTTTTCATTAAATTGTAAAAATCCTCCCACTCTTGTCTATTCCCACTTTTACCAAATATCCTATCTGGCATCTTAAGAAGTTGCTGTATATCTGTGAGTACCTCAAAGGTAAAATTTTGTATACCCACAAAGTCTTGCTTATCTAAAAGGAAACCTTTAAGTTCTTCCATGTACTTTTGTGATTCCTGTATAAAATCATTCTCCGTTTTGATCTTTTTATTATTCAATAATCTACGTCTTATATCAGTTGTCTGGACTATTTTTTTATCATTATGAGCAAGTAACTTCTTTCTCATTCTTCGAAACTTCTCAATCAACTCAGAATGTGTTTTAATTTTATTTTCTATATATACTATCTCGTCTTCTTTAATTACTAGCTCATCTATATGATTTTCTAACAACGATACATTTCCTCTAATCCAATTCAAGATATAATAAATTGAAAGAGTGTCTCTGTGCGTGTCATATATATTACTCATTTTCACTACCGCATCATTTGCCATTGCATTATAAATATTCATAATGAAGGGAACATCTTTTAATTTTGGGTTTTTCGCACAGCATGTTTCCGTTATTTCAACAAATGCGGTCCTTATTGCAAAATCATGTAAAGTATTATTTATCCAATTTAAATCATCTACAAACTTTTTTGACTTATCAGGATTTTGTGTTGTCAATTTCATATAATTTTATTATATCGCGATCGTGCGCTTAGATGAGTAGTTTTTTATTAGTTTCTATTCAAGACAAAAATTAATGAACCTTTTTCCAAATTCACTTACTTCTACATTTTCATGAAGACCACCACCCGAACCCCCTAAGGATATTGACCCCAGGCTTGTAGTAATGATTCCCCATGATTTTAATTTATACAGTGAACCCTGAATAATAGCTTTTTCGACCCCCTCTTTATTAATAGATAGCGAGTCGATTACGCCAGTTTGAATGTTTAAAAATTTTAGTACCTCAGCTTCCAACAAGGATATGTCGCCCAATATGTCTAAAAATATTTTTCGTTCATCGTAATTATTCTTTACTGGGCTAATTAAAGTATTTTTAAAATAATTTTTATAGAACTCGCGTTTTTGTTCCAATGGCTCTTTTTCGATTTTTTCATGCATTTGCTCAATTATTGCTGAGAGTTCATCTGGATTATGTTGATCGATGCCTTTAAGCCGATCTTTCATTGAAAGTATATCATTCTCTAATTCCTTATAGAAGGTCTCAATTCTATAAAATTGCCTTTTCTGTTTAGAACCAAAGTATAAAGTAGCAAGCGAACTCCCTATATAAGGTATTGCTTGAACTAACGCTTCTATGGTTGTTTCTCTGTCTACTTTAGGCATAAAATTAGTTTACTTAACTAAATATTATATTATACACATTATTTGGTCAAATCAAAAAACACCTTAATAAATAAGCTGTTTTTATCGTCATCGTGCTAACACGATGTGGCGGAGAGTGAGGGATTCGAACCCCCGGTCCCTTGCGGGACAACGGTTTTCAAGACCGCCGCGTTAGACCACTCTGCCAACTCTCCAAGTCGCTTATAAGCTACACGAAGTCCCGAACATAGTGAGGGACGAAGTGTGGTGACCCCGGCAGGAATCGAACCTGCAACCTTTTGGACCGCAACCAAATGCTCTATCCATTGAGCTACGAGGCCATATAAATTAAACTAGTGGCTCAGAATGTTTACGTTTTTTATAAAAATAGAAAACAACTAAGGCAATCAATAATATGACGAGGATTATATCTACTACTTCACTATACTTCCTTATCTCCGTCCAATTGCTACCCAACTTATAGCCTAGGTAGGTGAGAAAGGCGTTCCACAGGCCAGCGCCAATAATAGTGTAAGTAATGAATTTGGCAATATTCATTTTGCCAGTGCCAGCCGGTATAGATATCAAATGCCTAATAACTGGTATAAAACGGCTAATAAAAATTGTTTTATCACCAAATCTGGCAAAGAATCTTTCCGTCAGCGATAAATCGTGTTCGCTTAGTAGAAGATATTTTCCGTATTTTTTTATCAAAGGTCTACCGCCATATAAACCAATATAATAAGAAATCAGTGAGCCAATAATACTGCCAATAGTGCTAAATATCACAATGGGCCAAAAAGACATCTTTCCAGAAAACCAGAGCATGCCAGCAAACGGCATTACTGCTTCACTAGGCACAGGCACAACCATACTCTCCAAAGTCATTAAAAAGGTTATGCCAGCATAGCCAGCTGTCGAAATTATATGGGTAAAAAGGTCTATTAGATGTTCAAACATTGGTTTTTGGTTATTGTCCTTCGGCTTTGCTCAGGACATTCGACTTTCACTCATATATTTGCTTCATAGAGTGGCCGAAGGCCATGAGCGGAGTTCTGCAAAGCAGAACGAAGTCGAATGGCGGAGAGGGAGGGATTCGAACCCTCGATCCAGTTTAATCCGGATAACATCTTAGCAGGATGCCCCTTTCGACCACTCAGGCACCTCTCCATGTAATAAGCTACGTAGCCTAATTAATAACTATATTTTGTTTTTATTTTTTGATTTAACCTCTTCCCGCCTTTGGCGGGACCCCGCCCTAGGCGGTGGCCAAAATTTATATAAATCAGCTTATATAGTAATATATTTCAATGATTTTGGCAAGGGTAATATAACACCATAAAAATAAGAGGTATATTTTTTATTTTTTCAAAAAATGTGTTATAATTTGCCTTAAATAAATTATTTATCAGATTGACTAAAACCATTATAAAACCTATAATATATATACAATTAGGAGGAAAATTAATAATTAAGGGCCTAGACAATTGCTATGAATTTACCACACGACACTTCTTTCTCCAAAAACAAAATATTATTTTTTCTCTTTATTTTTCCCTTAACTCTACTGGGTAGTTTTTTGCTCATAGGAACCCCAAAAGCTCAAGCAGCAACCTGGTATGTTTCCACTACAGGTACAGATGATGCTAGCCACGGCACGGGTACTGGTGCCAATGCTTGGCTAACCCTAAATTATGCTTTGACTGGCTCGCGGGTAGCCAAAGGCGATACTATTAATATTGAAGCCGGAACATATAGCACATTTTATGGAGCTAATACATATATTGCTCCAGCTATAAATACCGCCAGTGGTAGTGGTCCGGTCATTATTCAGGCCTACCCTACTGATGCAGTGGTAACTTTTGATATGCCAATTAATACCGCTAGTGGCATGGCTTTCATTTGGATGCAGGCCGCTAATTGGACCGAGCTTACCTTTAAACATGTTAATTTTACCAATTCCAATGCGGTTGCTTCCCAATCTTTCTGGATATATGGACACAACCTAACTTTTGAAGATTGTCAAATAACCCTTAATGCCGCCGTAAGCAGAATGCCAATTTATATTAGTGATGATACGGAAGATGCCAATCTAACATTTACGCGAACTAGTATTATCAATGGTCCGGCTGGCAGTAACTATGTCATTAGAAATATTAATAAACCTGGGGCAAATATTACAGTTGAAAGTAGTACATTTTCTGGGCAGACAGCTTATATTTTTAGTTTGGCTGCAGCTACAAATTTAACAGTTAAAAGTAGTACATTTTCTGGGCAGACAGCTAGTATTTTTGCTCCAAGTGTCTCTTCAAATTTAACAGTCGAAAGCAGCCTTTTTTATGATCAGACATCGTACATTTTTAACTTGAGTTCCGCTACTAATATTACCTTGAATAATAATACTTTTTTCACCAATCGTGAAAAACTCTATATGCCGGCTGCATCAATAGGTTCTGTTTATCATATACACAATAATATTTTTTATGCTAATACTGATTTCGACTATCGCCCCTTTGTAATGACTGATGCCGTCGTGACAGATCTTATTAATAATCCTACAAATTGGGATGTTACCAATAATATTTGGTATTGGTCTAAAGCACCAGTAGCTGGAGTAATACAATATCAATATTTTATGGGTGGCATAACTCATATAGACCAAGTTGATAGCACTAATCATTATATAAATCCTCAATTTACAAATACAGCCACTGACGATTACACTATTCAAGCTGGGTCATATATTTGTGGCCATGGATTGCAAGCTAGTTTACCGGCTGATGGCGATGTCACAGGAGCGGCCTGGACAGGCAATGATATCGGCGCATATAGATGCCCCAGCGCGAGCACTGGAGTGACTTTATTAGATAAAGTCGCTTTTGTGGGAGATTCTATAATGTTACAAGGTACGGCGGCTTCTACATTTAATACAGAAACTGGTGTGGCTATTGTTGCTACCACTGATAGCGCTATAACGGGGGCAGGCATGCAAAAAATATTTGATTCTATTGATGCCGTAATGATAAATAGTAGTCCCAACACAGTATTTTTATCCATAGGCATCAATGATTTAGCTTTGCAGTCACCAGCCTTAGCTACCAACACTGAATATGCCAACTATATCTTAGAAATGCTACAAAAAATAGAAGATTGGGGAGCAACACCGATTTGGCTGGGCATAGGCACTTTGAATAGCTATAATGCTTTGCCAGACACGCCCATACTCATAATAAATGCGGCTGTAGAAGCCGGATGTGTTAGCCATGGCTGGACATGCGATGCCTATTATGACCAAATGCTTTTTAACCCAACTTGGCAATCTGCTTCTCCAGATGGGTATTATGTTGCTAGCGGTAATGTTCATCCCAATACAGCTGGTTATGAGCTAATTGGAAGATTTGCGGAATATTTATATTATAGTAATCATACTATGGGAACCAACGAGATAGACGTAGGCGCTGGTGCTAGAGTTTATGCTAATGGAAAATTCAGAGACAACAACACTGTTTCGGGAACTACAGCTAACATGACAGCAACACCAGTGTGGAGTAGTTTTACAACTGGAGATTATTCTTATTGGTTAGATATTGGTATTGATTCATGGCTGACTACTGGCACTCAAAATAAACAATGGACTGCCTCTTCTACTGTAGCTACTACTACAATTTATACAATCGGAGATTTGGCTGCTGAAAAGTATTATCAATTCAAATTAGACGGCGTGGCTAATACTACTGATATTAGCGGAGACACTTGCACCAATGGAATATGCCTCTCTGACACTTCTGGTAACCTTACTTTTACTTACTCTGGTGGTTATTCTGTCCATACTTTCGCCTTAGAACAAAATACAACTGCACCTACCAATGTTGCCCTTACATCCATTACAGCCGATTCAACAAGTCAGTTGACTATATTGGCCGACACTGCCACAGATGCTGATCCAGGATTATCCTCTACTCCTTATTGGTTTAATGAGACCACGGCAAGTTCCGGAGCCACTGATTCTTCTGCCTGGCAAGCTTCAACTAGTTTTGTAGATTCTGGTTTAGCTGCCAATACCCAATATACCTATCAAGTTAAAGCCAGAGATGGAAATTTAAATGAATCAAGCTACTCAACTGCTCTATCAAAATATACCTTGGCCCCGACCCCAACTAATCTTTCAGCTACAGCTGGACTAACTAGTATGACTTTATCTGCAACTGCTTTTAATAATGCCAGCTCCGGCAATTCTGGCTACTATTTTTCTAGTTCTATTGGCAATTCTGGTTGGATACAAACCAATTCTTGGCAAGAGACTGGCTTAAATTGCGGAACTTCCTATACTTATTCCGTAAGATACCGAAATGGTGACGGTACAGAAACTAGTCCAACCTCTATAACTAAATCAACTATTGTTTGCGGAAGCGGGGGCGGGAGCCACTACATTCCTTCTATGGGCTCAGGAACAGATAGTTACTATTCCTTGTTGGGTCAAACAAGAGAAATACCCACCCTAGTAAACAATGGCACGAATGTTCTAACTTATGTTAATTCTCCACTAGTATTCTCTCTAGAAACTTCAAATATAAACTATACTTTAGAAGTTCTTAGTTTAGACACCACCAGTGGTCTCATAAAAATACAATTACCAACTGGCATTTTTTACTTATCACCTGGCCAGAACCAAAAATTTGATCTTGATGGAGATGGTAATTCTGATTTAGGGTTAACTTATAATAAATTAAGTGTCAATCAAATTGATTTGACTTTAGCACCTTTAAACCAATCTAGTTCCTACATAGGCTCATTAACTAATGGCAATTTAGTCAAGCTACCCAACGACCCAGCTGTATACCTAATAGAAAACGGGACAAAGAGACATATAATTAATGGCGAGACCTTCATAGCCCAAGGATTTTCTTGGTCTGATATTAAAGATGTGTCCAACTTGGATGCTTATCCCACTGGCCAGACAATTACTTTAAATAGCAACCTAATAGACCCCTCTAATCTTCCCGATATTAGCAACGACTATGTATTTACTAAAAATATAAGCTACGGTAGTTCTGATGATGATATTTTAAGACTACAAAAATTTTTAAATTCCCATGGATTTATAATAGCAAATAGTGGCCCTGGCTCTCCGAAACATGAAACTAAACTTTTTGGCGCTCTCACCAAAGCGGCGCTAATAAAATTTCAAAATAAATATAAAGAGCAGATTCTTATACCATTAGGGCTTACAAGCGGTACTGGATATTTTGGTTATTCTACCAGAGAATTTATAAAAAATAATTTTTAGCGACTGATTTCATCGGTGTAAATATGTTACTCACTGCCAGCTACTTTAAAAAGTAGTTTTTTATTTTTGCCAAAAATGTGGTATAATATAAGAAATTAAACAAATGTATGGCCAAAGATAAAAAATCAGCCCCAGAAGCCGAAACTGAGGAAATCATGGAAACTTACCAGGATGACTCAGATGCTCGTGATTTTGGCAAAGTTTGGGCCAACTGGGAATTCCCCGAGTTTATCCAGCACTCTAGGAGTGGCGTTTGGTTCACTGTCATGAGTATTCTCCTAGTAGGTATGCTGGCCTATTCTTATTTTAGCAAAAACCTGCTTTTTGCCATTATCCTTGTGTTATTTGTGATAATATACCTTATCATTGAACGGCGCGGGCCAGTTGTTATACAATTTGCTATTACTGAAGATGGTCTGCTTATCAACGACAAATTCATAGAATACGCCGAACTTGATGAATTTTATATTATCTACTATCCGCCCGACATCAAAAATCTATACTTCCAGCCGCGTAACCGCTTTAAAGAAAAAATCGTGGTGCCGCTAGAAGATCAAAACCCCATGACCATCCGACAAACCTTACTAAAGTATTTGACTGAAGATCTGGAAAAAGAAGAAATTCCGCCCAGCGAGAGCTTGTCACGCATCTTTAAGATATAGAAAAATACTTAGTAAAATAAACAAAATAAAGCTGGACAGTTATGTTCAGTTTTATTAAACTCTTTATGCTAAAAATACCCCTAAATCTGGATAGCGAACTTGGCCAGCTACACTCTATTGCTAGTAAGCTGTCCCCGGCTCTAAAAAAAATAGGCATTAATACTATTGGCGATCTCCTATGGTATTTTCCTTGGCACTATGATGACTTAAGTCAAGTCAAAAGCATCCGAGAGCTAGTAGAAGGTGAACTGGCTACCATACAAGTAACTGTTAAAAGTATAAAAACCTATCGCTCCTGGAAGCGAAAAATGATTATCACTGAATTATTAGCCAGCGATGACACCGACAATATCCAAATACGCTGGTTTAGACAAAAATTCGTTGGCCAAATTCTTAAAACCGGCGACGAGATATACCTCAGTGGCAAGCCGCAAAAAAATAATGATACCTGGCAAATGGCTAGCCCGGTTTATGAAAAAGTCAAAGACAAACCTATTCACAGCGCCCGCCTCGTACCCATGTACCACTTGAGCGGCCCTATCACCCAGAAGCAACTACGCTTTTTGATAAACAAAGCACTGGAAGATATCAAAATCATGGCTGATCCCCTGCCAGTTGATATTCTCAACACTGAAAAATATCCTTGGCTGCACGAAGCTCTGCAAGAAATACATTTTCCTACTGATGAACAAAAACTAGAGCGAGCGACTGCTCGATTAAAATTTCAGGAACTATTTTATCTGCAATGTAAATATCAATTAGCTAAGCAGGATTACCAGAGCCATTCAAGTTATGCTCTGGTAACCCAACAAAATCTTATAGACAAGGCTATCACAAATTTACCCTTTAAGCTCACTGCTGACCAAAATAAAGCCTTGGGGGAAATTTTGGCTGATATTAGCCAAAAAAAACCCATGAATCGCCTGCTAGAAGGTGATGTTGGCTCTGGTAAAACAGTAGTAGCTACTCTAGCTGGTTTAAATGTAATGGCCTCTGGCTATCAAGTGGCCTTTATGGCACCGACTGAAATACTCGCCCAGCAACATCTAATAACTATCAAAAAAATAATTGACCAAAAATACTGGCCAGAAATTGCTATATTTACCCGCACTAATTGCCGACTAGCTGATGATTCGAACTCAAGTAAGGACGAGATGATTGATAAAATAAAAACTGGCCAAGTAAAATTTATTATTGGCACGCATGCCCTAATTCAAGAAAAAATTAATTTTAAAAAACTCGGGCTAGCTATCATTGATGAACAGCACCGCTTTGGCGTCAAACAGCGCCAGACTTTAAAACAAAAAAATAACGATGCCAACGTGCCACATCTACTATCTATGACCGCTACGCCTATACCACGGACACTATCACTGACTCTCTATGGTGATTTGGATATATCACTAATAAAAACTAAACCTCTTGGCCGTCAGCCAGTTAAAACATTTTTGGTACCCGAAAAAAAACGAACTGACGCCTACAAATTTATCCGCGAAAAAATAAATAACGGCCAGCAGGCTTTTGTTATTTGCCCGCTCATTGATGACAGCGATAAGCTAGGTGTAAAATCAGTTACTCAAGAATATGAGCGACTAGCTAAAGATATATTTCCAGATATTACTATAAAAATGATACATGGCCAGCTAAAACCTGAGGACAAAGAAAAAATCATGGCTGACTTTCGGGCCAATAAGTTTCCCATGCTGGTAGCTACCTCGGTTATTGAAGTGGGCGTAGATATTCCTGGTGCCACGCTCATGGTCATTGAAAGCGCTGAAAGATTTGGTCTTAGCCAACTGCATCAATTCCGAGGCCGCATTGGCCGAAATGATAAAGAGAGTTTTTGTTTGTTATTTACAACCAGTGATTCGGGACTAGCTATCAAAAGGCTGCAGGCCCTAAGTAAAACTAGTGACGGCTTTAAGCTAGCCGAATTAGATCTAGCCCTGCGCGGTTCAGGAGAAATATTTGGCACTAGACAGACTGGGCTCATAAAACTCAAAATCGCTCAACTGACAGATGTTGAGCTAATCAAAAAAGCCCAAGTTTGGGCTAAGAAAATAATCAGCCAGAAAAAATATCTATCTTATCAAGACTTACAAAACTTACTAAAAACTCTAAAAACTGAGATGCATTTGGAATAGACTAATTGGTATGGCAAACCACACCTTCTTCATTAATAGGACGACAATAATCTTCTAAATTATTTCTATCATCACAGCAATAACCAATAATCTCATTACCAGTTTTACAGTCATCATTACTTTGACAATGTACATCAGTAATATTTAAACATTTTTGCCTAGTATAATCCCCTGTTTCCATAGAACTTAAGCTAATACCACAAACTGTCTTAAACACAGTGCCACTTTGTGTTGGCTTGTTATAACAAATATTGGCCCGGCAAGTATCGGCTGAATAATACGAAGCACAACCATCATTATCATTATTAACACTCACAAAAGGCGATACACAATAATCAGCATAATCAAATAAATACAAATCCATACACTTAGTGTCTTCATCCAATAACCTTGCTTCCCGACAATAACACGAGGCTTCAATCATAGATATATTATCATAGGCATCGCCACTATCAGTACAAGACGCTACTAAATATTCAACCTCACTATCCGAGCAATGTGGCTCAATCCCCTCTGCATTGCTTAAATAAATTTCATGCGTACACAAATAACCATCCCTACAATCGCTGTCTTGTACACAAGTAGTATCTGACAAAACGCCTAAGGTTGGCACTGGCAAATTCAATGTATCAAACTCTACTAACTTAGTACTAATCTGTGACATCAGTAAATAGCCGCCAAATAGTAGAGCTATGCCAACCAAGGCGCCGCTAATAGTGTCCTTGGCTGAATTAATGCGCTCTGAAGAGCCAGCGGCCATTAGCCATTTCCAGCCAGCCAGAACCAACATAAACATGGCTATAACAGTGGCCAAAATAGCACCATAACGGTACAGAGAAGAAATATAGGTGCCAATCATATCCCCAGTGCTAACTGTGCTTTTTATGCCAGCAGTAAAGGGGCCGCCTGGTATAGTAATTTCTGGCACAAACTCTACGGCACCTTCCGCCAAAGCTATCGTGTAATCAAAAAATAAATAAAACCCTAACAATAGCCCGGCTAGCCCTAAAATCTTTCTTTGTCTATTTTTCATAATATTTGACCTCACCTATAGCTTAAAATGCCACCACTCGCTCTCCAAAGGAGTAAAGCCAGCGCCAACCATTATATCATGTAAACGCCTCTCAGCTCCTTGTATGGCTGGCGTACAGGGCGCAACAATGGAATCAAGACAATTATAATCACTATCCATAATTTCATTGGTACAAGTATCAGTACCATAGCCCTTATAGCAAACATCAACTGCCAGCCCGGTCTGATGCGGAGCATTACAACTGGGCTTAGCCGCTTCATTGCAAGTTCGACAACCATTAGGGCAAATACTGCCAACTTTATTGATATAACAATCATATAAGGTTTGCTGTAAAGCCCATGATCTATAAGCGCTAGTCACTGTTATAGCTTCAAACACTTGCAAACTCTTAGCAGCCCTATACAAAGCCGCCTCCGCCTCTGGCATCAACTTGGGCTCAGAAGCCGTGACTGTCAAATTATCAGTCCTTATTGTAATAGGGATTACCTGGCTGTCGGCTGGACAGATTTGTCCACTATACAAAATGCAAAGCCCGCTTGTTCCATCAGCCGAAGCTTCCCAACGGCACAGTTTATCAGCTACGCAGTCTTCTTCATTGTCATAAGTTTGACAAACAGATTGCACTAAAGTTGGCGGAGTAATATTTAAGGTGCCAAACTCCACCAGCCTAGTACTAATCTGTGACATCAGCAAATAGCCGCCAAATAGCAAGGCTAAACCTACTAAAGCCCCACTAATAGTGTCTTTGGCTGAATTGATACGTTCTGAAGAGCCAGCGGCCATTAGCCATTTCCAGCCGGCCAAAACCAGCATAAACATAGCTACAATAATAGCCAAGATAGCGCCATAGCGATACAGAGAAGCAATATAGGTGCCCAATAAATCACCACTAACCAAATTAATTCCTCCCACCTTAAATTCACTGTTTGGTATAGTGATGCTCGGCTTAAACTTTACCTGAGAGCTCGGGTTAATTGGTGATGTTAAGGCCCAGCTATTAGTATCAGCCGCCGTAGGATCTGGTATAGCCAAAACTTTTGATGAAAACAAAAAAGTCAATAAGCTAAAAAATATTACTAAAAGATATAACCGCTTATTTTTCATAAAAACTATATGTGCTACTTTAATCTGATGCTTTGTAAATTACCGCTATTTAAATCTGTAAAATATAAAATTGATCCATCTGGAGATATAAATAAATTATTGGCTGTATAAGTGCCACCTGGCCCCACTGGACTAGCCAAAAGTGTCTTTAATCCGCTATTTAAATCAATATAATAAAAATTGTCCGGGTAACTCTCGGCTATTTCCGGATAAAAACCAGCCCCCCGCGGCAAACCCTGTGGTACCGCGCAATACATGCCATCTTCCCCCACAAAGGCGCACTTGTCTGGCCAAGTAGAAACATTGAGGGAAACTTTGATACTACCCAACTCCCCTGTCCGCCCCTTGGTCACCCATAAATTAGGATTATAATCAGTACTTTCATTGTAAACACTATAAAGCAGAGTACTGCCATTGTCTGACCATTTAGACGTAAAGCCAGAACCGTCCACTATAAAAGATTTAAAATTTTCGCCATGCAGTCCTATAGGATAGACTTCTTGATTTTGCACATCCACTGCTTTTTCATGAAGAGCCACTACTTGATTATCTGGTGAAAAACCTACCTGCACTGCGTAAGATTTATCCCCCAATGGTTCCACCAAAAACATGCCAGAACCGTCATCATTGGCCGCTATGAGCCAGTTATTATCTTCATTAGCACTCAGCCACTTAGCGGCAATCTGATCATTACTAGTGTTAAAAGAAAACTCTGACAGCTCTTGCGGCAAAGTCACTTGTTTGCCAGTCCGAAAATTATACAAAATATTGGAACCATCAGGATACTCTAAGATTGCCTTATCACCGTTACCTGCCCAAGTAACCTTATCTACGCCGTAAAACTTTTTATCGCTTAAAGACACTAGCTCGCCTTTATCATTAATTTTATAAAATTGCTCTTTATTGGCATCATAATACTGCACCCCTTGAGTAGTGCCTACTAAACCTTTAACGGGGTTTTTGACTACATCAGATACTTCAGTCAAACCGCCGTTAGCTACTGTGGAAACCTTGTCTTCAAGATATTGTTGCCAAGGCAGACCAGTAGTACCCTGATTAGTATTGCCATTGATAATAGTGACATTACCCGCATTGATATTGGGTATATTACCAGCATTAAAATTAGTCGTGGGAACAATAGTTGGAGCGGTTCTAAAAAATACCCAATACAGAGCAAAGCCTATGCCAAAAACAAACAGTGCAAAAGCTATGACTAATAATATTTTTTTCCTATCCATCTCGTTAGAAATTTATGAAATCATTTTTTAAATAACCCAGTAAATTTATCCAATAATTCCTGCCCCAAATATTGAAGAAATGTAACTGGAGATGATATTGCCAAAGCAACTGAACATAATGCCACTAGACCTACTATGATTACTATCAGTAACAAGGTGCTAGCCAACCAAAGCCCCCTTTCAAATGGAGATAAGCCTGGTATCCACTTGGCCCCCAGCCAATGATGACCAATTTCCTGAAAACTATAAATCAGATATGTGACAATCAAACCAACAAAAGTAGCGGCCGCACCCCAAGAAATTAATCTTAAAGTGGCTCTTTTAGCTGCCTCAACAGCCACCTTCTTTACTTGGCTATCAAACAGCTCTCTTTGTAGATCATCTGAACCCTTGCTTTTAGCCGTAGCTACCTTGGACAGACTCTTTACTCGCGCCAGAGCTCTAGCTGGCGTGCTACCAAAACCTTCATCTTCTTCATCGCCATCATTTGAGTCAGCCTGATCCTGAGCTTTATCCATAGCCAATTGCCGACGAAGTATATTTTGATCTACATTGCTGTCCATAAAAATATATTATTTCCAAGTGACTGAATCTACTAGCCACTCATCATCAGGCATAAGCAACTTGAGCTCTATGTTTTGATAAAAAATTTCGGCTGGCAAATTGGATTTAGTCTTAATGCGCTGAGTGCTGACCAAGACTGTGCCGCTATCTTTGCTACTAGCTAAAATCTTGGTAGACAAACTCTTAGTAGTCAAACCGTTAAATTCCGTGACACTATAATCTGGCACAAAACTTTTAAGTGTTGCCTGCATGCGAGAAGTGCTTAGCGGCATTAGCTCTTCCAAATTATGTCCCTGATTATCAGTTGACCAGCTACCATAGCGCTCAGCATAACTCTTAGCTAAGCTCAGCATAGCAAATTCTGTATCTGACACTTGAGGAGCTGTAGTGCTATTATATTGCAATTGGGCGCTTGGTACTTCAAATTCTAGTACTGGCTCCTGATCTTGTCCTGGGCCAACAGGCTGTTCACCTCGATTAAGCAAATTCCAAATTATCAAGAAAATGCCTACCAGCACAATCACAATCACCGCCAACCAAATTAATTTCTTTTTTTTCGCCTGATCCATATTTTTATCTTAGGTATTGAAATTAAATTATCATTTACCCTCAGCTTCAGCCATCATCTGCTCTTCAAATTCTTTTTTGGCTTCTTCAATCTCTAGGAGCTGTCTTGGGTCAGAAGTAATGATTTGATGTTCCGCATAAGAAGCCTGAACTTTGATAGCGGCATGACGACTGCCGGCAAAGAAGATGCCCTCGCCCAAACCCGCCTCTAGCAGTAGATATTTCTCACCTTCGGTCAGCATAAAAGTCTGCTGAATTAGATTAATGGCCGCCGGTGTTTGCTTAAGCAACAACTGCAAAGATGAATTAATCACCACATCGCGACCATAAGGAGAAGTCAAAAAGTCATTGACATCTTGAGTAATAGTGGTCATACCGACATAATATTTACGGCAACGCTTGGCTACGGCCTGCATAAATTTAGCACTATCTTCATAACGCATCATAATCCAAGCCTCATCCACCACTAGTATGCGCCGTTTTCTCTCTGAACGCATAATATTCCAGATATAGGTCATAATTACATACATGGCAATGGGCCTCAATTCATCTTCCAAATCACGAATACTAAAGACTACTAATTGATTATTAAGCTTGACATTAGTGGGATTATTCAAAAGTCCAGCAAAGGTGCCTTCGGTATATTTCTTAATCCTTAGAGCCATATCTTCACCGCCCTCCATACTCAGCAGTATATCTTCTAAGTCCGACATTAGCGGCGGCTCAATAGTCGCCAAATCACTAGCTGGCGTAATATCTTTCTTAGCATAAGTCTCAATCAAAGCCCTGTCTAAGATAGAATCTTCCGCATTGGTTATCTGGCCAATCATCAACCGAATTAAACCTTTAAGCACAATCACCGCCGTTCGCAGTATATCTTCTGGCTTGCTGTTATCACTGGTACCGCGCGGCAAATCAAAAGGATTAAGCTTGCTCTCAGAGTTTAAAGAAACATTGATATAAGCACCGCTCACTGCTTCTGACAAATGTTCATACTCGTTTTCTGGGTCTATAATAATAACATCTGTCCCCAGCATCAGAGACCGCAAAACTTCCAGCTTGATAGCATAACTCTTGCCAGCGCCAGAAGTAGCAAAAACTACCATATTGGCATTTTGCAGACTAAAGCGGTCAAATAATATCAAACTATTGTTGTGCCGATTAATGCCATAAAGTATGCCCTCATCTGAAGTAAGTTCCGAAGAAATAAAAGGGAAAGACGAAGCAATCGGCGAGCTATTCATGTTGGTGGCAATATTAAGCTCATCGCCGCCTATAGGCAAAGTGGAATTGAAGCCCTGTTCGCATTGAAACAACGCTCGCCTAGAATAAATCAACTGCATACCGAGTAAGTTCTCAATACGATCAGTAGCTAAATCTAGTTCCGCTTTATCTTTGGCATAAATAGTCACATACAGAGAAAATTGAAAAAACTTTTCTGTGCCTTGAGTTAAGCCGTCACGCAAAGCTTCAATATCCTGAAGGGCTGTCTCGGAAATAGGATCACGCGGCGCGCCTTTTTCATGATCAGACATTATCTGCGCCTCCATAGTACCAACTTTATTTTTAAGCTGTTTTAATACTATTTTTATATCCATCGGATAGAAAAACATGGAAATATCCAAGGTTAAGCTCTCATTGATAATCGGCGCAAACCAACCAATAGTCACATAGCGAGGATAAGTCATAACAAATAAAGTCCGGACATAGAGATCATTGAGCTGCAAAAAATTGCTATTAATCCGGAAAGCAGCCGGCGAGATGATATCGCGAACTGAAACTACGCCTTCTTGAAAAGCCTTCTCAGCCTCTAAGAGCTCCCTTTGCTTTTGCACATTTTCTTTACTTTGATTAAAAAATAAAGGATCTTGAGGGGCTGATTTTGGCTTGGCTTCTGCTTGTTTTATTTTTTTAAAACCGAACATTATATTTCTACGTTTAATTTATTTACATCCTCCAAAGGCTGTTTATGAAACAAGTCTGGATTATAGCTATTATAATAAAGCTCAATTAATGCCTGAGTGCTCAAACGCTGGCTTCTTAGCCCCAAACTAGCCAAACCGCCGCCAATAAAATCACAACGCTTATTTAATTGGGTGCTAAATTCGTCAAAACGCTTGCGGCTAAGACTGACTACTTTGGCGGCGGAAAAAACCGATGAAAATCTATTAACAAAACTTCTCTTTTTATCACTGACCGCACTATAAGGAATAACCACATAAAATTTCTTGCTCATGATCTTTTCCAAAGTTAAAAGGTTTTCCACAAAATTCCGATAATCAACTGTCTGCATGCGCAGAAGTTCATTGGTCTGCTCTCTTTCTACTTTCTTCAAACGATTAAGATAATCGTCAATATTCAAAGGCCGCGACTGAATGACAATCTGCAAAGGATAGTCCAAAGAATTCAAAAAACTGATATAACTGCCGATAATAGCTTTCTGCTCATCCTCTGATTTAAGGTCAAAATTAATAGAGGAAACCAGGAGCACACCCCGAACCGTACCGTCATTTAAAACTACCAGGTCATCTCTAATTTCAGCAATATTTAGATATTTCTGGGTAGAAACACCGACATTACTTTTTTTATTTTTAGTTTTCATAAAATATATTAATTTCTACTAAAAAATATTATTGGCTTTATTAGCATCCTGCTCCCCTTTATACGCACCCCCCGTATCAATTATTAGAGACAGCTCTGCCAATTTTTTACTGGGTATAAAATTTTTACGGGCAATGCCCTCTGTCTCAAGTTTGTCTTCGTCTTTGGCGCGAAACTCTTCTTTTCTGATATATTCTTTGCGCCACACCCTAGTATTAGGTTTTTTAAAAGTCTCTACTACATTTAAAGCAAAAATATGGAAAGGAGCGCCATTAACTTTGTAGAAAGCAAACAGCACTATTAAAATAACAATAATTACTGTTTCAAAAAGAAACAGGGAGAAATCAGCCATTTTATACGCCAAAAATATAAACAAACCGCCGACCAAAATAATAATAAATTGTCGGACAGTAATTGGACCCCAGATCCTGTCCTCAGCATCAATGAATTGTGGCACTATGAATCTATTGTCCATATTTAAAATCTTAGATTTTTATTTAAGTCCGAAATAGCTGAAAATTCCTCAGCGCTTAAAACATCTTGCCCTTGATCTTGATAGCCCTTAAGCAGAGTAGCTACATCTTTACCGCTGGTCATACTCTCTGATCCTAGGCTCAAATACATCTGATAAACTGGACTCTGACGCCAATTGCTTATGCCTTGAGCTTTTTTAGTAAAGGAATCATGCTCTAATAAATTTATTTTTTCCAAAACTTTGCGTGTTCGCTCTTGAGCGTCGCGTCCGAGCCGCCGCCAATTGATCAAATCTAAGGACTGCAATTCTTGCAAGGGCCCAGTTAAAACGTGAGCTGACTTAACTGAAGCTGTATTTACTTCTACGCTAGCCTTAGCTACAACATCTACTACTTTTTTCTTGGCAGTATCATTAGCGCTAGGCCGAGATACTTTTGGCAAAAAGTCGCTGACTGCCTTGGTAGCAGGCTTGGTCTCAAGCACGGGTTTGAGTGGCGCTTTCATTTCAATTTTTGCTGGAGATGGCGGAGGCGGTATCATTTTTTTATCAGAAATCTTCACCGGCACTGTCTGCTGGTCATTGTCTAAGCGATCCACTGCCAATTTTTTTACAGGCGCCAACTCTGTTGATTGCGCCGAATTTGCTAAACTAGGCTTAATATCTCTTAGCGCTTCACTAATTTCTTCCAAAGGCTCTTTGCCACTAACTGCTTCAATGTCTAGATCAATAGTTGGTGGGCTAGCCACCTTAGGAGCATCTAGTTTTTCCTTGTCCTCTTTAAGTGGCGCCTTATCCAATTCGTCTAGCTTAACTACCAGGCCAGCCTCAGTATCAATCTTGGCCTTAATGCTTTTTATCACTGATAAAATCAAATCAATCACTTCTGGCAAGAGCGCCCCACTTCGGCTAGATACCTTGGTGGTTAAAGCTGTCCTAGTAAAAACAGCATCGCGCCGGCCGCGAAAAAAATTATAGACAATATCCGTAAATATTTTTTTGTTAGAACTGTCTAAAAGTATGTTCTGCTTGTCCAGCAGACGATCCACTATCTTTTCAACACTATATTTTTTACTATCATCAATCGGCGTATTTTTAGACAGCTCTTCTATGATTTTTTGGTCATCAGGATGAAAAGCAAAAGGAGCTGGATCTTGAGCTTTGCCTTGCCAATATTGAATCGGGGCAAAATCATCATTAATAGGCTTGTTTTGGCTAGCCTTAGCTAACAAATCATGCTGGCTAAGATCTGGTTTTGGGCTATTGGCCGATTTTTTATTCTTAGTCTTCCAATAAGAAAACTGACCTTTATCATCTTTAACTAAAAGATTATCAGCCCAGTTATCCGTGTTTATATAATTATCCGTAGCTTCGGCCATTTTTATAAAATCTTGGCTTTTATTTTCCTATATTATAACATATTTAAGCTGATATAGCCAACAAAAACAAAAGCCTTGAAGCGAAAATTTGCCTCAAGACTAAAATACTTAATTTAATAGCTTATTTTAAGCTCTGCTCACATATTCACCGGTATCAGTATTGATGATAATCTTATCGCCGGCTTTTACAAATAGCGGCGTACGCACCTCTAGACCATTTTCCAAACTGACGGTCTTAGTCACTGCCCCGGCACTATTGCCTCTTACTCCCTCTGGAGCTGAGGCTACTGTAAAAACTATCTTAGTTGGTAAAACAATAGATACTGGATTATTATTGAAAAACAAAACATCAACTTCTTGTCCGTCCTTGAGATATTTTTGCAGGGAACCCAAATCGTCGCCGCTAAACTGGAACTGTTCAAAATCAGTGTTGTCCATAAAAAAGAAATTGCCATCTTGCTCATACAAAAAGTTGGCCTGGCGGCGAGCCATGTCAGCTTCCTCTGTCATGTCAGCTCCGGCAAAAGTCTTTTCCAAGGTACTGCCGCTAATCAAATTTTTCAATTTGGTCTTTAAGACTGCACCGCCGCGAGCTTGTTTGACATGTTGGGTAAAAACTATCTGGTAAGGCTCATTATTCAAGGTAACCACCTTGCCTAGTTTTAAATCACTCATTGACAACATAAGAGTTTATTTGGAGACAAATGGTAATAAAGCCAAAAAACGGGCGCGCTTAATAGCCTGAGCTAAGCCGCGCTGATGTTTGGAGCAAGCTCCGCTCCGGCGCTTCGGCACTATCTTGCCGTAAGAAGAAGTAAATTTTTTTAACTGTTGCCAATTTTTGTAATCAATAAATTTGACATTATTGACGCAAAAACTACAAAATTTTGTTTCCTGCTTATTATGCATAAAATTGATACTTATTATTTATTAAAAAGGAATATCCTCAATGTTGATCTCTTCCTCATTGCTGTTTTTAGTATTATTGGTCTGAGAATAATCATTGTTAAAAGCTGGCTGACTAGCCTCGCTAGAGCTAGAACGATTGGAAGCGCCTGCTCCATCACCAGCGCGGTCAAGCATAATCATGTTTTCAACAACAATCTCAGTGCGATAACGCTTAACACCATTAGGGTCATCCCAAGAGCGGGTTTGAATACGGCCTTCAATATAAACTTTAGAACCTTTTTTCAAATACTGCTGACTTATTTCAGCTAAGCGGCGCCAAGCTACAATGTTATGAAATTCGGCTTTTTCTTGTTTTTGACCACTGGCATCCTTCCAGACAAAATTGGTCGCCACGGAAAAAGAAGTCACATTTTGGCCACTAGGCGTAGTGCGCATCTCCGGATCGCGGACTACATTGCCGATAATCATGGCTTTGTTCAAATTCATATAATTATAGTTAATATAAAATTAATCTAACTTTGGATCTTGCTCCAAAATAGCATCTAACTTACGATCAATCTCTCCTAAGCCAACCAACTTGTCCGCCTCGGACCGATTGAGTTGAGGCTGGTTCGCATCAGTGCGGACAACCGGGGCGGTTTTAGCAACTGATGATGCCGGCCGATTTACTCGGCGGGTTGTATTAGTTCGGCGCGGCCCTGACTTAGGCTCATTGTGGGCTGGTTTTTCATTAAAACTATTGGCATCAACTAAGGGGCCAGTAGCGGCCTTGTCTTTTTTGATTATTAAATGACGCAAAATACCAGTGTGATGCTTTAACTTGGTATCAAGCTCCTTAAGGCCGGCTTGGTTCTCGCTGTTAAACTCCAAAAATACATAAAAACCGTGTTTTTGCTTTTTAATAGGGTAGGCTAACTTTTTTCTGCCCATAAAAAAAGGCTGGCCGATAACTTCGGCTTTGGCATGAGTGAGATAACCCAATATTTCCTGGTAAAGCTTTTGATGCTCAGTCTCAGGAACAGTTGGGTTGATAATAAAAGCTAATTCGTATTTCATCTGCTTATTAATTACCTTGGACTAAAACGGCCAAGGGCTACGCCACCATATATTAAGGCCCGTAGCATGGTTAATTAAAAAGTCTTTAAAATAGACTGGGAGTACTTTACCATAAACATAATAATAAGTCAACTAGCCTACAAAGACATTACTATCATAGAGTATTGCGCCCGCCCGCCTACGCCCTGCGGGTTTCGGCGGGCGGGCGCTTACACACTCTTGATGTTAGCATAAGGATTGCCTAAAAAAACATTTTAAACTATCATATAATTATGCCTAAATATATTTTTATGCTCGGCCAAGCATCTACTTTGGCTAAAGCCGAATTATTATCCTGCCTTGGCTTATACAAGCACCCAGATATTGTCGGGTCTAATTTTATTGTGGCTGAAACTACTCAGACTAGCTATGAGCTTTTGGCCAAACTAGGCGGTACCATCAAAATCGCCAAATTCTTGGATAAAATTGACTCACTAGAAAAATTAGACGTAAGTCTTTGGCAAAAATATCTTGAGTCCAGTCTATCAAAAAATGAAAAAATATTTTTTGGTTTTAGCTTATACAATGACAACCAAAAAAATTATCAAGCCGTGAACCGCACTGCCCTTAGCCTAAAAAAACATCTGCAATCACAAGATTATAAGGTTCGTTTGGTCACTAGCCGCCAAGCTGAATTGTCCTCAGTGATTATAGCTAAAAACAAACTACTAGGCCGCGAACTCATTATCATAAAACATGACAAGTATTGGCTCTTAGGGCTGACTGAAGTAGTCCAAGATTTTGCTGATTATGGCCACCGTGATGTTGGCCGGCCTTATCGTGATGATAAAAGTGGCATGTTGCCTCCCAAAGTCGCCCAGATGATGATTAACATTGGTGCTGGCCAAAATCTGCCCAGTAATATCTTAGATCCTTTTTGCGGCTCAGGCACTATTCTGCAAGAAGCTTTGCTCTTGGGATTTCAAAATGTCTATGGCAGTGATATCAGTCCCAAGGCTACAAAAAATAGCTTAGACAATCTGACTTGGCTGAAAACTAAATATAAATTGTCAGGAACTGCCATTGTTAAAAACAGCCCAGTTCAAAAACTCTCCCAAACTTTTGCCAAAACCAAATTTGATTTGATTGTAGCTGAACCATTTATGGGCGAGGCTCAAGCTATACAGAGAATTAAAGATGCTAGTTCTCTAAAAAATATCCAACTAGAGCTACAAAATCTATACCAAGAGGCTTTTAAGGAATTTTATAAAGTCCTAGCTAATAAAGGTAAGATAATTTTTATTTTCCCTATATTCATAATGGACAATAAAAAAATAGCCACCTTAGATAAAGAAGCTATCAGCCAGCAAGGCTTTACCTTACAAAAACCGCCCCTTGATTCCACTGAGCTGTCAGCCGCTGGCAATATAATCTATAATAGGCCCGGCCAAAAAGTCGCCCGAGAAATCACTATCTGGCAAAAAAACTAAGCCTTATCTAACCACTGGAGATTATCACCTACCACTTCAATACTACGCCACTTCAATTGTCCTAAAGACTTATCCCAATAAACTATTTGCCCTAAGTCAGGCAATAAATTAGTAAGGTAAAAAGCTGTTGTGCTGGCCTCTTCTGGATTCAAATGCAATTTATCTAACAATATCATCTCCAAAAATAAACGCTTTACTAAGAGCTGATCCGAATTTTTCTCCCAACTATTTTCCGCTTTACGGCCAAACCTAATACCCACAAATCTTTTTAAAATATTCCTAAAACGGCTATCCTCCTTGATCACTGAGTCTAGGGCTTTTCTCTCAACCAAAGTCCTAAGACAACTGATGACCTTGTCTCTATCGCTTAGGCCCAGAGCCAGCCACAAGACATTCCTGACCTTCAGTATATCGCCTTCAGCCTCAGATAGTATAAAATCACTAGGCAGAAGCCTCTTATCAATATCCAAAATATTAACTCGCAATTTTCCTAAAGAAGTGTCTAAGCTATCTGTTAAATTTTCTTTAACTTTTTTTACAGCCACAATTTCGCTAACAACTAACTTGAGATTGTCATAATCAAACTGCGCTGGTGAGTTATCATCAAAAGAAGTGAGGAGATGACGCAAAGATTCTCTTTCAATTGGATTTAAATTTATAGCATTTGGCCCCTTGGCTAAATATTGAGCGCGTTTGAGCGAATCATGGTCAGCCGCTCCGGAAAAATGAACATAATCTTTTATCCAATTATCTACTATGGGCGATTGATGGCGACCTTCAGCATCAACGATCTTATTGCTAGATAACCTCAATTCCTTAAAATCATTATATTTATCTAGCATTTCTTGAACTGTGCCCTGAACTGTGCCAGGAAATAGACCTGAGTTATCCTTGATTTGCCCCTTAAGCGGCTTTATACGCGGCACTTTACCGCCTAGACGTAGTATCAGCTTATCCACTTCGCCAATATAATCCTGAGTAGGCCACAAAATCTTGTAGGCAATGTCCAGTGCCAATATCCTCACATCATAATCCTTAGCACCGGGCATATTATCCAAGCGAGCTGGCAAATCCAGCGGACTTAGCTTCTTTAAAAATATTTCATCCAGAAGATCAAAAATAAAATTAACCTGCTCTCCAGATAATCCAAATTTTTTAGCAATTTCATAAAGTATAATGTCCATCTGGGCACCAACAAAATCTCCAATTTCTTTTGGTAATTTTAACCAATCAGATTTAAACATAAAATAATTTTATTTTTATTTTAAACAGACTTACCACCTGGGTTTGTAGGATCATCCTTTTTTGATTTTTTATCTGCATCTTCTTCGTCTCCGCCTTCTCCTGGCTTTGATTTTTTAGAAGACGGCGCCTTAGCAGATTTTCTAGATAACCTCTCGGCTTCTACTGCTGCTCGCATAGTAGCCGCATTACTAACTGGTATTTCTATGGCTGGTGCTCTAAGATCACCGCCATCGGGAAATCTCATTTTCAAACCAGCCGTCGCCTGAGTGACAGTAGTGCCGTGAAGCCGCATAATTTCCTGCATATTTTTTAACCAATATTGCATAACTGGCGACAACTCGCCTCTGATTTTTTTAGCTTCCAAAACACCCAACCATCTGCCTGGGTCAGGCCCAACTACACCTAAATCTTCTGATAAAACTCCGCGCTTGAGATCCGACACATCACGAAACTCTTGAAAAGCCTCTGCGGCTAAATCTTTGGAAACGTTTTCCGCCAAAGCCTTACTGATAACCTTGCCGCATTTAGCAAATATATTAATATACCCCTTCATTTGATCATCAGTAGCTACTCGCAAAAGTTCAGCTTGCTGGCCTTGTTCCATGGACTCGCCCACAGATTCCGCTATTTGCGCTTCTTGTGGATTGCCAAAATCAATTTCCGCTGCACGACTACCATGTCCTCCATCAGCCGCTTCTACATACATGGTACGGCCAGCTAAATCAAACATCTTCCTCTTATTACCCACAATCTGCGCTCTTTTTCTAGCCATTGCCCAACCCCACTGTTCGTCACTCATTTCTTCGGGTTTATCCATTTGATCTGCATCCATTAACTCTTGGACTTTTGCGTCTACCCGTTTTCTGTATTCATCTTCATCTTCAGCCATGTCATATACCTCTTCTCTTTGCGCGTAACCCTCTGGGGTTTCTTTACTCAAAGTTTCCCCCATAAATGCCAAATCCTTACGTCCATCCTCAGGTTTTGTATATTTAATGGCCAATAATCTATATTTTTGTTCTTGGGTTAAATCGGAATTGGACATGATGACGCTATCATCATACCAGTCAACTCTTTTTCCACCATTTTTATCTTCCGTATAATCATCAACACCAATTAATTGTCTATATCTTGCTTGTCTATGCTTTTCAAAATCATCTTCAGTAGCAAACTTACCTTGCAAATGCTTCAAAGTTTGCGGATTATTATAATACATGCCATCTAATTCCCTGGCTTCATCCTGTCTTTCCTTAAATTGAGTGTCAGTTTCACCATGCCATTGACGAAGCTTTGAGGCAACCATGCCTGGTTGAACTTTGGCGTTTTTCAAAACATTCATGATAGCCACATAAAGCCATTTATCAATACCAATGCCGACAAGTTTTCCTGTTTTGGGATCCAAAACGTCCGCACACTTATTAGGATAAACCTTAAGCATCGCTAAACCATGAGTAATGACTTCATTAAGAAAATCTAAGGCCACAATACCCTTCTTATCTAAAGAATAAAAACCATTTTCAGTCATAACAGCTGGATTTTCCTTATCAGTTATGCCCCGCGACCAATCTGTAGTATCTCTCACGACATCAGTCATCTTCCATCTATCATTTTTGTCATTCTTCAAATATTCTTTAAGAAAAGTATTAGGATCCCCTTTACCATGAGACTTAGCAACTATAGCCCTGGCCCAGCGCTTGGCTCCTTCTGTATATTTACCATTTGTGTCAAGGATGCCAGCACGATGCACATCACCCATTACTGCGTCTAATCCTCTTTTCTCAATTACACGTTCACATTCGTCTCCCTGATAAGTCAAATATTGGGCTTGGATCTTTTCTCTTCTTTCATCATCACCAATGCGCCGCAAATGATTAGTAGCCCATTCGGCATTAGTTTCATTAATTTCACCACGATCAAGCATATGTTGAGCGGCTAATGCATCTTTATCAATATTACCGCCTAAAGATGAAATTGTTGAATATACTTGAGCGGCTCGCCTAGTTTTTACACCAAAAATCTTATCAGTGAAAAGATTATCCAAAGTCTTTTGGCTCTTATAAAAAGCTGCTTTCTGACCAGGCTTAACATACTTAGTGTCCTCTTCTTTTTCTTTTTGAATACGGGCCGCATCATAACCTTGCATTGTCATAGCCGCTCGTTGTATTCGGCCACCTACAAATGGTATTTTACTCCACTCACTAGGTATAATACCAAATGCCCTCTTAGCGGCCCCACTACTAGTAATAAATCGGGAGGCCACTCCAGCGCCTGCCCGAGACAACATGCCTCCAGGGTAGCGCCTAGCTAACTTAGAAGCATAATCAGTAGCGCCTTTATGCGCCTTTGAGGCTAGACTAGCCCCAGCCGCGCCTGAAGCGCCCACAAACTTTAGAGAAGATACTAGTAGCACCATAGCAATCACATAATTCATAACATTGCTTGGGCTGGCGGCAGTGCTCATATCTGTTATAGGCACGCCCGCCACTGTGCCTGTAGGATTATCCATAATAAAACTCTTGTATATGTCCCCCCGGCCAGTAATAGTAAAAGCCAGCCATAGAAAAAATACCAAGACTGGCCCGGAAAATAAATTACTGCCCAATTGCGATAGCCATTTATTGAAATACGATTGGGTGCGAGGAAAAACATAAGCTAAAAATGCCAAAGGCGACAAGACTATCAAAATCCACAGAGTAACAACTCTGGCCGCTAGCATGCCGATAAAGACGCCAATAACTACCACAGCCAAGACCACCATAAAAGCACCTAAAATCAGAGACGCCAAAAAACTAAGTAAGCCGGTCCCAGCAGTAGCTGTTTGAGACAAGCCTAAAGCCACGATTAGATTCTCAGCCGCCACGTCTTTGATAGCTTGGACAAAGGTGAGCATCACTACTTGCGACAAATCAATGGCTAGGCCGACAAAGGTCCGGCTAAAATTTATAAGTATAGCGACAATTATCAAACGCGACAGAAGCTGTTTGTAGCCATAGGATTTAACTTTAAGTATAGTGGCAAAGGCTATCACTAAAAGAACCAAGATAAACATCATGTTGGAAACATCTCTGAGAGCTGTCCAGCCAATCACCACTCCTGGTTCATTGATAAAATTGTTATATTGAGCTATTTTCGGCAAAAGCCACATTTCCAATTGCAGAAGAAGCCAGGCCGGCAACATTATTAACTGCATAATAGTATCGCCAAAAAAAGTAGTAATTGCATCTACAGCAAAAACTAATTTGGGCATCAGTAAACCCAAGCCTACTGTTGTTGGCAAAAGCCACCATTTATTAGATAGCTTATTGGCTATTTTCATAAAACAATTATCCTATTATACAATTAATCTATTATTTATAAATCATTATCCAGCCATTAAAACGCGCCTCACTAACCCAGCCCCAACGATCTATTACCCTGATTGTTGGTTGATAGCAAGAAGCATTGGCATCAATTGGCCTACCGCCTATACCGTTACATGGGTGACTAACGCCAGCCTTATCAAGGTCAAATTGGTAATCATGATAAAACACTTTATAACCTTCACGGCAAGCTCTGTCTAGACCGCCAAAGCCTTGCTTAGCATTGGTCAAGCCAGGCATATCTGAATCAGGATTACAATCAAAGATGCTATTCTTATATTTGCCAGGGTTAGTACTATAATTGCCAATAGTAGAATCCCCCCAATCAACATCAATACTATAGACCGGCATATGGTCGGGATGAGCGTGGTAGAAGAATTTAGCATTGACAAAGAGAGCGCCGTCTTGGCCAATCAAATTGCCGCTAGTAGTCGCATTAACCGTAATGCCGGCTTGTACTCCCGTCAAATTGCCGCTAGCGTCTCTGATTTCGCATAATTTGTCGCCAGCACAGACTGCCAAAATTCTCGGCCTATAATCCCTGCCCGCAAAAGTATTACGATTATTGCCCAAACCATCAATATCTACTCCTCCGGCTGTTACTGGCCTGTAACTTTGTGTTGTATCATCCCAGTCAAGATTATAAGTATGCGCAAAGATATTGGTCAACTTAGAAGTAGCGTAGCTCCAAATCTCTTCTGTAGTTGAAGCAGTGTTATCAAAGCCAAAGAAAGTTGCGGCAGATAAGCTGGAAGCTCCACCAGCTGAAAGCGGAACCTTGGTAGTAACCACCTGGTCGCCAATTAGCCCCAAAGCTGCGCCATAATGGCTGGGTAATTTGAAAGACTCACTGATAATGTCATCATAAGTAACATCATCATGCAGATTATAAGCATTGGCCTTATCATAATACCAAGAAGTCCAGCGTGGCACTATCAGACGAACACCGCTAGTTTCTTCTCGCCACCAAATATCAGTCCGCACCCATGACAAGTCACCTTCCGAATCAAGCTGAGTGATGCGACCGCACTCTTGATAACAGCCAAGGTTTGTGCAATCTGTACCCATAGAGCTAGGCGTATATCTAAGACCAGTCAGCCAGCCAGTTCTTCCGGCAGTGTTCCAAGAAGAAAGGTCATACCAGCCAGTTCCAGCATCAATGGTACGGAGGGCGCAATCTGCTCCAATAGTTGAATCCATACAGCCTGTAACAGTAGCTGTCGGATTGAAAATCTGCGTAACCAGATTTTGATCAACACCGCTCTTAACAGTCAACTGCCTATAGGTCTGATTGATATTAGCTGTGCAAGTTTCTCCTCCATACAATACACTGCTGGGTATAAAAGTCATAGTGGTAGTATAAATCTTATCCAGGCACGGGGAAATGCTTGTCACATCCTGATAAGAAACTTCATGAACGCCACTGCTAGGACAATTGTAAGCTATGGTTATCATGCCCACACTATATTCGCCCCAATCACTACACCACTGATTACTGGTAACACCAATACTTTCCACACACTGTTTATATTCACAATTTGGATCACCGGCACAACCATCTACTGGAACCACAATACTCGCGTATGGAGCAGAGCTACGCAGACAATCAATCCCCTTATCAGCCGCGCTACAATCAGTCTCTTCGCAAATATTTACCACTGTAGCAGTAGAAGGACTGGAAGGTATGACATAAATGCCATGTGACAGCGGACTGCACCACCTATCTATTTCCATATTGCCATCCCCATCCCAACCGCGTCTATCGCCTGAAGTCGGTACGCCATCCAAATGGCTATTCCACCAACTTTCATGCCAGCCAAGAGCGCACTGATTACATTCAACACCATCATCGCAATCGCCGTCGCCTCTATGACTATATATATGATAAGACCCGCTTGGCAACCAAGCATTTGGATCAGAAGAAAAAGGATTCAAAACTGCCGCCGCCCAGTGAGGGTAGCCATTACTGTTTACCTTACTGTCGTAAAAATACATCTCTACTGCTCCAGTAGCATCACTGGCATCAAAAATTTTACTTAAATCTTCTACCGCTAACGCCGGCAAATGGCTAGTTTGATTGAGATTCAATTGACCACTGCCATTAAAATCAGTGACAAAGAATAAACTACTACCACTGTCTTGCTTAGCTCCCGCACTTAAAGGCAATTCATCTGGATAAACAGCCTGAGGTTCACCGCTAAAAAGGGCCTCGGCATTATTTCTCTTAAGCCAATATACTCCCAGAGAGCCGCTAAAGCCCCCATCACTCACCACATCATCTGGATTATGGGCTGTCAAAATATTATCAGACAAGTATCCACGTAAAATAGTATCACCATAATTATTCATGGTACTGGCATTTATCTTCACTCCCGCCGGAACTTTGACCAAAACTGTACAATATTCAAGTCCATCAATTTCTACGCTTCTGCCGCAATAATACCTAGTCTCAGGAATAGTATAAGCTTCAGCTACCGAGCAGAACAAGGCATCATTGCCACTAACATTATAATAACCAGCTTCTGCATAATTATCATAAAGACTGCTAGTGCCGCTTACCTTATCTACTGGATACCATTGGTTGCAATAAAAAGCGCTAGTCTTATCTTTAATTATTTCCGTATCATAATCGTACTCTAGACAAACTCCCGACCAATTGCGGTATTTGACTTCTTCTTTACGCAGAGAACAAACACCATCTTGCCGCGGCTGGCCATTGTTATCCAGCGTATCGCATTCTTTATTTTCCGTACAAATCTGGCCTAAATTACCACCACCAGTACAAATACCTGGCGGCAATGTAACCCCATCAGGGTAATACATTGTTTTGTCGCCATAGCCATAGGTAACTTTAACATAATTTTCTTCACAACCATTGGGGAACTCACTGCCCGCTTCGCACATATTGGCCTTGCTGTATTTGGATAGTCTTTCACCGCTAGGAGAAACTATAGAGGCCGGGAAAGGCGAATCAGCTAGCGCATACCCGCGCGCTTCAATAGAAAAAGTGCTTGTGGAATTATCACCAGCTCTGGGACTGACCATGCAGAGTCCGCTCTTACATTCACCGGAGAAATATTCTCCACCTAGCTGAGCTGTACAAGCTTGGCCATCCAAATTAGTAGCACCGCTGACACAGTCCGCATAATACTTTCTTTGGTTGCTTAGGTTAATGCTATCAGAGACATCGTAAACCAAGCGCGGTTGAGGATCTTGATTAGTACCAAAATTATAAACCTTCAAATCTTTGGCTGGCAAATAATTTGGCATAGCATAGCCCGTGTATTCTTTGTCGCTCCACTGTATATGGTTATAAGAGCCAGTAGCTCTGGACTGATAATTAGCAAAAGTAAGCGGTACTACCTCGGTGTCATAAGAAGCCCATTTTTTGCACTTAGTAGTATTGCTATCGCTATTATATTTATATTCCACGCAACTACTCAAGTCATCACAGACAATCTTATATTCACCAGATGCTTGATCCCAAACAGCTGAAGAAGATTTACAGGCCAACCATTCAGCGCATTGTCGGTCTTTATTTACCTTCAGTAATTTGCTGGCTGTCAAATTACAGCTAGGATTAACGGCTGGGTCGCAAACAACCGGGCTAACTGCCTGATTAGTATCTATATTTTCCTGATAAGTAGCCACGGCGTCATAAGTATTAAGCACTTGGGTATGCTCGCCATTCCAATTGTTAGCTTCATAAAACAACGCGCAACCCTTATTTTTATCTACTTGGCCATTACAGCTAGACTCATCAATAGCCTTATTATTATAATAGTAATAATTCATACAGCTTGGCGTCCATAGGCCGGCTAAAGCCCAAGTTCCACCATTAGCCACACAAGTTGCCTGTGTACTGTAATTGATATTGCTACACAGACCACTGTTACAATCCCGCTCCGTGCTTAAATTAGAATTACTGCAATAACCAGCAATATTCGGATCATTAATTTTCGGATCACAACCAGTAGGATCAGAAGGATCCTTAAAATCCGTGCATAGGTTCTTAGTGGCTGGGCAAACTGCCGCCCAATTATAATCTGTCCACTCGCCATTATTATTTTCACAATCAGTTTGTGTAAAGAAGTTTAGATTAGCCCCGGGCAAACCTACTTGATGGCAATAATCCCGCAAAAACTCCACATCTGATGGCTCAACTGGATTAGCATCCCCATCATCACTACAGCCAACCGGTATATCCGCCGTCAAAGTACTGGTTCTAAACCAACCAGAAATTATATTAACACCCACCTGAGCATTTTCCTGATAAGTGCAGGTTTGCTCGCCCGGATCACGGAAATAATAACTGCCTTTATCAGACGCATATTCCTCACAACCCAAAGCCGCCGCGTCACACAAAATATTATTATATCTATCAGGATCATTTATCCTATATACTGTCTCCCACTTAGTAGCGTCTTGGCGATTCGTTGCTCCCAGAGCCATACAGCCCTTTAGTTCAGAAGCACAATATTTATTTACATCTGGCACTAGATAAGTCAAAGTATCGGCTGGCACCGTAATCTCTGAATAATCGCCGCTATTAAATGTCTCGGCAAAAGGATTACTAGAGTTACGCGTATTAATAGCCGGCCTACAGCCTATAGCTTCTTCTCGACACAAATGATCAAATGAACGCAAATTGAAAGAATTGTTATTAGTATCAGTATAAGCTTGGCAACCTAAATGATAGCCAGTATAGGGGGTATCACAGGAAGCTGGTGTCTGCCATGAATTTCTAATCACTGAAAAACTATCAGTAACTTCTTTCAAAATAATATTATCAAAGAAAACATCTCCATTATTACCATTAATATAAAAGACTAGCTTTAAACTATTAGGATTTATGTTAGGCCCCAGATTATCAACGAGTTTGGCAATAGAATAATAATGCCAATTGCCAGCCTCAATATCACGCAAGCTAGTGTCGTCGCAATCATGCAACAAAACACCTTCAATATCAGTCGCTAGGCCATCACAAATAGCGGTGGTATGGACAGGCGCTCCAGATAAATCCTCCATATACAGGCGCACTCGCAAACGATTTATAAATCCATTATTTTTCATCCACCAGGACATCTGGTATTGTTTGTTGTCTTTCAAGACATCGCCCAAGTCACGCCAGATAGTAGTGCCCGCCGCTATTTTTGTTACTTTGAGTGAATGGCCATTGTTATTTAATGACTCATTGGACAAATCCAAAGTACCGCCAGCGACTGCTGACCAAGGCGAGTAAGTGCCGTTTTCAAAATTGTCTGAAGCGATAACCCTGATATTATTAGAAGCATTGCCATAGTAGGAGCGGCAATTATTGCTACTGGCGGGGCAAGATATACCCAAATCAGGTATCGCTTTATATGTTAATCCAGCAGTTGCAGATAAGGTCCGCCTATAATCATGACAATTATTGCTAGCGAAAATAACTTTATCTTGCAAACGCCAATAAGAATCCCCAGCGGTGCCAAAAAATTGTCGGCAATTAGGTTCCACATCAGGATCATCAGTAATATCAAGCGGTGTCTCTACTCCGCAAAGAGCTGGTTCATAGGCCGCGTCTCTACAAGTACTGCCACCTGGATCAATGTTGGTACAAGGAGCATCTGATGCATCACTCGTTAAAATATTCCAAGTCTTAATTTGATAGCCGGCTACATCCGAACCCTCCCAGGTGTAGTAGACAGTACCCAAATTTTCCGGTACGCATTGCCGTATATAAGTATAGTATTCCCGACCTTCGCCACCACGCGCTACTTCATCCAAATTAGTAAATTCTTCACAACCGACATCTTGAGCTGGACAGGCTGTGGCTGTATCAGCAATAAAATTATAATACTGAACCAATGCGCCTGGATCTTCCATAAGATCAAAATTGTCCGGCTGTTGGGAAAATGTGCTATAACCCACGCACTCAGCTGGGCACAAATCATTTTGAGTAATGACTGCTGGCACCATCGGATCACCGCTGGCTGGCGTATAACCCTGACAACCCACTTCTTCACTAGTGCACATCACAGTGCTGTTGTTCATATAAATCGTGCTACCATCGCCATAATTTGAATAAGTACTGACCGCTTTAGGTTGACTGACTACTTCCATCTTTAGATTATCTACATACTGAAAATCACCTACACCACCAGCACAAACCCAACAATAGACTGATTCGCCGGAATTAATCGTACCAGTAACACGGGTATAGCTGGTATTATCATATTCAACAGGATCTATTCTAACGTAGCCCTTATTAGGCAAGCCGCCTAAATCATTGAAAACAGTAAAAGATCCATCAGGCGAACTGATATTGCCAGGCTGGCTACTAGCGTTAGAGCAAGCCTGCAATAATATTTCAGATATAGTAGCTGTATTTGCCTGCTTGAAAGACGCGGAAAAAGTATACAAAGTTTCTGGGGTAATATTAATGCGACGGCAAGCATTGCCAACTCCAACCTGTGACAAAGCCGCCTTAGAGTCAGCCACCCCTTCATTAAGCACTAAGTATGGATCAAATGCTGGTATAGTAGCTGAAAAATCCTCATAGCCATCAGGCAATAAGTCATTATTGCTATCTATCTCAAAGTCTCCGTTGGCAAATAAGTTCGTGCCAGTGTCAGCGGCTATGACTATATATTCAGAACAGCCGGCTTGGTCAGGCGAACACTCTTGAGCGTTTTTATTTAAAAATAAATCATTGTTATCAGCCGCAATGTCTTGGAACAACCAATTGCCGTCATTGTCTTTTTCCTGTGAATAACGCCGACAACCAGCTTGGTCAGCTGTACAGTAATCCAAGGTATCTTCAATATAAGAATTACTGCCTATGTCCTTATTATTAAAATTCAGACAACCAGAATACAATTCACCATCTTCACAGATATCCCCTGTAAAGCGCCAAATATTTTCACTGCGGGTACAATAGCTGAATTGACCTTCTAGACAATTACCGTCTTCATCCTCGCGTAAACAAACTTGAGGATCAGCACAATATTGCTGGCGGTTGCTACTGTCTGATGACTCTAATACTGATGAATAGACATAAGCATCGCACAGCACCTCTGGAGCTTTGAGCACCCAGTTGCCATCAACTAAATGATAAAAAGGATTATGCGGCTCACCTTTTACCGCGTAATCCATAGACACACCAAACTTGCAACTGCCATTATCCTCAAAACAATCTATTGCTTCTTTCAAAGTGACTGGCCCGCGCATAGCCGCCATTTCCCAGCCAACTGGAGTAATGTTAGCCTTACGCAATTTTACTAAATTACCATAGCACAAGCCATCGCGATAACATTTATCTTCACTGGCATTCAAAGGATCATTGGGCCCTATAAATGGCAAAGCGCCATTGATAATGCCTTTATCAATAGCCTCACCAACTGTCATATGGCTATTGACTGCCTGCAAAAAGTTGGGGCTCATAGTGCAATGATCAGGCTGGCGAAAATCAGATGGGCAAGTGGCAAAGGTCGTCAAATAATCATAAGACTCCAACTGATTGATTTTTATCTGCTGAAAACTCTTAGAAATACCAGTATTAGGCTGACGTAAATCAGAACCGCCTCTTAGCATATCCAAAAGCGTGTCCCGATAAGAATCATAAGGGCTGTCTTGGCCACCGCCGCCTAAAAGAGATATAGCGCCTTTTTTGATCCAATAATTTATAAGTTTAGAAGTAAAGGTCTTGGAAAAATTGTCTGCCGCGTCTTTCAAAATATCTGATAGCTTTCTATTGGTGGCGGCTATTTTACGCTCTTCAATCTTGTCAGCTGAAGCCTGATAAGCGGCTATCCACTGACTAGTATCCATATTCATTATTTCCATGCAACTAGTCACCACATCATCACTAATGTTTGCCAATTTATCAATATAGCCCTTGCACTGTGAGGCTGTCAGCTCCTCTGTTTTGACTGCTTCTAACTTTCTATTATTTAAAGTGGCACTCAATTTCAAAATATCACTTACCTCGCTAAAATTTGATAAATAATCAAAAAATGAGTCCGTACTAGTTGAGCCTTTTCTTAGCTGGATTTTTATCAAATCATTCTGCACGCTTTGGTCAAAGCGTTTCCAGTTATTTTGAACTTGGCGCCAATTACAGCCAGCTGTGTTCTTTGGAGGCGCTTCAGCATCAACCAGAGCCAAAGTAGCTGTCAATTTAAAGCTTAAAGAAGGATCACAAAGATTTATGCCCAAATCCGCCCAACTGCCCTCTTTGGTAAGTTTTGCCAAAAACTCTCCAACAGCGGCTTCTTGAGACTTTTGCAAAGTCTTTTGTATGGACTTGACCCTAAAAAGCGGCTTGCCACCAGGTCCACCTGAAGTCAGCTGTGTGGCTACTTCATAAGACATAGTGTTCATATACATCTCCAGTGTCTGATTGGCTAATTCAGCACCAACAATGCCTTGAACTTGATCATAGGTCTTTTCCACTTTGTCCCAAACCCACTTTAAGCTAGCCGTCACATCCTGAGCTACAGTCACCACCCACTGAGCATGGGCCGGCTTAGGCGCCAGGAGGCCGCTTAAAGAAAAAATTAGGGTAAATAGGCCAAGAATGATTTTGTTGTGAATCTTCATATCTAATTTTAATTTTATTTATGTAAAATTCTGGAGATTATTTTTCGGAAATCAATTTATCTCTAATTTTTAATAAAACTTCATCACTTAGATTTTTTACTTCTGATTCATTAGCTCCGGGCTGAGCCAACAAAAACGCCCGTATCTCTTCTGGCGTGGAAGTGGCGCTCCATTTGCTATCAGACACTACTTGGCTCTCTTCAAAAATTCTAAAAATAGCTATGAGATCATCATCAGTCAAGATATCCAAATCTTCTTTGGGCATGCCATTGTCAGCCAAAAATTTGCGAAACTCAGCGGCGGCCGCTTGTTGCACTGTCAAATTTGGATCCAGACTAATGTCTTGTATTAAATCGGAAAATTTAGTTTGAGGAGTTATGAGTTTCAAAAGATTGCAAGACTGCCCTTCTGGACACACCGGATCAGTACCATTATTGACTTCCTGATAATCAGTCAAATTGTCACTATCTGTGTCTTCCAAAAAAATACTAGTGTTGTACTGATAAATCTCCTGATAATCATTTAGCCCGTCCCTATCAGTATCTTTTTGCTTTAAGGCTTCAATATCCTGTTCTGGGCTGTCATTGGTATTAACCTCTTGAGCTAACCAATCTGGTATTTTTACCTCTAGCGGCCCCACTATATTTCTATAAATCTGATAACCAGAAATACCGACAATACCTAAACTCAAAATTAAAAAAAGCCATACACTTTTTGGTGACCTTTTTCTCTCAAAAGGATCCCGATTCAGATAAACCCCAGTATTAAAATCTGCTTCTACTTCATCGGTATCCACACTTTGATTTTGGTATGGTTCTTGAGCCATTAAAATAAATCAAGTTTAGCTATATTATAACATAAATTTTCAAAATAACCAAAAAATAATTGGCCAAAAATACGGTCAATTAATAAAAGCGGGCTATGCCGACAAACCTGTATTAGACTATAATAAAATTTTGGCTAATTTTAGCCAATTTTCTCGACTTAATTTTTCTGCGCGGATATTCAAATCTAAACCAACTTCAGCAAAAGCTAGGTTCAATTTTTCACGGCTTAGAGCAGAATCACTAAGCAAATTATTAAAAAGTTTTTTTCGCTTATAGGCAAAGCCGCGCTTAATAAGCTGCCAAGTCTTTTTTTCATCAACTTCATAGTCCCAGTCATGGATATCGTAAAGACTGATTACCGCCGAGTCAACTTTCGGTTCGGGATAAAAATTATTTTTTGGGACAAGCTTAATTATTTGACTCCTCGCATAAAAACCGACTGACAAAGATAGCAAGCTCTGCTTATTATCCTTAATTATGATCCTCTCCGCCACTTCTTTTTGTAACATCAGCACCATCAAGTCTGGCTTGCTCGCAAAAAAAATAAATTTTTGAATAAACTTACCGGTAAGGTAATAAGGAATGTTGGCTACTATCTTATAATTTTGGGCGTTGTATCTTTTCAAAATATCCTGCCACTCCTTATCAGTTAATGACAAAATATCCTGCCAAATTATTTCCAGATTTCCTGACACCTGCGCCAATTTGCTAAGCGGTTTTTGAAAATTTTTATCTATTTCAAAAGCTACAACTTTATTCGCCTCCCCCACTAACCTCTGTGTAAGCGCTCCTAGCCCAGGGCCAACTTCTAAAACTAAATCCTGAGCTGACAATTTAGAAGCGACTATAATATCTTCAAGCGCATCATCGCTAATCAAAAAATTCTGGCCCCTGATTTTATTAGGAGTCAGATCATAAGTTTTTAATAAAAATTTTAACTCATCAATATTCATAACAGCATATAAAGTAAAGACATGGCTCCGGCTAAAATAAATGTCACCTTAAAAGCAATTAATTGCTCGGTAATAACAAACAACGATAAATAAATTATAATTATAGCCAGAAGCTTCCCAACCACCAAGCTCATTTCAAAAAACACTACGTCAGACATGATGTGCTGGCGATTGTCATCGCCATCCAAATCTTTGGCCTTTTGATAAGTGATGGCGGTTAGCGGCACCGCTACTACATTCTTGCCGACTTTAGACAGAGTATCCACAAAGAAAATTCCAAAAGTATTGGTGACAAAAATCCGCAAAAACCAAGATAAAGAATAGATCACACTGCCTAGCGATAAAATTGAATGTTTATTATTTCTATCTGTCAATTTGCCGATATACAAAGTAATAATAGTAGTCACTAAGGTGGCCAGGGTTACTACCATGCCCATATTAAAGACATCGCTGATGATAATAGATATAAAAATAGGCCAAACCACTAGAACTATCAGCTCCTCGCCAAAACCAATGTAAGCTAAAAAAGACTGACGATTAGCTCGACTAAACAAATTCTTATAGCAATGTCGGTAAGAGAAGCCGCTGGGCTTAAAGCTTTCTCTAGTAATCAAAGTAAAAATATTTGAAGCTAAAAACAAAATTGAGGCCATTGTAAATAAAGCGCCATACCCCCACTCTTTGATGATAAAACCCGCTAAAACTGGCCCAATAATATAAACCAAAAAAGTAGCGGCATTAATAGTACTTATTTCTCGGCCTTCTTCGGCTTTACCGGAAAATCTAGCAAAATCAGCATGATAGGCCGGCCAATAAAAAGTTTTTTGCAAGGCAAAAACAATCGGCACTATATAAAAAAGCAATGGGTACTTGGCAATAAAAAATAGGCCAATATAAAAAACTATAAACAGCACTGTGCCAAAAAAAATACCTAGCTCATAACCCTTGATTTTGGCAAAACGGGCGCCTAGGGGTATCAAGAGAAAATACAGAATATAAGTAATCAGATAAAAAATCATGATGTGCTGGAGCGAATAGCCAATCTTGTAAAGATATATTGGCTCAAAGAACATGACCATGGCCAAGGCAAAATTAACCAAGGTAGTGGAAATAAATAATTCGCGCACTTGGCGCTTCATATTTTCTGGCAAAAGATCCCTAATCAAATGCATCATAACTATATTTCTATTTTTAAATCACCTTGGCGAAGTATTTCTATCTTATCCCCTTCTATCTTTACAATAGTTGAAGGCAGATGTGGTGGCAAGACGCCAGCATCTATCAACAAGTCTGGTTTAAATTCACTTTTGGAAAATTGCTCTTTAATCTTAGCCGGATCATAAGAATTGCCAGTATCAGACAAATTAGCTGAGGTGGAAACAACCGGCTTACCAAAAATACTTACCAAGTCATTGGCAAAGGGATGATTGGAAACTCTCAGCGCCAAAAAATCATCGCAGTGCCCGCTCCACTTACAATACTTAAAAGGTAATACTAGGGTTAGCGGGCCAGGCCAATGCGTTGCTAGACGCTTGGCCTTATCTGAAAAATTTACAATAGACGAAGCGCTGACTAAGTCAGGCACAATCACTGGTAGTGGTTTAGTGCGGTCACGATTTTTTATCTTGTATATTCTGTCTACTGCTTCTTGATTATAAAAATCTACACCCAAACCATAAGAAGTCTCGGTTGGATATATAACTGCCCCGCCAGCGCGCAAAACTTCCAAAGCCTGCTGGAGCACCATGACTCTATTAGTCTTAGTTAGTTTTATTTCTTTCATCCCGTTAGAAATTTATGAAATTATGGCCTACATCTAAAGTAAAAATTATTTACTCAAATCTCTTACTATCTCTTAGGGCTTGTCCCGTGAATTTCTAACGGGATGAATCCCACCAGAAATTTATGAAATTATAATCTACATCTAAGGTAAAAACTATTTATATACATTATTCTAATACAATGCTTATGATTTTATTCTTAATATGCATAAACTTTTTTACACTGCTTGCGCCAATGGCTGTTTTGACTTTGTCGCGAGACAAAACCATAGCCTCTACTTCAGCACTCGGCTCTGTGTCATAGGCTAGCTCTATCTGATCCCTAATCTTGCCATTAATCTGTATGGGCAGGTTGATGAGTTCATCCTTGACTAAATTTTTATCATAAGTTGGCCAAGCAGCTTGAGCCAAACCATCCTTGTGCCCTAATCTTTGCCACAATTCTTCACTAATATGCGGCGCAAATGGCGATAACAGCAAAATTAATTTTTCCAAATCTGCTTGAGGGACTTTTGGCAGTTTTTCCAATTGGTTTGTTAGTATCATGAGTTGTGACACAGCAGTATTAAAATGCATAACACTAATATCCTCAGTGACTTTCTTGATAGTTTTATGCATTAAGCTAATGGTAGGCTTATCAATATTTTTTTCTTTGCTTATCCTATCAGCCAAATGCCAAACCCGATTTAAAAAACGATAAATACCGACTACACCCTTATCATCCCATGCCACGGTCTGATCAAACGGCCCCATAAACATAATGTATAAGCGCAGAGAATCAGCCCCATATTCTTTGATATAATCATCAGGGTTAACTACATTGCCTTTAGACTTAGACATCTTGATATTGCCACGGCCCAAAATCATGCCATGGGCAGTGCGCTTCCTGTACGGTTCATCACCAATGTCTTTGGCTTTAGGCACAGCGCCAATGTCAGCCAAAAATTTGTAAACAAAACGCGAATATAAAAGATGCAAAGTAGTGTGCTCCATGCCGCCATTATACCAATCAACTGGCAACCAATATTTAAGTTTTTTTGGATCAGCTAGCTCATTATTATTTTTTGGATCAGCGTAGCGGATAAAATACCAATTGGACCCGGCCCAATTAGGCATAACATCTGTTTCTCGGCGAGCCGGAGAGCCGCACTTAGGACAAGTGGTATTGACCCAATCGCTAACCTTAGATAGCGGCGACTGGCCATCATCAGTTGGCTGATAATCTATAATTTCCGGCAACTTAACTGGTAAATCTTTTTCCGACACTGGTTGCCAAGCACATTTGTCACAATAAACCATAGGTATAGGCTCACCCCAATATCTTTGCCGAGAAAAAATCCAATCATGCAATTTATAATTAACAGCGGCTTTGCCTAATTTATTTTTTTCTAACCAAGCGACAATCTTGGTTTGAAAATCTTTAACTAACAGACCATCATACTCGCCGGAGTTAATCATCTGGCCCGACTCAATTTCAGTATAAGCCTGCTTATCAATATCACCGCCGCCAATAACTGGCTGAATAGCTAATTTGTGTTTTTTGGCAAATTCCCAATCTCTCTGATCATGAGCCGGCACAGCCATGATAGCACCGGTGCCATAATTCATCAGCACATAATCAGCCACAAAAATTGGTATGGCTTCACCACTTACAGGATTAATCACTTTGATGCCTTTGAGCTCTATACCACTTTTATCTTTATTTTCTGTCCGCTCCAAATCAGTTTTTTTGCGCGCCGCTTCAAGATATTTTTTAACTTCTTTAAGATTACTAATATCACTTTCTAGTTCATGAATAAGGCTATGTTCTGGAGACACCACCATAAATGTAACGCCAAACAAAGTATCGGGCCTTGTCGTAAAAACCGATAATTCTCTGTTTACTTTTGACTTTATACTTTCTACTTTGAACTTAACTTCCGCGCCTTCACTCTTGCCAATCCAATTAATCTGTTGGGTTTTTATTTGCTCCAAAAAATCTAGATTTTTCAAACCATCAATCAAGCGGTCAGCGTATTTGGTAATTTTTAGAATCCACTGTTCTCTTTCTCTTTTAACAACCTCACCGCCACAGCGTTCACAAACACCGCCCACCACTTCTTCATTGGCTAAACCGATTTTACAAGACGTGCACCAGTTGATATATTCCTTGGCTTTGTACGCTAATCCCGCTTTGTACATCTCAATAAAAATCCACTGCGTCCACCGGTAATAATCTTCATCAGCAGTTGTAAAAAACCTAGACCAATCAAAACCAAAACCCCCCATCTTTAATTGGCGGATAAAAGTCTCAATGTTTTTTTTGGTCGCTGCCTGCGGTGTGATTTTGTGCTTAATAGCATAGTTTTCAGTCGGCAAGCCAAAAGCATCCATGCCAATAGGAAACAATACATTGTATCCAGCCAAACGTTTTTGACGGCAGACAACATCAAGAGCTGTAAACGGACGTAAGTGCCCAGTGTGCAGTCCGTCACCAGAAGGATAAGGAAACTCTATTAAGCCATAAAACTTAGGTTTTTTACTATTATCAAAAGCCGCAAAGGTTTGATTTTTTTCCCAATAACCCTGCCATTTTGTTTCTAGTTCTTTGATAAAGTCGCCCTTATAATCCATAAATTTTCGTGAAGTATAGCAAAATTTTAACATCAGTAGCCCAAAAAATCAAATAAACAAAGCTCTTGACTGTTATTTTTTGTTCTGTTATGGTATTATTTATGGTGCAAAAAAATCTTAAAAACTTACCCTAAATATATTAGTCTTTTTATTAAAAAAATCCTAAATAAACTGGCCCTTCGCTTAGCTGATGCTTTTGTATGGCTACATAAGAAACAGGGCCGAGTTTGGCGATGGTTTGGCCTAGGACTCATGACTATTGGTAAATTCACTGTTTTGCCAATAGTTCTATTAATTTACAAAAGTTTACTGATTTTCAAGATAAAAAATAAAAATCTAAATATAAAAAAACTCAATTATTTGAATTTTATTAAAAAATATTTACCTGGCGGCATTATAGTCATCATTATCGTAGCCGTCACTACCAATAACATTTTTGCTCAAACTTATAGCTCTGATGAATACGCCAACAAAACCTTGCTGGTATCGCTACTGCCGGCCAATGAAGAGAATAGCTACGCCGCACTAATTGAAGAATCAGGGCCAGCTACTAACTCTGACAATATGCATAGCTACCTTGAAGAGCGGGGCAACTTACAAGATTTAGTAATCAATGCTCCATTTGAAGAAACTGACAATCCTGTAGTTAGCACCTCTCCTGATGAAACTAGTTTAGTTTCAAATATACTTGATGAAGGCAGTGGTGAGATAAGCGGTGGACCGACTGGACGAACTGAGGCTATTAATTATATCGTAGCCAATGGTGATGTCTTGGGTACAATCGCCGAAAAATTTAATATTAGCATAAATACAATTTTGTGGGCCAATGGCCTGACTTGGAATAGTACTATTAAACCCGGCCAAAAACTGACAATTTTGCCAAGCTCTGGCATAAATTATGAGGTCGCCAAGGGCGACACAGTATTGTCTATCGCCAAAAAATACCAATCTGATGCTGACAAAATCATTGATGCTAATAAACTAGCTAATGCTTCTGACATAAATATTGGCGATCTACTATTTATACCTAATGGCGTCAAACCTACCAAAGTTGTTTCTTCTTACCAGCCCAAAACCCAGCCCAAAGCCCCAACTACTCCCCAGGCAAGCTATGGCGATGATAAACTGCCCGCCGCTGAAGATGTTAATACTGGTACTAAACTATTCTGGCCGGTTTTAAGCCACCGCATTACTCAATATTATGGCTGGCGGCATACTGGCGTTGATATTGGTGATAAAGTCGGTAATCCTATATATGCCGCGGAAGATGGCAAAATTGAACGAGCAGGCTGGTCAACTGGTTATGGCAATAATGTAATCGTTAATCATGGCAATGGCATCAAGACCCTTTATGGACACGCCAGTAAACTTCTAGTAAAAACTGGTGACACTGTGTCTCGTGGTCAAGTGATTGCCCTAGTAGGCTCAACTGGCTGGTCAACTGGCCCGCATTTACACCTAGAAGTTATAGCTAACGGCTCTAAGAAAAATCCTCTCAACTATATAAAATAAAATCATCAAAAAACGTCCCGTATACGCGGGGCGTTTTTTAAATTTAATTTTTCATACTTTCTATTTACGTTTGTTGCATTACTTCTTTCTCAAAAACTATAGCGCCAACCACTGTTACTAGTATTACCGCCAAGAGTGCCGCCGCGGCCATAGTTTCATCCAAAGCTTTATTGGCTAAAGCAACAGCAACAAACACTAGACCAACTTCACCGCGAATAGTCATAGCCAAACCGACCAACTTGCCATCATTTTTATTTTTAAGCAAATAACGGGTCACATATTTTCCTAGAAAACCTATAATTGTAAACAAAATTGCCCAGAGCCAAACTTTTAATTCTATTAAGGCGGCCCTTGGTAACATAGTACCTATACTCACCAAAAATGCTCCTACAAAAATATGCATATAGCCTTCTATCTTGTGCCAAGTATTGTGTTTAATGTCATCATCTACTTTAGATAAAACTACCCCCATGCCAAAGGCTCCCAAGACTGGTTCCAAACCAATAACCGCTGCTAGTGACCCACCTAAAATTAACATACTGAAAAAAAATCTAGTAAATATACCCGTGCTATTGTTGGCATAACGATCATTCAAATAATTAGCAATTTTATGAGCCACGCCCCAATTCCAAAGCACATAAGTAGCTATCATGAAAACTACTACGCCCATAGCCAAGATTACAAAAGGATTAAGGCCGCCACTAGGTTCTTCTGTGGCTGACAATTTAGCTAAAATTGTCAAAATAATAACCCCCAAAACATCATCAATCACAGCTGCGCCCACTATTTTATTGCCAATATCAGTTTCCAATTTACCAGCTCGCTTCAAAGCTTCAACTGATAGACCAACTGAAGTGGCTGTAAAAACACCGCCCAAAAATATAGCTGGCACCCAAGCCAAGCCAATCAGATAATACCCCAGCAAAGCAAAAGAAATGAGCGGTACCAAAACCCCCACAAAAGCAATCAGGGTAGCAACCCAGACATTTTTCTTTAAGAGCTCCATATCAAAATGCAGGCCCGCTTCAAATAAAATAAATAGGACCCCAGCTAAACGCGCCAATTCTACGCCATGGGCATATGGACTTATAACCCCTAAAACAGCTGGACCAGCTACAATGCCCATAATTATTTTCCCGGCCATAGGCGCAATTTTAAGAGAACTGGCCAAGCGTCCGCCTAAACTTGCAAATAAAGATAAGAAGGCAATATCAATAAGCATAGGCATATAGTTGCTTACCTCATGACTATGAGAAGCTACTAACTTGCCTCGGATAAAAAATAAAATCCCTGTAACCACAGCGACCTCAACAACAAATAATAATAAACTTTTTAATTTCCCACCCATAAATTTTTCTAATTACTAATTAACTTCAAAAAAGATGGGAAAATGATAACACGAGTATAAAAATTTTTCAAGACTGCTTTTTTATATACAAAAATTCCGTCCTAAGATTAACCGGACGAAATTTTATAAAAATATTGTACCAGATATAACAAAACTAATTACCAATATTTGGCGGCGTACTAGAATTCATAGCGCCAAGTTCATCTTCGCATTGGCTCTGATAAGTATAATAAGGTGAAAAACCAGCCGTTTTACAGAAATTGCTATCAGCCGATCTACCAGCCACCATCAGCAGACAAGTATCCTTGAAAGGCGCTTCCATGGAACTGCAAATAGCTAAAGCTTTATTAAAATCCACTGTCTCCAAGCCTAACAAATTCTCAACTTGAGACATCTTGTCTTTCATTTGATTAATAAAAACATCATTTGGTTCATGACCAGTCAACACCTCTGTCAAATCAGAATAAGTATCACCGTCAGTATCAACTTTAGCATCGCTAGTGTGATAAATGGACTCTAAAAATAAATTTAAATTATCTTTATCAACGTCGGTCTTAAGCATAGACAGGGCAAAATCATAAGCTTCTTGAGAAAATAAATCACAACTATTACCCATATAATCCTTATCCTCGTCATATAGGCCAGCACTAGAGGTAGCGACAGTATATTGATCGCGCAACTTGCCGGCTGGAAAATACTGATTAGCCTCAGGATGCTTGGCCATATAGCAAGTCAAAAGAACTGGCCAAGTGGCTGACTGTCTATAGTCTGAAAATAATTCGCCGATAGTAGTTAGCCCGTCTCCTGTCCCTTCGGCAGTGCTAGTAGGAGTACTAGTACTAATGATAACATCGGGCTCAGTTGAACTAGCAAAGGGGTCGCCTAAATCAAAATTAACATTAGCAACATCAATGCCAGCCAAAGGCAAGAGTACCGCCCTAATCTGTTCTTTATTATTTTGCCAATACCAAAAGCCTAAGCCAGCAATACCAAGCACCAAAATAAAAATCACCAGTATTGCCAAAAGCTTGCCGTGAGAAGATCTTTTAGGCTGAGCCGTTGCATTGAAATTGGCCAATTGATTGGGCGTCGGCTTGGTAGCTGAAAAATTAATAGGCGCAGCTTGCGGCGCAACATTAGGTTGATTAGGCGCCGATGAACTAGCCATTTGGTTTTTTACATCTTCAAACATAAATTAATTTTTAAACTTAATAAAAATATTATATATTATATCATTTTACTTTGCGGGATCTTTGGTCCGCCGGCTGGCTGACGAAGAATTCCACAGGGTGAATTATAGCATTTTTTTAAAAAATATACACATTGATTTTTTTGTAAAATAAAAGTAAACTATATAACATATGTTACCAAAACCATCACAAAAAACTCCTTATGCCAAGACCCTGCCTAAAATCAGCGGGCCTTATACTAGCATTTATCTTATTCGCCACTGCCATCCTGGTTATGATCAGAAATCTAAATTAGGTGATATGAAAATGCCTCTGTCGCCCATAGGCCTGAAGCAGAGAAAGCTCCTCAGAAAAAAATTGAACCAGATAAAGCTGGACAAAATATATGTCAGTGAGCTAGTCCGGTCACAACAAACTGCCGAAGATTATGCCCACCGCCACCATAAGCGCATGTTTATAGATAAAAGGCTCAATGAAGTTGACTGGTCAGAATGGTACAAGCTCAAATACTTCAATATGTCAGAAAAAAACCGAACCAAACCTCTAAAAAAATGCCAAGCCATGGATAAAAAGTTATTTAAACTCCAGACTCAAGTCCGGCGATTACTCCATGATATGTATTTAGAAAATAAAGGCAAAAAAATCGGCCTATTTTGCCATGGCAACCTTATCCGAGCCATGGTTACCAGCATACTCCACACTGATGTGATTGGTTTTTTGTCTTTAGAAATTTATCAGTCGTCAGTCACAAAACTTGTTATTGATAAAAATGGTTTTATAAAAATAAATTATATTAATAATATCGGCCACCTACCTCATCGACCCAATGAAGATTTATTTTTAGCGGCTTTGAATCAATAATCATCTAAAAACCCGTCGCGTCAGACGCGGCGGGTTTTTTTAGTTTTATATTCTTCTTTTAATATAGCAAACCTTAGGTCATCTTGCCAGCGTCCATTTCTAAAAAAATGCCGGCGAGAACAGCCTTCATATTTAAACCCTAATTTTTTTAATAACTGAGCTGAAGCGACATTGGGCCGCATCACGCCAGCTTGAACACGATTTAATTTGACTTTTTTAAAAGCAAAATCTAAGACCAAAGTCAAAGCTTCACTCATAATGCCTTGCCTCTGATAATTAAGACCTAACCAATATCCAACTTCAGCGTGACGATGTTCATGACTCCAACTACGCAGGCCGATCATACCGATAATCTTCTTAGTCTTTTTATCTTCAATGCCAAAGTGATAAGCCTTTTTATGGCTGTCATCAACTTTTACTCTTTTAATAAAATCCCGGGCCATCTTTATGGTATAAGGCTGTTTTGTCAAAAGATAACGAGTGATGCGTTTATCCTTAATATTATCATAAATAGACTGAGCATCCTTGGGATTAATATCGCGTAAATTTATTTTCTGACCAATTATTTTTTTCATACAATTTTAATTCAACTGCCAAAGAGTAAAATTGAGTACAGTGGCAAAGCTTACCCACAAAAGATAAGGCACTAGCAAATAAGCCGCTCTTTTATCAATAGCCATGAAAGCATAAATCAAATACGCAATCATAAGCCACAATACTGCGATGTCAATTAGAGCATACAAGGGATTTTTCATACCAAAAAATAAAACTGACCATAATATATTTATACCCAAATGAGCAACAAAAATTATCATAGCCAACTTAGCACTTTTATCAGTTGACATTTTTTGCCAAATCAAATAAAAGGCTATACCCATCAGCAAAAATAGTATTGTCCAGACCGGGGCAAATAGCCAACTGGGCGGATTAAAGCTTGGCTTGACTAAACTAGCATACCAAATGGGAATAGCTGGCGTAGTAAAAAATGAACCAATAATTCCCGCCAGTTCGCACATTACAATGGCTAGCAAGAGTTTAAATAAATTTTGTCTGGTCATATTTTTTGTATTTTACCTATTTTTTAATTATATCATTTTTTTGTGAAAAAATCCTAACTATTTGACAAAATATACAAAATATGTTATTATATAAACATAAAGAATGCCCCGAATAATTGGGGCAAACGTACACGCTACAGGCACAAGGAGGCTTGATCATGAGACTGAGTAACCGTACTCGCCACAACCTGGCTACCGCCATGCTCATCGCTGTGGTGGCGGCGCTCGTCATCATCATTCCTCGTCTCCCTCCTTGGCCCTGGTGAGGCACATGGTCTCACCGACATCTAGACCCGGCATTTGCACCCACTTATGGGGACTTGCCGGGTCGTTTCTATTTTAAGCAATAATTCTTCTGATGTTCTGGCGAGAATGAGCGGAAATATTAAAATCATAACGCTTAAAAAATATCCGCTTACCCAACTCAACTACCACAAAATAAACCAAAACAATACCGGCGATTGAAAGCATTATCGACAGAGGTAAGGGCGTAAATTGAAAATAGCGGCCAACAATTGTATAGGGAATTATCCAACCTAAGGCTACGCAAATTATAGTGCTCCACAACAAATATTTACTGGCTGTACTCTTTATAAACGGTAATTGCTTAGTGCGTATAAAATGTATAACCAAGGTCTGTGTAGCCAAAGATTCCATAAACCAACCGGTCTGAAACACTGCTTGATTAGCATGAAAAACACTATACAGAATAAAAAAAGTAGTAAAATCAAAAATAGAGCTGATTGGCCCAAAAAAATACATGAACCTCTTGATAAAATGCAAGTTCCAACGGCGCGGTTTTTGCAGCCAATCTGCATCCACATTATCAGTGGGGATAGTCACTTGACCGACATCGTAAAGAAAATTATTGAGCAATATCTGAATAGGCAACATCGGCAAAAATGGCAGAAAGAAAATTGCACCAGCCATAGAAAACATATTGCCAAAATTAGAACTGAGCCCCATCATGATATACTTCATGGTATTGCCAAAAGACTTACGGCCTTCCATCAGACCGTCTTTGAGTATTTGCAGATTTTTTTGGGTCAAGACAATATCAGCTGACTCCTTGGCTACATCCACAGCGTTGTTGACGGAAATGCCGACATCAGCAGTCTTAAGCGAGGGTGCGTCGTTGATACCGTCTCCCAAATAACCAACTACGTGCCCGTTAGCCCTCAAGGCATGAATAACGCGATTTTTTTCCTCTGGTGAAAATCTGGCAAAAATAGTTGCCCCCTCAGCCCTAGCCCGCAGAGCCTCATCAGTCAACTGTTCCATTTCCTGGCTCAAGATAACACCCTTAACATGAAGACCCACTTCCTGACAAATCTTAGTGGCTACCAATTCATTGTCTCCAGTAATAACTTTTATTTCCACGCCCACGGTTTGCAACTCTTCCAATACTTGTTTCAAGCCTTGCTTAGGCGGATCCAAAAAAGCCACAAAACCCAACAACTCTAAATCAGCTTCATCTTTTTTACTATAGACCCTGATATTTTTAGATACTGGCTTGATAGCTACAGCCAAAACCCGATAGCCTTCCTCGCTTAACTTCTGATAACTCTTTAGAGCTTTGTTTTGTATATGCTTAGTAAAAGAAATTTGTTTTTTGTCCAATTGGCAAGTAGCGCTGCGCTTAAAAATCTCCTCTGGTGCGCCCTTGGCAATAAGCAGACGCCCCTTGGGGCTATCAACTACCACACTCATCACCCGGCGAAAAAAATCAAAAGGAATCTCATCTACTTTTTTATAGCCCTTAGTAGCTACCTTTTTAAAATTCATCACTGCCTCATCTAGTGGATTTTTAACGCCAGTTTGATGAAAACTATTCAAATAAGTGTACAAAAGCAATCGCTCATTATTGACACCATCAATATCAGTATAGGTAACTAGCTCAATCTTATCTTCGGTCAGGGTGCCCGTCTTATCAGTGCATAATATATCCATACTGCCAAAATTGGGTATAGCCGCTAATCTTTTGACAATCACCCCTTTCTTAGCCATGCTGAGTGAACCGCGGGCCATAGTAATAGACATAATCATGGGCAACAGTTCAGGAGTAATACCAACCGCCACAGCAATGGCAAACATAAAGGAGTCAATGATGTTGTGATTGATAAGAGAGTTAAACAAAAATATAAATAAAACTAAAAAGATAATTACCTTCATGGTAAAATATCCAAACTTACTGACGCCTATTTCAAATTCACTCTTTTCTGTCGGCTGAATTAGCTTGTCAGCAATCTTGCCAAACTCTGTTTCTTTCCCAGCTTTGACCACAACAGCAGTAGCTACCCCGCTGACAACACTAGTGCCAAAAAATACCAGATTATTGAAAGCCGGTAAGTCTAAATTTTTTTCTCGGATAAGTTGCCGATGTTTTTCAGCGGGAAAAGATTCACCAGTAAGTGACGACTGATTGACAAATAAATCTTTAGATTCAATAATACGCGCGTCAGCCGAAACTAAATTGCCGGCGCTAAGACAAATAATATCCCCCAAAACTATACTACTGGTTTTAACTTCTTTCTTTTTGCCGTCACGCATTACTACCGCCATGGTCCGCACCTTGTCTTTGAGTTTTTTGGCGGCCTGCCCAGCATGATGCTCTTCAAAAAAATCCAAAGCTACGCTCAAAATCACCATAATGCCTATAATGATGGCGTTAGTTGTTTCTCCGAAATAAGCGGAAACAACAGTGACTACTAATAAAATAATAACTAGCGGACTTTTGAAATGAGAAATGAATTCAAATATTAGAGAGCGCTCTTTTTTATCAATGATAGTATTGGGGCCAAACTTGAGCCAGCGGCTCTTAGCCTCTTTATCAGATAGCCCCTTAAGGTTGGTATCCAACTCTAATAAAACTTTAGTGGCATCTAACCTGGCATAATATTCTAATGGCTGATCTTTTTTTATCATAATTATTTTTATATGATAAATATATTATAACATATTTTACTATTAAAGACTTAATTTTTTATAAAACAAAAAACTGCCATTGGCAGAAATCATAAGAACTAAAATAACTTAACAAAAATTAATGTTCCAAATCTAATCAAAAATAGTTAATCCTCTTCTAATATCAGTCTTTCCTTGAGGAAGCTTAACGTCTAGCTTACCTGATTTTAATTTTTTAACCAAAATCATTACGCGGCGCGGATATTTACTATCTCCCTCTAGCTCAAGCCTTTCAACTTGATAAACTGAACCATCAAAAAATGATTTCATTGTTTTCGGTCCAATACGCCATAAATCTATCGGGTATTCGTGTTTAGCATAGCTAAAAGATGGCCCTGAAATAAAAATATAACCACCTGTCTTACAAACTCTAGACATTTCATTAATGACCTTCCAGGGTTTTTGTGTATGCTCCAACAATTCTACGGCCATTACTAAATTTTGTGATTCATCGTCAATCACTCCTGATAAATCTTCTGCATTAGCAACAACATTAGCTTCATCAGGGTATTCTTCCATATCAACTTTAATATACTTAATGTGCTTATCTTCGATAAATTTATAGAAATCTTCCCTAACTGATTTTTGTAAATGCCCCAAAACCTCGCCTCGAGCAGACCCTAAATTTACAATACTATCTCCTTTATTAATATTTGGTTTTACATATTTTTCAAAAAACTCAATAACATGAGGGTGTCCAACATAATCAAAAACTGGCGGTTTACTAGATATGTTTATCCAATTATATTTACCTTTGGTATTATAGTTAGCTATGTCTAGAAAATACACCAAACAGGGCGTGCCCCTTTCATCTAATTTTTTACTACTCTCTTTAAAACCTAAGCCCAACAAAATCTCCTTCATGGCAACATTAGTAGAGGTTAAGGTAAAATTTATTTTAAGCTTATCTACTTTTTTGTTTTTTAAAATATCTATAATAGCTAAAAGTGTTTTTGGTTCAAAATCCCTGCCTATGATACCACAAGAAAATGTGCCATCAATAATAGTAGCGGCTTTTTTATTTATATTTAAAATCAACACTCCCGTAAGGCCGAGTGAATATTCCCCCTCCGCTGTTGATACAGCATACACTAAATCGCCCTCATTAAATTTCTGGTGCAAATAAGCTAGTGCCTTTTCATAATCAACGAACTTATTCGGATTTAAGTTTAGCCTGTGTGTTTCTACTAACAGCCTGGTCGCTCTATCTAAATTATCAGCCGGAACTACACCTAATCTAATTTCTCTCTTTAATTTTTTATAAAATTCTATATCATTTCCCTTAAAACTTTCCTTCAAAAATTCCGCTTTGATAGCTGTACGATAACGATTTTTCCTTTCTTCTAACTCAGGGCCAGTTTGTATTGCCTTATCTTTAATAGCCGGTATTTCTAGTAGAAAATCAAAGTCGTTAGCACTCAAGATAAAAACATCGTTAATTTTATTCTGCACTTCATTCAACTCAAAAGCATTATCATCTATAAATATCGCCGTTTCTGGCCTAATCTTGGCGATTCGTATCAGACGCTCAACATTAACAAACTTAGGATCCCAATTGGCAATGACCCAAGTAAATAAACCTACATCAATGTTTAGTTTCTTAAAAACTTTGGCTACATCTGGTTCATCATTTTTTGAAACAACATAAATCTGGATGCCTCTGCTATGCAGATTTTTTAACATATTATATCTATTTTTATAAAGCTTAGGCTCCTGACCTTCAGCAATAATTCCTTTCCACAAAGTTTCATCCAAATCCAAAAAAACAGTAGTAATTTTTGGAGCTGATTTAAGTTTGGCTAATTCTTTTTTATCCATACATAATATATATTACTCTGTAAAATTAAAAAATCAAGGAAAAGAGAAACGGGAAGCCGCGCTGATGCGCTGACTCCCCGTCATGAAAATCGCCATATGGCCCAAACAACTGTGACCGTCGCCCAGCCAAGCTCATTAGTAGCTTCGCTGATGCCAAGCCACAGCCGGTTGCGATCCCGACCGGCTTCGCGGATAACCAGATAGATCTGACCTAAACGAGTAAGTGCCGTGACATTACCAACGATGATCGTTACCATCGGCACGCCAGCACCGCCCTCCTGAGCTATCTTGACGGCCATCATGAGTTGTGGCACGGCCTTAAACAGTATAGCCGCCAAACCTTTGATCATGGGATCCTTCAAGTCTAGCTTGCGATACATCGCCCAAAGGACCATGACAACTAAGCCACCTAGGACAACCCAAGTGGTGCTGATGTCATTTGATCCCCAGCGATAATGGCCGTTGATAAAAATCGCCACAATGTTAGAGCCGACGAACACCAGCCACATAGTGTAGACACCGACGGTTTGGCGAGTTATCCTACTCGCCTTTGTCTGATGTGCACCAATAGCCAGCATGAGTTGAATACACAGAAAGATCTCCATGATGATTTGCATGCTCAAACTCTGGCCCGTGGTGTTTTCAAGTAGCCGGAAAAATTGACTTCCGGAAAAAACGAACGCCCCGATTATTTGGACCCCGAACAAGAGGTCCGCTATCAGCTTCTTTTGCGAAGACATGGCAGAACCTCCATTCGGTTTGGTTTGGGAAAGAGCTTGCCACTTAAGCTTAGTAGCCAAGATTACCCAGAATTAGGTAATTATATATTATAGCATATATATTAAAAAAAGTCAATATTAATAGACCTAGCATGCCCAATAAACAAAAAAACAGTCCCTATAAACTGTTATTTATTTGAATGGTCAAAGACCATGAGTGAGTCCCGCTTTTCGGGACGAATCGAATGGTGCCCCCGGCAGGAATTGAACCCACAACCTTTTGGACCGGAACCAAACGCTCTATCCAATTGAGCTACGAGGGCAACAAATAAATCTCTTTTATTATCTTCCCATTTTATGACCAAAAAATCAAGATGAAAAATTAAGAGGCCCCAGTCCCAATCTCCCGCAGGAGACTGAAACTGGGGCTAGAAACTCGACCTTGTGGCCGAATCAGTCGACTTCCTCCATGAACTCGATGAAGGCGGCGAACGCCTGAATGAACTGGTCGGTGTCGAACTCATCAGTGAGCTTCATGGTGAACTGGCGCTCGGAGAAATCGAGCCACCTGCCCGAGTGGTGCACCCCCATCAAGGCAAGATAGACGCCAGTTGCAACGACAATGCGACCTTCGTCCACCAGCTCCATGAGCTCACCAGCTAGCAGCTTACTCCTGTCCACTCCTCCGTCCTTGAAGGTGACTTGGACACATCGCGATCCTATGCAAGCATCACTCAGGATGCAAGCAAAGGCCATCTCGTTGATATCCGCCATGTTTTTATCCCTTCATGACAACACCTCAAACCTCTAAGCTCTCTTCGAGCGCCGCTCGTAGTAGAGCATCAACATCAATGTCACCGACATCTGAATGGCTGCCCGCTTGGAGTAAGCCGTTGCCAAGAGGTTGCCGCTAGTCAGGTGCAGTGAAATCAAACTGCTGATGAGGCCGCACACCCAAGCCGTGATCGGTTCGGAATTCTTCTTGATCTGCCAGAGCTTGGCATAGGTCGGGATATAGCCGCAACCTATTACGATTTGTGTGAAGACGTTGGAATGCCAAGCATCGCCGGTCATGAGACCATAGATCACGATGGCGCCAATAGCAGACAAACACCACTTGTCAAATCTACGAAAACGGACACGACGATCTCCCCAGAGAAGTATAGAGGCCAAACAGATGACCACAGCGATGGTGTCAGCTATGCTATAGACCCCCCTACGAAAATCATGCTCGGAAGCGATGAGATAAGTGGTGAGGCTGAGACTGGTGCCAACGAGGAAAGTGATCCACGTTGACAGTGCTGGCGCGACCTTGCCTTTCTTTACAGCCGAACTGTAAAAATAGGCTTGTAGAGCCATAGCTATGACTACTAGCCAACTTGCCGTACTCACGCGAATCACCCCCGTCAATTGTCAGAGTACAAAAACCAAATGGCTGATACAGCCGCTTTGGGAACAATATAATATAGTCAATTTAATAATTTTTGTCAATCAAAACGCCATATCGGTGAATAAAAGGGCACTACTATAATTTTATATACTAGTGGCACTTATTGGACAAATGAAACTAAAATCGGCTTTTGTAAAAGCCGATTTTAGTATTCGCTAGCCCAGGAGTCCTGCCAAGCGCAGGAGATAGAGAAATAACCCGGTTGAAACAAGAAATATGGCCCAACCAAGGGCTAATCCAACCGGAGAGCCCCACTCATCCCATCTCCGTCTTGGAGATTTTCGCTCCAGCCAATACCTCGTATCCGCCGAAAGGCTAAGCTTATCATCTTCGTTTTTATCCATAGAGAAATATGATAAATAATTGAGTTAGACTATCCAATCGACCTTTTATTTTGAATAGCTTGGGGCCCTTGATTTTCTTTGTTTGGGACTCCTTTGTATGTCTCAAGGGTAAGACAGGAGTACAAATTCCAATATTTAAACTGTAGCTTATTTTTTCTTTACTTGCAAATTCTCGGTTCAAGATTGCCAATCTGGCGGAGAGTGAGGTCCTTGCTACGCCATGAAAACCTTTTCAAAAATTTATGGTATTCACAAATAACGATAAATATATATTGACAAACGATAAATAATAGATTAAATTATAATTATTACTAACCAAAAATTACCTATGAAAAAAACTCAATAATATTTCTCCAGGTAGTCCTTGTGCTTATCGGCATCGTGGTGCTGGCCGTCATGATACGATTTCCCTTGACCGAGGGGAGAGCCGCAAATTTAGATCTACTTAGTGTTTACTTTGATCCGTTCATAATGTACGGATACTTAGCCTCTATCCCATTTTTTGTTGCGTTGTATCAGGCATTTAAATTACTTGGATACATCGGGCAAAATAAAGTATTCTCACTAAGCTCCGTGAAAGCCTTGAGGACTATAAAATACTGCGCAGTCATACAAAGCATCTTAATTGTGCTGGCCGGACTATACATAAGGATATTTCATGCTGGAGATGACGATCCAGCGGGCTTTATTGCCATAGCTATTTTAGCTACTTTTACTTCTATCGTAATCGCCACTGCCGCGGCTGTATTTGAGAAACTTTTACAAAACGCCATAGATATAAAATCCGAAAACGACTTAACAGTGTAACAAAACCAACATGGCAATCATCATCAACATCGACATCATGTTAGCGAAGCGAAAAATGAGTGTCACTGAACTTGCCGAGAAAGTTGGTATAACAATGGCCAATATTTCCATATTGAAAAATGGAAAGGCAAAAGCTATCCGTTTATCCACTCTAGAGGCAATCTGCAAGGCGCTCAAATGCCAGCCCGGGGATATTTTGGAATATAAAAAACAGTAAAGCATACACAATAAAAATCATTCCAGCATAGAGGATGATTTTTATGTTGAATTTTATATTAAAAAATCCCAAGCATAGGCCAGGGTAAGTGAATCATCCGGCCTGCCTTGCCGGCAAGCAGATAGAAAATAACAGTGCTCTTAGGTTCGTTCACTTTGCTCATGAGTTCCCGTTCAGAACCGAATGGTCGGAGGCGCTGATAAACGCCGTAGATCATGAGTGAGTCCCGCCATGGCGGGACGAATCGAATGGCGGAGAGGGTGGGATTTGAACCCACGAGCCTTTTACAGCTACCGGTTTTCGAGACCAGCCCATTCAACCACTCTGGCACCTCTCCTTAATTATATTTACTCTTCAATTTTACTATGTTCACTCTAGACATTCGACTCCTAGAAAATGGTCGGAATCCGAATCCGCCATTTGGCGGATGAAGATGAAGACCATGAGCGAAGCCTCGCCATGCGAGGCGGAGTCGAATGGTGCCGAAGAGAGGATTTGAACCTCCACAGCCTTGCGGCTACACGGCTCTGAACCGTGCGTGTCTACCAAGTTTCACCACTTCGGCAAAAATAACATAACAAGACTATTCTATTATAATTTACCTATAAACTCAAGCCTACCCAGCGCTCTTGGCTCTATTTCAAATTTTTGCTATAATACTAAAGATGAGAAAAAAATGGATTAATAAAAAATTTCCACGCCCATACAATGGGCTTTATTTTTTAAAAAAACGTTGACATGGACGTCCCCAATAGTGGGGACGTTTTTTTGAAAACGACACATGCACCTTTCACCATCAACCCGGAGGACAATCATGGCAAGCAAAGCCTCACACCAAGCCTACATCTGTTTGGCCGGCTCCTACACCTTTCCTCGGCAAATCACGCTCTTGCCCGGACAACACTGTTTCATCAAGATACCAAATCCCGACTTCCCCTCTATCACCTGGCTCGTCTGGAAGCAAGGCCTTGATCAGGGACTCTTGATCGGCATGTCTGAGAGTGCTTGGTTCAACTTGGCTGAACACAGCCATGGACACATCATCATTGAAGACCAAGCTGGACTGCTAGCGGCCTGAACAGCCTGCGTCCTCCGACGCTGATCCTAACCCTCGATTCGCTATGTGCTAACTAGCGCAAGTGGATCGAGGGTTAAATCTTTTTTAAAAAAGTGAGCCCGCCCCGAGTGGAATCAAGGGGCGGGCTCTGGGCCGCAAAAGGCGCAGACTAGCGACGTCGCCCTAGTCGCCCTAGTTGGCGACAGAGAAGCTCTGCACCACTTCTTCGGGCAGACCGAGCTTCTGCAGATTGGCCGGCGTCAGGCCGAAGTCAGCCGAGGAGAGCGTCACCGGAGCATACCTGCGATAGAGGTTGATCAACCCCACCTGAGAACGCTTGAACTGGCACTCCCGACTGAACGCCTGCTGATAGAGGCGCTGCAGCCAGCTGGGCATACCGTCGTCGTTGGGCGTGGCCCAGATACCGTCCTGCCACAGCGCTTCGGCCGCGAAAAACAAGGCGTTAACCCAGGCATCATGCCAGTTGGTGTTGTGAAGCACTGAGAAACGGTCAAGCGCACGATTGATGACCACCACTTTGGGGCAGTGGCGCATGAGGATGTCGATGCAGTTGCCTGCCTGCTTCGGCGATGCCAGGATGCCGATGAAGTCTACCACCTCCTCCTGTCCTGTCTCGCCGAGCGGGCGAGACAACCGCTCCAACAGATCACCCATGTTCCTGATGGTCCTGATCCCGGCGCTACTACCCATAAAGCATCCCCTCCGTGCATTGCGGGTCCACCGACTCGGGCTATGCCTACACGCTTACACGCGAAAAAGAACGCTGAAACGAAATATTAAGATAAAACAAAACTCAAAAAAAGTCAACAATAAAAAGACTTTTCAAAGTCTTTTTATTTAATATATACTAATTAAAAATACTACTTTATCCCCCGGAATTTCATATAATCATTTACAGTTTTATCGTAGCTTGAAGCTAAATCCATTTCCAATGCTTCTTGGGGAGTAACCCATTTGTATTCAGTCAATTCTTCATTATCAAGTTTAATGTTAGAATCTTCTGTTTTGCAAAAAATATCAAAATAAACAAAATGAGCTGGCCTATGAAAATCAGGTGGACCTATAAGCTCGCCATAGGCAATTATTCCCTCAGACTTCAGTGATAAGCCTACCTCTTCTTCAGCTTCTCGAAGTAGCGCCTCATCAATTGTTTCACCAGGCTCAATATGACCGCCGGGCATTGTCCATCTATTATGCCATTTCGGTGATTTAACGAGCAATATCTTGCCTTCAGGGTTTTCAATAATGGCTGAGCCAACTACTTCTACCCCCCTTGAAAATTTATCATTTTGCGTGGACATATGTATTTTATTATGGCCTTGGTGGAGATGCGGGGAATTGAACCCCGAACTGGTCAATGCGAATGACCTATTATACCGTTTAACTACATCCCCCTATAAAAATAAATTAAACTTACAAAAAATATCTTTGCAAATTTGGCCAACTGCCTGTCCCGAGTCCGCCAAAGGCGGACCGAGGGAAGCTAACGGCCCTTCTACGCTCTACGCTTCGCTTGAGCTACGAAGGGCACTGCCCATTTCCTGTTCAGAAAATGGCTGTGCCATCCGTAGCTTCACGAAGTGAAGCGAAGGATGGTCGGGGTGATCAGACTTGAACTGACGACCTCAGCGTCCCGAACGCCGCGCGCTAGCCAACTGCGCTACACCCCGCCTACGCCCTTCGGGCTTCGGGCGGGCTAATAGCCCGATTAAGCCTTTAGGAAAATATTTAAATTATCTATCGCACCCTATACTACCCCAATTTTTATAAAAAGTAAACTAATTAGCTACTTGGGAATACTCATCAAAATTGCTCCGCCAGTCACAAGCAATGCCCCTAGAGCTGACTGCCATGTCAATTTTTCACTCAAAAATAACACAGCAAAAATCAGGACAAAAACTACACTTAAACGATCCAGAGCCGCTACGCCCGATGTCTTGCCATACTTTAGGGCAAAAAAATAAAATAACCAAGATAAAGCTCCGGCCACGCCAGCTAAAATTATAAATAATAAAGGCCGACCACTAATAGTTTTTATTAAAGGTAACTTTCCTAAAAATAAAGTCACTATGAATAAAAAAGCCGCCATAATAACGGCCCGGACAGTAGTCGCCATAGTAGTATCCAAATCTTTGATACCGATTTTCCCAAAAATAGCTACTAGAGAGGCAAACACCGCCGATAATAGGGCGTATAAAATCCAAATAGGCATAAAATTAAAATTAATTGTCTTACTATATATTATAACATAATAAATAAACCCCCAGCTAATCGCCGAGAGTTTATCTAGCAAAAATAAAGTGCCCAGTCCCGCCAAAGGTGGGACTGGGTAAAAAGTTATTTATTCTTAAACCGATTGCGTCTTTTCAGTTTCTTGCGTCGGCGCCGTTTTACTGACAGCCTTTTATTCTTTAACTTTGTACCCATGATTTTATCAAACAATTATTTAATGCTAAAAGTCTAACAAATATATATAATTAAGTCAATTGGAGGTGGATAAATGGAGTGAGAGACCCTTCGACTCATTACATTCGCTCAGGGTTAATATTAAACTATACTATTATTTTTTGACTTATTTCTTAGCGACATCCTGAGCTTGCCGAAGAATGGAGCGGGTAACCGGACTCGAACCGGCGATCTCTTGCTTGGGAAGCAAGCATTCTACCAGCTGAACTATACCCGCCTGTAGCCTCAAATGTGAATTATCCCTAAACTTTATCTGCTTTTGGTGGGCATAGATGGACTTGAACCATCGACCCCGACTTTATAAGAGTCGTGCTCTAACCAACTGAGCTATATGCCCGGCAAAAACAGACAAATTATTTCAAATACAAACAACTAGTATTATAAATTAAGTTGCTTCTTTTGTGAAGCTAGAGTTAAAGGCTATTTATTATTTCTAGCTTTTTAGCGATCTGCGATACAAAACCTTCTCTAACTCCATCTAATTCTTCGTTTAATATAATCTTAGCTAAATGACGGTCGCCGCTACCCTGCCTATCCCTTACTAAATCCAAAGCATCAATATTAGTAGTCGTGTATAGCCAAACTTCAGTCTGATTGAATTCTAGCTGATAAAAAATAATAGCAACTTGGGCATTGGGCGTAGACAAAATCAAATCTTTGACCATTTCCGTGAATTCCTGAGGCAAAGTTTCTAGCTCATCATGCTTTAAGAATGAAGTGATTACATGCCCCTCTCTTTTTAGACGAGACAGTACCTTGCCCCAATTTTTCAAAGTATTTATATCTTTAGTGCGATACAAATCCTCTATTATTTTTTCTCTATCAGCCCCCCTAATAATCAACTCACTGGCCAGTTCCAATGTATGTGGAGTAACTTTAGGTGATTGAAAGCTACTGGTAGCCGCAATCATACCAGCCAAAAGACAAGTAGCTGATTGCTTATCCAGACTTTCTTGAAGCAGGTCATAAGACGCTTCCGCCACAGAAGTGACATTACTAGCTACAATGTTTAGTTGGCCAAAATTTTCATTAAAGATAGACGTATCAATATTGATAATATTTGTGACTTGAAAAAAATGCCTATCATTGCTAAAAATTTGGCCTAGTGATTCTAAACTATCTGCTCCTAGGCTAATAACTAGATCATATTTATAATCACCCGTCTCAGTGTGCACATCCGTATCTTTAAAAACACCGCCTTCTGGTACAATATCAATCACCAGCTTATTATCATCTTGGATATCATAGCTTAATTGTCGGACCTTTGTCTGGCTGATATCCACAGCGATTCGAAAACTATAAAGATTTTCTAGATTGTTTTTAAGCACCACTGCTTTAGGAATAAAACTATAGAGATTAACCTCACCATCAAAAGCTAGATCTACTTTTTTATTTTTACCGAGCAAAATTAAATACCAAGCCGCGGCTGTGCTCACAATATCTAAATTAGGATTTTTGGGACCAGTAATCAAAACACTGGAAGCTTCCTCTAATATCTTATTAATTTGTGTAATTTCTGTTGCCATTAATTATTTTAATTTGACCAGTAAATTTACAACAGCTAGTACATTTTGTCAAGAAACTTAGCTGACGCACAATAGTTGACTTTTTAGCCCAAATTTAGTAGAGTAAGTGCATTCTACACAATAAATAAGCAAAAATCATGAATGTAAGCACTCTAGCCAGACAACTTAAAGTCACTAGTAGCGAGCTCCTAGAAAAATTGCCAGCTTTAGGTTTTGCGATTGGTGCGCGAGCTATAAAAATTGATGATAAATTGGTCCCTAAGATAATCAGCGCTTGGAAAAAATCAGAAAAAAAAGAAGCCTTCAAAAAAGAGTTGTCCCAGGTGGAAGAAAGGGGCAAGGAAGACAAAGATGCGCCCATAAAAAAAGAAGCCAAAGAAATTAAAATTGGCGAAACTATAGTTGTCAAAGATATGGCTGAATTGATGAAGTTCCCAGTGGCCAGATTAATGGGCGAACTGATGAAAAATGGCATTATGGTATCTCTCAATGAACGAGTAGATTTTGACACGGCTACTATCATCGCTGAAGACTTGGGATTTAAAGTTATCAAAGTCGATGAAGACATCAAAGAAGAAATTAGTAAAAAAGAAAAATTAGAAGCCCTGCTCAAACAACGCGACACTAAAGATATAAAAGCACCAGTGGTAGTAGTAATGGGGCATGTTGACCACGGTAAAACCAAATTACTAGATGCTATCAGAGAGACCAATGTAGTGGACCAAGAGGCTGGCGGCATTACCCAGCACATTGGTGCCTACCAAGTAGTCACCCATAATCGGGCGATAACCTTTTTAGATACCCCTGGACATGAGGCTTTTAAAGCCATGCGCTCTCGTGGTGGTCAAATCGCTGATATAGCCATACTAGTCGTGGCCGCTGATGATGGGCTACAGCCACAAACTCTGGAAAGCATCTCTGTCATTCAAAAAGAAAAGTTGCCATTTCTAGTAGCTATAAATAAAATAGACAAAGAGGGTGCGGATATTGATAAAGTCAAACAACAGCTAGCTGAAATCAATCTCATGCCCGAAGATTGGGGCGGAACAGTAATCACTCAGGCAATTTCCGCTAAACAAAAAACTGGTATTAGTGAACTTCTGGACATGATACTACTGATTGCTGACATGGCTGAGCTCAAGGCTGATGACCAAGGTCCAGCCGTAGGCACTATCATTGAGTCACATGTTGATAAAAGCGCTGGACCAGTGGCTACTGTCCTAGTCCAAGCGGGCACTCTCAAAATGGGCGACATGTTTTTTGTCGGCCATGTGTCTGGTAAAATCAAAACCCTAGAAGATTGGAAAGGCATGAGTATTGCCACAGCCAAACCCGCTACTCCTGTAAGAATTCTCGGTTTAAAAGAATTACCAGCCATTGGTGAAATACTAGAAGTCTTGACTGATAAAAAAGATTTTAAAGATAGGCTGAAAACATCCGCGGGAAAAAATAAAGGCTGGCGGCCAGCCAATACCAGTAGTAATAATGAAGAAAATGGCGAAGAAAATATCAGCGTCCTTAACTTAATAGTTAAGTCTGATGTTTTGGGTTCAGCTGAAGCTGTTGAAGAAGCTCTGGGCAAGATCAAAGTGCCTGAAACAAAGGTCAAGGTTATTAAGAAGGGCCTGGGGCAAGTCACTGAAGATGATGTCATTAATGCCGAAGCCACTCAGACAATAATTATTGGCTTCCATATAAAAGAAAACAAAAATGTCCAAGCTCTAGCCAATGAAAAAAAAGTGACTATCCTCTACTTTGATATTATTTACAAACTCTTAGAAGATGTGGAACAAAGATTAAAAAATATCAAAAGCAAAAAAACTATCCATAAATTTTTGGGCCGCTTGGAAGTATTGGCAATTTTCAAAAAAAATAAAGACGGCATGATTATTGGCGGCAAAGTGATTGAAGGCAAAATATCTAAAAGCGCCAAAATCAAAGTCCTGAAAAACAACGAAGTAGAAACTATCGGCCAGTTAGTCAGCTTGCAAGCCGCTCGAGAAAATGTCACTGAAGTAGTAGCCGGCAATGAAGCTGGCTTAGAATACAAAGGCGAGCCAATTATTGAAGTTGGCGACACTCTAGAATTTTTTGAAGAAACCTATGAGTAGAAGAACAGAACAAGTGGCTTCCTTGCTTTGTATTGAAATAAACAAAATCATACTAAAAGATTTTGAGGCTCCCTTAGGTACACTAATCAGTGTATCCCAAGTAGAAGTATCGCCTGATCTCAAAAACGCCACCGCCTATGTCAGTATCATACCTTCCAATCACATTGGCTCTGGTTTGGAAAAAATAAAAAGATTTGGACCTCATATCCAAAAAATTATCGGCCAACAACTCAAAATGAGAAGCACTCCTAAAATAACTTGGCAACTTGATGAGCGCGATCTCAAATATAGCGCCATTGATGAAGCTATAAATAATTAAAGACAATAAAAACTACTAAACCCCGCCTCACCCTGTACCGTCATGGTACAGGGTGTTATTGACTAAAAGCATTTTTAGCGCTATATTGATTGGCTATGGAAAATCACAGAAACATTAGCCAAAGTATCTGGCAAAAAATAAAGCAAGCAACAGAGATACTAATTGTCTCCCATCGCAACCCTGACGGCGACACTATTGGGGCAAATTTAGCTTTGACTATACACTTAAAAAAAATAGGCAAAAGTACCACTAGTTTTTGTTTTGATCCTTTGCCGCAAAGCCTAAAATTTTTACCGCAGAATCATCTACTAACTGACGAACATTTAGTTTTCACTAAAAATTATGATTTGATTATTATCCTAGATTGTTCCAATTTAGAATTATCCGCTATAGAAAAACTTATAGCTACTTTCAAAACCCCGCCAACTTTAATAAATATAGACCATCATATATCCAACCCTCGCTACGGCGATATTAATCTGGTTCTGCCCGATACTTCCTCTACTTGCGAACTGCTCTATCGCTTATTATCTGATTGGCAAATTTCCTGGGACAAAGATATTGCTACAAACTTAGCCTGTGGCATACTAACTGACACTGGCGGGCTAAAAAATCCTTCTACCAACTACTTGGCCATATCGGCTGTAGCCAAGCTAATCAGCTATGGCGCAAATATCAACAAAATTATCCAAAAAACAATTAGCCAAACGACTGTCAACAAACTCAAACTCTGGGGGCGAGCTCTGGAAAGACTAAAAAAAATAGACAAGTACAACCTAGTTTATACTTGGTTAACGCAACAAGACTTTATTGATTGTCAGGTTGATGAAACCGTCAGCGAAGGCCTATCCAACTTTTTACATATCTTGAATGAAGGAAAAATAACTATGGTCCTAAAAGAAACTAATAACCAGATGATTAAAGGATCACTGCGTACTAGTTCGGATATTGATCTGACAAAATTCGCTAGCCAGCTTGGCGGTGGTGGGCACAAAAAAGCCTCTGGCTTTAGCTTGCCAGGCCGATTAGAGTATGCTAATAATAAATTAAGAATTGTCTAGACAATTATCATCCCACACTTTTTGCGGGATCCATTATTGATTATACCTAATAGTCTATAAAATATATAAAAATTAAAATTCATATGCTAATACCCACAGTTATTGAAAAAGTCCCGGGCGGTGAAAGAGCTTACGACATTTATTCACGCCTTTTAAAAGACCGCATTATATTTTTAGGCGACCCGATTGATGATCGGATAGCCAATTTAGTCATTGCCCAGCTCCTATTTCTTGACGCTCAAGACCAAAAAAAACCTATCAAAATGTATATCAATTCTCCCGGCGGTTCAGTCACTGATGGCCTAGCTATTTATGATACCATGCAACATGTCACTAGCCCTGTCTCTACTATTAGCGTCGGTATGGCTGCTTCTATGGCCGCCCTACTTTTGGCCGCTGGCGCCAAGGGTCAAAGATACGCCTTGCCTAACTCGGAAGTGCTACTCCATCAAGTAATGGGTGGCGCTACTGGCCAGGCTAGTGATATAAAAATAAAAGCTGAACAAATTCTCAAACTAAAAGACAGACTAAATAAAATTATACACCAACATACTGGTCAGCCATTAAAAAAAATAGAAAATGATACTGACCGCGATTATTATTTGACTGCTGAGGAGGCTCTCCAATACGGATTGATTGATAAGATAATCAAATAAATAAAAAAACTTTTACAATTTTTCCAAAATGTGCTAATATATTTTGCGAGACGAGTTTTATGGGTTCTTTAACCCACAAAACATACACTCGTCATGAGACCATCGGCGTGTAACGTCACTTTTAGCCGAAAGACTTCGAGAGATGCAACACATCAAGCTGGTGGTCTTTATAATTAGCTAAAACCCCGCCGCGTAGTCACGCGGCGGGGTTTGTCTTATCTTGCCTACTGCTAGCTATTATTTCAAATTTACGTCAGCTACAGATACTACTAAATACATTTCCTTTAAAGTATCCACGGTAGTACCGCTTTCAATTAGATATTTCTTATAATCTGCCCCAATAACCCAGATATTACCCTTCTTACTATCAATTAGTATACGGCCCACCCCTAATCTCTTAGCCAAACTATCTGATAATTTTGATTTAGAATTTTTAAGAGGGCTATATTTATTAGCTACTTCAATGCCATCAGGGATGCCATCACCATCGGTATCAATCTTGTTAAGATTGGTGCCAATAGCTGATTCTATTGAATCAACCACGCCATCACCATCGGTATCACCGCCCGAAGTTAGACCAGTAGCTATCTGGGCTAGATTATTAGTGCTAACACCTAAGGCTTGCTTCGCCAATTGTTTTACTAGGCTACTATTATCAAATACTATTACTTTATTTTTAGCATTCACATAAAATAATTTTTCAGCCACATTATCATAAACCAATCTATTCTTCAAGGTCTTAATGACTTGTTTGGCTGTCTGTGTCTTGACCCTATTAGATAGAGTTTGACTATCTTTTTGTCTGAGCTTTTGACTATCTTGAACTACCTTACTTAATAGAACTACGTTTTTGGTGACAGTTATATTGCTGGCGGTACTTAAAGGTAAATTGTATTCCGCAAAACAAGCACTTTGATTATTAGCAACCTTATATTGATTAATCATCACTGTATCTGTAAGATTCATCCAACCATCATTATTAAGATCAAACATGGTTGTATAATTAGCGGTGCCTTGAGTAGCTCCCAAAGAATCTTGTAGCCCTTTAAACACGCCCCCGCACCAATCTATAGCCAAATAGTTATCACTATTATAAGTATTGCTAAATTGAGCTTGACAAGCAGCATCGTTGTTCTGATTATACCAAGAGCTTATAAGCACCACATCGCTATTATTAACTACCCCATCATGGTTTAGATCAGCTACTTGGTTGTTTCCGTTAGCGGCAATCGTAGATGATACTATGCCTTGTAAAGCGCTACACCAAGATGAAAAGACATTGCTATATTCTACTGGTAAAGTAACATTAGAAACAGTTGAATAAGGTGACAAATTACCAGCCGTGTCTTGAGCCCGAACACGATAATAATAAGTCAAGCCAGGAATCAAGCTAGTGTTAACATAGGAGTTAATTGTAGCTGTGCCTACTTGGCTAAAACCAGTATTAGCATTTACTGAGCGCTCTACCAAATATTGGCTAACGCCAACATTATCTGTAGAATTCACCCAATTTAAAGTAACCTGGGTGCTATTAGCCAAAGCTAACAAATTGCTAGGCGCCGAAGGAGCTTGGGTATCTGTTGATGGCGGTGTTACTGGCGGATTATTATAAGTACTGGCCATTGTCACAGCGTAACCACTCTGATTAACCAAATTATTATTATCTAAAACATAAGCATAAAGCTGTTGGCCATTACTAAAAGTTCCTTGGTTTATTTTTGCTTGAATTAAATTATTACTCCAAGAATCAGCTATTTGAATTTCACATTGACCCTTATTTGCCCAAGTTGAGCCAGTACAAAGCTCCACTCTAGCTGGAGTAACATCAACATACAACTCGTCCCACCAAGTCTCCATCTGCGGTTGTGGAGTTCCAGTGTCAGTAGCAAAATAAAAGCCTAACCACATATTATGAAAACGACAACCGGATGGATCAAACACTCCATTCATATCCATCCATGGCTGGCCATCTAGCCAGATACGAGCGTGCCCGTTATTTTGACCAAGCGTTCCTTGTGTCATCCAAATCTCATAACGATGCCAACTGCCTGTCTTAAGGTCGCCGTTCATACCATAATACATATTACAGTTAGCTGACGTATATCCAGGCATGCCAACTTCATCATCACAAAGAGAACAAGGTATTCCATTTGGGCAGCTATTGGCTACATACATGTGTCCCGAGTTTGTGCTAGGATAGGCATCTTGACGAAATTCCCAACTAGCTTCATCAAGATCGCCTTGGCGAAGTTGTATCCATTTAAAGTTACGACTAGGAGCTCCGGAAGAAGTTCTATAAAACCACCCTGATAGATAAACATTACCATCAAAAGTACCTTGTAAGCTAATTTCACTATTATAATTACCACCAGTAAAATTTTGATAAGCAGACAATGTGCCTGGCAGACGAACATGGGTATTGCTATAACGCGGCTCTTTGCCAGCTTGGTTCGCCCCTGTGGTCCAACCGCCGTTTGCCTGGCTGGGCAAGCGAGCACCAAGTGTGCCATTGTCAAAATCATCCCATCTAAGTGGGTTGGCTTGAGCTTTTGTGCCAAAGCCAGTACCGCGGATGATCACATTAGAATCGTTAGCCACACTGCCCTCTATTGATAAAATAGCTGGTGAGGCAGTTTGCGCTTCAGAGACTGGCGCACTCCAACTAGACAAAGCTATGTTGAACACACTGACTGCACCTATAATCAAGGCCAAGATAGATTTCTCGCCAAGATTTTTGCCAAAATAAGATGAAATTTTAATCGACATATTTTTTTGTTTTTTTATTATTTTTATTAATTATATAGTCAATTATTATGCTAGAAAATAAAAAAATTGGCCCCTTATTTATAAATCTCCTCGATCTATAAATATTGCCAATTCAAACTTACCTATACATGATAGCATAAAAAAACGTTTTTGTCAACTAAAATAAACTTATAACTAAGCTATAATCAGGCTCTTAGCCTTGATTTTTTTTGGGCTTTATGTTAGAGTGAATAACGAGGATTGAGGTAATAATCAAAAATTGCATAATCCTTATAAATTTAAACAATTAATTTGCTGTTTCTACTGTTTTGAAAAGCCCTGTTTCTATAGGCTAAGGCTCCAATTCTATCTCTAATTTTAAGCAAAATTTGATGTCTATAAACAATTTAGCTAATAATAGCGTAGCGCATCAACTATCTCAGAATAGAATTTTGAGTTATTGTTTTATCTCTCAAAACTAAAACAGTAAACCGAAAGGTTAAAACAATGGAATTTATTTGGTTAATCGCCGCCCTGATTTTTGGTGCGTTTTTTGGCTTTTTCGCCAAAAAACTTTTGACCGGTCAGGCGATTAGTTCAGCCGAAAGAAAAGCTGAACAAATTTTATCAAGCGCCAAGCAAAAAGCCAAAGACGAGCTCTTGGAGTCTAAGGACAAGGCCTTACAAGTAATTGAAGAGGCTAAGGTTGAAGAAAAGGAGCGTCGGCAAAGATTACAAGAAATTGAAAACCGCCTCTCTCAAAGGGAAACTCTTTTTGACAAAAAAATCTTGGAACTTGAAGAAAACAAACAAAAAGTTGCCCAAAGCAAGCACCAGCTAGATAAAACTCGTGAAGAAATCCAAAAAGTCAAAGAAGAACAAATAGCTAAATTGGAAAAAATCGCCGCTTTAAGCCAAGATGAAGCCAAAGAGGTTATTATCAAAAATACTGAAATCCGGATGAAAGACGAACTCATGCATCGCATGAGAAAATTAGAAGACCAGGCCACTGAAGAATTAGAAAGCAAAGCCCGAGATATACTAAGTTCGGTCATTGAAAGGTGCGCTGCCCCCCACACTGTTGAGACTACTACTACAGCCGTTGACTTGCCTAATGAAGAAATGAAAGGCCGCATCATTGGTCGCGAAGGTCGTAATATAAAAACTATTGAGCAATTAACTGGCGTAGAAATTATTATTGATGATACTCCTGAATCAATATTGATTTCCGCTTTTAATCCAGTTCGCCGACAGCTAGCCAAACGAGCCCTAGAAAAACTCATGGCTGATGGTCGCATTCACCCCGGGCGTATTGAAGAGACTGTCCAGCAAGCCAAAAAAGAACTGGCCCTAGATATCAAAAAAGCCGGAGAAGAAGCCGTATATCAAGCCGGTATTATTGGCTTAGATAATAAATTGGTTCAAGTCTTGGGCCGCCTGAAATACCGTACCAGCTACGGCCAAAATCAGTTACAGCATGCCCTAGAAGTCTCTCACTTAGCCGGACTCCTAGCCGCCGAGCTCAAGGCTGACATCTCTGTTTGTAAAAAAGGCGGCTTGCTCCACGATATTGGCAAGGCTTTGGATCATGAGATACAGGGATCACACCCTGAGATAGGCTATGACCTTATGAAAAAATTTGGCTTACCTGAAGAAGTGGCTTATCTATCCCTCGCCCACCACGAAGACCATCCCAAAACTCTAGAAGGCATCATTGTCAAAATTGCTGATGCTATTTCCGGATCCAGGCCTGGTGCCCGCCGCGATTCTTTTGAAGAATACATCCAAAGACTTACCGAACTAGAAAATACTGCCAAGTCTTTTGCTGGCGTGGACAAAGTCTATGCCATTCAGGCTGGAAGAGAAATCCGCGTCTTTGTTTCTCCAGAAGATATTGACGATTTTAATGCTATCAAACTAGCTCGAGACATTGCCAACAAGATAGAAGCTGACCTCAAATATCCTGGTGAAATAAAAGTCACCGTTATCAGAGAAAAAAGAATAACTGAGTATGCCCGCTAAGACTAAAATAATATTTTTTGGAGATGTCTCCGGCGCGATGGGTCGGCAAGGGGTAAAACTTATTGTCCCCCGCTGGCAAAAAAAATATAAACCAGATATCTTCATTGCCAACATAGAAAATCTAGCCCACAACAAGGGCGTGACTTTGCGGACTATGGAGGAAATCTATAATTCTGGGGTCAGGCTTTTTACTGGTGGCAATCATATCTGGAAAAAATATGACATCTCCCAATTAGCCCAAGAAACTGACTATCAGATTGCTTGTCCAGCCAATGACATGCGCACTCCCCAAAAATATCTTTATCAGACTATAGAGATAAATGGCTGTAAGCTAACTGTCATAAGCTTAGGCGGGCAAACCTATATGAATGATGACAATCTCAGTAATCCTTTTCTGAAAATTGACGAGGTCTTGACTCAAATACCTGAAGATTCTAATATCCTCATAGATGTTCATGCCGAAACAACCAGTGAAAAAAGAGCCTTAGGATTTTATCTAGACGGTCGAGTGTCAGTAGTATTGGGTACTCATACCCATGTCCCGACAGCTGATGCCCAAATCCTAGAGAAAGGTACTGGCTATCTTACTGATGTCGGTATGGTTGGACCGCATGATTCTATCTTGGGAATAAAAAAAGAAATTATTATTGAAAAATTTCTTACGAATAGCAAAATTGTCCATGATGTGCCAAAAACTGGTCAAATTGAAGTAAATGCAGTATTATTAGAAATAGATAACGCTAGCCATAAAACTAAAAAAATTACCCCCTTAAGGGAAATTATAAATTAAACCTATGAACAAAGCTCAACTTATTGAAACCGTATCTATCAAGGCCGGCGTCAGCCGCAAAGAAGCTGGAGATGTCCTAGAGGCTTTTGAAAAATTAGTGATTGAAAGGCTCAAAGACGGCCAAGAACTGACGCTAACTGGCTTTGGCACTTTCTCAGCTCGAGAAAGAAAATCACGGCAAGGTGTTAACCCACAAAATCCTAGTGAAAAAATCACTATCCCCACTGTGGTTGTGCCCAAATTTAAAGCTGGCAAGACTCTCAAAGACGCCCTCAAAAAATAATCATGGAGTTAACTCTAAAACAAGTTAAAAAAGATCCGCGGATCAATTCTTTTATAGACCAGACTGAAAAGTATATGCGCTCTTTGGGCTATACTGATCATGGCCGCCGCCATCTTGATATAGTCAGCGATAGAGCCAAACACTTAAGTAGCCGCCTTGGACTAAGCATTCATGAGCAGGAAATGGCTGCCATTAGTGGCTGGTGCCATGATATGGGCAATTTCTTAGGCCGAACCCAGCATCACTATTGGGCGGCTATGCTTTTCTCTCAATGTTATATCAATCAAGTCAATAACCCTGATGATATTTCCAAAATTATACAAGCCATAGTTTCTCATGACAAAGATGATCTCAAAATAGTTGATAAAATTACCGCTTGCCTAGTGATTGCTGACAAATCAGATGTCCACCGCTCTCGCGTGATAAGTAAAAATCTCCAAAAAATAAAGGAAGATATCCATGACCGAGTCAATTATGCCGTTACTGATAACAAACTCTTAATAGATAACCAAAAAAAGACAATTACCTTGTCTTTGAAATTGGATACTAGATTTACCAAGATTATTGATTATTTCTCTATATTTGTAGAGCGTATGAGCTACTGTCAAAAAGCTGCTGATTATCTACATTACAATTTTAAACTCAAAATAAATAATACCAATCTTTCCTAATTCTTATATAAAATCAAAACCCGTTTGGGGCCGTTAGCTACGGCCTCTTTTTCGTTCCAGTCAGCCATAGAGTCCATGATATTGGCCTGCGTATAGACAAAATCTGCCCCTAGCCTCGTACCAGGGTCATTAGTTATGAACTTATCGCCAGCATAGCCCTTTATTACTAGCATATGATAGGCTGGCCCGCCATTTCTAAAATTGGGATTATCAAGCTTTTTACCATTAGCTGGCACAACTACTGGCAAGCCTTGATTTAGAAAACTCTTAATCTTTTCTACAGTCACATTCTCTACTATCACCGGCCTATATTGACCAAAATAACCAGTAACTAACTCAGCTACTTCCGCTAGTGTCAAATCTTTGTGTAAACCCCAAGCATCTGTCTGCCACTTTACCATATCTACCAATATTTTCTCAACCTCGGTTTTCTCAGGAAATTTTTTGTTTTGATAATAATAATCAACCATCAAAACACTGGTCTCTTCACAAGCATTTTGAAAAGGCTCGTCCCAATTAGAGGTCGGCGCTTGGGAACTAAAAGGAACATTTAAATTAATTTTATCGGCTACACTTGTATTAGTTGGGGACGTAGTTGGCTTAGTAGGGGCATTAGTATTAACGTTGATGTTAGTGTTAGTATTAACATTTGGTTTATCTACAATCTGATCTGAAGTATCAGTGGCTACTCTGTCAGTAATAAAATTGGCAAAATCTTGAGCCGGTGGCAAGTCTATTTTAATAGCATTGCTACGCTGAGTGCGGTAATACCAAAAACCGCCACCCAAAGCTAATATAAAAATACCTACTAAAAAATATTTCTTCATATATACTATCTTATCATTAAAACCTATTACTAGCAAAAAGCGAAAAGGACCGGCGTAAGCCAAGTCCTCGGTTGCGATTGTGTTTAGTCAAGACCGAAGGGGTCTTAGACTAAAACGTGGAAGGTACAGTACCGCTAGCCATTGAACTAACAGTGGTATTGAGGATTGTCAACACGTTGGTTAACAACTCAACAGCTAGGGTAAAGATGCCTGGAGCGAACATTTTGAAGAGAATCAAGAGAAAGATGAGGTTAAAGAATCCATAGAGAGCACGGAACATATGCGTATTGTTAGACTTCAAGGCCTTAGGAGAACATATAGGATGATGACTAGTCATCCCAAAGCACTTGAAGTGCTCCAGATATTCTCTTCAGGGTATTAGGCTAAAATCCCCCAAAACCCGAGGAAATAGCTATTTAGCCCACTATCCTGAAGAGAATTTGCATCTTTTTTAAGGAACTATCATCTCTTTATATAATATGACGCCAAAAATGTCAAGATGTTACAGTTCGCCAAAAATCCTATTCCTATACTTTATAGCTTCTAATATGTGCTCGGACCTAATGTCTGGACTATCAGCCAAGTCGGCAATAGTCCGAGCTACCTTGATAATCTTAAAATATGCTCGGGCTGATAAGTCCAGTTTAGCGCTAGCTACCTGCAAAATATCTTGGGTGTCCGGAGACAACTGACAATATTTTCTAATCAAACGAGAATCAATATCACTATTTAAAGAAAAATTTTTACCCTCAAATCTAGCCAACTGTCTTTGGCGAGCCAGTATTACCCGCCCTCTGATAACACTAGATTTCTCTAATGCCTCACTAGTAGGTATGAGATCCAAGCTAGCCACACGGTTAACCAAAAAATGTAAATCAATCCTATCTAATAATGGACCGGACAATCTTTTTTGATAACGCTTGATATCAGTCGGACTGCAACGGCAAACTCTACTGCTATCCGTCAAGTAACCGCAAGGGCAAGGATTGGCAGTGGCCAGTAGTATAAAATTGGCGGGGAAATCCACACTATGTTTAATCCGAGACACTGTGATAATCTTATCTTCCAAGGGTTGGCGCAAAGATTCTAAAACTGAACGAGAGAATTCCAGCATCTCATCAAAAAACAAAACATTGTGATGAGCTAAGCTGATTTCTCCGGGCCGTGGCCAAGACCCGCCACCGACAATAGCCGCCACTGAAGCGGAGTGATGAGGCGAACGCATCAGTCGACTGCTTATCAAATGATTATCTTCCGACAAAAATCCGGCTAAACTATGAATCTTACTTACTTCCAAAGCTTCCGACAGACTAAGTGGCGGTAAAATAGATAAAAAGCTTTTAGCTAAAAGAGTCTTGCCGGCTCCGGGCGGCCCGACCATAAGGACATTGTGCCCGCCAGCCGCGGCAATTTCCAAAACTCGTTTGGCTTCAAATTGACCGAGGATATCAGCCATGTCCACGGCTACCTTTGGCTCTTGCGGTACAAAATTTATAGTGGGCAAAGGCCTAATTAAGTATTTACCCGACAAATGCTCTACTAATTGTTTTAAATTTTTAACAGGATAAATACTTATACCATCCATGATGCTAGCTTCCTTAGCATTTTTGTCAGGCAAAAACACTTCCTCGAATCCCAAATTTTTTAAAGTAGCTACCATCACCAAAACTCCCGGTACTGGCTTCAAGTCCCCTGATAAAGCTAATTCACCGATAAAAGCCATCTTGGCTTCATCGGCTATTTCTAAGTTGCCACTAGCCTGCAAAATACTAATAGCCATAGGCAAATCATAACTGCCACCTTCTTTTCTTATTTGGGCGGGCGCTAAATTAACCACGACTTTTTGCCGAGGAAATTTTAGCCCGCTATTTTCAATAGCGGCCCAGACTCTTTCCCGAGCTTCCTGCACAGCCGCATCAGGTAAGCCCACTAAGATGATTTTGGGCAGATGCCGAGACAAATTGGCCTCTACTTCCACCAAAACACCTTTGAGACCCAAAGTAGCAATAGTGTAAATTTTTTTTAACATAAAAAAATCGCTAATCTTCTCAAGAAAAGCGACTCGGTTTTGTTAATTATAAAACGCAAAATTAAAAATTAAGCATCAAAAAACTAACCCGTGCCCCCAAATCGCTTTTCTTGTTATTTTTAGCTTACTGCTACTAAATTTTTTTGTCAAGAAAAAAGCCATAGTTTAATATCCCGACAATACTTACTTTATAATCTAAACGTGATCAGAATCACGTCTCGCCCCGTGACGATTCTGCCTAGCAGAAACGTTTACGGGGTCAAATTTTAATTGAAGCCACAATGCCCAGATAACTCCGGCGGAAATATATAAATCACTGATATTTAAAACCGTAAAATAGGGCACATTTATAAAATCTATAACTCCACCATATTGCAAACGATCCAAAACATTGCTCACAGCACCAATAATTATCAGCCCCCAAGGCCAAATCATAACACTTTTTTGAAAATAGCTCTTACGCCAAACCAACAATAGCACTGCTAGAATAATTGCTACCAAAATATAGATAATAATAGTTGGCAGTGGCAGAGAAAAGGCTATATTAGGATTAATTTGCAAATGAAAAAGGCCGCCTTCTGCCTTAGAGACTGCCTTGGTTATAAAATAAACCTTGGTTAAGCGATCAACAATAAATAGCCATATAAAAACACTAAAATATCGCTTCATTTATAGAGACTTACGCTTACATTCCATGCAACATGTAGCTGAAGGAAAAGCATTGAGCCGTTCGGGATCAATTGGCTTGCTACATTTTTCACAAATGCCATAAGTGCCCTCAGTAATCTTTTTCAAGGCCTTATTAACATTGTATAGAGAAACCTCTAGCGTCTTTTCTAGAGACAAATTTTCTTCAAACAAAGCAACCTCAGCGGCGTTTTCATCATCTTTGTCGCCTAAATTCACAAACTTGGCGTCATAATCATTATCAGTCACTTGAACTGCATCTGCATTTAACTCCTTAAGAAGCTCTTCGCGACGTTTTTCCAAATCCTGTTTTCTGGCATCAATAAATTTGGCATCCAATTTCATAGTATTTATAATTATTTTTTAGATTTAATAACCCCTACAGTCTAGCAGATAAATACTTGAAAATCAAGTCTATTGGGGGTCTTTAGGCAAATTTTAGGCAATTGAAAAAGCGCACGTCCGGTGCCCAATACATGTTGTTTTGTGGCTGGTGGGTGCGCTTTTAGCGCTTCCACGTGATCTGTTTTGACTATTTTGTAAGTCGAATTGGTCAGATACGCCTGTGGAGGCGTTATTGTAAAATCTCTCCTTGACTCGGAGATGCTCTATTTTACCGATTCATGGCTTTGTTCTCTTCGACGCCGCAGAGCTGAACGCTAATATATACCAATGTATACAAGTGTCCAAGTCTGCGGCGTGGAAAGGAGGGCCTTTTTTATTGTTTTTATTTTTGTTTTTCTAGACTCGTGGGTCGGTCAAGGCGACCCTTATGATTTTATGAAACAGTAAAATAGGAAGGGGTGGGTACTAAAAACTTTAATACGCAATCCTCCATACAAATATGTAAAGATCATTATTTATCTACTATTAGTATATCATATCTGTGTATAAATGTCAACGACACATTTATGCTAATATTAGCTAAAAAAATGACAATAAAAAAATAATTTGACAAAACTGCCAAAAATAATTTCAAGATATTCACAAGTTATCCACACAGCCCTTCGCGAAGGGCTGTGCGAGCACCCTAATAAACGCAGATTTGCCAACCTTGAGTGGAATTATTGCTAAAAGATAAAATATTTAAAGATTCAACATTGTTATTTTGTAAATAAGCCTTAATAGGCAAATCTGGCAGAGCTGGCACTGACCAGGTTATTAAATCACTAATACTGTCCCCTACTTTTCCACAAGGCCACCAAGTAGCCAATTTTACTGGGTTATCAATAACCTGTTCTAGAAAATACTGACGATTGGTCAAATAATAACTATTATTGAACTGCCCGCCAAACAAATCCCCTATTTGCCAGTATTTTTGGCCTTTAAATTCATGACCAGACACTGATTGATTGTCCGCAACCTGTAATTCAGTATAAACAGTGCCATCTGGCAGGGTTTTCCTTACTTCTTTGGCTTCAATTTTACTTAAAAAATGATTAACTTGAGGCCGCCAATCATTAAAACCAACCAATAACCAGTCTTCACCTTGGCTAAGTAAGATATTATCCCCAGCCAAATAGGTATTTAATTCATTCTTTTGAAAATTCTGCTCTGGCAAGCTAGTAAAAATCGGCTCAATAAGTTGTGGAACAACATCCCCTAAAAATTTAGCGCTATTTTTAGAAGAAAAACCCAGGGCTAAAGAAAAATCTTTAGGTAAAGCTACCTGGCCAAAAGATCTAGTTTTAACAACTTGATTATTGCTTGCTTGGAAAAATTTTAAGCTGGATTTGCCGTCTTTAGTCTGAAAATTCATAAAAATATCTTCTCCGGTTACGGCTGGGTGTATAAGTGCAGTAAAACTATTTAAAAATTCCGGTGTTTGAGATACTTGCCAATAAATATTAAGGCCAACTTTATCGTCAACTATAATAAATTTATTATTAACTGCCCCTTTTACGCTATCAGCCAATGATTTATCTGCTGTTACCAAATAAACATTGGAGCTCAATTCTTTAAAAACAAAATTTGGATTAATCTCCCGAACAGACTTGAGAGTCTGCTTTGGCCAATCATTCACCTTTAATAGATAACTATAATCATCTTCCAAACCGCCCTTAACCTTAAACCAAACAACTTCTTCTAACTTGGGACAATTATTACTGCAGATATTTTCTAAATCTTTTAGTTTGGCCTTAGGTACTTGAGTATCAAAAATATGAATACTAGAAAAATAATTGTCTGTTTTTGACTCACTACTAGTCCACTGATAAAAAAAGCTGGTATCAGCCGGCAAATAACTTAGTATTGGCCCGCTATTTTCCTTAGGTGAAAATTTTACCAACCAAAAAATAGCTAAAAACAACAGAATGAGAACTATCTTAAACCATGGCTGTTTATAGCTATTTTTAAGTAATCGGGACCAACCCATTATTGGCAAAATTAAGCTTTATTTTCTAAAAAATCCTGGTTTTTTATCGCGATGATTGCCATAATCTTTCTTAGCTGGATAATCTGACTGTATAAAGTCTGGTTTTGGCAAAAGTTCTTTGATAGATAAGCTAACTCTATTTTTTTCTCTATCAACATCCATGACTTTGACTTTTACCTTATCACCTATTTTAATAACATCGCTGATTTTGTTGATGCGCTGATAGGCAACTTGGGAAATATGAACCATGCCATCTTTGCCAGGCAAAAGCTCAACAATAGCACCAATTTCATTACCATTGTTCTTGTCAGTAATAATACCAGTGACTGGGCCTTCGTAAATTTCACCAATTTCAACTTCTTTGACAATACCCTCAATCCATTCTTTGGCTCGGCGGGCACCGGCTTCATCAGTAGAAGTGATCATTACTAGACCATCCTTCTCAATATCAATACTGACATTACAGGCGTCAATAATCTCGTTGATAATTTTACCACCGGAGCCAATAACTTCTCTGATTTTATTAGGATCAATATGCAAGGTAGTTATACGCGGGGCGTATGGTGATAATTCCTTTCTCGGTTCGCCAATTGCTTGAGCCATTACTGCCAAAACTTTAGTGCGAGCTATCTTAGCCTTATCCAAAGCTTCTTTAACAACATCATAGCTAATACCGCCTAATTTTATGTCCAATTGGATAGCGGTGATGCCCTCGCTAGTACCAGCTACCTTAAAATCCATGTGGCCAGCGTGGTCTTCAATACCTTGGATGTCTGTCAAAATCTGATATTTTTTCTTATCATTATCATCAACTACTACACCCATAGCAATACCCGCTACTGGAGCCTTGATAGGCACGCCAGCGTCCATTAGCGACAAAGTAGAGCCGCAAATAGAAGCCTGAGAAGACGAGCCATTTGATCCCAAAACTTCTGATACTACTCTGATAGTATAAGGAAAATCTTCGTCTTTTGGCAAAACTGGCACCAAGGCTTTTTCCGCCAGAGCGCCATGGCCTATTTCTCGGCGGCCTGGACCACGCAGAGGCTTGACTTCACCAGTAGAAAATCCTGGGAAGTTATAATGATGCATATATTTTTTGGTGCCAGACTCTTCCATAGTGTCCAAAGTCAATTCATCTCCGGGAGAGCCTAGAGTCACTACTGATAATACTTGAGTTTCGCCTCGAGAAAACAAACCACTACCATGAGTGCGTGGCAAGAGCCCTACTTCAGCCGACAAAGGTCTGATTTCATCAAAAGCCCGCTTGTCAGGACGCTGGCCTTTCTCCAAAACTAATTCTTTGAAAGCTTTAACTAGGGCTTCGTCAACCATAGCTACACCCATAGCACGCATATCCTTGGAAACTTCATTATCCTCCTTAAGCACAGTATCAACTTTGTTAGTAATTTCTGTTAAAGCCTGCTTTGTTTTGGATTTGTCAGGATCAAAACAACCAGTAATATCAAATTGAGCCAAGACTTGATCAACTTTGGTTTTTACCTTATCACGAATTTCTTGCTTATCGGCTTCAATTACTGTCTCTATCTTAGCTGTACCAGCTTTGGCAATAATCTCTTCAATAAATTCAACCATACGCTTGGTATGTTTGCCGGCAAAAGCAATGGCCTCGTACATTTCGCTCTCTACGACTTCTTTAGAACCGGCCTCAATCATAATCACTTCATCTTTGGAAGCGGCCACAAACAAATCTAAGTCGCTTTTGGCTCTAGCTTCAACCGTCGGATTCAAGACTAACTCGCCACCAATCCTACCTACCTCTACACCGGCCAAGGGGCCAGCCCAAGGTATTGGAGAAATGCCCAAAGCAATAGAAGCGGCCACCAGTGAGGGAAAATCTGGGTTATTGACGCCATCGTAGGACAAAACTGTCACTACCACCTGTACATCATTGCGCTCGCTTTCCTTAAAAAGCGGCCGAATAGCCCTATCAATCAAGCGAGCAGTTAAAACAGCATCATCAGTAGCCCGGCCTTCCCGCTTAATGAAACGAGAACCCTTAATCTTGCCCGCGGCATACATCTTTTCCTCATAATCAACCATGAGTGGGAAATAATCAATGCCGTCTCTAGGTTCAGAGGCAGTTACAGCTGTAGCCAAAACCACTGTTTCACCATAAGTGACAGTACATGAGCCGTGAGCCTGCTTGGCCAACTTGCCGATCTCAACTTTAAGCTCGCGACCAGCTACTTCAGTATTAAATTGTTGAATACCCATAAAAACTCCTATATCACTAGCCTAGGAGCTGATATGGCAAACCACAGATTACTAACTATTGTTTGGCTAATAACCTAATGCTTACCTATCAACTACTAAGACGCAAGTGACTTAATAATTATTTTACTATTAAACTACGAAAGCCCTGAACCTAAGTCTTAGGAGCAGGGCTTTTTAATTTATACTTCTTCTACGACTGGCTCTTCCTCTGGAGTCTCAGCTACAATCTCTTCAGTTAGAAAATCCGGCTTGTCTCTTTTGCTTATTTTGAGAGCTAGAGTCTTAACCAACTTATTAAAACGCTTGTCATCTTCTCTTTCAAGATAGCGCAATAATTTGTGGCGCAAGGAAACTTTGGCCAATAGACCACGGCGAGAAGAAACGTCTTTCTTATGTTCACGCAAATGCTTGGTCAATTCTTTGATTTCCTCAGTGAGAATAGCAATCTGCACCTCTGGAGAACCAGTGTCATTTTTGTGAGTTTTGAACTTTTCAACGATTTTCTGCTTCTTTTTCTTGTCTAACATATGATTTTCCTTTATTTTCCGCTGGCCGAGTCTGGCCTCTAGTTAGGCTAGTCAGGATCAAACCAAGCTACAGGGAAATTAAGCTAATTAATGTAGGCTTAGACTAACATTTTATAGAAAAAAAGTCAACCCTAGTGGTGCTAAAATAGAGCATATTAGCCTTGAGTTATTTTTAATATAAAAAGTGGATACACCTAGTCTCGTTTAACTTTCAAAAAATAGCTAGATAAATAATTAGCAATTGGTATAGAAATGATAACACCTATACTACCCAATAACGTCCTGATTATCTCCGTAGCGATGAATTCATTATTCATTACCTGCGAAAAACTAAGCCCACTGACATCACTCCGAGTAAATAATATGAGCAGTGGTAAAGAGGCGCCAGCATAAGCAAAAAACAAAGTATTTATCATAGACGTAATATGGTCAATCCCGACTTTTAAGCTTCGTGCATATATTTGTTTATTATTTAACTGCGGATTAGCCCACTTCAATTGTTCTACCGTAGATACCTGACTTATTATAACGTCATCCAAAACTCCCAGAGTACCAATAAGTATACCCGCCAATAGCAAACCCTGTAAATTTAAATTTCCATGGTTGATGTTAATTAGATAAGACGCCTCTTCTGAATACCCAGTCAATTGAGCGACCTTGGTAAACCAAAATGATAATAAGGCTGTAAAAAGTAAAGAAATTATTAAAGATAAATTAGCTATGTGGGCTTTTTTGTTTATCCCTTGCGTAAAATAAATAGCAAAAATTAAAATTATAATCGCTCCCCCCACACTAATCATTACTGGATTTGCGCCACTCAGTATCTGAGGAATAATAAATTTTAAAATCACAAAAAAGCTAATTATTAAAGCGAATAAAGAGCGCAAACCTTTCCATCTACCAATAGCTATAACGCTTAAAATAAAAATTATTGTTAGCCATATTATGGGACTACCCCTATCATAGTCCAAAACAAAAAATACACTATTACCGTCAACGTCCTGACTGTAGCTAACTATAACTTTGTCACCCTCTTTATAAACCTGGGAAGATGAAACTTGGAAATTATTAATTCCTTCAAAAATTATCTCCTGGTCCTTAAAGTTACCCTCTAAACCCTTTAACTTCAAATTTTGCTGACTAATACTCCCGGTTTCATCAACAACCTCTTTTTGTGCAATAACCTCAGTAACTCGAGCTTTAAACATTTCTTCTGGTTGTTGTTCTTGAGCTAAAGAAAAAATAGGTATAATAAGTAGTAATAATAAAAATAATTTTTTCATATTATAAATTATAGAAAAAAATGTATAGCCTTATTTATTAATTATTTTAATCGCCTTACCCTCTATTAAGGCTTCTGTTATTTTTTTGTAAGCAGATGACAAAATCCTCTGAAAAGTACTCTGCGATGTTTTCATTTTTTTAGCGCACTGATTTTGATCTAAGTCTTTAATGTTTTTTAATCTTAAAGCCTCTATTTCTTCAATAGTTAATTGGATTTCATCAAGCGTACTTAAAGGAATGCCTCTTGGTTTAAAATATGTGACATTTGGATTAAATTCTACTCTACGACATAATCTTGGTCTAGACATATATTTATTGAAATAATGATTTTAATATGGTATCTTTTATTTGAAAGAAGGTCCCTCGCCCCTCTCATAGAAAGGGGCGAGTCCCCGGCCTTCTTTTACTTTTGAGCTCGTCTACCTTGCCCCTGACCTCTGCCCCTGCCAATCCCCGTCCCTCTAGGACGATCTATGGGCTTTTCTTCAACACTACAATTGCCTATACCACGCCCCGTTTTAGGACCTTTTCCTTCTGGTCCAGTGCCATCTCTATTTGGCATATTAAACACCCCCTTTCTTTTTCGGTTATTGTATATTATGAGTATATACCCATAACTATACATCTGTCAAATAACGCAAAAAATTCGGTTATCCCCTACAAAATATGAGTCTTTGGCAGAGCCTCATTAAAAAATCAGCGTTTTTATGGTAAAATGAGTTTATGGATAATGAACTAAAAAAATACCAAAAATATCTTAAGTCTCTAGATTTGGCTCCTAGCACTGCTAAGATTTATATTTGGCATTTAAATAAATTTTTAAAATGGTTGGATAATAGACGCTTGACCGACAAGTTGCTCCAAGAATACTTCAATTATATACTAAGGCATTACAAAAGAGTGGCCACTATAAATTTGAATTTAATAATCGTAAATAAATATTTAGAATTTATTGGCCGACGTACTCGTTTTGACCTGATCTCTCATAAAAAATCTACTTTAAAAATTTTAAACCCACAGGAACTACAAAATTTTTTAGACCAACCACTAAAGAATAAGACTATAGTTGGCTACCGCGACAAGGCTCTTGTGGAAATGCTTTACTCCACTGGGCTTAAGGTCGGACAGATAAACCAATTAAAAATCAACCAAATTGATTTTATAAAAAAAGAATTATTTGTAAATAAAAAAAATAAAATAATTCTATCGCCTCTCTCTTGGTTTTATTTATATAAATATCTACAAAAAATATCCGACCATCAGCCAGATAATATAAAAAATAACAATTATTTATTTACAAATTTTGATAGAGCCAAAAAAGGATTAAACCAGCCGCTATCAATACGTTCTATAGAAAGAATCATTGATAAATATGGCCGCCAGATGCCAGTGCCACTATCAATCAACCCACAAATACTAAGAAATACACTTGCCTATAGCTTAAAAAGTGAAGGGGCCAAAGGCCAAGATATTGCTCTGGCTCTGCATTTTAAAACAAAATTGGCCGCTCAAGAATACTGGCAAAGAATATAATCTATTAAAAAATCCCGCCCGCCGCTGCGTTTGCAAAAGACGAGGCGAGATTTTTTATTTTACTTTAAATCTCCGATATAAAACTCAGGTAATTTTTCTTTTGACTGCTTAAGATGTTTGGTGTTAAAAAATTCCGTCATGTCTTTGCCGCAACCCTGCAGAATCTTCTCGCCGCCAGGATGCGTAGGTATAAAACTAGTAACATTATAGACTTTGGCATTGGCCACTAACCAACAATCGCTGACTAGGCTATGCTTAGCAACATCACCCAAGGTATACTCATTAACTGGAGTGCCAACTTCTGGCTCAGGCGTAGTACCTGGTACTTGTATATTTGTGTTTTGATTGCCAGTAACAGCTGACTCATTGATGTTAGTATCGCCCTGATTAAAATTTTGATTAGGTTCGTTTGTTGGTCTCGTGTTATTACTTAAGCTACAGCCCGATAGTATGGCTAAGCTAGCTATAAATAAAATTATATATCTCATATATTTCTTAATTAATTATTATTTCTCTTATATAAACCAATTAGCTGGGTCTGGGAAAGAATATGGCCGTTCATAGCTTCTTCCACTTGTTTTTTAGTGCTACTCTCCGGCAAAGCAAGTATGATATCTAGAGCATACAACTTAAAAAAATATCTGTGTTGGCCATCTGGTGGGCAAGGACCGTGATATTTAAGATTATTACTGGTTCCTAAACCATACACGCCTTGTGGCTCTTGATCTTCTTTTATTTCTTTGGTATCTGGCGATATATTAAAAACTACCCAATGATCCCATATTTTGCCAGCTGGTTTCATAGCGTCTGGGTCATCCATTATTAAGACTAGACTTTTTGCCTGGCCTGGAACATCTTTAAACTCCAGTGGCGGATTCATATCTTGGCCGTCACAAGTATATTGACTGGGTATGGTCCCGTTATTACTAAATTCTGAGCTAGTTATTTGCATACTACCTATTTGCTTTAATACCTGCCCTTGGCAAGCGCTAATTATCACAACAATAAATAATAAGCTAAACCACCGCATATTTATGGAGTGAGCTCACGCCAATTGCAATTGGTAATATTTTGATTGCAGGTATAATTTACTTTTCTAGTGGCTCTATCGCTAGCGGCGGTGGATTGTATGTTGGAGTTGCAGTCTAAGGCATCACCACAGCCTTCAGGCCAAGGAGTAATAACTAGCGAAGTATTATCAAAATTAAAATTAAAGCCTGAATCGGTGGTGTGACGTTCAGCAAAATACAATTCTACAATATTATCACCGGCTGATAAATATATACTACCCGTCTTACTAAAAGCATCATGGCAACCGCTATTGTTGACTATTACTATGCCACCAACCAGAAGCCAAGAATCGTCATCTGAGCGCAACACAAAACTATAATAACCACTACTTGGTGCTGTGACTCTAGCCCGCCAATGAGCTCCAAAAAAATAATCATGACCATTTATTAATTCCGATGGTAGAGCCCAAACAGTGCCATCATAAGGAAACCAAGTATCAAGGCTGGGCCCAAATATTAAATGGGCATCTATTTGTTCATGAGTCTTGTAAATATCATCATACCAATCATGCTCGGTCGGAGTTGGCGTTGGCGGAGCATAGGGCGGGCCTATTTCCATATCCGGATGATCATTGGGATAATCAAAATATTCTCCCCACCAGCCACTGCCTTCTGCAAATTGGCATTCGGGAAGTGCCTGACATTCGCCAGACTCATCAACAAATTCACTATTAGCCGTCATACCGCCAACGACAATGTCATTAAAAGTAAAGTTATCATGTTGCATTCTCAATTGTACCAAAGCCTCCCCTACACCCGATTCAGCTGTATAAAAACTCTGTACTGAATCAGAAAAAGAAGCCATGCCCTCCCGCATATTTATAGAAGTAAGCAGAATAGACAAAACTATAGACAACATACCGGCAGTAATAATGATAGAGGCTACTATGGCCGCGGCTCCATCTTGCTTATATTTAAAAACATTATTTTTCATAAATTAGCGGACACTAATAAAAGTACTAAACGGCCTAACAATGTAGCCAAACTTATCTCCAGCTCCACCAATGCTCAAAGTAAAATCTATCTTAACACCCTGATTAATATTACCTCGGCTGTCCGATACTGGTGTCAATAGTAAACTCGTCACCTGAATGGAATTATTATTTAACATAACTGGATCAGCTGTGGACTGATCAGGATAACCGCTCCCTGTATCTTGAGTTTCCTGATAAATCAAATTATTATTGTCCAACTTAATACTAAAACGCTTATCTGGCAATTGATAAAAATGCAAAGTCTCTGTGGCTGGGCTAACATCATCAATCCAGTCAACATTGTGCACGCGATTACTCAAAAAACTGACAATAAACCGAGCATTTTGATAAACATAATTTGAAGCTTGCAATTGCTTCCGAGCATTAAAGATGCTAATCACTAAACTGCAAATAATCAAAATCAGCATGCTAAAAATAAACAAATACGTCAATACTTCCACAAAAGTAAAGCCGGATTGATTCTTTATATTTTTTGGTTTATGTAAAATCATGGATAAGCTGAATAGCTAATGGTTACTGCCTCTAAAATAGGCACCTGCCAGCCAGCTTGGCTGGATAAAAATAATTTGTAGCGAAAATATCGCTGATTCTCATGATGAGTATAATTGATAAACTCCTGAGCCGAATTAGTATAATAAGTGCTACTAGTACCATCAGGGCCAACAAAATTCCAGGGTCCAGCTGAATCATTGCTACTAGCGACTTGAAAACGAATATCAGTATCAGCCGGCTCTGAACCATCCCAAGCAATCCAGTTGTAAACTACCTCATCATAACCTGTATCAAAAGTGGAAGATTCTAAGACTCCGCTATCAGCATAGCCACAATCCGACTCCTGTGTTGATAAAATAGCAAATTCGGCATTAGCATTGGAAGTGGCAAAATAAATATTAGAACAGTTAGCCACCAAGGCGTAAGGATAATTAACATTCTGTTCAAGATATTTAGCGCCCTTTAGATTAAACCCCTTTACTTTATTAATAGTCGCCGGAAAACTTACATCTATAATAATTATTTCTTCATTGCTGTTATTTACCCCTAGGATAGCATAAGGTCCAACAATACTAAAAGCATAAACATTATAACCAACTTCGTAAGATCCCAACAAGATTGGAGTAGATGGATCCGACACATCAAAAATAAAAAATTCTCTATTACTATTGCTCTGCGTGGATACATAAGCATTATTCCCTAAAACGTAAATATCCGTCGCCGTTAAAGTACTACCAGACACAATATCATAAGAACTGCTAGCCCCTAAATTCTCAGGGTTGTTAACATCAAAAATTTGTAATTCCTTATTATCATCATAAGCGGCTACATATACATAATTTTCGGATAAAAACATAGCTCGAGCACTATCATCAATAGGGAAATCATCTGATAATATCGGGTTAGCTGGATCGCTGATATTGACAGCGTAAAGATAATTACTCCTAATAATAAAGACCTCTGTATCACCAACCGCTATATCTAAAGCGTCAGTATCACCAATTAAATCATAAGCACCTTCTTGGGTAATATTATTAGGCGTAGCAACATCTAAAATTAAAAGCTCATTGGATCCACTAGTAGCTAAATAAGCATAATTGTCTTTAACTACCACGGCATTTACTGAGTAACTCAGATTATAGCCACCCAAAAGTAAGGGGCTATTTACATCCGACACATCAAAAATATATAATTCATCACCTGAGTTACTGGCGGTGGCTACATAGGCACGGCCATCTTTTTCAAAAACATCATTAACCGTCACCAGCGTACTGCCTAACAGACTATAAGTAGCTGTAGTCGTAGCATTATCCCAGTCCAAAAAACCAGACATTAGGGTAGCTACCCCGGCTGTTGCCACATCAATACCAGCATCTCTGGTGGCAAATTTATTTTCCAAAACCCAATCATCCTGCCCAGCTTCGCCGGACCAATCGGTCTGTGTCCAGCGATCAGCCTGCCAGCGATAAATATAGGTTTCCAGTTCTTCATGACCAGTAGTATTAGCTCGGCTGGGCCAATCAATAGTAACAGTTACTTTGCGGCTATTGGCATCAGCATAGCCAGTCTCCACTACTGGCCCATAAACATGGCCATTAGTAAAACTAGCTCTGTCCACCAAATCAATATTTATATTACGAGTATATTTGTTGTCTAACAATTGACTACCGGGGTTAAGAGTCCAAGTGTCGCCAAGCAGTACTAAGCTATAGTCACCAGGCACTAAAGTATCCCAATCTAAAAGTCTAACTGCCTCGGTAGCTTCGCTGGCATAAAATAAAGCTTGTGTTCTTTCCTCATTGATTAACCTTAGTTTGTTATTATATGTGCCCACATTAAGGATAAGCAGAATCATAACACTAATAAAAGAAATTACCACTAGTAATTCTATCAAAGAAAATCCTTGGTTTTTATTTAACCTTATCATAATTAATCTATTTTACCCGAAGAGCTTATATCAATAGTAGTAGTGACTGATGAATTAGAACTAACTAACAAATTAATGGTGCCGGTATTGACTGTCAGCCCAGTAAATTTAGCAAAAATTACATCCGAACCACGCCCGCCGGCGCCATCGGCAAAAGTAGTACTAGCGCTTAAGACTTCAATGCCTTGCAAATCCCACACTTGATTACTAAGATTATCTACATCATAAAAATCCCCGGAAAATAAAGCATAACTAGTGGTTGCCAGATGAATGCCCCAAGCTTTATTATTCATAGCCGCTGTGGCTTGCTGTTGTGCTCTAACTAAAACGCTTTTTATTTCTTCCTTGCCATTAATCAAATGAACTTGTTTTTGCCAGCCCGTATAAGAGCTAACCCCCATACTAACAACTATGCCTACCACAGCCACAACCATCAACACCTCAATAATTGACAAACCTCCTTGATTCTTCATATTTAACCTAGTTAGCAAAACTGCTAGTTAACTGATACATGGGACTGATAACAGATAGAGCAATAAAACCAACGGCCACCCCAACAATTATCAAAAGCACTGGTTCAATAATAGTAGATAAATTGCTCAATACATTACTCACCCTCTCTTCATAATATTTGGAAATCTTGAGCAAGATGCTTTCCAGTTCTCCCGTAGTCTCACCAACTTGACATAATTGCACTGTCAAAGACGGGAAAAGCTCTGGTCTTTTATCCAAAGATTTTTCCAAAGACATTCCTTTTTCTAACTCTTGGGAAATCTCTAAAATCTCTTTGCGATATTTCATGTTGCCCGATGTGGTGGCTACAATTTCTATAGATTTGACAATAGACAAACCCGCCGCCAAGAGAGCGTGGAGATTACCAAAAAAACTAGTCAAAGCTGTTTCTTTTATGATATTTCCGGCAAAGGGTACCTTTAACAATAAACTATGCAGCCAGAATTTTGGTTTTGGCAATTGAAAAATCAAACGTAAAATTATAAAAAATATTATTAAACCCCCTAAAAAATACCAACCATAATTTCTTATAAAAAAATTAACCCATTCAACGGCTAATAGAACAAAAGGTAATTTGACATTGGCTGATTTAAATAGATCAACAAGCTGAGGAAATATAAACAAAGCTAAAAAAGTACTCACCCCCAATAAGGCTATAAGCACAATACTAGGATACATCAAGGCTCCAGTAATTTTACTGCGCAACTTCTTCTGCGCTTTCAAAATATCTGCTAAGTGCCCGAAAGAATCCGTGAGCATGCCTGTATTCTCACCTACCTCAATAGTGGTGACAATCATCTCATTGAAAATCTTGGGATAATTTTTCATTCCCAATGACAATAGCTGGCCGTTGTCTACGTGCCGCTCCAAATAATCAACTACTTCCTTAAAGTGTTTATTTTTAATTTCCTTTTTTAAAGTTTTTAGCGAGGGAGACAAAGCCAAACCAGCTTTAAGCATAGTAGATAGATTATCCATAAACATCATCTTCTCTGTCAGGCTAACATGCCCAAACAAAATCTTCCCCCTAACTATTGGAATGTTTTTTTTCTCAACTTTAGCTTTAGCTGACGACTTATCATCTAGCTTGCCGGTATACAACTTAAAAGAGGTCATTTGGGGCTTATTGGAAACTTTGGTGATTTCACCGTCCCCGCTCAACCTATCAACTTGAAAACCGTCTGCCTCTGTAATCTTATTGCGTTTATTGTCTAAATATTCCATATATTATATAAAATTATTCGCGCTTAATGCGTAAAACCTCTTCAATAGTAGTCACACCCAATAGGGCCTTTTGCATACCATCTTCAAAAATAGTCACCATGCCACTACTCATAGCCGCTTTTTGTATATCATTGGAAGAAGAATTTTTTACAATCAAATCACGCACAGCGTCCGTATTTTCCAAAACCTCCAAAACAGAAATTCTCTTATCATAGCCGGAACCATTACAACGAGAGCAACCCTTACCTCTATAAAAAGTCAAATCACCAAAAGAAGCGACCTTATTTTCTACTACACCCAGCTCTTTAAAACGCTTAAGCATAGCCTCTAAATCAAGCTCTTTACTGAGACTTTTTAATTCTTCTTTGGATAGATGAAAACTCTCAATACAATTGAGGCAAATGCGTCTGACTAAACGCTGAGCAATTACGGCATTAAGTGTTGAAGCCACCAAAAATGGCTCTACTTCCATATCTAAAAGCCGAGGCGGAGCGCCGGCAGCATTATTAGTATGCAAAGTAGACAAAACCAAGTGGCCAGTGAGCCCGGCTCGAACAGAAATCTGAGCTGTGTCCTTGTCTCTTATTTCACCAATCATTATAATATCTGGATCCTGACGCAGTAGCGCTCTAAGTCCGGTAGAAAAATCATAACCAGCTTTAGGATTTATCTGAGTTTGATTAACTCGATTGACACCATACTCAATTGGATCCTCAATAGTGCAAATATTTACATCTTCCGTATTCAAAATATTTAAAATTGAATAAAGCGTAGTGGTTTTACCAGAACCAGTCGGCCCGACCACCAGTATCATGCCAAAGGGCTTTTTAAGCTGACGTTGCATGGTTTTAATGTTGTGCTCCAAAAATCCCAAATCTTCCAAAGCCATATTTTGAGCCTCGTCAGTCATCAAACGCATTACTACTTTTTCTCCATAAAAAGCGGGAATAATAGAAACCCTGACTGATTCTTCTTCATCCTCAATCTTAAAAGAAAAACGTCCATCTTGCGGCACGCGATGCTCATCAATACGCAAATTGGACAAAATCTTAATGCGAGCAACCACGGCGTCATGAATTGATGAGGGTAGTTCTACTCTGTCATGAAGCTCGCCATCAATCCTAAATCTAACTACCACGGCATCGGGTAAAGCCTCAATATGTATATCGGAAGCCTGCTCAAACATAGCCGACTCTAAAATAGCATCAATAATCTTAATAACGGGAATTTCAATCTCCGTTGGCCGGCCATCAACTTTCAAAATCTTCTCGTTGAGGATCTTGTTCAATTCTTCTTGGATATCCTTTTGATAAAGCCGCGAAGCAAAAAGGTAATTTTTATAACTAGTCAAAAATGGCTCAACTTTCTTTTTGGATACTTTTTTCAACTGAGCAACTTTGGTTTTATCATTAGGATAAACAAAAGCCACCTTCAAAACGCCGTCTTCTATGGCAAAAGGGATAGCCTTAGTCTCCCGCACGGTTTTTTCATCAATTTCCGCCAAAACTTTGGGATCAAGTTTGCGCTTGCGCAAATTGACATAAGGAATATTTAGTTTATCACCAATAATTTCATAAAGATAAGCAAGATTAAAAAAACCTCTTTCAATGAGTACTTCTTCAACATTGCGACGACGGCGATGAGCATTGTCTTGAGCCGCCGTCCAATCAGCTTCTTTGACAACTTTTGCCTCTAGCAAAACCTGCTTTAGGTCTTGGCTGGAAATTGGTAGTTTGTTGGCCATGTTTAATATAAATAAATCTAATTCTAATGCCTAAATTATACCAAAAATGAGCTAATAACACAAAATAATAAAAAACTGGCTAGCTACAAATACGGTTTAAGCCAATTTACCCTAATACTATAATACTAATAGATTAAAAACAAAAAAATCACCCCCTCTATTTTTAATAGGGATGATTTTTCATAAATACATTGACTCCTATTTCATCAACCCCCAAATATACATACCGCCAATAAACATCACAGCTACAAAAATTACTATCACCAGAATTTCCCAAAGATTATAGCCAGTATTCTTTTTTGCCATAGTTTTTATTTTAATACTTATATATTTATTATAGCACTTTTTTGTAAAAAAGTAATCAATTATCTAACTGCGACGTACAATGGAGGCAACGGCTAGCCCGCAAAGGCACCTTAGATAAGCAATAAGGGCACTCCTTAGCATCTGGTTCTAGCTTTTTGTCTTCAGCTTTTTTGAGACGATTCATAGTTCTAACCATCAAAAAAACTACAAAAGCTACTATAAAAAAACTGATTACACTATTGATAAACAATCCATAATTAATAGTCACAGCTCCAGCGGCTTTAGCGTCGGCTACCGAACCATAAGGTCCGGCCGTATTACCAGCTTGGAGCAAGATAAACAAATTAGCAAAATCAACTTTGCCCAACAAAAATCCTATAGGCGGCATAATCACATCATCAACCAAAGATTTGACAATAGTGCCAAAAGAAGCGCCGATAATAATACCAACCGCCATATCCATAACATTGCCGCGCAGGGCAAACTTTTTGAACTCCTGAAACATATGTAAATATTATAGCACTAAGGCCACAAATATCAAATTTTATATCTTCTGATTCTTAAACTATTAGTTACTACCGAGACGCTACTAAAACTCATGGCTAGTGCCGCTATTATTGGACTAAGCAGCCCCAGGGCCGCTAGAGGAATAGCGACGGTATTATAAAAGAAAGCAAAAAACAAATTTTGCTTTATAACTTGAAAAGTTTTTTTGGAAAGATTAATAGCTCCTAGCACTTTAAGTGGGTCACTGGTCATGAGTACTATATTACCACTCTCCAGGGCAATATCTGTGCCGCCCCCCATGGCAATGCCTAAGTTAGCCTGCATTAAAGCTGGAGCATCATTAATGCCATCTCCTACAAAAGCCACTACCTTGCCTTCGGCCTGCAGTCTTATGATTTCCTCTACTTTTTTACTTGGCAAGACCTCGGCTACAACTTTATCAATGCCTAAATCTCGAGCAATAGCTTGAGCCGTAAGCTGATGATCACCGGTCAACATATAGACATCGGCGATTTTTTTAATGTCGGCTACAGCCTGCCGGGCTGTGCTACGGATAGTGTCAGCAATAGCAATCACGCCGGCCACCTTTTTATCAATCACCACATAAACCGGCGTCTTAGCACTCTGGGCATAATTATCAAAAGTTGTTTGATAAGCAGTCGGCACTTTAACTTTCAAAGACTCCACTAATTGGGCATTGCCAATATAAACCTCTTGCCGGCTTATATTACCCTGTAATCCTTGGCCACGAATAGCCTGCACTTGAGACGCATCTATTAATCTTAAATTATTATCTTGGCTATATTTTACAAAAGCTGAAGCTAGAGAGTGCTCGCTATTTTTCTCCAAGGAACAGGCCAAAGTCATAATCTCCTCTGGCGACAAATCACTGTCATCTGTATAAATATCAGTAATAGCCGGCTGGCCTTGGGTAAGAGTACCGGTCTTATCAAAAACCACCGCGTTAATCTTATGGGCTATTTCCAAACTTTGTGAATCTTTGATAAAAATACCGCTAGTGGCGCCCCGGCCAGAAGCGACCATCACCGCTGTTGGCGTAGCCAGTCCCAGAGCACAAGGACAAGCTATTACTAAGACAGCTACGGCATTCATAAGGCTAATTTCCAAACCACTGCCTAATACCCAAAACCAAATTACAAAAGTTATAAGGGCAATTACTATTACTACCGGCACAAAAATGCCAGATATCTTATCAGCCAATTTCTGAATCGGCGCTTTAGAAGCTTGGGCTCTTTCCACTAATTTTATAATTTGCGACAAAACAGTATCCCCACCAATTTTAGTAACTCGGACTTTAATCACTCCAAAATTATTAATGGTTGCCCCATAGACAATATCACCAATTTTTTTCTCCACTGGCAGGCTTTCACCGGTGAGCATTGACTCATCTATAGCTGTTTCACCATCTATAATTTCTCCATCCAGAGGAATTTTTTCACCCGGCTTAACTAAGACAATGTCGCCAATCTTTATATCTTCAATATCTCTTAATTCAGATTGGCCATTGTCCAAAATCATGGCCTGCTTCACGCCCAAAGATAATAATCCCTTAATAGCCGAAGAAGCTCGGCCTTTGCTTTTTTCTTCCAAATATTTACCTAAGAGAATCAGAGTAATAATCACAGCCGCAGTTTCAAAATAAACATGGCCATCATTAAACATGGCGTATAGACTATAAGCATAGGCTGACAAAGTGCCAATAGAAATCAAAGTATCCATATTGGCCTGAAATTTTTTAAGTTGTCGCCACATGGTTTTATGAAACGACCAACCCACTACAAAAACTACTGCAAAAGCCAAGGTGGCCATCAGTAGCATCTTAGCCTCCTCGCCAATGATTTTAGATAAATCAAAAAACATGGAAACAAATAACGGCAAGGTTAGTATAAGTGACCACATAAATTTATGATAAGCCTTGCCGGTCATATCCATGTGATCATGCTCAACACCAGTAGCCACTTTATAATCACCAACCGCACTAACGGCTTTACTAATCTGTGATAAATTGATTTGTTTGTCATCAAATTCTACTTGAGCCGAATTGTTAGCATAGTTGACGCTAGCACTACGCACTCCCGGCTGTTTGCTTATACTTTTCTCAATATTGACAGCGCAGGAAGCGCAGTGCATGCCAACAATTTTTAAATTTATATTTTCCATATATTTATTCAACAATAAATTTTCCTCTGACCATACCCATGCCACAGCTAAAGCCAATGGTGCCGCTCTTAGTGGGTATAAATTCTATTATGTTTTCTCCCGCCTGCAAATTTTTTCTAATGCCAAAGTCTGGCACTATAACTTGATTGGTACAACCTGTTATTTCTCGGCCATCAATTATCCATCTGACTGGCACGTCCTTTTTGAGGCGAAAAACATTGGGCGAGAACCCGCTATAATAAACCGTCATATTGATAACTTGGGCATTATTCTGATTTATAGCTTGCCCCAGTTCTTGCTTGTCTATGAATTGCTTATTAACTCCAGCCAAGGCTAAGCCTGAAGACAAAGAGTAAAAAGCAAAAACCAAAACAATGATGCCAATGGTTTTTTGCCAAACAATTGATTGAAGATTTTTAAAACGGGCTGTAGCTACACCTAGACCCATCAATACTGGCATTGTGCCCAAAGCAAACAAAAATAACAACATGCCTCCTGCCCAGAAATTGCCAGTTGCCATAGCCAATAACTGCATGCTTTGTGTAAAGCCGCAAGGCAGGAAAAAAGTAAAACCACCCAGAAGCATTGGTGCTAAAGCGTGATCAGACTCCTGCATTTTTTGTAAAACACCTAAACTTTTTTTAGGCATCCTGACTCCAATGCTACTTAAGGATGGCACCAGCCCCAAAATATTTAAAGCTAGCCAAGCTAAGATTAAAGCAAAAATTATAGTAAACCAAGCGTTGAAGCTCTGCGAAGGATTGAACCAAGAGCCAAGCGACCCTAGTATCCCTCCTAGCACAAAAAAAGTAGCCAAGCGACCCAAATGAAACAACAAATGCGGTTTAACACTTTGCTTATAAAAACCACCGCTAGCCTGATACTTACTAGCAAAAGAAATTACGACCGATCCGACTACCATCAGACAAGTAGATAGTGAGGCCACTATGCCTATTAAAAATGCTGCCCCATAACCAACATTTTCTGTGCTAACATTAAGCCAATTTAATAACCCTATCCAGGTTAAATACCTATAAACTAAATATAAGGCAAAGACTATTGCTATGGCGTAAAACCACTGCTCTTTACTAGCCCTGTCTTGTCTTTTGGCTATAGGCTCAAGCGAAGCTTGGTAGCCTAATTCCTCAATCTTAGCGGCTATATCCTTAAATGGCAGTCTATCACCATCATAATCCACTTGAGCTATACCGCTACGATGATTGACCTTGACGCTTTTGACACCATTGATATTTTTTATGGTTTCAACTATAGACAATTCGCAGGCGACGCAATGCATGCCGCCAATATATATATGATGATTGTTCATAAAACATAATAATTATTTGTTAGACATTTTATTAAGTTGTAAAATCTCCTCAATCATTTCTTTTTGCCTATTAGTATTACCAGAATTCATCACTTTTTTAAAACAACTATTAAGATGGCTCTTAAATAGAATCTGATTAGCCGATTTAATTAGCCCCATAACGGCTAGGTTTTGTTGCATAATATCCACACAATAATGCCCCTCTTCCATCATAGTAATGATTTTGGCCAGAGAACTCTGGGCTTTTTTGAGGTTAATCAAAGATTGATCATGAGTATGAATGTTTTTGGTCATAAACTTAAAAGTTAACTGTTAATACCTATACCTAGGGTATAGGTATAGTATAAAGCTAAATGAAAGAAGAGGCAAGTGCCAGCCTCTTCTTTCGCCTCTTCCTTCTTAAAGTCCAGCTTGTCTAAATATTACGTAAGACTAAACCAGCCAATATAATAACTAAAATAACAAACAAAAATCCTAACTTATAGGCAACCAAAGTTAGAGCCTCTTTTTTATGCCCATCTAAATACCAAAGTATTGCCCGCCCAAAAATGGTCAAGCCCATAACTGCTACTGAAAAAACTAAAAGTAAAAGCATTGCTACCCCGCCAATAAAAGCCTCACCTTGGCCAAACAAGGCCTCACCGTTATTCATTAAAGTAACTACTAGGACAATGTAGGCTATGGCTATAGCCGCCTCTCCTAAACCATACTTGATGATTTGATTTTTTTTCATATGATTATTATCAAAATTAAATTTATATAGTGGGTGAAAATACTAAGATTTCAATAGCCTGGGCTGATAAAAAAATTATATATATCAAGAATAAAGCTAGGCCTTCTTTGGGAGAAATTGTGCTCTTGGACCGAGCAAATAAAAAGAACAGAACATAGCCAAAAAGGATAATAAAAAAAGTTAAATTAAAACCTTGGTTAGATAGTACAAAGGGGCCATTGATTATGGTAAAAATCCCAAAAAGCAAAGGATTGGTAGCGGCCGAACCAACATAGTCGCCAAAAGCTACGTCAGAATTTTTGTGCCGAAAAGAATTGACAGCAATAACTAGCTCCGGCAAGTTGGTGCCGATAGAGATCATCATCAGGCTGATAATAAACGACGGAATATGCATCAGATCAGCGAAATAGACCGTCTTGTCTACCAAAAGATTACCGGCTATAAAAATCAAAGCCGCGCCTAAAAAAATTTTGATAATGTTTTTATAATCTGGCGCCTGCCTGATGCCTAAAGCACTGATATGATCCCAAACATCTTCCTGCTTTTGAAAAAAATATAAAAATATACCATAAAGAAAAAATAAAATAATCGCATCAAGTCTAGTAATACGTCCGTCTAAAGCAATCACTGACGGCGCAAAAATCAAAGCCAAAAAAAGTATCAAGCGGGGCGTGTCCAGCTTTTGTTTTAGATTAATACCGCGGTTAAAAATCGCTAAAATTGGTATGATAAAAAGCAAAATGACAAAGGAAGCGCCAATTAGATTGCCGACATAAACCTCCGGTCTATGGTTAATCAATGAGTTTACGCCAACTGACATCTCAGAAATAGAGGTCAGAATGCCCAATATTAAAAAAGAGGTTATAAAGCTAGAAACTCTAATACTCTTAGAAAAATGCTTGACCGCCTCAATTACCATTTTGGCGGAAAACCACAAAACCACAAAGCTTAAGAGGAATAATAGACCGTTAATAAGTAGCATAAGAATTAAAAAATAATCTTAATAATAAACACTGCCCTAATCAAAACTTTTTTAACACTATCAAAAAATCTTGCTTAGGTACGCCAAATCTAACTGCAAAACGGTCACTCAAATAAGGACTCTCTATAAACACACCATTAAGATCAAATATGATTGCTTTCATAATATGAATTTATTTATTTCAGTATATCAAAAAACCGCCTGAAAGGCGACTTTTTGATTTGTATATTTTACTTCAAGAAAGTTGTCACGTCTAACCAATTAGTGAGCTCATCAGTTTTTTGAACATAACCCAATAAATTTATATCTTTGCCCTTATGGATTCCTAAGTGCAAATGTTTTCTCTCACCATCGGTCTCAGTGCTATAACCCTTGCCTAAAACCGCAATTTTATCACCAGCCTTGAATTCCTGCCCCACTTCACCAGTAATGCTGTTTAAACGCAAATGCCCGTAGACTACAGTCACATCTGAACCGTCGATTTGGCAGGATTGGACAGCCACACCGCCATAACCAGTGGCATATTTTTTAAGAGCCAGAGAACCATCACAAATAGCATATATGGGCACATCAATATTTTGCTCTTCAACAGTAGTTTCAAAATCAACACCAATATGATAGCCGGAAAAACGCTCTGGACTGACTGGAGAATTTTGAGCTGTTATATAAATGCCAAAAGGTTTTTTGGTGACTCGCGATAAGGCTGAACTTATGGGCTCAAGTATATTAGGGGCTGGATTGGCGGGCTGGACATTGATATTTGTTTGCTCATTAACGGCCGGCAAAGAAGTGTTAACATTTATATTGGCTGGTGGCTGGCTAATTATTGGTTTATTTAACTTAAATATAACAAAATAAATAAGACCGACCAGTAACAATAAAATAATTAATAATATAATTTTTTTCATACTTTATCAGCTAAACAAAACTACTATTGGTTATTAACTACTGGATTAATGTTAGGCATGCCTGTCCTGACCTGAATAGACTCAGCACTTAGACTGCCATCTGAATTAGAGATGCCATTAACCATTACACTCTCCCCGACTTGCAAACTGTCTGGTGAGCTAGTGGCGGCCGTCATTACCGACGTGGAAGTAGAGTATAATACAATTTTGGAACCACCATCTTTTAGTTTAATAGTTAAAGTATTGGCATCTTTGCTTAAAATATCGCCATTGATAAAATTAGCTCCGGCTTGGGCGTTGCCAAAACGCCTAGTACTATCTTGGGCCTGCCCTTGGAAGTTAGGAAAATTCCTATTACTAATGTTTTTAGTTTTTTGATATGCCACGCCCCCATAAAAAGAGCCAGCGGCTATAATAACTACGACTACAATCATGATTGGTAAATTTTTCTTCATATTTTTCTTTAATTAAAAATAAATTATTATTCAAAACGCAAAGCATCAATAGGATTAAGACGAGCCGCCCGACGGGCTGGATAATACCCAAAAATTATACCCGTGGCGGCCGATACTCCAAAAGCTAAGGCAATTGAGGCTGGTGATACTTGAGTAGCAATATTACCAAATTTATAAACTCCCCAGGAAACCAGCCAACCTAAAATGATGCCGATAATTCCTCCAATAAAAGTCAAGGTTACTGCCTCAACTAAAAATTGCCAATTGATGTCTTTTCGCTTAGCACCAATAGCCTTGCGCAAACCTATTTCTCTAGTTCTCTCTGTCACCGTAGTGAGCATCATATTCATAATACCAATACCGCCCACTAAGAGTGAGATAGCCGCTACTGAAGCTAGCAGTTTGGTAAAAGTATCAGCCACTGACGTTGCCGTAGCAATTATATCAGTCTGATTCATGGTGCTAAAATCAGCAGCGCTTGGATCAGATATATTATGACGGCTTAATAACAAATTAGTGATATCTCCCTGAAGTTGTGTCATAACTGATTGATCAGTAGCCTGCACACTGATAGTGCTGACTCGGTTATTACCAGCTAGGAATTGCTGAGCGGTAGAAATCGGCACAAAAATCATATCATCTTGATTGCTAAAACCACTGCCACCTTTGGCCTTGGTAACGCCAATTACTTTAAAATCTATCTGCTTAATGCGTATGGTCTGCCCAGTGGGATCAACCCCTTCGCCGAAAATATCATCTCTAGTGGTTGGCCCTAACACTGCTACTTTAGACATGCTAGTGACATTTTGATCGGATATAAACGAGCCCAAATCAACTTCCACGTTTCTAATAGACGGATAAGCAACCGTTGTACCGACAATTGAAGTATTGGTGTTGGTACCCCTAGCGGCTACTTGATAACGCCCCGATAACTCCGGCGCTACTGCTTTAACGCCAGTCACCTCTTGGCTAATAGCTGTAGCATCATCTAAAGTAAGTGTCTGGGCTGTGCCCCGGCCTTGGCTGACTTGAGTACCCACACCTCTTTGCATACCCGGTGTGACTAAAATAAGATTAGACCCGAGTGATTGGATATTGGACTGAATAGTGCTCTGTGATCCTTGGCCAATAGCCACCATGACAATGACCGAACCAATGCCTATGACAATGCCTAAAATAGTCAAAATAGATCTAGCTTTGTTAGCTAAAAGGGCTAAATAGGTTTCTTCAAATACATCTGAATTCCTCATAAAATAGCTATTTAAAATTTTTCTTATCCTCAACTATCACTCCATCTCTGATAGTAATAATCCTATCAGCAAATTCAGCCACGTCACGCTCATGCGTAATCAACACAATCGTGCGATGTTCCTGACTATTTAAACGACGAAAAGTTTCCAAAACTACTTGCCCAGTTTTGGTATCCAAGTTGCCAGTTGGTTCATCAGCTAAAATCAAAGCAGGGTCATTGACCAAAGCTCGAGCAATAGCTACCCGTTGCATCTGACCGCCTGATAACTGATTAGAGAGGTGAAAAAAGTGCGATTCATCAAGGCCAGCATTTATCAGCGCTGCCTTGGCGCGCTCCTCTCTTTTTTCTTTTGGTATGCCCCCATAAACTAGAGGTAACATCACATTTCTTAACACGGTTGCCCGGGGCAACAAATTAAAAGACTGAAAAACAAAACCGATTTTATTTTTCCTGATATCAGCCAATTCATCATCGGACAATTTTGCCATATTATTGCCGTCCAACAAATACTGGCCACTAGTCGGCGTATCTAAGGCGCCAATAATATGCATCAAAGTAGATTTACCTGACCCGGATGGCCCCATAATAGCCACAAACTCCCCCTTATCAATAACAAAGGATACGCCTTTTAAAACAGTAGTAGCGACATCGCCGCTCTTATATGTTTTAACAATATCTTTACACTCAATCATAATATTATTATACGCCTATTAGCGAGGCTCGCCGCCGCCAAGTTGAAACAAATTTTGTCCTCGGCTAGAATTGGTATTTGCGCTAGAACTGCTAGGACTGACTGACCTGACAACTATTTGATCGCCCTCAACTAAACCACTGGTCACTTCCGTCATAGAATCGTTAGCCAAGCCAATCTCTACTGTCTGCTGACGCAAGACATTTTTTAATACAACGCCACTAGTGCTATCTGTGGTGATAACTGCCTCACTAGGCATCTCTACATAATACGTATTGCCCAAAGATTTGATAGCTGAATTAGCTACCAATAAAACATCCTGCCTAATATCAGTAATAATAGACACGCTAGCGCTCATACCCGGCTTTACCCTATCATCTTGAGTATCAAAAACAATCTTAATGTTATAGGTTACTACTCCTTGGCTGACTGTGCCTAAAGTATCCATTTCTCCCACTTCACCAGTAATACTTAAATCAGCTACAGCATCAAAAGTAATGGTAGCCTTTTGCCCAACCTTAACTTTGGCCGCATCAACTTCATTTAAAGAAACCTCCGCTATTTTCTGTTTAGTAATTAAGGTGGCAATGGTTGTAGCTGATGAAACTGCCTCGCCCTTTTTAGCGTCTACTTGCGCAATCACGCCATCAAAAGGAGCGCGAATTGTATAATCAGCTAATTTTTCCCGGGCATCAGCTAGGGTATTTTCCCTTTGCTGTACAGATAGTTGCTGTGACTTTAGATCCAAAGCATCAACTGGTTCTTTAAGCTTAGCCAGCGACTGAGTCTTTTCTTCAATACTGCGATCCGCTGAGACAATTGTTTGTTTGTCATTTTGAATGGTATTTTTTACCGACAACAAACTAGACAAACTAGAATTAGTCTTACTAGTATAAGAGCTGAGACTAGTTAAATGGGTATCGGCTGTAGCCGATGGCCGCAAACTATTGTTGTTAAGGGTATCTTTATAAAACTGAATTAAATTACTAGCGCTCTTTACAGCTTCGGCAATGCTTCTGGTAGTATCATAAGATTCATTGATCAAGGCTTCCATGGTGTTCGTATCAGAGAAACGATTAGCTGTCTTATAATCAATAAAGTTCTGTTCGTACTTAGTCTTAGCTGCTTGATATTTGCTATTGGTATCATCGCGATAAGTAATAGCCTGCATATCAAATTGTTTAGCGCTATCAGCATAATAATCAAGATTAGCCTGACCAGCATTAAGGGTATTTAAAAACAACAGGTCATTTAAACCTGACATAATATTAGGTAAATCCAAAAAAACATTAGTAACGGCATTAAAACCGTCTTCATAAGCTTTATTTAAATCATCTTGGGCACTCTGTTTTGATTCTTGAGCTTGAGTTAAAGAGTTTTCGGCTTGCAGGATTGACAAAGCATCAGTCGGTTCTTCTAGTTTAGCTAAAGATATTTTGGCATTCTCTAGATTAGCCTGCGCATCCCTAACTGTCTTGTAAGCATCGCTAGCGTTGATTTGTGCCAACACGCTACCCGCCTTTACTTCTTGACCAACTGTAGCTGTCACACTTAACAAATCGCCGGAAGCCTTAGGCTTAATCTCAACTTGGTTTGAAGCCGAAATTTGGCCTGTGCCAGAAATAGAATTTATCAGGGTACCCTTGGCTACAGTCGCTACAACATAACGCGTCTCCACCGCCTTACCTTGGAAAGTCTGCCAAGCCCAATAAGACCCCCCGGATACTAAAATGATAATGATAAATGAGACAAATTTGTGATTTACGAAAAACTTAAAAAATTTTTTAAACATACATATATAAATAATAGTCAAAAGCTAACAAAAAACCATAATATTATACATTATCATATTATATATAATACGCCTAAAAACCATAATTTATTTCAAAAACCACCCAGCCCTTCGCGAAGGGCTGGGTGGCGGGAGGTGAGCAAAATGAAATTATTCAGTTTTTTGTGTGGCACCTAATGGAGCATTAATTGAACGGCCCATGCCTTTTCCGCCCATATGGCCCATGGGGCCAAACATGCCTAATTCATCAAAAATTGCCTTGGCTTCATCGGTCTTACCAGCTTGCATCAGTTGATGAGCTTGAGTCAGCTTATTAAAAGTGTCTTCACTAATCTTTGCTTCTAGATCACTGGCTCGCTGACGCATATCAGCCACTTGAGTAGTCATAGCTGTGGCCCAAGTGCTGTAATCATTACTGATGATAGCCTGTTGCACTTTTGAACTACCATTATTAGTGCCAGCTTGACCACGTAGACCGCCCATACCTAGCCCAGCCGCTTGCGCTGCTACCGTGGTCAAAGCTGTAGTGATAAGTAGCCCCAAAATAGCTACTAAAAAATATCTTTTTTTATTCATAATTTGTCTGCTTAATAATTAACTAGGACTTGGCCAAAAATCCTTCTACACTAGTTAATACGCCAATTAAGAAAAAATTATTTCAGACAAATTATTGCGGTGGCAAAAACCTAGGCGGCGGCGGACCAATTGGCCTAAGCCAAGGCATAATGCTGTCACAAACAAAATTATTATCATCCATATAACCAAACAAAATTACTCTCTGGCCTAGATAAAATTGATCAGTACTAGTGTTTATCTGCCATAATTTTCCTCTAAAATCTTCCACCGTGACGTAATTCGCCTCAACTGACTTAACAACTCCGGCTAGATGCCCCTTGTCGGGTTCAACAAACATACGCCCGCCACGACTAAACATCTGATGATAAAATGGTACGCGCCTAAAAAATATATCTTCTAACCTTTCGCCTACCCCCGCTCCATAAATTATCGCTCCCATAATAATGCTAAGTACAACACTAAAAATTACAATTACAAAAGGATGATATTTATAACCACGTTTAGTATTTTTAAAATCATACCAAGCCAAGATAGAAAATAATGTCAAACTTAATAACCAGAAAAAAGGCAAATTAACTAAAAGTCTTTTTAAGGGATGAAAATTAGGGATATGAGCAGACCAGGCGGCATGTCTAACCATAAATATTGTTACTGAACTAGCTAGACTTCCTAGTACAATTGCCAAAACAAATACTAACCATATGACATAATCCTTAAACAAAAACTCCCAGCGCTTTTTAGGCTGAATATTTTGCTCCTTTATTTTATCTAAAATTTCTTGGCCAATATTATTCATATTTTTGCTTTTTAAATTCTTGATAGAAGGCATTTTTACCACGACTGAGTAAGGTACCGACTGTACTAACTGGTTTTTTGATAATGTCAGAGATCTCCTCGTAACTTTTGTCTTCCAAGTATTTCAAAATTATTGCTTCCTGATATTTTTTATCTAAATGTCTCAATACATCAACTATTTTCTGCCGCATAATATTTTGATCAATACCTTGGCTAATATCAAAATCGCTAGCTAACTGTTCAGACGACTCTAAATCCAAATCAAATAATGATAATTGCGGCCGACTCCTGTTCTTACGATAATTGCTAATTACCTGATTGCGGGCAATCCTATAAATCCAAGAAGAAAATTTTAAACTCTGATCAAAACCATTTAAATTCTGATAAACTTTTATAAATACATCCTGCAACAAATCCTGAGAATCTTCAAGGCTAAGTCCAGATATTCTCCGAATGAATTTTAGAAGCTTGGATTCATAGCGGTTAACCAAATACAAAAAATCTTCTTGGTCAGCTAAGGCAAGTTGAACTAGTTCCAAATCACTTTTATCAGCTATATTCTGATTACTCACCATATACCTAATATAATACGCAAATATTTATGCCTTTATTTCATAATAGCTACAGATGCAACCTATAAATTGGCCAGACTCAATATGTCAATACTATAACAATACTAAGCTTTTTTGTAAAATCATTTATTATTGGCAAGTAGCGCCCTTTGTTATATAATTATTTTATGAAAATTAGACTTGGTGAAATGTCTATCGGCAAAATAATCTTTATATTTAGCTGTATTTTTTTTATATATTCTGTCTTACCAACAGCTTTTTTAAATTTAAAAATATTTTCTGATTTTCCCACTTATTACTCAGCCGCTATTGCCCTAAAGGATGGCCAGAATATTTACCAACACCATATAATCACCAACCTAGCCATACACTATGTGGACTTTGGCCAAGACATCGGTTCTTACAATTACCCGCCTGTACTGGCACAAATTTTTATACCGTTCTCTCTTTTATCTTATCCAATAGCTAAAGCTACTTGGACCATAATACTTTTAATCATATTATTTCTAATAGGTCGAGAACTATTAAGATTACCACTGGGAGACAAATGGCGAGAATACTCTTGGCCGCTTCTTGGTCTGTGCCTATTAGCCTTTCCTTTAAATAAAGTCCTAGTCCATGGCCAGCTGGAGCTGTTGGTTTTGTATGGCGCGCTCTTGAGTTGGCGCTTTTACAAAAACGACAAAAAAATTACTTCTGGCATTATTATCGGTCTAATCTCAGTCATAAAAATATATCCTCTGATATTACTTTTGTATTTTTTAGTCCGTTTTGAGAAAAAAATTATTACTACTGCTCTTTGCACGATGCTTGTAGTTGGCGGAATTTCACTAGCTCTACTACCCCGGCCAACTACCATAACATTTTTTAATCACACTATGCCAGCCCTGCTCCATGGCCAGGCCGCCGAGCAAACTGTAGCTGGACAACCATCTTATGCTGGCACTAAGTATTGGCCAAACAATTATGCCTTATCAGGATTATTTGCTCACACTCTAACCAAACAAGCCGTCACTACTGGTTTTGTTAACAAGCCCACTCTAGCCACAAGCCTTAGCTACTTTTTTTCAGCCCTAGTCTTTGTTATTATGGTGATGATGCTTAAAAAAACCAAGCTGTCTTCAGATCCTTTGCCCTATTTTTATATACTATCTACCTTTTTACTAATAGTGCCTTTGGCTTGGGAATATTACCTAGTTTTAGCGATGCCAACTCTCCTCATACTAATCCATAAACAACTACAAACACCAACAAAAAATGCCCAAGTAATACTCTTGAGCATAATTTTGGCGACACTATCTTTAGAAATATACTATTGGCAAGCGTGGCTACTCCATGGTTGGGGAACTATCTTTATGTCAGCCAAAACCCTCGGTTTAATAATGCTATTTATAATCGCTACTCTACATCTTAAAAATAGTCTGTCCCCTGTCCGGACCGACTGACACTATATCAATCTTGGCACCAGTATAACTCTCTATAAAATTAATAATTTTTTTAATAGGAACGGGCAAGTCTTCATAGTTTTCCATATTGCTAATACTTTGCCCCCAACCATCAAACTCTTGATATACAGGCTCACAATTATATAAAATTTCCGAAAAGCGCGGGAAAAAATCTATTTGTTCGCCAGTTTGGAGTTCTAGTCCAGCATAAAAAATATTTGGCCCAGTGTATTTGTAGGCCACGCACAATTTTATTTTTTTAAATTTATCCAAAATATCTACCTTGGTTAAAACCAAACTATGACTATTATATGAAATGGCATACTTGAGGGCGACTAAGTCCAACCAGCCGTTGCGGCGGGTGCGGCCAGTAGTGGCGCCGTATTCATCGCCTAAAAGACGCACCGCTATACCAACTTTAAAAGCATCATCAGAGTTCACATACTCATCAATCTTAGTGGAGTGTTCAGATTTTTCTTGCTCTCGAGTTATGCCTTGTTCACAATATTTTTCACTTTGCAAGCCGCCAAACTCAGTCGGGAATGGCCCATGGCCAACTCTAGTCATATAAAATGCCTTAGCAATGCCAAAAATATGATCAACCTGATTTTCCCTAAGTCCTGATCCCTTAGCCAGGCCAGCGATAGTGCAGTCAGAAGAAGTCTGATATTTGGTAGTACCATAATCCATGCTCAGTAGCGTACCCTGGGCGCCTTCCAAAAGAATATTTTTATTATTTTTAAAAGCTAGATTAACAAAAGATTCTAAATCGACAATATAGGGTTTGAGACGCTTGGCAAAATCACCAGTGTACTTGGCAACTATTGCCTCAAGATCTAAAATAGTCTCATTATCAAAATAAATGCCGCCGCCCAAATGTGGATGTGATAAAACTTCTTTAGCCGCATCTTTGTCCATAGCCATTAAGACACTCTGCTTGTCAGCTAAATACTGAGATAATTTTTCTCTAAATATTTCTTTATTAAAAATATCATTGATAAACAAAGCTTGGCGGGAGCTATAATCAGTATAGAGGGGGCCAATACCGCGGCCAGTAGTACCAATTTTTTGTTCTTTGTCGCCCAGCCTATCTATCAAGATATGATAAGGCAGAATCAAAGGAGCCTGATGGCTAATTTTTAAATTTTTTACATTAACACCCGCCACTTGCAAAATATCTAATTCATCTATTATAGCCTGTGGATCAAACGCTACGCCGCGACCAATCACATTTATCTTACCTGAAGCATCGTGCAAAATACCAGAAGGCAAAAGATGAAAAATATGCTTTTGCTTACCGACTACTATGGTGTGACCAGCGTTGGCGCCGCCAGTACCACGAATAATAATATCAGCCCAAGTAGCTAATAAATCAACTAGCTTACCCTTGCCGGTATCGCCCCACTGATTGCAGACTACGGCAATACATTTTTTCCCCTCTAAAAATTTATCCAGCAAGTCTTGGCGCATATTTTTTATCTAAAAAATTACAATTTAAAAACAAAATCAAACAACACGCCAGCAATCAATGCTAACCCTGACAAAATAAAAATAAAATAATTATTCCACTTTTCTTTGGAAGAAACCAAGGTGTCTAAAATATAAGCCAAGGCCTCATGATCCGACTTACCTAATTTATCCGGATTATCTAACTTTTCACGAAGCTGATGATCAATAATAACGCTTGCCCGCTTTTGAGATATTTGAAAACGATGAATATAATAAATAATAAAACCAATGGTGCCAACGTACCAAGATATTTTTACCCAAGTCGTACTATAAAAATTCAATACAATAATAACGCGATAAGCAAAGGTGGCAATAATGCCCACCCAAAAATAAAGAAGACGCATTGGCTTTGGACTAGGCTGAAGATTTTCCATATATTAAATATATTAATTTATTAAGCTAATCTAGTATAGCAAAAATAAAATAAAATAAAAATGCTATTATCTCTGAATTATGCTATATTAAATATACTTGGTAAAAACTCTAAATAATTAAATAATAAACTTATGCTAACCACAATTGCTGCCATTTTAATAGTTCTTTGGCTCATTGGTCTAATCACCTCTTATACTTTAAGCGGATTCATACATATTCTGCTAGTCATAGCTATAATTATGATTTTGATTAGATTAATCAAGGGTGAAAAAATATTTTAATAGCCCTCGGTTTGAAAAAATAAAAATAGCTTTTTATCAAAAAACAACTCTTTTGATGAGTAAGTATTGACAGAATCATTTTTATAGTGTATAGTACGTGATTGTTATGCTCCAACACTAAGGGAGCCGGACTCGAAACCTCTTGTTATATATGCTATACGACCAGATGGAATGTCGGGTCGTAATTTTATATATATGACAAAAACAATAAGTGGAACTTTGAGTTTTGCCGAATTAGGCATATCTCCTAGCATTTTAGGCCAATTGCAAAAGTTAGGCTTTAGTAAGCCTACGCCTATACAACACCAGGCCATACCTATAGCTATTACTGGCCAAGACCTAGTCGGCATTGCCCAAACAGGTACAGGCAAGACCCTGGCTTTTGGTATTCCGATGATACAGCGCTTGCATAGCCATGGCGGCACTGGACTCATCCTCTTACCAACTCGTGAACTAGCCGCTCAAGTAGACCAAGCTCTCCAAACCTTGGGCCGGAGTTTTGGTCTGCGCACAGCTATACTTATTGGTGGCACTCCCATTGGCCCACAGATAAGGGCTCTATCTAATCGGCCGCATATTATTATTGCTACTCCGGGCCGGCTAATAGACCATCTCAATCAGAGAAAAATAATTCTAGGCACTGTAAAAATATTGGTTTTAGATGAAGCCGACCGCATGTTAGATATGGGTTTTGAACCACAAATCAAAAAAATCTTGACCGCCATGCCTACTGGCCTGCGCCAAACCATGCTTTTCTCGGCAACTATGCCGGAAAAGATAACGAGATTGGCTAGAAACTACATGCGCTCCCCCTTGCGAGTAGAAGTAGCCCCTGCCGGCACTACTGTCGCCAATATAGAGCAAGAAGTATTTATTGTGCCTAAGGATCAAAAACTTTCTTTACTCAACCAATTGTTATCAGAATATCATGAACGTATTTTAATTTTCAGCCGAACCAAGCATGGCGCCAAAAAAATAACCAGAGCCGTACAAACTATGGGCCACAAGGCTGCCGAAATACATTCCAACAAATCCCTAGCCCAACGCACCAAGGCCCTACATGATTTTAAATCAGGATCAATTAGAATTTTAGTGGCGACTGATATTGCTTCACGCGGCATTGATGTCCATGATATAGAAGTAGTTATAAACTATGATTTGCCAGACAATCCTGAAGATTATGTGCATCGTATTGGTCGGACTGGCCGAGCCGGTAAGAGCGGTCGAGCCATATCATTTGTAGCTCCCGATCAAAAAAGAGACATCTTTACTATTGAACAGCTAATCCGCACGCGCTTGCAAGTAAAGCCTCTCCCCACCTTACAAAAACATATTGCTATGCCTAGAGAATCTGAACGGCCAAGATGGGGCAACAATAGCGCTTCTAGACCCAAGAGAAATTTTGCTTCTAAAAATCGTAGTCGCCAACCTTTTAGGCGCAGCCGGAATAATAGCAGTTAAATAGGCGCAGCCGGAATAATAGCAGTTAAATAAAAAATATCAAAAAACAATCCCAAGTATAAATCAAGGGGTTGTTTTTATAATCTCTATTAAAAATCTAAAAACTATTTATGCTTCTTTTTGGCTTTGGCCTCAAGCATCACTCTCTTGATTTCCAATCTCTTTTTGGTTTTCTTAGAATGTGTTTTCTGTTTTCTGCCAACAGCATGTAGTCTTTTTGCCATATAATTTACATAAATTTATAAATACTAAACTAGTCTATCTTATTATCAAAATAAAATCAATCCT